>Ga0210040_10006009_pt1 | contig 15272 bp, 8 predicted proteins | sample CryGeyCG12114_NA_FD_185462 | JGI IMG/M metagenome (GOLD analysis project Ga0210040, IMG submission 185462) | Groundwater microbial communities from aquifer - Crystal Geyser CG19_WC_8/21/14_NA (SPAdes) (version 2) | ecosystem: Environmental > Aquatic > Deep subsurface > Groundwater | place: USA... | reverse complement strand
AGCTCAAGCTGAACACCGACCCGCGGTGGGTAGACATTGCCAGCAAGAACATCGAAGATATCCTCGTTGACCACGCCTACTGCGAGCAGAAGGCGGCCAGCACGGGTATCTCGCTGATTGTGAAGTACCCGGAGAAAGCCCGGTTGGTGGAGGAACTGACGGCGCTGGTAGCCGAAGAATGGGAGCATTTCGATCGGGTGCTACAAGAACTGCGCAAGCGCGGCTTCGCGCTGGGCCGCCCCCGCCGCGACGAGTACGTGGTGCAACTGATGGCCCACGTGCGCAAGGGCGGCGCCCGCGAGCGGCAGCTAATGGATCAACTCCTGGTATCGGCCCTGATTGAGGCGCGCAGCTGCGAGCGGTTCAAGCTGCTCTGGCAGCACATTCCCGACCCCGACCTGAGCCAGTTTTACTACGAGCTGATGGCCTCCGAGGCCGGCCACTTCGTGAGCTACGTAGACCTGGCCAAAGAATACTGCGACCCGCAAGTAGTCGACGTCCGCCTCCAGGAACTCCTGCAAATCGAGGGCGAAATCGTCACCAACCTGCCTGTCCGCGACGATAGGATGCACTAGGGTGAAGGGTGAAATTGTGAGAGGTAAAAACGCCTGTCATCCTGAGCTTGCGAAGGACCTTATCACGTCAGAACAACTAGCGTCACAACGACTCGTTCTGCGGGCATAAGGTCCTTCGCAGGCTTAGGATGACAGGCTTGTTTTCTATTTCCCTTTCACAATTTTTCCTGCTCCCTAGACGCTAGTAGGCCTTTGGGTACTTCCAACTCGCCGGTGTGGAAATGGATGAGGCCGTTGCGCTCATCCTCAATGTTAGTGGCCTGGGTATACACGTCGCCGGCAATGGGGCGCTGGCGTAGCTCTTGTTTAAAGGCCCGAATGTTTTCGGCACGGGTTTCAGCATCCTGCGGGCCGCCGTAGTCGGGGAAGCCGAAGCCACCCCACTCGCTAACAATCAGGGGTACCTGGTGGCGGTAGAAGAACGGGTCGCCTACCACCAGCGGAAACGCGGCCGTGCCCTCCAACTCGCCGTTCACGAGGCGGTCGAGCAGTTCGCGCCAACGGCCCAGGTCGGGGGTGTAGAGATGGGCCGTCAGCAGGTCCGATTTCAGGCGGCCCTGGTAGGAAATATGCTGCCAGCCATCATTATCAACTACCAAAAACTGGGGGTGCGCCAGCTGCATGTAGTGGTAAGTATCCATGATGTACTTGCGCGTCTTGGGATTAGTGGCAATGTCCTGGGCGCCCCAGTCCTCGTTATAGAGGCTCCAAATAACCACCGAAGGGTGCGTCTCAATGAGGGCTACCATGCGCAGCAGCTCGGCGTAGTGGTTTTTTCGGCTACGAGCCGTGGAGCTGTGCGGGCTCGGTACCTCCACCCACAGCAGTAGGCCCAACTCGTCGGCCAGGGTATAGATGCGTGGGTCGATGCCGGCAATGTGCACCCGCACCAGGTTGCAGCCCAGCGCCTGCATGGCGTAGAAGTGGCGCTTAATTTCGTCGAACGTAGCCGTGCCGGGCTGGTACAGAATACCATCGAGGTAGGTGGGCTCGTTGTTGAGGTAGACGTAGCGCCCGCGGGCCTCAATCTTGCGCAGCCCAAAATCGGCCTCAATCTGGGCCGAATATCCCTCGTGGTCGATTACGTGTGCCACCAGGCGATAGCGGGTAGGCGAGGCCGGCGACCAGAGCTGGGCGCCGGGCACTTCCATGACCACCCGCTGCTGGTGCTGACCAGCCTCCAGGCGCATCGGAAAATCGGAAGTAGCCAGGGGGGTAGGGGAGCCATCACGGGCAAATACCTGGAGGCGCACAATGTACTCCCCAGGGTCGTGGATTCGTAGCGTGAGGTTGAAGCGCACGAGCTGGTCTTCCACCACGCTCACGACGCCCACCCGTGAGCGAAGGCGGTTGCGCTCTACCATTTCCAGCCACACCGAGCGCACGGCGCCGGTGTAGGTCTGGTACCAGATGCCGCCGCGCTTGTACACGTGCGACTCCTGCTTACCGCGGGGCGTTTCGGCGTCCATGGTGTCGGCAATGCGCACGGTGAGGCGGTTGCCCAGGTGCAGAATTTCTTCCGGCAGCTCGTAGCTGAACGAGGTGTACTCGCCGTAGTGCACCTCCTCGCCCTCAATGGTGCTGAGCAGGTGCCCATTCAGCCACACGCGGGTTTCGTAGCCGCAGGCCCCGAAGGTGAGCTGAAGCATCGACTGCGTTTGGGGTTCACCGCGCTCCGGTAGGGTAAATTCCCGCTCGTACCAGGCCACTATCTTGTCCTGCCAGGGAGTAGGGCCCTGCTGCCCGCGGGCCTGCGCCAAGTGGTTCTCTACCGAGCCTGGCCATTGGGCCGTGTACTGATAGTCGTGGCCTAGGTGCCAGCCGTCGCGCAACCCAACATCTTCTGTATCAAGGGAAAAATGCCACTCGCCATCGAGTAGGTGTTGGTTGCTGAAGCGCAGGACGGCGCGGGGTAGGGGGTTACTAAGCTCTTCGGCGGCATTATGTTGCTCTTCCTGGCTGACCGAAAGGCCATAATTAGAGTGAGTGGAATCCATGTAAGCGGGAGTAGGGAAAAGTAGGAATGGACTAGATATAGTCATTCGGCATTGAGTAGGAGATACGCGGCGCTGTTTTGCTTCGCAACGTCACCCGGCCAGCTTTTCGTACGAATGCAGCAGCCTTTGGGTCGTGAATCCCGCAAAATGAACCACGTAGCATCGCTTATTCAACCATGTAATTAAAAAGGTAAGGTAGGAATATTCCGGCTAATCTTCTTAGCTGCGCTAACATTCACGCAACCGTTTGCATAAGATTTCTGTCTATTGCATCTGATTCCTATCTTCAAACCCTACCTGCATGCTACTATTTCAACGCATAGGTTTGCTTGCTGGCCTTGGTGCCAGTCTGCTCGGTGCCAGCCCTACCGCCGTGGCCCAAGCGCCGGCCGTGCCTACTCCTCAGGTGCGTAAGGCGCCCATTATGAGCCGGTGGGCCAAAAAAGTAACGCCCGATAATGCCTGGCGCGAGTACCCGCGCCCCCAGCTGGTGCGCCCGCAGTGGCAAAACCTGAACGGGCAGTGGGACTACGCCATTACGCCCCAGACCGCGGCGGCCCCTACGGCCTTCGATGGCAAGATTCTGGTGCCCTTCTGCGTCGAATCGACGCTCTCCGGCGTCACCAAGTCCCTCAGCGCCGATCAACGGCTCTGGTACCGGCGGCCTTTGGCGGTGCCCGCCGCCTGGCAGGGGCAGCGAGTGCTGCTGCATTTTGGGGCCGTGGATTACCAGTGTAGCCTGTGGCTGAACGGCGGCCTGGTAGGCAATCATACTGGCGGTTCCGATCCGTTCAGTTTCGATATTACCGACTTCCTGAAAGCCGGTAACAACGACCTGCTGCTGGGCGTGACGGACCCTACCTCCACCGACGAGCAGCCCCGCGGCAAGCAAGTGACCAACCCCGAAGGTATCTGGTATACGCCCGTGTCGGGCATTTGGCAAACGGTGTGGATGGAGCCAGTGCCCACGGCGGGCTACCTCGAAGAGGTGCGACTAACGCCCGACGTTGACTCCAGCCGCCTGCGCGTGGAGGCGCTGATGCATCACCCCGTCAACGACTTTACTACTGCTATTCGCGTCACGGCCATGGACGGTAAGAAGACCGTAGCCACTACGGTGGTGTGGGCCGGGCAGGTGGCCTACCTCCCCATCGCCAACCCCAAGCTCTGGTCGCCCGATAGCCCGTTTCTGTATGACCTGAAGACGGAACTGGTGACCGTGCAGGACCCCTTCGGGACAATGGAGCGCAACCAACGCCCCCGCGACGAGCGGGCCATGGCCGCCGCTTATGCCAAGGCTACCGTGACGGGCGCCCCGACCGACGTGGTGACCGGCTACTTCGCCATGCGCAAGATTGCGCTGGGCCCGGGGCCAGTGGCGGGCCAGCCGGTGCTGCTGCTCAACAATAAATTTGTGTTCCAAAATGGCCCGCTCGATCAGGGCTGGTGGCCGGCCGGCCTACTCACGCCGCCCTCCGACGAGGCCATGATCTTCGAACTGGATTTTCTTAAACAGGCCGGCTTCAACATGCTGCGCAAGCACATCAAAGTAGAGCCCGACCGATATTATTACCAAGCTGATCGGCTGGGGATGCTGATCTGGCAGGACATGCCCTCGGGCTTCTACGACCGGACGACCCAGAACGAGCGCAACGGCGCCAAGCAGGAACCCTTGCGCCGCTCAGTGGCCAAGGAGCAGTTCGAACTGGAGCTGCACCGCCTCGTCGACCGCCTCTACAATCACCCCAGTATTGTGACCTGGGTAGTGCACAATGAGGGCTGGGGCGAGTACGACAACCCACGCCTAGCCGCCCAGGTGCAGCGCCTCGACCCGAGCCGCCTGGTAAATGCCGTTAGCGGCTGGAACGACCAGGGCGCCGGCGACTTTTACGACATCCACACCTACGAGCCGGAGCCCCGCGCCCCGGACGCCAAGCCCGACCGCGCCGTGGTCATCGGCGAGTTTGGCGGCATTGGCTGGCCCATTGAAGGGCATCTGTGGAACCCCGAAATGCGCAACTGGGGCTACCAAACCTACCACGACGCCAAGGCCGTGGAGGATGCCTACCGGAAGAAATACGCCAAAATTGTGGATTACTACCAGAAACGAGGCCTCTCGGCTGCCGTTTACACTCAAACCACCGACGTGGAAGGCGAGATAAACGGCCTACTGACCTACGACCGCGAAGTCATCAAAATTCCGGTGAAGACGCTGCACAAAATTCACGCACCGCTGCTTAAATGAGAAGTTGGTAGTTAGAAGTTTTCCCAAAGCAGACCGTCATTTCGACCAGCGGGAAAAATCTCGCGTGCTGACAATAGATAGTATCTTACCTCAGCACGCGAGATTTCTCCCGCTGGTCGAAATGACGGTTTTATGTATTGTCTTCTAACGCCAGCATCTCCTAGGTCTTCTGCTTCTTCTTTTTTGCCGCTGGGAACAGCACATTGTTGAGAATCAGGCGGTAGCCGGGAGAGTTGGGATGCAGTATCAAGTCGGTGGGTTCTTCGCCCACCATGTGCTGGTAGTCCTCAGGGTCGTGGCCGCCGTAGAAGGTCCAAGTGCCTTTGCCCAGCGTGCCGTGGATGTAGCGCGCCTCGCCAGAGGCCTTGTTCTCCCCCATAATAATCACGTCGGGCTTGATCAGGCTCTTGCGGAAGGCCGTGGTCTGGCCCATAAAGCCCTTGATGACCTTCTCGTGGTCCTGGGTAAGCATGGTAGGGACGGGGTCGTACTTGGCCGAGAACGTGAACAGCTGGAAGTAATCGTTGTCTTCATACACGCCCCGTTCGCGCGGGTCCATGTCAATGTTGCTGTACTCGTATTGGTAGGGGTCGCGCGAAAGCTGGAAGTTCTGGAAGGCCAGCGTGCGGTTGAAGTTGAGCTTGCTTTGGGCCTGCGGGTCGGCCGGGTCGCCGTCATACATACTCTCCACCATGTCCACGCCCAAGCCGGCCATGGCAATGTCGTAGGTGTCGGTGGCGGCGCACATAGCAAACATGAAGCCCCCGCCGGCAATAAACTTCTGCATCTCGGCGGCCACAGCGCCCTTCATCTGGCTGACCTTGGCGAAGTTGTGGCGCTTGGCCGCCGCCTCGGCATCGTGCTGTTGCTGCTGGTACCAGGGGTAGTTGCGGTAGGAAGCGTAGAACTTGCCGTATTCGCCCGTAAAGTCTTCGTGGTGAATGTGCAGCCAGTCGTACTTCGGCAGCTTGCCATCCAAAATCTCGTCGTCGTAAATCTGCTCGTAGGGAATTTCGGCGTAGGCCAGTACCAGCGTCACGGCATCGTCCCAAGGCTGCTTGCCTTTGGGCGTGTACACGGCAATCTTGGGCACCTTCTCCAGCTTCATGATGTCCATGTTGGCGTTGGGGTCGGCAATCTGACTGAGGATGCCGGTGTATTGCGCCTCCGAAATTACCTGATACGTGATGCCGCGCACGGCCAGCTCGTTCTCGGCGCCGCTGGCTACTTCGCAGGAGAAGCTGCCGCCGCGGTAGTTCAGCAGCCAATCAACCTCTACCTGCCGGCCCAGCAGCCAGTAGGCCACGCCGTAGGCTTTCAGACACTCTTTCTGGGTCTCATCCATCGGGATGAAAATACGGTTGGCCCAAGCCGTGGCCGATGGCCCCAGCAAGGCCGCCATCAAGAGGAGTAGGGGCAAGAAACGTTTCAACAGCATAGTGCAGCGCAGATAGAAGCAAACGAAAACCCATAACGCGCCCGAAAGCGGAAATGGTACGAACACATGGCCGGCCAAAGAAACGAACGCGGCTCAAGCAACCAGTTGAACCGCCCTACCACCCAGTAGGCCACCCAAACAAATATAGCAAAGCGCGGTGGGACTTTTCTGGGAAGCGCCTACCTTGCGCCTAAGCCCCGCTAGTAGGGGGCCGCCGCGGGCGGCAACCACTCCGCTTTCCTACCTCGCCATGCACCTGTTAGAAAACATCAAAGAGGCTTTCCGTTCCATCCAAAGCAATCTGCTGCGCACGGTGCTCACGGCCCTTATTGTGAGCATTGGCCTGATGGCGCTGGTCGGTATTCTGACGGCCATTGATGCCATGAAGTATTCTCTGGAGAATACGTTTGCTAGTTTGGGCGCTAATTCCTTCGAAATCAGCGCGAAAGGCTACAGCAACCGCTTCCGGCGGGGCGGGGTGCAGGGGCGGATTTACCCGGCCATCAACTACTTACAGGCCCGGCAGTACAAGGAGCGCATCGGCGACGAGGGACAGGTAGGGCTTTCTGCGTTCATCTCTGGAGCCGTGGAGGTGAAAGCGGGCGGCAAGAAAACCAACCCCAACATGAGCGTCACGGCCGGCGACGAAAACTACCTGCTGATTCAGAGCTACAACCTGCAAAGCGGCCGCACCTTCTCGGCGCCGGAGCTGGAAACCGGAAACAATGTGGCCATTGTGGGCCAAGAGGTAGTCGAGAAGCTATTCCCGGTAGAAAGTGCGCTCAATCAGTACATCTATTTGCTGGGACGGCGCTTTCTAATCATTGGCACGCTGGAGAAAAGCGGCAGCACCATGGGCGGTGGCGGCGCCGACCGCCTCGTGCTGATTCCGCTGGAAACCGGCAACCAGCTGCCCCGCCAGCGCGCCCTCACCTTCGACGTGAAGACGGCCACCACCAACTCTGCCAACCTCACTTACCTCACCGGCCTGGCCACCAGCGTCATGCGCGCCGTGCGCCACGACCCCCTGGGGCAGGAAGACTCCTTCGAAATTGAGCGCAGCGACTCGCTGGCCTCCAAGCTCGACTCGCTGTCGGGCAACATCCGGATAGGTGGTTTTCTGGTCGGCTTCATCACCCTACTCGGCGCCAGCATCGCCCTGATGAACATCATGATGGTGTCCGTGACGGAGCGCACCCGCGAAATCGGGATACGAAAGGCGCTGGGTGCTACCTCGCGTCAGATTAAGGTGCAGTTTCTAATTGAAGCCATTGTTATCTGCCTGCTGGGCGGGGCGCTGGGAATCTTGCTGGGAGTAGCCATGGGCAATGGTGTGATGCTGTTCGTGGGTGGCGGCGGCTTCATTGTACCCTGGCTGTGGATAATGCTTGGCCTACTGATCTGCGTGAGCGTGGGCCTGGGTTCGGGCTACTACCCCGCCAGCAAAGCCGCCCAGCTCGACCCCATTGAATCCCTGCGGTACGAGTAGGCTAGAGCGCTACCAACGCGGGCCGGAGCCTGGCGTGCAAATGTCCACTGGTGTTGAAGTTAATAGTTGCGGCGGGGTAGGATAGTAGCAAAGCTTGACTATACTGCTATATTTGCTTTAAACATAAGGTAAATATGGCCAAGGAAACAACGGTAGGTCAGCGGGTTAGCGAATTAATAGCCCAGTTGGATATATCCAAAAATGCGTTTGCTATGTCTTTAGACAAGACGGCAACGGTGGTTCAGCACTTGGTAGACGAGCGAAATAAGCCAGGTTTTGATCTTTTGTGTAAGATTTTTGAGATATACCCAAATGTATCCAAGGACTGGCTGATGCTGGGTACGGGCTCCATGTTCGTAACCAAAGACCTCCCTTTGACCGAAGAGCCCGCGGAAGCGCCTACCCCGCCACCACCAGTTCCTAAAGAAGCGCCGGCTGCTAAACCCGTGCCCCCCGCAGCGGAGCCCGCCCCACAAACCGCGCCTGCCGCATCGGCTCCGGCTCCCGAGGCGCCTGCACCGCCTACTCCCGTGGCAGCGGTACCACCGGCGCCGGCCGCCGCCCCCGCTGCCAATGATTCTGGCTGGCAGAATGCGCTGTACACCCAGCAAATGGCGCATCAGCTGGCTATGGCTGATATGCGTAATCAGTTTTTGCAGGAGCAGCAACGCATGATGCAACAAATGATGGATCTGATGCAGCGTCAGCTAAAAGCATAACTGTTTATCAGCTTACCATATGGTGTATAAAAAAACAACCTACTGATATTCAGTAGGTTGTTTTTATTTTTATATCGGCTTGCTACTAATGGTGCAAGACTTCGATGCCTACTTCTTCCGCCTCCATTACGTTCTGCGGGTTCACGGTCAGTAAACGCAGGCGCTTCAGCTCGCCTACCAGAATGGGGTCGTACTTAGCCGCTACGCGGATGTAATTGGGCGTGAAGCCTTCTATGCGGCCGTTGGTGACGTCGTCTTCGAATAAGATGTCCGTTTCCCGGCCTACGTGTTGCTCGTAGAACTGGCGCTTCTTCTTCTCCGACAGGCTGCGCAGCTGGGTTGTGCGGTCGTGGCGGGCGCGGTCGTGCACGCGGCCAGGCAGGGTAGGCGCCAGCGTATTGGCCCGCTCCGAGTAAGGGAACACGTGCAGGTAGCTGATATCCAGCTCATTCAAAAACTGGTAGGTCTCCAGAAAATCAGCCTCAGTTTCGCCGGGAAAACCCACAATCACATCTACCCCGATGCAGGCGTGGGGCATCACTTCCTTGATCAGCTGTACGCGCTCTTGGTACAGCTCGCGGCGGTAGCGGCGGCGCATCAGCCCCAGAATTTTGTTGGAGCCCGATTGCAGCGGAATGTGAAAATGCGGCATAAAGCGCCGCGACTGCCCCACAAACCGAATAACCTCATCCGACAGCAAATTGGGCTCGCAGCTGCTGATGCGAAAACGGCTGATGCCGTCCACGTCGTCCAGCGCGCGCACCAGGTCGTAGAAGTTCTCGCGCCGCTCGCGCTCCGGGCCTTGCAAACCGAAGTCGCCCAGGTTCACGCCCGTCAGCACGATTTCCTTCACGCCGGTTTCGGCTAGCTGCGCTACCCGGTCCACTACGCTCTGCACCGAGTCGGAGCGGCTGTGGCCACGGGCCAGCGGAATGGTGCAGAACGAGCAGGAGTAGTCGCAGCCGTCCTGCACTTTCAGGAAAGTGCGGGTCCGGTCGCCGAAGCTGTGGGCCGGATGAAACTCCGTAGCCGCACTAATGGGGGAGGCGTACACCTGCCCCGGCTGGCCAAGGGTCGGCTTTTCAAATCCCGCCAGAATATCTACTAGCTGAAATTTCTCGGCGGCGCCCAATACGGCGTGCACGCCGGGTATCTCCGCAATTTCCTGTGGTTTGAGCTGCGCGTAGCAGCCCACTATCGTCACAAACGCGGCGGGATTGTGGCGCAGGGCCTCTTTCACTACCTTCCGGCACTTGCGGTCGGCGTGGTCCGTCACCGAGCAGGTATTGATAACGTAGATATCGGCGGCCTCCTCGAAGGCCACTTTGCGGAAGCCCCGCTCCTCAAACTGCCGCCCAATAGCCGACGTTTCGGAGAAGTTGAGCTTGCAGCCAAGGGTGTAGAATGCGACTTTCCTGGTTTCCATAAGCAAGCAGCAAAGATACGCAACGCTACGCTTTGGCTCGGTACAGTGCGGCGATAGGGTCTGCGCTGATCGTTCCTACCCCAGCGCCCGCGCGCCAGACTATTTCCTGGCCGAGGATTATTTCTGCAAAAAATCCTCGAACGACACCTGCTCATAGGCCTGCCCTACCTGCAACTGCGCGGCAGGGGTACCGGGCGTTTGCGTGATGATCTGCCGCCCCACGTTGTCGTACGTGACGGTGCCCTGCGGTGTCACCAACCCAAAGCCATCGGTAAAGCAGTAGAAAGCGAACGGCAGGGGAGTAGGGCGCAACAGGTCGCGGCTGAACGTGTACTCCGTGGCCGGCAGCCCGAGCTGGCCGAGTAGGGTGGCCGGCACGTCGGTTTGGGAGCCGATGACGCTGATGGCGTGGCCGCGCACCGCTGGCCGCAGCGCCCCGCCCGTGAGCAGTAGGGGAATGTGGAATTTCTCAGGTGCGTAGTTGGGCGTATCGCCGGGCTGGGGGTGGCCGTGGTCGGCCACCAGCACCACCAGCGTATTATCCCACCACGGCTGCTGGCGGGCGGCCCGCAGAAACTGGCCCAGCACGTGGTCGGAGTAGTACATGGCGTTGCGAAACAGCTCGGTTTCGCTGGTGCCCGGAAAGCGCCGACGCATGGGCACCTCAAAAGGCTCGTGGCTGCTGAGGGTGAAGGCCGTGGCTAGGAAGGGCTGCCGCTGGGTAGCCAAGGCGGTTAGCATGCGCTGGTACAGCACGTGGTCGTGGGCGCCCCACTTCGAATTCTGGTCGCGCGAGTCGAAGTCGCTTCGTTCCGTAAACTGTTCGTAGCCAGCCGTCACGAGGTAGCTTTTCATGTTGGCAAAGGCCAGTTCGCCCCCCTGAAAGTAACTGGACGAGTAGCCCGCGGCCCGCAACGAGCGCGCCAAATGGGGCAGCTTTTCCGTTTTGCGCGGATACTTAATAATGCTGGTAGTAGGCTGGTTGGGGTAGCCCGAAAGCAGCGCCACCAGGCCCTTCTGGCTGCGGTCGCCGGCCGCGTACAGGTTGGTAAACAGCACGTCGGTACGGCTAAGGCTGTCGAGGGTAGGCGTTACGCCCGTTTCGCCGCCCAGGCTGCCCACGAACTTAGCCGTGAAGCTTTCCAGCAGAATGAAGACTACGTTGGGCCGCGGCGTGCGCAGGAGGCGCTGCGTCGAATCGGGGGAGGAGGTAGGGGCGGGGTAGAGCGGCCCCACTAGGCGGCGGGCCGTGGTGTCGGGCATGAACTCGTAGGGATTGTGATTGCCGGTTTGCAGAAACAATGAGTTCAGCACGTTCCAGGGCACATTCACGGCCGCGTGGTTGGCGAAGGGCTGCGGCGCGAAGTATACGTCGCTCTGGTTAATAGGAATCTGCTGCAAGCCGCCGCGCATGGGCACCACCAGCAGGGCAGCGTAGAGCAGGCCAATCAGCGCCGCGCGCCCCCGATGGAAGTCCGGGGGTAGGGGCGCCAGCCGCCCTACCACTCCTTTATATAATAGCCACCCCGCTATCAGCAGGGCTACCAGCAGCCCCGTGAGCAGGAGCACCGGGGCCGAATCGGCGGATATCACCAGCGCATCGGGGGTGTCGAGGTACTGCAGGGGCGTGGCATCCAGGCGGAAGCCCCAGGCCTGGTACAGGCCCAGGTCTACCACCGTCAGCACGGCCACCACCACGCCCGCTACCGCCGTCAGAAACCGGAGCAGGCGCTCCAGCGGGAAACGGGGACCCAGTAAGCTGCCGACTGCAAACACCAGAAAAGGCAGTGCGCAGAGGTAGGCCGTGGCCGAGGCATCGAGCCGTAGCCCGTAGAGAAAGATGCGGGGTAGGGTGCCCGCGGGTAGGGCACTGCTATGTTTCCACTGATAGCACAGAAATAGGGCTTTCGCTGCAACAAAGTAGAGCAGCCAAAACAAAAAGTAGCGGGGCTGAAAAGTAAAGCGGGTTCTCACGTAGGCAAAGGTAGCAACCGCTAGCACAGAGTAGCCGGGTAGTAAGATCGTAGCGACCGGCATAAATTATTTTTTCCCCTACCGTGCTGCCGGGTTTTTAGACGCAACCACCTCGTTATCAAGCGGGCCTTCTAAATAATTTGCGAAAGGCAACGTGGGAAAAGAACAGTTGCAAACGATATTGCTCACTTTTATCTTTCTAAAGTACTAATGATCCAATACGGGTAAATTGCGTAATTATTTCAAATTATAGTCAGAATAGCTATGAAATTAGGGGGTATGAGTCTAGAATTATGACTATTTTCGTAAAAGCACCTAAAAAATAAGAGGGTATGCGCTTGAAAATAGAAAAAGAGTAATCTACCTTTGCTTGTGTTAAGCTGAAGTTCAAACAATCTATCTCACCAATTCTTTCATGGCCATCCTCCGCTTTAAAGCACTTGAATTAGTAGATAAGCGCAAGCCGCTGCCCGCTCTCGTCTCCGATGAACGTCGCTCCGACAGCTTCGGGAAAAACGTCTTTAATCAGGATGCCATGCGGGCCACGATGCCTGGCGAATACTTCAAGAAGCTACAAGCGGCCATCAAGCAAGGCGCTACGGTAGAGCGCTCCGTGGCCGATGCCGTTGCTTCAGCCATGAAGACGTGGGCAATGGCCAAAGGGGCTACCCACTACACGCACTGGTTTCAGCCATTAACGGGCGCCACCGCCGAGAAGCACGACTCCTTTTTTGACCTGAACTCCGACGGTCGGCCGATTGAGAATTTCAAAGGCTCGGCACTGGTGCAGCAGGAACCCGATGCTTCCTCGTTCCCCAACGGCGGCATCCGTAATACCTTCGAGGCCCGCGGCTACACCGCCTGGGACCCTACCTCGCCCGCTTTCATTCTCGAAACGTCCGGCGCCAAAACGTTGTGCATCCCCACGATCTTCGTGGCTTATACGGGCGAAGCCCTCGACTACAAAGCCCCGTTGCTGAAGTCGCTGGCCGCGCTGGAAAAGGCTGCCGTGGATGTGTGCCACTACTTTGATAAGGACGTGCAGCGCGTGAACACCACCTTGGGCATCGAGCAGGAATACTTCCTGGTGGACAAAGCGCTTTTCGACGCTCGTCCTGATCTGGTGCTCACCGGCCGCACGCTGTTCGGCCACGCGCCGGCCAAGGGGCAGCAGCTGGAGGATCACTACTTCGGCTCGATTCCGCCCCGCGTGCATGGGTTGATGCTGGAGTATGAGGAGGAAGCCAACCGGCTGGGTATTCCGCTACGGACCCGCCACAACGAGGTAGCGCCCAATCAGTTTGAGTGCGCCCCTACCTTCGAAGATGCCAACCTGGCTGTTGACCACAATCAGCTGCTGATGGATGTGATGGAGCGCGTAGCGTCCCGCCACAACTTCAAAGTGCTGCTGCACGAGAAGCCCTTTGCCGGCGTCAACGGCTCGGGTAAGCACAACAACTGGGCAATGAGCACCGACACGGGCGTGAACTTGCTCTCGCCCGGTCGCAAGCCCAAGGAAAATCTACAGTTCCTAACCTTCTTCATCAACGTAATTAAGGCCGTGCACACGCATGGCGCGCTGCTGCGGGCCAGCATTGCCTCGGCCAGCAACGACCACCGCCTGGGTGCCAACGAAGCCCCACCGGCCATCATGTCGGTATTTGTAGGCTCGATGCTGGACTCTGTGCTCGACGAGCTGGAGCGCACCGCCAAGCTACCGCTTGACAAAGGCGACAACATTTACTTGAAGTTAGGCATCGACAAGATTCCGCCCATCCTGCTCGACAACACCGACCGGAACCGTACCTCGCCTTTCGCCTTCACCGGCAATAAGTTCGAGCTGCGGGCCGTGGGTTCCTCAGCCAACTGCTCGTCGGCCATGACCGTGCTCAACGCTGTTGTAGCCGATCAGCTGATCGAGTTTAAGAAGGAAGTGGACGCTGCCATCGAAGCGGGCAAGAAAAAGGAAGTAGCCATCGTAGACGTGTTGCGCGAGTACGTCATCACGTCCAAGGATATTCGCTTTGAAGGCAACGGCTACTCGCAGGAGTGGGAAGACGAGGCGGCCCGCCGTGGCCTGCCCAACGTGCGCACCACCCCCCAGGCCCTCGACGCCCTCGTAACACCAGAAGCTGAGGCACTGTTTAGCCGTCACAAGATCTTCTCGACGGTAGAGCTGCATGCTCGCCACGAGATTTTGCTGGAAGATTATATCAAGAAAATCCAGATTGAAGGCCGCACCATGGGCGACCTAGCAATGAATCATATCATTCCCACGGCCATTGCCTACCAGACAGAACTTATCAACAATGTGAAGGGTTTGCGGGACCTAGGACTTGATGATGAAAATTCTCAGGTGACCATTGATACCATTAAGGCTATTTCTGGTTATATTGCGACCATCAAGAACGGCGTAGATGCCATGACGCAAAGCCGTAAAGTAGCTAATAAGATAGAAGACACGCACGCACGGGCCATTGCCTACTGCGATACTGTTAAAGCACAATTCGACACCATTCGCCGGGCCGCTGATAAGCTCGAGCTACTGGTGGATGATGAGGACTGGCCGCTAGTGAAGTACCGCGAACTTTTGTTCCGGCACTAAGCTACGGCACAGAGCCAAACCGAAGTTGGGTGGGAATTTTCTTCGGTCTTGGTTTTCGAAAGAGGCGTTCCGGGTGGGGCGCCTTTTTTTTGTGCCTTTTAGCTAGGTATTGTCACAACTTTAGCAGCACTTTGTACAGACAGAACTAAGATATTTTAAGTAGTAATTGATTGATTATTAGACCTCTAAAAAGGGAGGTTGTGGCTGGGTAAACACCGCTACGGTGTCTGGCGTTTAAGCAGGTAGCGGTGGTAGTAGATGGAACTGCTACAGGGCGCATAAGTCCCGTTGGGTAAAATATCCCACCCCTGGCTGTGCAGGAAGTTGAGAATAGCCGCTTCATCGGCAAAGCGTCGCTCCTTCCCATTTCCATATACCGGCTGTAGCCAGGATTTGGTCGCGTTGCATCAGCTAGGCGCACATACCAGTAGAAACCGTTTGGCTCCAACTTGGCACTGCCAAACACGGGTTAGGTGGTAGCCGCTGTACCTGTTTGTTGAGCAAATATTGCGGGTGAGGTAGCCGTTAGTAGGAGCGCAAGCAAAGCTATGCTTCTCATAAGATGACGCTTACTCAGATAGGGTAGGGGCCTTCACCTAACTTTTCCACTGCTGAGGGGGCGATATCATTCCGTTGCCTCATTATCGGATGCAGGAGGTAGTAGAAGCGGCGCGTTGTCCTCCACTACCTCTGCCCCCGAGCCGGCGTCGGGGTTTAGCAGCTTCCAGGCGGCTTGCTTCAACTCGTCGAGGCGGGCAAGGGTGTCGGCAACGGTAGGGTTGGCGGCGATTTTGTCGAACAGGC
>Ga0210040_10006008_pt1 | contig 15273 bp, 10 predicted proteins | sample CryGeyCG12114_NA_FD_185462 | JGI IMG/M metagenome (GOLD analysis project Ga0210040, IMG submission 185462) | Groundwater microbial communities from aquifer - Crystal Geyser CG19_WC_8/21/14_NA (SPAdes) (version 2) | ecosystem: Environmental > Aquatic > Deep subsurface > Groundwater | place: USA... | reverse complement strand
GGTTTGGATGTTGGAGGTTGGAAGTGAGGAGATGAAGAGGACGAAGAAGGGCGTGGCGATTAGTCAGGGGCATTATCTCGGGGATGGGTTGTGGAAGATGCAGCTGGATTGAGCTTTGACGGGTGACGGTTTATGAAGCATTAGACGTGGAATGTGAGAGACGAGATCATGATTGATGAGCTGAGCATGGGCGTGGAGGAACAAGGGTCTATCAGGAGAGGAATTCGGACGTGAAGACACTGGACCAACACTCGCTGTGGGACGGGACGAGACGGCTTCCGCGGTCTTGCTTGCAAGCATTACGGCATGATCTTAGCTATGGTGTCTGAGATTCACCCGCTCGAGCGTGACAGTCCCTGCTGCAGAATACTGCGAAACCTCATCCTACACGAGCGTCAGAGCAGACAACAGGTGCATCAGCATCCCACAGACAGTACATTCGCCAAGGATACAAAGGAAAAGACCACTGATGCCTAGGGCTCATTGTATTCAATACACTCCTCAACTGTGGTGGTATCACTAAAGCAGACCCATGATATAGCAGCAGTACCTTTGGTATCATGACCTAAAATCGATCATTGTACATGCCTTTGAACTTTTCTTCCGTCTTGAAATGAATTTCCCATGCTATGCGTAGCCCACTAGCTCTTCATGAATTGTGATTAGGTATCCGTTCCCTATCCCATCGTTCCTGTGTGGTGCAACTTCATCTTGTTTCGACATCTGCAACCATATCTCTTACGTCTCATTCCTCCGACAGTCGAGTTGTTTCCTCTTATCTGTGGCTCCGAGAAAGCTCGTCCCCTAATGAGGATCAAAGCAGTTGGGGTAGCTCGTTTCAGGCGCCTTACTTCCGTCAAAAGTATGCAACTGTATAGGGGAAGACTTTGATGATCTCCTGCCAGCGCAAAAGTCGTGCCATCGTCGACAAAGGGGGTTCTGTGAAACACTCGACAAGCTGCATCCGTGTAGATATGTTCCATCGCGAGTACATCCTCAGGAAATTGCCTCGGGCGGCCGTTTCGTTCTCAGGCAGTGCTGTCGCCCGGATAGAAGCTATGATAAGTTCGCCACATCTCAGTCAGCCCGTCCGGCAACATCTTTACTGTCGAAAACCGATTTGACATCGGCTGAGCTTTTCACTTGCCGCGGTCTAGCTCGCCTTGTTCTTCTTGGCTGAGCAGATCACTCAATCGCTTTCTTGTCTTCAGATTAGTAGCCCCGTTGCGCCAAGCCGCTCTCAACTTGAGCCAAGTAGGTCGATTGACACCGGACTCCCTTCGTGCAATGTCGACAATGTCATTGGCAATGCGCTCGGTCATGGCAGTCCTGCTGTTAAGCATAGCATCGTAGAATCTGACAAGATGCTTCTTGCCATTGTCGTTGCCCTTCTCTGCGTCTTCGACTGCCCATGTCTTGAAATCTTCGTACATACCGACATTGAACTGGTTTGGTGTAGACAGAAATTCGGCCCACAGTGGATAAAGCGGCACCAAGGCACCATCAAAATGGTTTTGTGCTCGTTGGCTGAGTGCTAGATCCCGTAGGCTTACATATTCTTCCCAGATATATCCGGGGTTTAAAAGGTGCGGCGGTGGTCCCTCGCCTTGCGTGAAGTAGAGTGGCTCATCGTTCTTGTTGGCTGCTGATGCACTTGTGCCAAATTGCAGCGCTTGGATTCGGTCGAATGGCTCAGGGCTGCCGGCACCACCCCGCAGACCCGAGACCCGTGTCGGGACAGGCTCGCTAGCTGCTGCGCTCTCATTTTCTCCCCGATAATCAGGGTCCCGGACGACGACTTTCAGAGCTGCAACACTCTCATCTGGAAAAGTGTTCTCTTTGGCGACAAGGCCAGTAGTACTGCTAGACATCGAGTCTCGATGGCCGTTCGTCAAGCTCCCGTACGTAATCTTCGACTCGTGACTTGGCGATTGGACTTTGGTAAGCGGTGGCGAAGTGACAGATGGACGCCGGTCATCCTCATGTCGAACGCTGTTCACACGTGAGACCCATTCCTCGGTCGACTGAGGCTGATGCACAGATTCCTGCTGATACTGCCCATGCGCAGGGTTGGTATATGCCTCGTGGAAGCCGTTCACGTTCGGAGGGGCACTCCTCAAGCCGTTGCCCATCTGGAAGTCCGGCATCATGCTTGTTGAGGGTCGAGAATAGTTTGGCTTGACTTTCGGGCCCTCGTGTTGTGCATGGGGTAACCGCTCCTCCATTGGCAGCACGAAATCCCTCCAATTTTCTCTACTTCTCAGACGGTCTTCACCATCTTCACCAACGACATATTCGGCATTTCGGACCTGCTGTGCGACATCGCGAAGTTGTCCATAGGACATTGAGCTATCACCGAGCAAAGCTTTGATCCGCCGAAACTCGGCTATCACTCTCAGGGAGACAAAACCTTGAGAGTCCATATTCTTTCGTAGGTACATGTCCTTGCAAAGGTTGTCCAAGGAGAAGTAGTACTCACTATGAAGTGTTAGCGGCGAACACGAGAATGCAAAGCAGTACTTACAGTTGGGTCACGACCATCGACATCAACGCAAACCCATTCAGCTGTTCGCTGTAAGGCATAGCACTCATAATGCCGTTGGGCATACCACTCGGCATTTGTCCATATCCACTGTAGCCCATGTCTGTCTGTATCGGTGGTAGCGCTTGTGAGAATCCTGGGCCAGGCTGATAGAAACCACCACCCTGGAGCATATGGATAGGTATCGACAGCGATCTTGGATTGCTTCGAGTCGAGCTAAAGGGTGATCCAAAGGGGTGCGACTGCTGCCGAGCACGAACATCAGGCTGGCCACCCTGTTTATTTGCTTCAAATCCGTTCTGAGGAAGAGGCGAGGTGAAGGAAGGGTTGTTGTAGCCCGCATGACCGCCACGTCCACGATTGCTGCCACGTCCACGTTCAGAGCGTTCACCTCGTGTACGCCAGCTATCGGTTCTGTGGCCGTTACCAGAGCGCTCCTTCTGCCACTCTTTGCTTTGCGACTTCTCAGCAAAATCGTTCCCGCCTCGAGCTTCGCCATTTGAGCCTTTTTGGCGCTCGCCTTGCTGTGACTGCCTGACCAGGCTTTGTGCCGCCTCGGAGGTTTCGAACGGGTTCAGGTCAAGTTCTGGTTTCTGGCTCTTTGCAGTCGCAGCGTGAGCAGGCTGTCGTGAGGACGACCTCGAAGGATCTTGGGTTGGAAGAGTCTGAGTACTGGAGGCGGCAACCTCTGAAGCGGCGCCAACGTTCTTCGTGGGTGGTATCGACGACAAAGGTTGCTGCTCCTCTGTATCACCAATTCTGGGGCCTTCGTTAGGAACAGAGCTGGCTCGTAATGGTCGAGCCGCATTACCCTTCCTTCCGCGGTCTTGATCAGAAGCTGTTTTTGGTAGAGGTGGAGGACCCATGCTGCTGGGCTCGCTCTTCTCGGCCGACCGCTCGCCTTGAGCTGCCATACCACCTCGACCTCCACCACGAGGATTAGCCGGACGTCCACCTCTTCTAGCGGCGCCAGGAATTTGAGTTTCAAACTTGACAGACGGCACAAATGGCATTGCGGTCCATTCTTTCTTACGGTTCGATGGTTTCATGTCCACAACATCGCCTCGTTCGCTCTGCTCCCTGATCGAGCTCCGTCGACCAGCGTCAACAATGGCGGTTTCTGGCGTGGGCCAGAATTCAGCGTCTACTGGCGGTAGCTGCTGAGCAACCGACCCTTCATTACTCCGCGGGGTCGACCTTGGTGAGATCTCAGTGTTGGGTGGCTGTCGCGATACTCGATCATTGGAGGTGACTCTTCCTGAAGGTGTACCGCTCGCATCGCCATTGGTAGTATCTCGCCCGGATGTCTTTCTTCTCGAGTCATCTGAGGCAGTTGCGGAAGGCCGAGGCCTGGGCTGAGACCCGACAGTGGCGGTCTGTCTCTGAACAGCCTGTTCTTTCAACTTGGCTTGGAATGACTGACTTCTTTGTGCCCAAATATTGACGGCTGGAATTGGCGCAGCTTTGAGCTCTTTCTCTGCAATGCTTGATGGGATAGACACTTTCTCCCAATCATCATCGGCCTCCTTTGCCTTGTCTTGAGCATCAGTCGTCTCGGGCGATGCTTGTCCCTGGTTAGGCTGCTCTTCTGTAAGGCCGGCTGTTCCAGCTGGGGTAGCTGTGCTCTTCACTGGATTTGCCTCTTCGTCTTGCGATGGTTTCCTAGCTTCAGTGACTTTCGCGTCTTCAGTCGTGGTGTTATGCGACTGCACCTGAGGTTTATTTTGCTGAGAGGTGTCTTCCTCATTCGCTCGAGCTGATTGCAACGACTTCGGTATCGTGGATGTTTCTTTATCTGGTTTGGGTGCGCCTTTCGCCATCTTTGCCTGCATGTTCGGGGCGGCTGAAGCTATTGAAGCGTCCTTCGCGCCATGATCTGACGAAGCCGAGCTCGCAGGAAGTGAGGAGGCGTTGGAAGACGGTGGCAGACCCTTAGCTGCCTGCGCATACGAAAAGCCCGGATTTGCCATTTTTCGATGGTCTGTATAGTGTGCGACCACTTTGGTCTTGTGGTAAGGCTTCTGTTCCCCCGGGCCAGCCTCAGCTGGTTCACTACTGGTCGACCCAACCGCAAACTCGTACGAAGCCTTTGATGGTAATCCGACAATGCGTCTGCGTCGTCGCTGGCAAGTCGAACTTTAGACCGGCTTCTAGGGAAATGCGGGTAAGCAGTTGAAATTAATAGAGGCTCCGCTTGAGATGCTTTCGATTCGAATAAGAGGCGGAGTTCGACGACTAGGATCTCAGCGCGGTCGTCTTCGCGTTTGAGAGCGTCAAGAAGACCCGGCTGACGCTGGAAGGAGACAACAGATGGTGATGAAGGAGGTGTCAGGCTCGCCAGGTCCTCGAAAATGTTCGAGTGGGTCCAGTGAAATGCAGACCGCAGTTGGACCAAACAATCGACGGAAGGTAACCACACACTACTATCTCTGCGGTGAATGTGTCGTCTCGTCGTAGCCTGTCGAGCCTGTTCGTGTACCGATATAAGGAAACGTCGCCAGTCGCAATCCAGTGCAAGCACTTGTCAATGCAAGGTTACTGTCGGTACGTTGCGGGCAGGGATCAATCAAGAAGAATGCGCAACCGCCCGTCGGTGACAATATCGTGGGCTGGTTCACAACGAAGGGAGTTAGAAGGCTGAGGACTCTTGACGATTCGCACACTATCCTACAGATATTCTTGACAGAACGACAACCGTAGGCCGGTCGCTTGGGTGGGTGGACGAGTGGATGAAAGAAGGCTCGAGGGAAATGATTTTGTTACAGGCAACCAAAAATTGGCGAACTCGCACGGCTAAACTCCAGGTGATTAATTATTTTGCACTTCGGAGGACACGCCAGGATTGACGATGACTCGGACTGAACAGTGAACCCCGCTGAGATGAGCTGCATGAATTCAATCATCCCTAACTTACGGTATTATTTGATCCGACCAGCCCCTGCCTGGCCTCTTTTCGCTTCTTCCACTTCGCGTGTCTCTACATCTACCGAGGTCATGGCAGCCATGGGGCAGTGATTTAATTTGGTTTCCCCTAACGTGATGGACAGGCGTTCCGCATCTACCACTGCAGCTTCGCCCAGCAAAGAGCCTCACTATCAGACCTGAGGCATGCACGAACCCTTAACCTCTTGGATGCGGCAACCACGCGGCACCACCAACGTTGGCCAGGATTTCATCCAACGTCAAAGAACCAAAGAGTCAACGAGTATATGCACAAGATCCAGCTTTCCACTGTACGCAAAATTATCCTAGTGTGATCCCATCAAATGCTCGTCTCATTTGTCTTTGTGGGCCTCACACAACTGCAACCCTTTAGGCACTCTCGATCTTGATCAAGTGAGTCCCTGCCTCAAACACATGCTCTTCGGAAGACATATGCGGCTGTTCTCTGCTCGTGACCGTAGTCTTCACGGAACAACGAAAACTCAAGTGGTTCGCCCGCTTAGGACTGCAAGCCATACTGTAGCGCTAGACAACGTGGGAAACAGTGTGAGCCGGTGGCCAAGTTTCCCAGCGACGTCATGCTAGTAACTTCAGGGCTGTGAATGCCTTTGAAGCCCGTGGCACTCCAAGTCTACAGTGGGATGCCTGAGCGTCGAGGCTTCCGCGCAAGAACATCTCTTTACCAATAGCGGTTTGTCACCGACCTGCCAACCCTAGCTCCGCCCCCCACCGTAAGGCTGGTTAGGTTTATCTTGGCGTCTTATTTATGCATACCTAGGCCGCGCCTTCACCATGCGCGCCAACGTACCTCCGCTACCCGTATCTAACATGTCTCTACATTGAAGAGGTTGCGCAAGTTTAGATACCTACGACGGGTGCCCTTTCCGCGAATCATCTCGATTAACAAGATGTATGAGCCAGACAATGTCTTCCACGATTTCGGTGCCTAATCCATGTCTCTCCGCCCTCCTGCTTGTATGCCAGACTCGATCTGGCTCTGGCCCTCAGCTCCTCTTCCATTGGCCATCTGACCCCCTTGCAAGGTCGAGCTCATCCGACAGGGAGCAGACAGACACGGACGGCGACAACACTAGCGATGGTTCAGAAGAGTGGTCTTCTGACGACGACTACTTGGATCACCACAGTAGTAGCAAGGGCAGTGGTGCTCCAGTTACTGTGGCAAGCAACGACACCAGTAAATTCGATCGCATAATACCGAAAGCCGAGCAACACACCGAAAACTCAGGCTCTAGGAAGAAGACCTTATTTGGCCTGGATGAGGATGGCTTAGTTGGACTCCTGTCGCCCGATCGAACCTGGAACAAACGAAAGTTTGAACTGAGCATCAACGATCTGACGTTTGTCGGTCGGCCTGTGTTTGCGAGGCAAGATGGCCGCTGGCGAGGTCAGAAGAGAGCGGCAAAGGCCAAGCAGCGGTCCATCACGCCAGAGGCAGAACATAGTACTGAGGACGATGAAGCCAACGAGACTACAGACTCACGGAACGACTTTGACCTCGATGAAAATCATTCTACCACGAAGAGCGAACTCGTCATGTTTCATGTTGTCTTCGTCATGAACCCGCCACCACTTGATCATGCGCATCGTGTGAAAGAGATGTATGAAAATGTCGTCAAGAAGTTCTCTCGAGCTTTGAAATGGGTTCAGGTGCGCAACGACTATGTTAGGCAGGAGACCGAAGCTCTTCTCACTGAATCCCAGAAGCTCCTCACAAAGGACTGTCTTTCTCAAGCAACCGTCATGTCGGAGCTCCTCCGGGCCTCATCGCTTGCCAAAGCCCTGGTGACCGTCTACAATGCCATCTCCGCGTCAAAGATCGCATCAGTGTCACTGATTCCCGGTGTCTCCATCTCTATGCAGATTCCACCGGTCACATCTACCGCTTACCTTCCGTCACTCACCGAACCACCTATACCTCCGGGCCTCTGGCTGACCACTGCTACTGAGGCACCACCAGATGCCGGCAAAGCTGACAAGCATACCTCCTCAAGTACTCTCCAGCTTGCAAAGAGCTATACGCTGCTGCTCAAGTCACCCCCGCATAGAATTGCTAAAGACGCGCAGACCGCTGGAGGACCACTCGCAGCCCACCTACCAAGGTTTGTCGCAGCATTGAGACCGACAAAGTCATTCTACAAGCTGTCCAATGAATACCAAATCTCTATTGCCGACGTGCAACTCCTTGCTAGGCATTTGATCTACTGGCGCCGGGCTATCGCAATTCCTCCTTTGAACCAACGAGACACTTACATCGTCTCACCGAACGCGGACTTCAGTAAGATAAAAGAGGCGTGCAAGAGTTACGAATCACAATTCCCTGCATCACTACCAAGTCTACCCAAGCTCTTGAGCTTGCTTAGCGGGATCCCGAGACCTTTCATGTCTCTAATACCGAGTCCTGACCACAAGGAGATATACATGCTCGTTCTAGCCTGGCTGATGCGAAATGGCTGGGTAACTCAATTGCGAACGTTTGCATATGTGCGGGTCAGTAGCAACATCAAGAGGCAGGCCAGAGATAGAGAGCGTGAGTCGAAGGCATCGATCTCCCAAAGTTTTAATAGTGCTAGCGAAGTCAGCGATCGCAGGTCCGGCGAGCTCAGTCGGTCACAGCGGCCAAGTTTCGTTAGCAGGCAATCAAGTGATGGTGAACGATCGTTCAAAGATGGCAGACACATGAGTGGCGCGACTCTGATTAAGAATCCTCCTAAAGCTACACCAGAAGAGTCCCGTTGGCTCAAATTCCTCCATGACAGCATGTTGGATGATGAAGGGATGTTCGGCGACAAGACTGAAGAAGAAAGGGACGAGTTGCACCATTACTGGCCAATTTTGAGTAAGCACTTCGATGGGACTACTGCTCTTGAGTCAGTACCGGTCAAGGAAGGGCTCAAACGAAAGCTAGCTTGGCTCCTGTACCACAAATTCGGTCTCAATTTCGACACTGGCGTCGAGGGCCTGGACGGCTCGAATAAGACCATGATTGTAACCATTCGTCATTGGTGATCACAATCCAGTAAGGTGTGAACGAGTCTTCAATCCATGCTCGCCGAACGTGTTTGAACAGTTCATGCTTGCAGGACTATAAATCAGTACATGGAGTTGAGGGTAGAGCCCGCTCGATCACCACACTATAAAGATGGCTATATCACGAAGACGATAGGTGATCACCGTCCGCCCCATCCACCTTCGATTTCGTTGCCCACTTTGCAACTAGTCCGCCGACTCGGATCCGAAGGTATGGGTCGAGCCAAGGCCGCTCACTTACCTAAGACCTCGGGTACACTAAGCTCAATTTTTATTCCTTTGACACATCCCGGGCTGTGGTTGGCGAATCGCTAGCATGTTGTCATCGATGGTGCTTTTTTCCCAAGTCGTCCCATATTTTCCATCTCCGTCTTCTAAATCTTCCACCTTACAACATTGGCACGGCGTGGTTTAGCGGTAAGGTCGAGATGCTTGCTCGACGAGGACGTGCGCGGTTGACATCCCCGTGGCGTCAGCTTGGTCATATTATTAAGGTGAGCTGAAGGCTTGGCCTTGGTATATTATCGCATCGCCACGACCACGCCGTGAGCGTTTCTATTACCTAGTGTCATAACTGCCGAGGCCCATTGCCAGTATCACAATGGCAACCCAAGTACCGTCACCAGAGCGACCAGCCTCAACTGTGGAGAGGCAACATATCGAGGAGACCGAAGCACAAAGGATAGAGCGGATGGGGCGCGAACGGCCTCCGAGTCTCAAAAGTGCCTGGTCCGAAATTGGCTTCGTCGTCGCTATAGCCATGAGCCAGATTCTGACCGAGTACTTCGTGTCCGGCTTCAACATCCTTCTACCGACCTTGATCACCGAGCTCAACATTCCTGGTGCCTCCAGTGTATGGCCGGCGACTTCTTTCTCGCTTGCCATAGCCAGCACCCTGCTCTTTTTCGGACGCCTAGGCGATATATATGGTGGTTATGTTGTGTTTATGAGCGGTCTGGTCTGGCTTGTCGTCTGGTCAACCATTGCAGGTTTCAGTCAGAACTGGATGATGATGGTCTTTTGTCGAGCTTTGCAAGGTCTCGGACCTGCAGCATTCCTACCAACCGGCGTACAGCTCATTGGCAGTACATACCGACCGGGACCCAGGAAGAATATTGTTTTCTCCATCTACGGCGCCGCTGCTGTTGGTGGCTTCTTCATCGGCATCTTTTTCGCAGGGGTGGTGGCTCAGTTCACGCAATTCGGTTGGTATTTCTGGATCGGTGCTATACTTACTGCCATCACTTTTGCCATATCCTACAGTTGCATCCCTAGCGAACACTCGCAAAGGCCGAAGACCGACATTGAGATTGATTGGATCGGCTCGGGACTCATCATATCCGGGGTTATCCTTCTGGTCTTTTCGATAACCGAGTCTGCACACATTGGCTGGGGAGTCGCATATATCCCCACTCTGTTCACAATTTCGATAGTGCTGCTGCTTGTTGCAGTCTACTTTGAGCGCTGGGTTGCTAAAAGCCCTTTGCTGCCGCCAGATGTGTTTACGGTTCCATGCATGACGCCACTTTTCTTCGCCATCTTTGTGCTGTATGGTACTCTTGGAATCTATCTGCTCTTCGGTACAGAATACTTTCAGTATGTGTTGGACGCGACTCCCTTGCAGGTTGTGGCATGGTACACACCGATGGCCATTGGCGGCGTCATTTTGGCTATCAGTGAGGGGTTCTTATTGGCAATCGTGCCCGGACGGATCCTTCTCGTGATTTCTGGTTGCGGAGCCTTCGGTGCCCACCTCTTTCTTGCTTTGATGCCGGTTGGCGGCAGTTATTGGGCGTACCTTCTACCCTCGATGATACTGGGCACAATTGGGATCGACTTATCCATTACTCTCGTGATGGTCTTTGTGACGACACAGCTACCACTATCACGGCAGGGACTAGCTGGTGGCTTCGTGAACTCTGTTTTGCAGCTAGGGATGGCTATTGCCATTGGGCTGACTGACATTATCAGAACTAAGACGGAGCCCTATGCGGGACAGGTACAGAGCTACAAGAACGTCTTTTGGTTTGGTGTGGCAGCTGGAGTGCTGAGTCTCATCATCTTGACAATATGGGGTAAGGTACCTCGAGCGAAGTCAGACTATACAGCCGATGAACTTGCCGAGCTACGGAAGGAGACAGAAGCAGTAGAAACTTAAACTCGACTTAGACATAGAAAATTCATAGAAAAGTGCACACCCTCACACTGCCTTGACCCCATATACACCACACTGCAAGCACGACATGCCAGACGATACAGTATCTCCACGAATCGCTTCTCACAGGACTATCATCCACTAGTGGGCTTCACAAGAAATTGTTACTGGCTGGTGGGTTTGGGATGCGCGAAGACCTTTTGATGCTCTGAAAAGCGCTACGATCGTTTTGAGCTTGGCGTCACTGCCATTGATGCCTGGCTGCTTGGAAGCCGTCTTCAATTGGTGAGTTGGAAGCCTGAGATCACTCCTAAGAAGCACGGACATGGCGGCCATTATGCTTTCAGTCGTGCATTTTGTGCATCCTTCTCGTCAAAACAATGACTTCTTTACGTTTTGTCAGAGCTGCGCCTTAAGGCTCTGTTTGTAGTGTTCAGAATGCGGCTGTGAAACCATCAAGGGACTCAGAAGTGACTCAGGCACTTCCGTGCACTAATGTATCATACTTCAACTATGTTTGCGATGGTACAATCGCACGACAAAGGGTGCTAAACTCGGTTGATCTCAGATAGTCTAGGTCCGCAGTCTTGTCGGTTTATGGACTGAGCGACGTCGTCTCTAAAGCATCCAGCAGCCGGAAACAAATAGCGCATACTATCTTGACAGGATAAGGGATATTTGCTCGGTCTAGATCCGTTGTGTTAACAGGCACCTCCATGAGATCCGAAACACATCAGACTATAATTCGCATGTCCAGTATGCGGCAGTATGGGATATGAGAGTTCTGACATAGGAAGCCAAACAGAACATGGAGCCTGGTGAACCTGACTCAGACATGAGACATCGAGCAATGACTATTAGGCGCGGGCTTTGTCTACAATTTACGCTGCTAACGCCGTTCGGTGTGTTTGCATTGTTCTCAGATCAAAGTCAATGCGGCATACCCCTCTATCAACATATCTCACTGCCGGTTTACTCCTTATCAATACATGAACAGACAGGTCATCCAGTAGTGAGGAGTTTCCCCAGCCCGGTCACGGTTATTCCTACTACATGGCCAGACAGAACGATGTCACGATCTCCGAGCGACTTTCACACCTATGAGAATGATGTTTCGACGACAAATTACCTCTCCCCGAGTCATCCCCATTCTCATCCTCCGAGAAGCAGTACTGATCCCACACCATCTACCGAACAAGCATTTGAAGAACTACGGGAGAGAATAAAAGATGACTCTTTCTTCAGCATGCGTAGGTTTGACGTCCTTCATGTTTTGAAGCGAGCATTCTACAAAGAGCTCGATTACCTCAAATGGGCATACGCAGCTGCTTGTCCAGATCCATTAGATCTAAACAGTTCCTCACCTTCTGAGCTGGTCTTCAACAAGCGTATACCTGAGATTGACAGAACGCTCACTGGAATTCTAGCCCTTCGGTGGCTTCGAAACAATGACTACGAGTTGTTCACTCAGAATCAGGCTACTGCGACCAAATTGTCCTGGAGCTCCTTTCAGCAGCTGCGTTCGTTATTCGATGCCGGCCTTAATGGGTACAGAGACCATGAAGCTGTTTTCACCCTCATAGTGATGCAGATGACGAACGACTTGGGCAAATCTTCAAGACTTGAAGCCGAACTACAGGATCGACTACCGATCGGCATGCGTCCTAGCGCCAACCATGATATGGTGATGGAACAAGTGCTTCAATATTGTGATTCCCTGATACCTTCTTTTCAACGTCTACCACGCCAGCAGAAAGTCCTGGTGCGAAAGCTTATCCGGCTCTCCGCTGAATTCAATCCTGGTCAGCTAGTGCAAGCTGAATGCCTGCCTGCCGTTTTGAACGTACTACAGGAACTCAGAATTGAGCCCATAGAGCTAGACATGAAGTTTATGGAGCTCTTTCTGGACGTCGCAGGCGCTAGGGGACACGTTGACCACGAAGGTGCGGCGACAATGACCGAGCCGACTTTTCAAGGCTACATGGAAGCACGGATACAATCACTGAATGTGGTCGAAGGTCACCTCCAGCCGGAGCAAGCATATGAACGAATGTTGCAGCATAGACTTCGCATGTTGCCCAACGCTGGCTACAGAGGTGATTTTAACATCAGAAGCCCCAAAGTGTCCGCTAAAGCCCGCCTGTTTTGCATGGGCAGAGTTGCTGATGCGACCACGGCTACGTTATATGACGATGTATATGAAGGGCTACCGCCTTACGTACAAGATCGACTTGAGCGAGGACTCAGCCTGCACGCACGACCTGCCGTGCAACCAACGTATATGCCTGCCATGTTGTCGTGGGTGAGAGGACCAAGTCGATGGCTACGAGAAGAGCAGCTAGCCGTGCTTCTCACATATCTATCTCGAGTCTTGGATCTGACTGAGGAGAATCTGCCGCACGATGTCGAGATTGTGGAAAGGGATGTCAAAGGCATACTTGAACCTCTAGTTCAGTCCGACGCTTTTCGAAAGGACCCTTACTCGATCGTCAGCGACAATACGGAGCTCCCTGTGATGGAAATAGCAAAGAGGTCAATGGCTCCGAGTCGTCCTCTGAGATTGTGAAGGGGCGAAGTAGGACCAGACGCCTCTGCGAATTAATGATACCCGGGATTCGGACGTCTGACTGCGTCACCGATGTGCCTGTAATGTTAGCTAATCTTTCACGAGCGACATGAGCTGCATTTGGTGTGAACTGTGTTGACTGCTTGTGCATCCGGAAAGCTCAAGGGGTTCCGGAAAGGCTTCGAAGAGAACATACTACGAGTAGTCCAAAGCGGGTCCTAGTGCCGATAGCCTCGGAAGCACTTCTGCATGCAGAGAGTACTAGCAAGGCTTGTTCCTGCATTTCTGATCGTCATCGATCGGATCTTCAGACTGGAAAGAACAGCGGAGCAGCAGCAGGACCCACTCCCATCTTATCAAAAGTTACGCACTGCAGTTTGTGATGTCCTTGCCCTTCATATCCGTCATCTATAGAGATCCTTTTACAGTATCGCCATCGATGCTGGTAGAAACGCGATGAATTCGCGCATGGCAAAACCGGTGCCTCGGCTGCCTCTACGATGTATGCTAAAACTCCGTATCAGTAGTTGATGGCTGTATGCATATATATGAATCACTGACACTCCAGGTTACTTTGCCATTTATTCTCACTTTTGGGATCTCCTATTATTTGGGCACTGATAGAATTGTAGTGTTAACACTATTAGACAGTGCTGTTACGTTCTCCAGGAGCGTACCAGTTCATTCCTCACACAGCCGCTACAACCAGCGTTGCCTCCAGTGTCGGTTGACCGTTGGATCATGGCGCAACCTCAGGTACACTCGGTTCCCTCCTCGTCACGACTAGACCAAGTTGCCCAAGCAATCCGCGACCTTTTGCATCAACCAGACTACGATGACGGCTCTGCGGGTCCTGTTCTTGTCCGCTTAGCCTGGCATGCAGCCGGGACGTACGATGCAGCCACCAAGACAGGCGGCTCAAATGGTGCAGGTATGCGCTACGAGAAGGAAGGCGGCGATCCAAGCAATGCCGGACTCCAACATGCACGGGCATTCCTCGAACCGATCAAGAATAAGTTCCCATGGATAACATATGCCGATCTGTGGACAGTGGCTGCTATTGTGGCTATTCGAGAAATGGGCGGACCTCAGATCGAATGGAGAGGGGGAAGAACAGATTTCACAGACGACAATAAAGTCCCACCACGGGGGAGGTTGCCGGATGGCGCAAAAGGGGCAGACCACATAAGACACATTTTCTACCGGATGGGCTTCAACGACCAGGAAATCGTGGCTTTGTCAGGCGCTCACAACCTTGGGCGATGTCACAGCGACCGATCCGGATTCAACGGAAAGTGGGTGAACAACCCGACAAGATTTTCCAACACATATTTCAAGCTGCTATTAGTGAATGACTGGAAGAAGAAAACGCTTGACAATGGGGTAGAGCAATATGTATACGTTGAAGAGGACATCCTCGATGAGGACGAAGATGAGGATGCTGAAGAGCCAGAGGAGCTCATGATGCTGCCGACCGACATCGCCTTGATACAGGACCCGTCGTTTCGACCATGGGTTGAGCTTTACGCCGAGCGCAAGGACATCTTCTTCGACGACTTTGCTAGAGTCTTTGCCAAATTGCTTGAGCTCGGCATCAAGAGAGACAGAAACGGCAAGATCGTCAACGAGGAAAACCAGCAGGATGGCTACAAGAGTGCTCCCAAGAAGAGTGACGTTGCTACTGCCCCGGCTGATCAGAACAAGGGCCAGCTTGGTCACGAAGCGAAACCACTGCTGGAGGGCAATGAGAAGATAAGACGGAGAAGGGAAGGTGCAAAGCTTTAGAGCGTACCACGTTTCCGGTTTGGCCTGATGAATTCACTTACACCGCGGTTCGGCGCTAGCGGTGCCGCCAAGCGTCGATCAAGATAGAGATGATACCCCCCTAGAATAGAACTATAGTGTAGCATGTATAACATACAGATGTAAACAACTCCAGTACTTTGCTGTGCCTTTCAATCCGGCCTTCCATTGTCAACAGACGCTGCATGTACTTCGCAGTATTGTCGGACATTGCAC
>Ga0210040_10006007_pt1 | contig 15274 bp, 14 predicted proteins | sample CryGeyCG12114_NA_FD_185462 | JGI IMG/M metagenome (GOLD analysis project Ga0210040, IMG submission 185462) | Groundwater microbial communities from aquifer - Crystal Geyser CG19_WC_8/21/14_NA (SPAdes) (version 2) | ecosystem: Environmental > Aquatic > Deep subsurface > Groundwater | place: USA... | reverse complement strand
CCTCACGGACGCGGATCAAGACCCTGACCGAGCGGACCCGGGCCGACAACGCCAGGTTCTTCGACTCCGCCGACGACGTCCCGACGCACTGCCTCACCCAGGGGCTCGGCACGATCATGGACGCCCGTGAGCTGCTGCTCGTGGCGCAGGGACCGCAGAAGGCGGCGGCGATCGCCGCCGCCGTGGAGGGTCCGGTCACCAGCCTGTGCCCCGCCTCGATCCTGCAGCACCACCGGCGCGTGACCGTGCTGGTCGACGAGGCGGCGGCCGCCGACCTGCGGCTCGCCGACTACTACCGCTGGACCTACGCGCACAAGCCGGCCTGGCAGCAGCTCTAGCCGTCCGCCTCGACGCCGCTCCCTGAGCCTGTCGAAGGGCCGACCACGTCCAGGGGGCGTTCGGAGCTCAGCTCAGGGAGCGGCAGTCAGGGCTGCGGCGGGGTCCAGAAGCACCCGCTGCCACACCGTCTCCGCGGCGCCGAGGAGCACCGCGTCGTCGCCGAGCTCGGGCAGGGCCAGCCGGACCTGCTCCGCGGGAGCGGCGAGGGCGCCCGCCAGCATGACCCGCTGGACCTCCGCGGCCACCTGGGGGTAGAGCTCGCGGAGCAGCCCCCCGAGCACGATGAGGTCCGGGTTGAAGACGTTGACGACCGTGGCCAGCCCGGTGCCGAGGTGGCGGGCGACCCGGCCGAGCCGGTCGGCCTCCTCGGGCCCAGCGGCGCGCAGCGCGTCGACGAGCGTCCGCCGCGGCACCTCGAGGCCGAGGCTAAGCGCGCCGGCGATCGCGTCCAGGCCGATCTCGGTCTCCCAGCACCCGGTCGAGCCGCACCGGCAGCGCCGTCCGTCGGGGCCGCCCACCGCGATGTGCCCGAGCTCGCCCGCGTACCCACCGGCTCCCGCCAGCGGCTTGCCGTCGACGATCACCCCGCTGCCGACCCCGACCTCGCCCTCGACGAAGACGACGTCGGCGTAGCCGCGGGCCACGCCGCGCAGGTGCTCGGCCAGCACACCGGCGTCGCCGTCGTTGACGACCTGCACGCTGGTCGCGGGAAGCCGGTCGGCCAGCATCTGTCCGAAGGCGACGTCGCGCCACCGCAGGTTCGGCGCGAAGCGGACAGCGCCGTCGAGGTGCCGGGTGACCCCGGGCACGGCGACACCGAGACCCAGGACCCGGCCGGGTGCGTCCGCGACGAGCCGGACGACGGCGGCGGCGACCAGGTCGGCCGTGGGCTCCGGCGCAGGGTCGGGCAGGGGGTGGCTGTCGCGCTGCAGCACCGTCCCGCCGAGCCCGACCAGGGCCACCTCGACCTGGTCGACCCGCACCTCCGCGGCGACCACCTGGGCACCGAGCGGGCACGGTCGCACCACGGGGGAGGGCCGTCCGCGGCCCGGCGGCACCCCTGTCGTCCCGGTGACCGCCTGGTCGACCGCCCCGAGGCGGGCCAGCTCGCCCACCAGACCTGCCACGGTGCTGCGGGTCAGCCCGAGCCGGTCGGTCAGCTCGGCCCGTCGCATCGGCCCGTCGAGGTGCAGGTGGCGCAGCAGGACGGCCAGGTTGGTCCGGCGCACGTCGGGCGAGCCGGCGAGCGTCTCGCGAGCGCTCATCGGCTCGTCCGGCTGCTAGGGCATCTCCCCCGACACCTGACCGGCCGGACGACCGGCCAGGGGTCGAGAGACATGCCCTAGCGCCCTGAGGCTGCGGCTCGTCGGCGCGAGATCGCGTCGACGCTGGCCGCCAGGAGCAGCACCAGGCCGGTGACGATGTACTGGATCTCCGCACGCTGGGTGATCAGCGGCAGGCCGTTCTGGATCACCGCGATCACCAGCCCACCGATGATGGCGTCGATGATCCGGCCCTTGCCGCCGAACAGCGACGTCCCGCCGATGACGGCTGCTCCCACGGCGAGCAGCAGCGTCGAGGCGCCACCGGTCGAGGGGGAGACCGAGTTCGCCCGTGAGACGAGCAGGATGCCGCCGAAGGCGGCGAGGCCCGAGCTGATCATGAAGCACGCGATCTTGACCCGGTTGACGTTGATGCCGGCCCGACGGGCCGCCTCGGCGTTGCCACCGACGGCGTAGATGTGCTGGCCGAACCGCGTGCGCTTGAGCACGAAGCTCAGCACGATCACGAACACCACGGCGATCGGCACGATCAGGGGCACACCCTTGAGGGACTTGATGGCCGGGTTGACCGCCCGCTCCAGGTTGAAGAAGTAGACCAGCAGCCCCAGCAGCACGGCGAGCACGGCCACGCGCAGCGCCGGGATCAGCGGGGAGGGTGACGGCAGCCCAGCCTTGCGGCGTCGGGAACGCCCGAGGAGCTCCACGAGGGCGGCTCCGACGACCACGACGGCCCACATGACCCACCCGAGGGCGGGCGGCATGTTGTTGTTCATCAGCGACAGGATGAAGGGGCTGCGCACCGGGACCGTCCCGCCGGTGCCGATCACCGTCAGCAGCACGCCCTGCAGGGCCAGGAAGGCCGACAGCGTGACGACGAACGACGGGATGCCCAGCCTCGCCACCAGCAACCCGATCAGGAGCCCGATGACCACGCCGACGACGAGGGCGGCGAGGAGCGCGGCCGGCCACGACCAGCCCTTGAGGGTCAGCAGCACGGCGAGCGTCCCGCCGCTCACCCCGGCCGTGTAGCCGGCGGACAGGTCGATCTCGCCGAGGAGCAGGACGAAGACCAGCCCCATGGCGATGAAGATGACCGCGGCGCTCTGGTTGAGCAGGTTGGCCCAGTTGAGCTTGGTGGCGAACTGGTCGGGCCGCAGGATGGTGAACAGCACGACGAGGAAGATGAACCCCGCGATGGCCGGCAGCGAGCCGACGTCGCCGCCGCGTACACGGGTCAGGTAGTCGCGTGCGGCGCTCCCGAGGGTCGCCCGTTCCGGGACGTCCTCCAGGGGCGCGGCAGGCTGCTGGGCGGTGGTGCTCATCGCAGCACCTCTCTGTCGGCGGAGAGACCGAGGTCGCCGCTGCGTCCGGTGGTGATGAGCTCAACGATCTGGCCGGTCGTGACGTCCTCCGCGCGCACGGTCGCGACGAGCTGACCGAGGTAGAGCGCGGCGACGGAGTCGGCGACCTGCTTGACGTCGTTCATGTTGTGCGAGATGAGGATCACGGCCAGGCCGCTGTCGGCCAGGCGCCGGACCAGGTTGAGCACCTGCTCGGTCTGCGCCACGCCGAGCGCCGCGGTCGGCTCGTCGAGGATGACGAGCTTGCTGTTCCACAGCACGGCCCGCGCGATGGCGACGGTCTGGCGCTGGCCGCCCGAGAGTCGCGACACCGAGGTGCGGACCGACTTCAGGGTGCGGACGGAGAGGCCCTTCAGCGTCTCCTGCGCCCGCCGCTCCATCGTGGTCTCGTCCATGACGATGCCCGACGTCTCCTCGCGGCCGAGGAACATGTTGTGGACCACGTCGAGGTTGTCGCACAGCGCGAGGTCCTGGTAGACGACCTCGATGCCGAGGTCGCTCGCGGCCTTCGGCGAGGTGACGCTGACCTCCCGCCCCTCGAAGAGGTACGTGCCGCCGTCGAAGGTGTAGGTGCCGGCGATGCCCTTGACCAGGGTCGACTTGCCGGCGCCGTTGTCACCGACCAGGGCGGTGACCTGGCCGAGGTAGCAGTCGAGGTCGATGCCCTTGAGGACGTCCACCGCCCCGAAGCTCTTGGTGATGCCCCGCAGGCTGAGCAGCGGCTGCTGCCCCTCGCCCTGGGGGCTGACCGTTCCGGTCGTCATCGGTTCTCCTGGATTTCTAGGGTTGTAGAACGGCCCTGGCCGCCCCGCCTCACGAGGAGACGGGGCGGCCAGGGGTGAGGCTGTGGGTCAGGAGATGCCTGCAGCGGCGCAGGCCTTCTTCAGTGCTGCGGTCGTGCACACCTTGGCGGAGGTGGTGTAGCCGTCGTCGATGACCGCCTTGACGTTGGACTTGTTGACGGCCAGCGGGTCGAGCAGGATCGCCTTCTTGCTGGTGCCGGCCTTCGGGTCGTCGAAGGTCTGGGTGGCCAGCGCGTCAGCGCCCGCCACGTCACCCTTGGCCAGCGCGATGCCGAGCTTCGACGCGGCGTCCGCCTCCTTGGCGACCGCCTTGTAGACGGTGTTGCACTGGGTGCCGAGCAGGATGCGCTGCAGACCCTCGTCGGTGGCGTCCTGGCCGCTGACCGGGACCTTGCCCTGGAGGCCGTTGCGGGTCAGCACCGAGACCACGGCACCGCCGAGGCCGTCGTTGGCTGCGGCGACGGCGTCGATCTTGCCGTTCTGCTTGGTGTAGATCTGCTCGAACAGCTGGCCGCCGGTGTCGTTGTTCCACTCGGGCACGGCCTGGTCGGCGACCACGTCGTAGCCGGCGTCGCGGATGACCTTGTCGTAGCCCTGCTTGAACAGCGTGGCGTTGTTGTCGGTCGGCGAGCCGTTCAGCTCGACGACGTTGCCCTTGGTCTTGCCCTCGTCCTTCAGGCAGCCGACGAGGCCCGTGCCGATGGCCGTGCCGACCTTGACGTTGTCGAAGGACACGTAGTACTTCGCTCCGCCGCCCAGGTTGGCGCGGTCGTAGTCGATGACCGGGATGCCGGCGTCGGTGGCCTTCTTGATCACCGCGTTGCCCGAGTCGGGGTCGATGCTGGTCATGATGATGGCCTTGTCGCCGGCGCTGATCATGCCGTCGGCGATGGTCTGGAACTGGGTGGCGTCGCCCTGGGCGTTCTGGATGTCGACCTGGACGCCCGCGTCGCCGAAGGCCTTGGTGAAGAACGGCCGGTCGGCGTTCTCCCAGCGGGCCGAGGACTGGGTGTCGGGCAGGATCACGCCGATCTTGCCGGTGACGGCCGCGGCCGAGCCGGAGGCGGCCGGCTGGGCGGACGAGCCGCCGCCGCACGCGGAGAGGCTGAGGACCGCCGCAGCGGCGATGGTGCCGATGCCGAGCAGGTGCTTGTTCATGAGGTTCGAAACCTTTCTCGTGCCGACCGTCGGCCGGCCCAGAGGGCGCACCGGTGGTGCGCTGAGCGTGACCGTCAGACCTGCACGAGCGCTGCACGTCCATCGAGCTGACGGAGGGCGAGCGGGCGGCGTCGGCGTTGACGGCTTATGTAGTGCAGCGAAACATAACAGCGCCCGGAGCGCTTTGTGCACCGCGAGAATCACGGCTTGATAACCCTTCGCGGCGAAAATTTTCGCGGACCCGCGTCCTGCCGCGGATGTGGCCGGCGTCAGGACCAGGTCGTGCGCGCCAGGACCCCCGCCCGCAACCGCTCGAAGGTGGCGACGTCCACCGCGTGCCCGGTGTGACGCAGCGCCAGCACCGCCGCGCCGACCAGACCGTCGGGGACGCTGATCACCGGCGCGCCACCGGCGGGCGGGACGAGGTCGGCGGCCAGGGCCTCGGGAGCGGCGAGGATCCCCCGTACGACCACGCTGCCGCCGACGACGACGGGTCCGGTCAGCTCCGGCACCCGGACCGCGTCGAGCAGGTCGGCCAGCGCCTGCGACGCGGCCACCACGATCGCGTGGGCGGTGGGGTCGTGCGCGGCTGCGGCGGCGAAGGCCAGCGGCGCGAGCTCGGCCAGGGCGACCGGTCGGCGGGCGTAGACCGTGGACACGGCCTGCCGGATCGCCGCAACCCGGCCGACGGGGTCGTCCGGGTCGGCCGTGCGGGTGTCGATGCCGAGCGCGGAGAGCGCGACCGGGGTGAGCGCGGTGGGTGCGGTCTGCCCGTCCAGCGCGGCGACCACCGCGCGCGCCACCCGCCGCCCGATCCAGAAGCCGCCGCCGGCGTCGCCGAGCAGCCAGCCGCGCCCCCCGACCACGGCCGCCAGGCCGCCGCCGCTCACCCGGGCGGCAACCGTGCCGGTCCCGGCGATCAAGGCGTACCCGTCCGGCGACGGGGTCCCCGAGCAGAACAGCGCGAGCAGGTCGTGCTCCAGGACCACGCGCTGCACCCCGTACGCGGCGAGCCGCTCGGTCACGTCGCTGCGGAAGGCGTCGCTCTGCTCGCCGGCCATGGCGACGACGGCCACCTCGGCCGAGCCCGCCGCGGACAGCGCGACCCCGACGGCGGCCCCGATGGCGTCGGCGGCCGGGCCGATCCCGGCCGCCGTCGGGTTACCGGCGGGGCCGCGTCCGTAGCCGAGGACCTCCCCGGCCGGGGTCAGGGCGACCGCGCGGGTGCTGGTGCCTCCGGCGTCGAGGGCGAGGAGGATCACCGGGCGTCCACCACGAGGTTCATGCGGTGATTCTCACGGGTCGCCCTCGGGCCGGGAGCGAGCGGGCCGCGTACCGGTGGTCATCTTCGGAAGGTCGTCAGAGTCTGCGTCGTCCAGGTGCGTGCATCGCCAGGCCGACGAGGGAGCGTCACCGGGCGTCCCGCGACCGAGGAGAACGCCGCGAGGCGCGTGCCTGGGCGGCGCAGGCTCCGACGACCTTCCGACGATGACCACCAGCGTCGCGACGTGCCGTCCGACCTGCTGGCCCTGGTCCCTCGTCCGACCTCCGTGCGGCAGGGGGACGGGTCCTACCGGCTGCCGCCCGACCTGGCCTTGGGCGCCGCTGCCGCCTGGAGCGTGGGCTGAACTGGGCCGTGCAGACGCTGCGTCAGCTGCTGCCGCCGGACGTGCTGCGGGCCGCGCCGAGCGGCGTCGGGCTGACGGTCCCGCTGGTGTCGGCCGTCGACGAGCCCCGCTTCGGCTGGCGCGGGGTGATGCTCGACGTCGCGCGCCACATCCTCCCGCTGCGCGACCTCTTCCGTTCGTCGACCTGCTGGCGCTGCACAAGTACAACGTGCTGCACCTGCACCTGCACCTCACCGAGGACCAGGGCTGGCGCTTCCCCAGCACCAGGCACCCCCGCCCGCAGACGGTCGGGAGCTGGCGCACCGAGACCCGGAAGCCGTACGACAGCCAGGGGGACGGCACCCCGCACGGCGGCTTCTGCACCGCAGACCAGCTGCGCGCCGTCGTCACGTACGCCGGGCAGCGCGGCATGACGATCGTCCCCGAGATCGACCTGCCCGGGCACGCGCTGGCGATGCTGGCGGCCTACCCGGCGCTCGGCAACCACCCGGACCAGGCGTACGCCGCGGCGACGACGTTCGGCGTCTTCGACGAGGTGCTCAACCTCAGCGGCGCCACGATGCAGGTCGTCCTGGACGTCTGCACCGAGCTGCTGGAGGTGTTTCCCAGCCGCTACGTGCACGTCGGCGGGGACGAGTGCCGGCGCACGGAGTGGCTGGAGAGCCCGGCGGCGCAGGCGCTGGCCGCCGAGCGCGGCCTGGCCGACGCGACGCAGCTGCAGCGCTGGTTCACCGAGCAGCTGCGGGACTGGCTGGCGGACCGGGGGCCGCCAGCTCGTGGGGTGGGACGAGATCTGCGACGAGGAGCAGCACGCGATCGGCGGGCTCACCACCACCGAGACGGTCTACGACTTCGACCCGCTCGCCGGCACGACCTCCGAGAGCGGCGCCCACGTGCTGGGGACCCAGTGCCAGCTGTGGACCGAGTACGTGCCGAGCATGCGGCGCGCCGAGTACCTGCTCTTCCCCCGCGCCTGCGCGCACAGCGAGGTCGCCCGGTCGGACCCGACCGAGCGTTCCTGGTCGGAGTTCCAGCCGCGTCTCGAGGGCCACCTCGCCCGCCTGGACGCCCTCGTGTGAACTTCCGGCCCGAGGCGGGTCCGCACCCCTGGCAGCAGGGCGGCACCGGCAGGCTGCGTCGTCCGCCGGAGCAGCCCCGGTCGGCCTGAGCCGCACGAGCGCGGGGCCGGCGTAGCGACCCGGGCATGATGGCAGCGTGAGCCCGGACCACCCAGACGTCGGCCCCGGCCTCGGCTCGCCCGACCGCGAGGTCGTACGCCGGACGCCCGGCCCGGACGGCGGCAAGCTGGAGCGGGTCATCGCCGGTCAGGTCCGCGCCTACCGGGTCGCCGCCGGCGTGTCCGTGGCGGAGATGGCAGACCGGGTCGGCATCTCCAAGGCGATGCTGTCCAAGATCGAGAACGCCCAGACCTCGTGCAGCCTGACCACGCTGGCGCGCCTGGCCGCCGGGCTGCAGGTCCCGGTCACGGCCCTGTTCCGCGGCGTCGACGCCGAGCGCGACGCGGTCTTCGTCCCGGCCGGTCACGGGGCCCAGATCGTGCGGCGCGGGTCCCACCGGGGCCACCTCTACGAGCTCCTCGGTGCGCTGCGCGGGCCCCACAAGCGGATGGAGGCCGTCCTGGTGACCCTCACCGAGGCCAGCGAGGTCTTCCCGCTCTTCCAGCACCCCGGCACCGAGCTGCTCTACATGCTCGAGGGCGAGATGGTCTACGGCCACGGCGAGGCCAGCTACACGATGCGGACCGGCGACGCCCTCCAGTTCGACGGCGAGGGCGCCCACGGTCCGGAGTCGCTGGCCGTGCTGCCGGCCCGGTTCCTCTCCGTGACGGCGCACGGCGACCACGGCTGAGGGACCGGTCCACGGCCCGCGTTGCGGTTGTGTTGCGGTCGTGTGGCGACCCTGCCAGGTGGTTGCCAGCGCCTGAACGGAAGGTTAACGTGAGAGCGAATTTCACGTCTCGGGGAAGATGGCGATACTCATTCTCACGTCGGAACGCGCTGCGCAGACGCTCGAGCAGTCGCCTGCGGTCGCCGACCGCATCAAGGCGCTGCAGCCCGACATGCCCGCCGCGCTCGCCCGCGTCGCCGACTACCTGCTGCTGCACCCGCAGGCCCCGCTGACCCTCTCCATCGGAGAGCTGGCCGAGCAGGCCGGGACGTCGGCGGCCTCCGTGACCCGGTTCGCGCGGCTGGTCGGCTACGCCGGCTACGTCGAGCTGCGGGTGGGGATCGCCACCGACGTCGGCCGCAGCACCGCGCGAGAGTCGTGGGCCAACGAGATCGGCCGCGAGTTCGGGCCCGACGACACCCCGGAGGAGCTGCTGGCGCGCCTCATCGGCAGCCACACGAAGTCCCTGCGCGAGGCGACGTCCGCGATCGACCTCGGGGTGATGAGCGAGGTCTCGGGCCGGATCGCCCGCAGCCGTCAGGTCGACGTCTACGGCGTCGGCGGGAGCGCGATGCTGGCCGAGGAGCTCCAGGGCCGGCTCTACCGCGTCGGGGTGACGGCCTTCGCCTGGGCGGACGCCCACCTCGGTCTGGTCAGCGCCGCGATCCAGGACGCCGCGACCGTCGCCATCGGGATCTCGACGACGGGGCGTACGGAGGAGACCATCGAGATGCTGGCGGAGGCCGGCCGGGCCGGCGCCTTCACCGTCGCCATCACGAACAACCCGGGCTCGCCCCTGGACGAGCTGGCCGACCGCAGCATCGTCACCTCGGTCTACGAGCGGGCGCTGCAGCCCGACGACCTCTCGGCCAAGCACGGCCAGCTGCTCGTGCTCGACCTGCTCTACCTGCTCGTCGCCCAGGAGGACTTCGACCGCTCGAGCGACAAGCTCGCGGCCTCGGCCCTGGCCGTCGCCTCCCACCGCCGTCCGCGCCGCTCCGGCGGGCGGGCCGCGACCACCCCGGACCCCGACCGGGCGCCCGCATGACCACCCCGACCACTGCAGCCTCGACCAACCCAGACCCGATCGACGAAGCAAGGAACCCGATGGACTTCCCCCAGGCCGTGAACGACTTCGCCACGCAGGTGAACGACCGCCTCGCCCGCCTCACCACGACCGCGGCCGACGGCGGGCTCGACGCCGCCGTGGAGCTGATGACGGCCACGATCGAGTCGGGCGGCGTCATCCACGCCTTCGGCACGGGCCACTCCGAGGCGTTCGCGATGGAGATCGCCGGCCGCGCCGGCGGACTCATCCCCACGAACAAGATCGCCCTGCGCGACCTCGTCCTGCGCGGCAGCCTCACCACCGACGACCTCGGCGGCTCGGGGCTGGAGCGCAACCCGGTGGTCGTCGAGGAGCTGTGGGAGCTCTCCGGCATCCGCACCGGCGACCTGCTGATGATCGCGTCGAACTCGGGCGTCAACGGCTCGATCGTCGGCCTGGCGCTGCTGGCCCGCGACAACGGCATCCCGGTCATCGCCGTCACCTCGCTGGAGCACACGATGGCCGTGCAGCCCAAGCACCCGAGCGGTCAGCGGCTGTCGGACGCCGCCGTCGTCGTGATCGACAACCTCGCCCCGTACGGCGACGCGACGCTCACGCTCTCCGGAGGTGTCCCGGTCGGCGCGGTCTCCTCGATCACCGCCGCGTACATCGCCCAGCTGCTGACCATCGGCGTCTCCGAGCGCATCTCCGCCGACGGGCGCCGCCCCCCGCTCTACCTCTCCGCGAACATCCCCGGCGGCGACGAGCACAACTCCGCGCTCGAGCAGCAGTACGCCGGCCGCATCCACCGCGGCACCTGAGCCCCCCGTACGCCCAGCTCGACGCTCCACCCGACCACCACCACGCACCTCGGAGGACCCAAGATGACCAGCTCGCTCTCGACCCTGCGCTCGTTCGACAGGCGGAACTTCCTGCGCGGCGGTCTGGCCGCCGCCGCCCTCGCTGCGACCGGCGGGCTCGCCGGCTGCGCCACCTCGGGCACCGGCCCAGCCCCCGCCGCCAGCTCCGCGGCCGGGCCGACCAGCGCCGACAACCCGTTCGGCCTGGCGGCGAACAGCTCGACCGAGGCCGTGATCTTCAAGGGCGGCTACGGCATCGACTACGCGGACTTCGCGGGCAAGACCATGCAGACCAAGCAGGCCGGCTCGACGGTCAAGGTCACCCCGGCGACGAACATCGCCCAGACGCTGCAGCCGCGCTTCGTCGCCGGCAACCCGCCGGACGTCATCGACAACTCGGGCGCGAACCTGATCGGCATCAACACGATCCGCGACCAGCTGGCCGACCTGACGGACCTGGTCGACGCCAACAACTACGAGGGCCAGAAGATCGCCGGCACCCTCTATCCGGGCGTGCTGGCGCCGGGCACGTTCGACGGCAAGCTCGTCCAGCTCAACTACGCCCTCACCGTCTACGCCCTGTGGTACTCGGCGTCGCTGTTCGAGTCGGAGGGCTGGACCGTCCCGAAGACGTACGACGAGATGTTCGAGCTCGGCGGCAAGGCCAAGGCCAAGGGCAAGTACCTGCTCGGCTGGGGCAAGGAGGCTGCGACCTACTACCAGACGATGGCGATCGCCTCGGCGATCAAGCAGGGCGGCAACGACGTCCGCCTCGCGCTGGAGAACCTCAAGCCCGACGCGTGGTCGATGCAGCCCGTCCAGGACGTCTTCAACGGCCTCAAGAAGATCATCGACGCCGGCTACGTCAAGAAGGGCGGCGCGGGCACGCAGTTCACCGCTGCGCAGGCGCAGTGGAGCAACGACCAGGACTTCCTCCTCTACCCCTCGGGCAGCTGGATCGAGAACGAGATGAAGACCCAGACCAAGGACGGCTTCAAGATGACCGGCGCGCCCGAGCCGACGGTCAGCAGCACCTCGGCCATGCCGTGGGAGGCGCTGCACTCGACCGCCGCGGAGGGCTACGTCGTCCCGGCCCAGGCCAAGAACCTCGCCGGTGGCAAGGAGTTCCTTCGCGCGATGCTCTCGAAGGACGCCGCGACCAACTTCGCCAAGACCACGTTCAGCTCGACCATCGTCAAGGGCCTCATCCCCGAGGACGGCTTCGGCTCCACGGCTCTGCAGTCGCAGGTCAAGATGCTCGACGCCGCTGCGGCGAACGTCTTCAGCTGGAACTTCGTCGACCTGTACGGCACCAACACCGACCAGCTCGTGCTCTGGAACGCCTTCCTGCAGGGCGACTCCGACGTTGCGACGCTGACCAAGGGCCTGCAGTCGATCACCGACAAGATCGCCAAGGACGACTCGATCAAGAAGGTGCCGGTGTCGTGACTCTCGTCGGTCAGGGGGCTGCTCCGGGGCTCGGTGCCGGCCCCGCCGGTCCTTCCACCCCGCAGCCGCCGAGCGGCGGCCTGCGAAAGCTGGGGTCCGCGCGCTGGCGTCGGCGCAACCTCACCTTCGACAAGATCAGCTTCTTCGGGGTCTTCCTGGTCGTCCCGCTCGTCCTCTACATCGCCTTCGTCGTGTCGCCGTTCGTCCAGGCGGCGTACTTCTCCCTGACCAGCTGGTCGGGTTTCTCCCCGGAGATCCCGTTCGTCGGTCTGAAGAACTACGTCAAGCTGTTCGGCGACGACACGTTCATGAAGGCCGTGGGCAACAGCGTGATCCTCGCGCTGGTGCTCCCGACGGTCACGCTGGGCCTCGCGATGTTCTTCGCGACGCTGGTGACGGTCGGGGGCTCCAGCCGGGGCAACGTGCGCGGGCTGGCGGGGTCGAGCGCCTACCGGATCGTGTCGTTCTTCCCGTACGTGATCCCAGCCATCGTCATCGGGCTGATCTGGTCGCAGATCTACGACCCGAACAGCGGGATCCTCAACGGGGTCCTCACCCGGGTCGGGCTGGACCAGTTCACCTCGTTCCCGTGGCTGGGCGAGGTCAGCACCGCGCGGCTGGCGGTCATGTTCGTCATCGTGTGGGGCCTCGTCGGCTTCTACATGGTGCTGTTCATCGCCGCGATCAAGGGGATCCCGGCCGAGCTGTTCGAGGCGGCCCGGGTGGACGGTGCGGGTCGCTTCCGCACCACGGTCTCGATCACCATCCCGCTGGTGCGCGACAACATCCAGACCGCCTACGTCTACATGGGCATCCTGGCGCTCGACGCGTTCGTCTACATGGCCGCGCTCGAGCCGGGCGGCGGCCCCGAGAACACGACCCTGGTCATGTCCCAGCAGCTCTTCACCACCGCGTTCACCAAGGGCCAGTTCGGCTACGCCTGCGCCATGGGCGTCGTGCTCGCGGTGATCACGCTGGCGTACGCGGGTCTCGTGTTCGCCGTGAACCGGCTGACCGGCGGGCAGAACGAGGTGGCGGAGTGACGTCGACGCAGGCACGACCCACGACCCGCGAGGTCGGTCCGACCGAGCTCGCGCCGGTGGTCCGCCGCCGCCGCCAGCGCGCCTCGGCCGGGGACACCGCCGTGACGGTGGGGTCGCACGCGGTGCTGGTCGTCTGGTCGCTGCTGGTGGTCGTCCCGCTGCTGTGGGTGATCATGAGCTCGTTCAAGACCAGCACGGAGATCTTCGCCTCGCCGTTCGCGCTGCCGCACCGGCTGCGCTTCGACAACTACGCCAACGCGTGGACGACGGCCGGCATCGGGAGCTTCTTCTTCAACTCGATCATCGTGGTCTTCGGCGCGCTGATCATCACGATGCTCTTCGGGGCCATGTCGGCGTACGTGCTGGCGCGGTTCCAGTTCCCGGGCAACCGGGTCATCTACTACCTCATGCTGGCCGGGCTGACCTTCCCGATCTTCCTGGCCATCGTCCCGCTGTTCTTCGTGCTGCGCAGCGTGGGTCTGCTCAACACGCTGCCGGGGCTGATCATCACGTACGCGGCGTTCGCCTTCCCGTTCACCGTGTTCTTCCTCTACTCGTTCTTCCGGTCGCTCTCCAAGTCCATCGCGGAGGCCGCCGCCCTGGACGGGGCGGGGGAGTGGCGGACGTTCTTCTCGATCATGCTGCCGATGGCCCGGCCCGGGCTGGCGACGGTCGCGATCCTGAACTTCGTCGGGCTGTGGAACCAGTTCCTGCTCCCGGTCGCGCTGAACACGAACACCGACAACTACGTGCTCACCCAGGGCATGGCGTCCTTCGCCTCGCAGGCCGGCTACTCGGTCGACTTCGGGGCGCTCTTCGCGGCCGTCGTGATCACGGTCGTCCCGGTGCTGGTGGTCTACCTGATCTTCCAGCGCCAGCTGCAGGGCTCGGTGTCGCAGGGCACGAACAAGTAGCCCTGCGCCCCTGGGCTTGTCGAAGAGCCTGCAGGAAAGACGTTCCCTGAGCTTGTCGAAGGGCCCGCAGGAAAGACGTCCCTGAGCTTGTCGAAGGGCCCCGCAGGGGTTGGCATCTCCCGCAGGAGCCGACCTCTTCGAGGCCCTTCGACAAGCTCAGGGGACGTTCTGCAGGGATGCTCTTCGCCGGACCCAACCTCTTCGAGGCCCTTCGACAGGCGTCCGGCGTCCGGCGTCAGCCCGCGAGCCAGATCGGCACGATCGAGGCGACCACCAGCACGGCGAGGGTGATGTTCAGGGCCCGCCAGTGCCAGGGCTTCGACAGGAGCCGGGCCAGGGCGCCGCCGATCCCGCACCAGAGGAGCTGGGACAGGGTCGCCCCGACCGCGAACGCGCCGCCCAGGAGCAGGGCGAGCCGAGCGGGTCCGTCCACCGAGGTCGCGAACGCCCCGGCGGCGCTGAGCGTGATGGCCCAGGCCTTCGGGTTCAGCCACAGCAGCAGGACGCCGGTGCCGAAGCGCCGCGGCTGGGCCAGCGTGGTCTGGCCGGGCGCCCCGTTCCGGCCGATGGTCCAGGCGAGCCGCAGCAGGTAGGCCGACCCCAGGACCCGGACCGCCAGCTCGAGGTGGGGGACCTGGAGCAGCACCCCGGCCAGCCCGAGAGAGGCGGCCACGGCCAGCGTGGTCAGCCCGGCGGCGATGCCGAGGAGCAGCGGGAGGGACCGCCGCAGCCCGAACTGCACCCCGGACGCGGTGGCCAGGGTCGTCGCACCGCCCGGGGAGAGGGTGGCGACGAGCACGAGCAGCAGGGCGGGGAGCACGCTCCCACCCTGGCGGACCGGGGCCTCGACCAGAAGGCACTCCTCACGGTAGAACTGCTGCTGTGCCTTCAGACTCCCGGCGAGCAGAGCGATCCTCGTCGTCTTCAGACCTTCTCGACCAGATGAACCTACGGATCGTCCACGCGCTGCAGGACGACCCCCGGGTCTCGATGTCCGAGCTCGCGCGTCGAGTCCACCTGAGCCCGCCGGCCGTCACCGAACGGAGTGCCACCGCATCACGGGGGACGACTGCTTCCTGATCAAGCTGCACGTGCGGTCGGTGGGCCACCTCGCCGACGTCCTCGACCGCTTCTCCGTGCACGGTCAGCTCACGACCTCGATCGTGGTGTCGACACCGGTCCCTCTGCGGTCAGTCGCGATACCCGGATCGGAGGAGGGGTAACACGCGGTCTCGCGCCTACGACACGTTGGTTAACCGTTTACGTAAAGGATTTTATCCACTACGTTGATCGGGCGCCGCAGCTGGCGCCACTCGACGACGAGGGCGGTTGAAGAACGTGACTACGGATCCAGGCCTGGCAGACGGGCAGTCCGACGTCGACGTGCAGAAGCGCCACCAGGTGGTGGCCGAGCTCGTCGACATCTCCAAGCGGTTCGAGGCCAACTACGCCGTCCGGCAGGTCTCGCTGCAGATGCGGA
>Ga0210040_10006006_pt1 | contig 15274 bp, 13 predicted proteins | sample CryGeyCG12114_NA_FD_185462 | JGI IMG/M metagenome (GOLD analysis project Ga0210040, IMG submission 185462) | Groundwater microbial communities from aquifer - Crystal Geyser CG19_WC_8/21/14_NA (SPAdes) (version 2) | ecosystem: Environmental > Aquatic > Deep subsurface > Groundwater | place: USA... | reverse complement strand
TGTTCATGTCCTGCAAGGCCAAAACGGCCGATCAGCCTGGCGTCTCGAAAACTGTAAAGGGATCCCTCATTGCAATATTGAAGCGGTACGAGACCTTCAATCCACTGCCGTCTTCTGTGAGGGTTTGGTTTTGGGAGCATACCAATCCACGTCGCTCAAATTCAACCTTCGTGCTCGGGGCGCATGGCGGCCGGACTTCTCGGATCGCGTTAGGGGCGAATTGTAGTATTCAGGGCCTGTTCTCAATCCTTTAGTATTGGGGTTCTTCTCCAAAAGAAAGTATGAAGGGTCATAAGGAAATGCGGATTCGGTACCATCGTGCTGGTCATTCTCCTGCTGCAGATCGTAGTTCAAGACAAGATTCTTGATCCTCTGTTGTTCTTCGCGTTCGGCGGCTTGCTGCGACTTCATTGAGACTGCGAAATTCGAGTCCGAGGGAAGTTCGATCGTTCGAGTCTGATACGTGTCAGCGTCTGTCATGCTTACCATTTTTAACCACAATGCCACCATACCTGCTGTCGGTTGCCCCGTTTCGTCATAAGTGAGAAGGCCATGGTACTGGCGGGAGAAGGTGTCTCTGCGCCGAAAGCAGGGACTAGAGTGTCGTCGGCAGACTCGCCAGGAGCTCGTTGTATTTTCCTTATTGGCAAAGGAACGTCGAACTGCGGCTTACGCTCGAATTTACGCGAATCAAGACTCTCAGCCATCATGCGCTCGAACTCGCGCTCGAAATCTGCCTCAGCCTCTGGGTCTAGCTGCTGCTCTTCACGCGTAACGACGATAGTCTCTTCCTCGTCGGTAGAAGTTCCTTCGATTTCAGGAGCAACCTCTCCGTCGGCGACCTGCTTGTTTGGGTTAGAGCGACAGACAGCAACCAGCAAAGCCAGCTTACCTCTGCGTCGTCGTCGGATACGTCATCGACTCCTTCGTCAGCCAGACCGTCGTCATCGGCGAGGTCATCGTCCGAGGCAGACTCCTCGTCTTCTACAGCATCTGCAACCTTGTCTATCTCACTTTGCTTGTAATTTGCTGCAATAGCCTCACTCAGGAGCTGAGAAGCATCGGCCAAGTCTAGAACAATCTTCCATTGTGGTCGAACCAAGCTGTAGGTGTCCTGCACAAGAAAGTCGATTTCCATGGGCAAAGGATCTTTGGTAAGAAGGTAGTACTGGAAGAAGGTCAAGAAGAAGTCGAGCTTCTTTCTTGAACTGCCTCGGTCGAAGCAGATTCCGCACGTGTCGAGTATGGTACATACTAGGCGAATGCGAAAGAAATCGTCCGGCAGGTCAAACATGTTTGCTCTACCCGGCATCGGTCTGCCGCCTTCGTGACCGTATGTAATGATTCGGTACAGTGTGTCAAAGATCACGCCTGAATCCACCACTTTGTAGTTGTATAGCTCACCAAGGTATTTGACTTCGGCTGTTCTGCGTTGATTGAACTTGAAGTCGTTTTGCTCGAGACCCAAGACGATTTGCTCAAGAACATTATCAATCACTCCAATCGCAAAACTTTGGTGGTAACGGAACAATGCACCGAGGAGGACCGCCAGAAGATGGATATTGCTGAATTTAACCTTTCCAGGCTTGCTGAAAACCTTGTCCAGGATGGTCACAACCTGTCACGATCTCAGCTCATTGCAATGCGACGGAAGCAGCACGAATCTCACCTCTTTTTCTTCCCAGTGTAACTTGCGAATGGTCTTCAGCACTTTCATGTAATTTCGCTTTGTCATATCCAGGTAGATCAATTGGCGCACAAAAAGGTCCATTGGAGTTCGCTCTTTCTGCTGGATGGCAGCCCGCTGTGGCGGATCGACATAGTAAAGAGCGTTCTCGATCAACATACGTTCCTGTTGGCCAAGGTGCTGGGCTGATTTCTTTCGACCGAGGGTTTCCAAGAAGCTGACCATACGAGGTGATGTCTGCGGGTTGCGAAGAAGGTAACGGCCACAATTTTCCAAGAGGTTCGCAATTATCTCGATATTCATTCTCGAAAGGTCGTCGAGGCTCACCTTGAAGCAGTGGAAGATGACATGATCTGGCACAATGCCAAACTTGGTGAGCTCCGCTAGGTACCGCATATTGATCATGCGGACCTGACCAAGGAAGTCTTTGCTTTTGCGGCGCTGCAAGCTTCGGAACTCCTCGTCGAGGTGCGTTATAAGCCCTTGCACCACGTCTGGCATGTACTGACCTAGCGTGGCTGCCAGACGAGCATAGATTGGAAGTAAATCCGTGCGGCCTTTGGGCACTTCCTGGATAGCTTTGATCAGGCGGTTCCGGGACGCTTTGGAGTTGAGGAAGCAGAAATCAAGTGCCACTTGGTCGACCATATCCTTGGTCTGTAACTCTGGTAAACGGAGAAGCAGGGCGTCAACCTGACCACCGACTGTTCTGTTTGCAATCGCTGTGGTCTGGTCATCATTCTCGCCAGCAGCGGGCTTGACTGCAGCTCCATCACTGTTGGTGTTGGGTGCTACCAATCTGTTGGAACCGACCTCCTCTGGCTCGACCTTCGATTTCTTGCTATCCTCTAGCAGAATGGCAGGAACGCGACCCTTCAGGTCGACAAGGTTTTCATAGAAACGACGCTCGTCTTCGTCTTCCCATATCCCGGCACCTTCACCAGAACCACGGAGATAATCACCAGCCTTGACCAGCCCTACGCTGCCCGCTAGATTTGAGTCATTATTATCCTTGTCCGCCAAGTCTGGCATTTCAGAGCCCAATACGTCGCACAATATCTGAGTGTTGGCGACCAACTTCTCCTGTGCTTTTGTCTGCTTCTCAAAGTTGGCCTGACGGTCTTCGAATATTTCTCCGCTCTTGACGTACACCTCCGCATTGCGCTTGGATTGGGTATTTAGGGATCGCTGGTCGCGGACGATATGACTCTTGACACTCTGTAGATAGCGCTCGAACACGTTAACGAAACGCTGCCGTAGCTGTTCGCCGATGATCGGAGCTTCATCTTCAGCCGCCGTTGTGGACTCATCGGCGCTCCTTGACTCTTCGATTGCTGCTGCATCTGTGTCAACCGTCTTCTTCAACTCTTCATTCTGTGGTCGTAGTCCAAGGATATCCCAAGCGAAGTTTCTCACGAACAGCACGGCCAAAGGCAAATTCACATGCTCAGAGTCATGACCGAGCAGTTCTTTGAGTACCTCTAGCGGGAAGGGATCAGTGTCTTGTTCGGCGTTCGACTTGTTTCCTGTTGGTACTGCTTTGTTTCTCGTAGCCGCATCTGCTGGCCTGCTCAATTCCGCAGATGCCTCTTTGAGTTTCCCAGCAATGTCTTCGGGTCGTTCTACGTCATCAAGGCTTCTCAAGATGCCACACAGCCAGAACTCAGTCACGATTCTGAGAAGAATGCGATGACGTGTCAGACGTTCTTTCTCCTCACGGTCACGGACTTCCTGAGTCCATGATTTGAGCTGTACTCTATCTGGAGGGGTCAAACCTCTGCCCAGAAGCCATGCCAGTTGTTTTGTGAACTCAGAAGGCCCGAAGCGCTGGTGCAAAGCACTGACGATCTCGACAGCTGTGGCTATCTCACCAGAAGTCTTGAGTCTGCTTAACCCTTCCGCCGTGGCCACGATGATTTCCGACAAATATTTTTGTAGTGACAATGCCTTGATTTCTCCGAGCAATGTGGCCTGCGCGGCCGCTGATATACCGGTCCGGATGCGCTTGATGAAAGCCGTGTTCTTCTTCAAGGATGAGTCCAAGGTGCCTGCGACTTCGAACAGATCTTGTGCAATGTTAGTACTTCTGTTGCGATTGGTGATCGGCTTGTTTACCCTTTGCGCCTGCCCAGACGCGCAGGTTTATGTCCCGCAGTTCGCCTGTGGTACAGAGTCAGCGAGCTACTCAAGACATGTTGAAAATTTGTAGGAATTACGCTTGCGTCTGCGGTCCATGATGGTCCGCGATATTGTGAAAAGTTGATTGTATTTTGCATCGCGGAGCGTGAGAAAGACGACTCTGCTCTTGAGAGACTGAGACGTGTGGAGAGGAAGTGTTTACATTGACATTACTCGGAAGGACATTCAGTGTCACATCACTCACCAGACTTGCCCAACTGCGCATGTGCCAAGCCTTGGATTAGATGTGACGTTCAGGTGGGTCGCTAAGCGGACAGCCTCGCAGTGCCTAGTTTGTTATCGATAAAGGGTTATTCAGCCTTACTCTCTCACCGGGTGCAGACAAGAAGCGGCCCAGGGCGCTTAAAGGCAAGTCCTTTATCCGGAATTTGGCCGATGGCCCCTTGAACATAACTCTTTCCGCCGAGGCGAATTTGCGCCACTCCTAGGTACCTATCTACCACGAGGTGCCTGGTGTGCCTGAGGAGGCTCGCCATGCTCGACTTCCTTACTCAAGAGAATGACTGAGAGCCGTATCTCAAATGGCAGAACACGCGGTATTTTTGAACACATGCAAAGAACGGACAGGGTGAAAGGCACTTTTGCTAGTCCTCGAAGCAGGGTATCTACCATGATAAACTCAACGCCAATTGCTCAAGTGATAATTGCAGCATCACCGTCCGCGACTAAGGTTGAAGGTAGGACAAAGCCTTCGCACAGCTTGACTTCATCCTACTGTGATGCTATCTCCACCAAAAGCTGATGCTTTCAGTGCAGCAAGCTTTTCCTTCCTTGCAGATGCTTGCTTTTTTGTTTTCTCTTTGGAACCTGCTTGTGCCTCCTCCGCTTTCACACGCTTCCGCTCGCCTGCTTGAGGACCCTTGGTAGTATTCGCGCTTCGTTTTCTCTTGCCTCCAGCATGAGTGTCTGCTCCATCTGCGATATCCCTTGCCGAATTCGCGTCGGCATTGGAGTCGGCAACATTCTCATTCCCAACCCACAGATCATCAGCTTGCCAAATAGGGATTGCCGTCGATGTTGGTGATTTGACGTGTATGGCCTTGACGTTCCGCCAACCTTTGACAACATGCTTTTCAATAAGGGCATTCGTCACCGCTGCTATATTATCCACCAACTCCTCGTCGGAGAACGTCGCCAGGCCCACGCGGACTGCCACACTTGTTCCCGGTCTCAACGAAACAGGCACGGCATCAATAGCCTTCTCGATTTCTTTCGCAATCACGGCGGGTTTAGCAAACAGCGATTGCTTTTGCTCTTGCGATGAATTTCTACTCTTCCCCACGTTTGCAACTTTCTTGTCACTCTTCTCAACGGCGGCTGCAATTCGAACCGGTACAGGTCGTTTAGAGGTTCCTTTGTAGAAGATTTTTCCAAGTAGGGCGGGTAGCCTCGAGATAATCCTATCGTCCGCTAGAAAAACATCGTGCTCATTGAGAAGCTCCCTTCTGGTTTCAAACGTTTTGTATTTGGCCTTGAGCTTTGTGAGGCCAATGACCCTTGAGATCCGGGATGAGAGATGTGTTGGGAAGGTGGGATCGGCAACGATATTTTTCAGTCCACGTTGAGGGTCGGCGGAGATGATACATATACTCAGGTTCTCCGAGGTGTTTAGGGAGTGTGGTACAGATATTTTGCTCGGCTTCAGTCGGTTTCGGTCCACAATATGTTGCTTAGTTGTGAGATTGAGCCAAACTGATTGCGCAACGTCGGAAGCTGCTTCGTCTTCGTCGCCTGACTCTTCAGTCTCAAGTAAGTTCCTCTTGCCGGAAGTCTCCTGTATACGCTTCGTCTCTGTTCGAATGTGTTGAAGAAGGGCTTGGGATGCTCTTAGTGTCTGCGACGGTGAGTGTATGAAGGTTGTGCGGTCGACTTATACATACTTGATTTAAATCTAGTTGATATGGAGTCTGGGTCGACTGCTTGTCTGCAATCACTGCTGTGTCTGTCGCCATGGTGTCTTCTCGATTATCGAATGCGCCTGCTTGGACGAGTGTCTGAGATGCAACCAACTTTTTTTCTCAGGTGCAGACTATGATCGGCGAAGGAACGCCGTCCGCAGTGGGACCGACAACAAACCCGCCAAGTCTGACCTGGCAAACCAAGATGTGACATCTACTCCAAATTGTTAGTGGACCATGAAGTCCTCAATAAGACGTGGCACAATACACCATGTCTTCTCATTGACGCTTGACCGGTGCAATCACCAGTTTACTCAGCAGAAACCTGGATCGCTGGTGCGCAGATATGGCAGTACACCGAAAGAGGAATTCGGACTGCAATTGCCTTTGTAGAGTGAAACTTCTGATAGACCTGTGCCCAGCTGTTGTCTCGTTTGAGGACCTGACTCCTTCAAATCAATATCTCGTTCTGCGTTGAGATATGCGCATCTTTACGCGTCGAACACATCCTGTGCCTGGTCATCAAAAGCTCTCTGTCCAAATATTTCGGATTATCATGCTGAGAGCGCGTTTAACGCCTTGACGTCGTAGTGGATCCACGCACCCACCTCGCGGTCGCGCCAGTACACGATCGCTCAACTCGCGTCGACCGTTTCATTCTTCGCCAGACCTCTTCCCGACCTCTTCGGTGACCATCTACTACTTCCTGTTCGTGGACCTGTTCTAACACCATCATTCTCAACCTCAGTCCAAGCTGCAGCGTTGTTTTCGTCGTTCGGCATATCCGAAGCCAACGGGAGCCGTGCGGTAGACAGTACTCGAAGGAGCTGTCGCGTGCATGGTTTGAGGAAGGCGTTCGTTGAGCACAAAATGGCTCTGCTACCTCTACAGGAACAGGCAATAGCATCTCCTCAAGTCGGTGCTAAAAGGCCTGCTGCATCGCTGCTGCCGGCATTCGAGCCGTTCTCATCGTCGCCCGCCCTACCAAGACTACTAAAACGGACTCGAGATGTGTTTGACGAGAAGCTTCAGTATCCCACACCAGTACCAACCTCGTCAACTGCAATCCTCTCATCATCTCCACCCCGAGGTCTGTCGAGGCCGTTCATTCAGAGGAGTATCTCAACTTTATCTGAACGCGCTCCTCTGTCTGCCGTCCCCACGATTGAATTGAATCCGGATGGGTCTGTCATAAGCCTCGGTCGATCCAGCGCCTCCTGCAGCTATCAACTATCCTCCAATCGTCTAATATCAAGAGTCCATGTTCAGGCATGCTACAAGCCGGCAACCTCGCGACTCGAGCGTGATCGTGTCGAGATAACGTGTTGCGGATGGAATGGGGTCAAAATACACTGTCGAGGCAAGGTCTATGAGCTGAAGAAGGGAGAAACATTCTCGTCGGACATACGAGAGGCTGAAATCATGCTCGACGTCCACGACAGCCGAGCTGTTATACAATGGCCAGAGAAGCCGCATCTTGGACCTATATCATCCGACGAGGAGGATGGGCTGACTTCACCTACCAAGAAACAACGCGCTATGCGACGTCACTCTACTCCACCAAGCCCCAGTCCTTTGCAGAGCCGTCGACGCCCTGTGTCACCCATATCGCCATCTCCGGCAGTGATTCAGGCATTGCTTCCGTCCTCACCACCCCTGCTGCCAAGCTTGGCTCCCATCGAAGAGGTTGAGATTTATGAAGACCCAGAGCCATTGACGAAGGACGAGATATCGGATGAACGGCCTGTAGATGTGTCGCTGACCACGCAGGCGATGTCTCAGACCGGAGAGCCACAAGCGGAGTCCCAAGCAAGCTCTCTGAGTTCATCCGTCGAGTTTTCTGACAATGACGAAGAAAATGACCCTATCATCCATTCCTTTGGTCCCTTCGGAGCCAACATCTTGCCAAGGATGGCATCCTTCAACACTGCAGACTCGCCTCGTGTCAATAACGCCCTGAAGAGCTCAAGGTCGTCACGTACAGAGCCATTACAACCGAATCGTTCTCCATGTCAGCCAGCTGTTCAATCGTCAAATTTTGACGTAAGGGATCATGTTATCAATCAACTTGCGTACAGCAGATTGTCTTCGACACCATTATCGACTATCCTAAGCCATTTGCCTCGCGATGCCGGATCCGTATCCAAGGCTACTTTGAGGCAAGTCATCCAGGAGACTGACTGCATTGGCGAAGTGGCCCGGGAAGGGAAAGATGCAGCTGGAAAACCTCTTGAGAGCGAATTTTATTACATACCCGACAAGGATAAGGACGACAAGAGAAAGGAAGCAGTGGTTAACGATCTCATGAAACCAGGACTGAGAGCATGTCGAAAGCAGCATAAAGTAAGTCCACATACACTGAATCATGTTCTGATGCCTGCTAACACTTCCAAGCAATATTTCTGGCGTAAGCCGAAATGATTTGATATGTGTAGAAAGGATGTGGATATTGCAACAAGGAATGTAAGAAAGCAATCACTTCGTGCCTGCAGCGTTACCACTCCAGCTGTTTAAACAGCTAGAGCATTGCGACATTTAGCGTGGCGTAATAAGAGTTACTGTCATGGAAGAACTTTAACCGGGAAATCCATATGTACATAGTTCCTGTGAGCTAGATTGTTGTGTGATCTGTCTGCCTTCATGCCGAGTATCAGAGTTCCAAAAAAGCGAAGGCTTTCGTCTATCTGTTGGTTTCTGCGTTGCTGTCCGTGCTTGCAAATATGCGCGTAGGGTGCCAGGAAGTAGAATGACAACGCTGCCTTTCTTGTGCAAAGCAAGGCTCCGCTACAGCCTCGTGCTTACGGGGCACCGTGAGTGGCTACGTCACATGACTCATGGATCCACCTTCCTCGCCGAGGTCCATCGACACAATTGTCTGATGTAGCGAAGATGGCCTCCGAGCCTGATTTGTGATTCTCTCAAGACACCGCTCGCTCAGGCACAGCACAATGGTCTCCCTCGCTCGCCTGTCGACGCTGCGCGCAGCGCGCAGCTCTCTCCTCCTTTCCTCTCCGCGCAGCACCGTCTTCACATCCCGTCTGGCCTCCACACTCGCCATCCTCGAACAGAAAGATGGCAAGCTCAACACAGGCTCGCTGGGCGCCATCACAGCAGGGCAGAAGATTGGTGGATCCGTCCATGGCTTCATCGCAGGCAAGAACATCAAGGCGGTTGCTGAGTCCGCGGCCACAGTTCAAGGTCTGGAGAAAGTGGTCATGGTAGACAACGAGGCGTATGAACGGGGATTACCTGAGAACTATGCACCTTTACTGGTAGAAAACATCAAGAAAGGTGGTTACACTCATGTCGTGGTGGGACACTCCGCATTCGGAAAAAGTGTGCTTCCACGGGTGGCCGCGCTGTTGGATGTGCAGCAGCTGACAGACGTCATGTCTATCGAGAGCGAGGATAGTATGTTGAAATTCGACTTCAACGTGCCGCAATTCTTGTGCTAACGAGCGTGTCAAATAGCATTCGTTCGACCGATATACGCCGGTAACGCCGTCCTCACAGTCCAGTCTACAGATCCCATTAAACTATTTACCATACGCCAAACGGCGTTCCCTCCCGTGGAGAGCGAAGGTGGCAGCGCAACAGTCGAAGAAGGAACCGATCCCAAAGCTCCTAGTCCGACCGAATGGGTCTCCGAAAACCTAGCCAAATCCGACAGACCGGAGCTGGCTACAGCAGGCAAGGTGGTGTCCGGAGGCCGTGGACTGAAGTCCAAGGAAGAATTTGACAGACTGATTCCGCCTCTGGCCGATGCACTAGGTGCTGCAGTGGGCGCTTCGCGTGCGGCGGTCGACAGTGGATTCGCAGACAACAGTCTACAGGTTGGACAGACAGGGAAAAACGTCGCGCCACAGCTGTACCTCTGTGCAGGGATTTCTGGTGCGATCCAGCATCTCGCTGGCATGAAAGATAGCAAGGTGATTGCTTGTATCAACAAGGACGCCGATGCGCCAATCTTCCAGGTTGCTGACGTTGGGTTGGTGGGAGATCTCTTTGAGAAGGTACCCGAGTTGACAGAGAAGCTTAAGGCACAATGACGAGATTGCTGATGCATCGGCTACAATATTCCTGTTGCTCTTGCCAATCTTCTTTTTGGCTTCTGCCGCCTGTTCACTCGTGCCAGCATGCCGAGTCCTTCTCCATTCCTTGGGGATTTCCGGGTCCATGGCTGCTTTAGCCAAGAGACCATTCCTTCGGGCGAGATATAGAGAGCTTTAGGCTCACTGGATGCTGAAGCCTCCGAATTGCCTAGACACGGCAATCATGCACGATTACTTATGGGCGGCTACCTGTATATAAGAAGGGTAGACTAATGGTATGTACGTCTTGCCGGCGCAGATGCTACGGTCTTACATCTCCAGTGGTCCAAGCACTACTCCATGGCTGTCTCAACTCATGCTTTTATCATCAACACTGTGCAAAAATAGATATCACAAAAGCACCATTGCTCCAAGGTCTTCTCGCAGACTGGTTGTTGTTCCCCTCAGCGCGATCAATGTCGGCCACTAGCCCCCACTCAAGTGGACTCTATGAGAGCTGTACCACGCCCTTTAGGCTTACTCATACGCACAGCCCCTGTTGGCTAGTTCCATGATCGACATTACACACTGTGTGTCATATCGACTACTCGTCTGCTCGTAAAGTAACAATCATACAAGGGCACCTTGGCTGCAAAAACACAGCAAAGTCAAAGTGCCAAGGTGCCCCTGCATGATTTATTACTTTACGAGCAGACGAGTAGGTACCTTGTATAGTCGGTCTCGCACTAACTTATGAAACAATTCCATTGCAGCACGCTGACTGCCTGAACGATCTCATCCGCAACTCGCACGAAACGCCGTTTCCGAACAACCGGTTGACTCACCACTTCTTGGCAAGGCTCGGGGTTGAATACGCACTTCCACATTGGGCCAAGTCCTGCAGCCTATCAAACGCCACAGCAAATCACAATCCTCCCACCCGCGTACCATAATGCTAGGGGCAAGGTAGATGCGGGAGACCATAGCAGTCATCTCGTCTGCGTATGCTGTCGAGCCAATACGAGAACGTATTGCTCAGCGAATACGCACTGTGGAAATATGAGTCAACGTGAGTCTTGCTAAGCCGGACAAAGAACCAGGCAATTGCTAAAGTATAATAACCTAGAGTTGTCCCTGCAATTCCACAACGAGGGCTATCCGATCAATCTCGATCACACAAGCGAAGCCTCTCACTACTTCATTCGACCATCCGATAAACCGAGGCCCTTTCAGCCAAGTCACCTGACTTATCGCCGAACTATCCAACGACCGACGATACCAGTCCCTACATAATTCGCACCACAACCGGGGCAATCCGACTGGGCTTTGCACACTAAACCAGCAACTATATTTGACACCATATTTGTGGCTACGAACCTCCGGCAGCAACGTGAGGACCTACCCACCATCCCATACTTTTATCTCTAGAAGAACGGCATTCCACTATCGAGCAATCGTTTGACGTACCACACAGCAGAGTCGAAATACTTCTAAGCTCCGTCTTACAATACCTACATACCAGAACGAACCATGCCCTTCTTCAAGACATCTGGCGCACCGACCTCCGACGCCGCATCGGTACGGTCAACTTCCACCCAGTCCACCATATTTTCAACCAAGAGCCTCCTGGGGAAGACCAACAAGAGCAATCCTCCTAGGACATCGCCTTCTAACGCCTCCAAGACGATCGAGGAGAAGGCAATCAGGAGCGAAGCAATAGCCACGTATATGGCCTTGAGGTGATATTAGACCTTGGGAGAAGGTCATCGTCTATGCCTCGACACGACAACATGGATCGACATATGGGCGTTGAAATCGAGGGTTTCCACCCCCACCAATTTTCGTTGCATATCATATAGGCATGCCTCTGCCACTCCAGGGAGAGACAAGCATCGATTACTCTCTTACAGAGCCTCTCATCCTGTATCAAATAACGAGGACTTTATTGGCAGAAACTGAACGCAGCCATCTCTCGAGGCTTATGTTTAGGTAACACAAGGCACACTCCTGATGCTGTTGTACCACAACGTAACTGTTTCAGATGCCCTCCACCGATTTTGAGCTTCGAACGTGCTACGATCGGCGTCGGAGACGTGGATCAAGATTCAATCTTTCGATTCTGATTCGCCCTGACGCTCTCTTCCTTGTGTAACAGAATACATGCATATGCAACGCTAATACTTTACACTATATAAGTAATGGTATGGCTACAATGTTAGAACAATCGTTTTAGCAAGCCTACGCCAACTTTGATGCCCACATAACCCATACAGCCCAAGCATCCCGCCGCCACTAACAGAGTCTGGAGACTCCTCCTCTCAATGCCATGTTCCGCAAGGCCCGCCTGCTCATCGGTCCCTTTCTCCGTCGTCACATGATAGTCGGGTATATACTTGAAGTCGAAAACAGTTTCCTGGCCCAACCCGTATTTGCCTTCAACAATGACGGCCCAAAAAATCCGCTTCAGCCCCTTGATCTGCTTTTTATCCAACCACGGTATGGACCGATGACTATAACATATCGCCATGAAAAAGAGGCACTGTCCTGCTGTCAACAGCCAGTAATAGAGTGGTGGCCGACCTAGACCTAATGCGTCGCAGAGATCGTTTCCGTTGAGCCAGCGGGCGTTGACTTCTAGGAAAGAGCGTGATGCATACGCTGGTGGCTTGGCTTCCAGACATCGGATCACATTCGCAGCAAGGATCCGAGAGGTGTCGCTTGGGTCGATCTCGTTCATGAGAAGTGATTCCATCATCGCTTTAGCTTTCTCGGGGGTCTCGAACCATTCAGTCGGAGTGCCAGTGTAGTGCGCTATCAGGCGCCAAAGAGCAATGTAGTCGAGTATCTCCTGCTCGCGGAGCCAGATACCTTGCCGAGGCAGGGACAGCCATATTATGGTACCACTGAAAGTGCCGATAGTGGCGATACAGTCTAGATCGTTGATAGGGATGCCATACTTTTCGACAGAGTAATAGTCGGGACGTGATTGCGCGAGTTTCATTATGCGATGCCGAACAGCAGCGTGGAGTAGGCGAACTCGTAACGAGGATGCAAAGCCCTCGCCACCCGGCCGGATAGATTCCAAGGACTTGGTACACTGAAGGATATGCTGGGTTGTTTCGAAAAGACGGTGCCGGGCTTTCTCGACCGAGAAACCACCTGTGCGGGCAAGAACTTCAACCACACGATTAGCACCCATGCCTCCGAGAAGTGATTGGTAGGCTAGGCCGGTCAGAGTGGCGGAACCGTATCGATAGAAAACATCCTGTCCTCGTTCGATCTGAGCCCAGTCTACCCATGCTGGAACATTTGTCACCTCGTCCCAAAGTTGTCGAAGTTTTGGGTGCTTGTCAACGTTTTCGCTAAGCAGAATATAAAGGTCTCGTTTTTTCTTCGTTGTGGGTTCCTTTTGGTTTGCGGTGTCTGGATCTGACCTCTCCGAGTCATTCTTTGTATGCTCTGCTGCTTTAGCAGGTAGACCGGGTGGACTGATCTCGTTTAGAATGTTCAAACAGTCTTCACCTAATGTGTCATAAGAGTATTTCAAGGGATGTGCTTGTTCACTAGTGAGATGATCTGATGTTAGGTCGAACGTGTAGCCCCAGTACGTTCGGGTGTTTTCCGTCCTTCTTCGGAATGGATTCGGCCAAGCCATGTCTGTGACGATGTACAGGACAGTGCGTCGAAATTTGACAAGTAATGATATACCAAGTACATGGTGGAGGAAGGTGATGAGTGGCACAGTTCGATATCGCCTTCTAGCGTGGAACGGGTCATTGACAGATTGAACAAGGATCATTGAAGATCCCCTCGGCGCCACCGTCGATTGACTAGCTCGCTTGTAATTGAGGAAGGCCTGTACCGGGGTTTACCCGGCGTCCATGCCGTGCTATCGAAGAGACCTCGCAGCCTATTCATCACCAGATTGCCGTAAATCCAATCGACTGTACAACGGCCAGCCATACGTTTGACGCAAACGTGTCATCTATGCTTGCCCGTGCCTAGCCGCTCGTCCTGGTGCAACATACCTCGAATTTTCCTGCAAAAGAGTACAACAAGATCGCGTGGCAGAGACTGCATGGCCAACAACTTGCGCCAGGACTACAGGCTATTGTCCTCGATTATCCGAGCCTACAGCACCACCACAGCCCGTCCCCGAAACCAAGTACCCAAAGCATATCACCCTCGCTCTCTTCAGATCGAGGATGCTACTATTTCTCAACCTGCGCCTCGGCGCAACTTCTTCGTTTCATTCGGAGACCCTGAGATTGACGCGCTCATCGAGAAGAAAGCAGACGCGACAACAGATGGAACAGGTTCATTAGCCGCAGAAGAGTCTGCAGTTGCGGGCAAAAAAGTTGACAAGCTGTTCGACGCGGTGGTTGGAGGCACGCAGTCGAGGCAATCAGCGCCGGAGGCTACCGAGCAGGCAATCCTACGGACAGGAAGTGCCGTGAACGCCGCCTCCAGTCATGGAGACGGGAGTGTTACCATTTCTAATAACGTAGTTGACTCCACACAACGAACCTGGGCAACATCTACTGTACCTCCTGAGCTAGACGATAAACGATTGGAAAGTCTTCTCGAGAACATGGAGCGGTATAACGAACAGCGAAAACAGCAGCCCAGACATGAGACCAGAAAGACTGCTACTATGAAGGGCTGGCATGTCGATCGAAGTAGGGACATGAGACAAAAACGTAATTCAGTGGATACTGGACCTGTCCGGAAGCATACCAAGGACGACTTTGAGCAGGCAGTATACGAGGCAGTGGAGTTAGGAGAGCCTGCTAGGACCCTGCAGAAGACTCAAGTGAATGAGGGGCGAGCAAATGATACAGAGTCAGAGCACTACAAAAGGCCTCTACGCAGGCATGAGGACTGGCAAGTTCAGAAGGATGCACTGAAGAACAAGTTCGGCCAGGAAAGCTGGAATCCGCGTAAAAAGCTCTCGCCAGATGCAATGGAGGGCATCCGCAATCTACACGAGCGAGACCCTGAGAGGTATTCTACGCCATTATTGGCAGAGCAATTCAAGGTTTCACCAGAAGCGATTAGAAGGATATTGAAGAGCAAGTGGCGGGCGTCTCCAGAGGTGTTGGCAGATCGCAGAGAGCGCTGGGCTCGTCGGCATGACAGGATTTGGGACCAACAGGCCGAGCTTGGATTGCGACCTCAGAGAACCAAGGAGAGGGAGGTGGAGAGTCCAGATGCCTTCGACGAGGACTTGAGGGCGAGACAGATGTTGAAGGATGCCGCTAATGCTTAGACAGTGACAAGACCTGTGTACCGCACCTTCAAGCATGGGCCGGGTGAGCCCGTTCCAGCATTATTCTCGTGGCATCGACCTAAATTCGCGCGATAGCCCGGAGGAGCTCGGGAATGCATCGAGTTATAACTGGTTCCGAAGAAGCGGGTGTGGGGATATCAGGTCACGTGCTGTTTTACCGTGCATTGGA
>Ga0210040_10006005_pt1 | contig 15275 bp, 7 predicted proteins | sample CryGeyCG12114_NA_FD_185462 | JGI IMG/M metagenome (GOLD analysis project Ga0210040, IMG submission 185462) | Groundwater microbial communities from aquifer - Crystal Geyser CG19_WC_8/21/14_NA (SPAdes) (version 2) | ecosystem: Environmental > Aquatic > Deep subsurface > Groundwater | place: USA... | reverse complement strand
TCGGCTTGGATCGACATACAAGCCGCACAAGTTTTACAGTGGAAGAAATCCTTTCCAAGACCTTCACCTAATCTGCAAATGCCGCAGTCATCGCAGTGGTAGATAGATTTCCGTGGATCGTTGTTCCAGAGCTTGCAGACAGCACAGTAGTAGTAGGCGGCCTCCATCTTACACATTCGGCATGTTTGAGAGACGGGTTGAGGCGTGCTGCAAAGCATACAAAGCATATGCTTCGTCTCGAGCCGAGGTAGGATGTGCGTTTCAGCTTCATCATGGCACAGACGACAGGTGTACCATTTCTCGCAGATGTTGCATTGCATTTTGACGTTACGTCGGTAATGAATGCACCCGAGGTGAGGTTCCCACGGCGTTAGCTTGTCCTCGTTGACTTCTTCTGGATCCAGTGGAGCATAGGTCGGGATCAGATCGCTAGGGGACAGTGTATAGACGACTTCATGGCTTAAAGACGACCCCAAAGACTCTGGAGATGTTGAAGGGCCAGTCTTGGACGGTGCGCTATAAGCTGCTCCGATTTCAGGCTGCGTCCTGCGGTAGCTCTCTGTCATGAGTGCATGGACCGACTTTGACTTCTCTGATGGTGTACCAGGGCCTGCCCATACTGCGGTGATCCTCTGCCTGAGTGGCCGCATGCCATCATCCTCTGGTAGAGCGCCTGAACCATCTTTCCGACCGAAAGATGAGCTGTTGCGAGCTGGAGAATCATCATGCCGCCCGCCATCTGCCGGACTTTCGCCTCTGAAGATGTTGGCGGTATCGCCGCGAACGTGGCCTCTGGGTGTATCACTAATCACTCTTGACCGATATGACAATTCTTGCGACGGGTTCAATGATGTCTCGCTATCCGTTCTCAGGCTTTCGAGCTGCACCGGTCTACCCTGTCGCGCTGCTCCTGTTTCGAGGGCAGGGAATTCTGCAATATCCTGTATTGCATCTCGTCCGGCAACTGGTGCATCATCGGGTGTAACCTCGGCCATTGGCTCCAATGGAGGGGATGGAAAGGAGTCTAGATTGTTGATCTGGCTGGCCCATAGTTGGACATTCCGGGCTAATTGTGACAGTGTGCTCTCATGAGCTTCGTCTTCTTCAATCGAGGGCGGAGGAGAGGTAGCCCATAGGCGAGAGGGATACCAGCGCTGGAAGTCGGGCACGGTGACGGATGGCAAAAAGCCCGGCGCAGGCGAGTCGTCGCCAGTGCTGATCCTAGAGAAGCGGCGGGCTTGGCGAAGAACGGGGTCGACGATGAAGGATGGTAGATATTCACTCATTGATCTGTTTTCACATGTGAGGCGAGGCGAGAGATGGGTCAAGATGGGGGTCAGGAGCAGATGTCGCGTGTGCTCGGGCAAGGAACCAAGAAGAGCAGGGAAAGGAATCTGGGGTGCAGCATAAGGAGCCAGGAACCAGGAGTGCAGGAGTGCAGGAGTGCAGGAAGACCAAGCATGATGTAACCAGGAACGTGAGCGTGGATGCACCGTGACTGGCAGCCTGACCTGGCTAAGTTCCACCGTCCCCTGACTGACATGTGACAATGAGCCTTGCAACATCCAAGCATGTGGATGGAGGCTGTTATCATCCTAAAAGAAAGTGAGTCGGATGTTTTAGTACTATATGGCTATGCAGCTCATAGATTATGCGACGAAGCGTTGTCAGCGTCCTCTGAGTCTTGCGCTGGTCTCCTGTTTCATCGGTCAACGAAACCGGCCTCACGCCTACTTCAAAGCCCAACTCCACAGGTCGCCTTACGGACAACGAGGCACACTGCTTCTTCATGGCGAGCTTCCCATCGCATGTCAACCCATGGTCTCAGTGCAGTGCCCGAAGGATCAGCACGGAGAACCAGAATAGCCGCATCTCTAAGCACGCTTCAGCCGTGCTGGAGTGCAATCAGTCTCCCATCAATACCATTCATTATGGATTGTAATTGTGCCTAAAATCCAGCATGCAGAGCGTTGTGAGAAGCCTGATGCTCTGCACATCCGTCGAGTCTGCTGAAGCAGATGTGGCTTTCTTTCTCCCTCGATCAGTCCATTCGTCTGCCCTTCTCATCGATCATGATTCTACCAGAAGACATAGTAAAATGGTTCGTCGGCCAGGAGGAGATAAAAGACATCCAACTCTTGATCTTGCCCACCCAAATTCATCATAACAATTGCAACACTCTCTAATCAAATTTTGCTATGCCATGAGCAGGACGATTCACCAGCGTCGTACGGCGGTGCCAGTACAATACCAGTGCTTAGGCATTTCCTGTCCAAGGTACTTTACCTTCAGAAGCTGTTGCCTTTTTCGCAAAGCAAGCACTCTCAACTCCTGGCGTTCACGTCAGTACTCAACGCGCCACCCCTCAGCTTCATCCCATCGAGGCAGTCTCTTCCAGTGCTCGTAGAGTGGGCTCTACTTCTTTCGGATCTTGTATGGACCACACACCACCACCCTTGGCAAATGATCGGCCAACCTCTTTGGACACAAGATTGCGCCCAACTTTTCCAGGACCAAGACCGAGCCATCTCTCTGTATGGGTTGTCTCATGTAGATACTTGATAGAGTCCCACCATAGCACCGTTTCCACGGCTTGTCTAGAGAGATTCTCCGCCAGATCCTCCTTCGACTCGAACGGTCTCGCTGTGACATTTGAGATAGTTGGTACTCTCCCCGGCCATTGGACCTTTTCAGGCTTCATGTTCCTCTTCATATACTCGAATGCTGGCATCATGATCGGACTGTGAAACGCAGATCTGGCCTTAAGCTCAACCGCTCTGGGGTCGTGACTGCGAAACTCTCTTATGTTGACCAACAGATTTCGAATCCTCTCAAAGCTACCACTGAGGACAATCTGGTTTTTCGAGTTCCTGTTGGCTATGGCGACTTGCTGAATCGCTGGGACGTGGCTGGAATCATCGCGTGTGCCCGCGCCGCCATGGCCCAAGAACTCCTGGACCGCTGAAGTAAGCGATTCAAGCTGATCAGGCTCACATACAAGTGCCATCATGCCAAATTGATCTCCAGATTCTTCTTTGGCTTTACGGGTACATTCTCCAAAGACCTCGCCTCGCTTTCGTACAAGCTCCAAGGCGAAGGGGTATTCGAGGTAGCCGGCAGCGACAAGGGCCGCGTATTCACCAAGACTATGACCTAGCGTGACATCGATTGTCTCCTCGGTCTTGAAACCGAACTCTTTCTCCAGCACCCTAAGGATCATGATCGACACAGCCATGATGGCTGGCTGTGCGTTCTGTGTCTTGTCGAGCAAGAATTGAGGTCCATCTTCGATCGTCTTGGACAGATTACATTTCAGTATCTCATCCATCTCCTCAAGGAATGGTTTGCATGTGTTGGGGAATGCTTCGACCCATGGCGTGGCCATGCCTTTGCGTTGAACACCATGGCCGGGAAAGAACAAGGCGGTCCGAAGGGTAGGTTGGGAAGCTGCAGCTGTAGCATACGGCATGCTCCTTGAAGGGACATTGGGTCGGAACCTAAGCCACCGCGGCATGGCTCTCACGGATGGAGGCATGGTAGGACGAATGGGTGCGCGCAACGGCGAAGCTCTACATCAATGCATACTGTGGACCGGCCACACCAAAAGTAAGAGATATACGATGCGCGGAAGCTCGACGAGGTATCAGTCTCACTGAAACAACTAAGGGATTGGAGCAAGAGTCGTGTTCGGTTGGCTGTGAGTGAGTTCAAGGCTCAGCTCGATGGGCATGCGGAGGTGAGCTTGGCGGACGGCCCCGTTCCGAGTCCCTCAGGCTGTCGGTGCCTCGGCCGAGGATATCACCGATAGACAAGGCTGTACAAGTACCATTACTAGATAGCTAGATCATGTCCGCATACACCTCGGACGACTTTCGACCTTCCTTGGGGCCGTACTGGTATTTCATGGGATGCGCTGTGCCGGCAAGAGCTTTCACTTTGTCTTGACAAGCTTGTGGCAGATACTGGACAATCGAAGCTGCGATGGAGACGTCTTGGGTGATCAGAGAGTGGACAGGCGGGACGGTGCCACGAGTTGCAGACCCCACACCTTCAGTTTGCTGCGCCCGCGGCTGCTGTAGCAGACTTCATTTTCGCTGCATTGTCGAACAGAACGTTTGACCACTCCATCTCAAGTCCTTTTGCAGCCAAAGAAACAGACTCGACGATAGGAGATACCTCACAAGCCCACTGTTCATCATTGGAACTGTGCGCCCTTTGCTTGTCAGCCGCTGGCGAGAGGCCTTTGGTCCATGCGGTGTCGCCACGAATCCTAAGCAATGCGCTAGCGATGAAGTTAATCCAGAGACCGAGCTCGCGAAACCACCATGGGTTGTCCTCCAAGTCAGTGGGTGCAAAACCTTTAGTCGTCGCTTGAGAAATCCAGAATGGCTGGTGGACACCAAGCCACAAAGTCTAGAGGCGGCTGTATGCGGTGCAAAGAGAGCAGGGTGAGAGACACCAGATGCCACCTCGTCATCCGCCGTTCTATCCTAGAACCAAAGTAACTAACAGCTACGTCTCAGATCAAATGCGATGAAGGCAAACCCTCATGCGGGCGCTGTCTGTCCAGAAGACTCGATTGTCCTGGATACAAGCGACCGTTGAAGTGGTCTACCAAGCACGAAGTCTTGCGTTCAAGAAAAGGTGCACAAAATTCTCATTCTCGAGATAGCAAGGATGGAAAGACAGCATCCGATGGGGACTCAAGACCTTGGTCTCCTGTACCTCGACATATTGATGATCAGACATCACCCAACTTGGGCATGGCGGCTGATGACACAATCTCCGCCTTTCTCAATGATGCCCTGCTTTCACAGCCCCCCAATGGGTTTGTATCTGAAGAAACTCCTGCGTCCGAGGTAATGGATGCTACAGACCTAGCATGGAACGCCGACCTAGAAGCTCTTACTGCAGTGGACAACCCTTCCCCAGAACTACTCAAGCAGTCAACCTCGGACGTTGGCTGGCGCGGTGTGGCGAATACGCTTGCTGCGCATCTTGACCCTCTGCCGCCGCTGGATGAAGGGCCATTTTCCCATTTTTTCGACCAGTACCCTGCGACAAGCCCTAATGATGAAGGCCGGAACACAACAGCTGTTACGAATGTTTCGAAACCGTGGAATCTTTTCAATATTCAGCAGTCATCCTCTATACACAGTGACAGAGAACCAGTGCTTCCAGCACCATCACAGGCCTTAACTGACGTACCTTCTGCATTGGTGGAATACTACTTCAAAGAGACAGCAGCGCTGTTCTCCTGCTATGACAGTCAGATGAATCCATTTAGAACAACTGTCGCGAAGTTGTGGTCACTGTCTCTGCCCATGATTCGTACCGTCCAGAGTATGGCTGCAGCTTGTCTGACGAATGAACTCCCGCGTTTCAAGAATGTAGGCCGCCAGCTACGAGCTGCTGCGCTTGCTATGGTCGAGAAAGATCCTGGAATGGATCCTAAAATTCTCCTTGTCACATTAATGCTTGGGCAGACATCCAGCTGGTTTGATCCTCAAGATCTCGGAGTTCCAATCTTCAATCTCTTTCGGGATCGTGTGAAACGGTTGGCTTTAGGCGCAGACAATCCCATGACGCCACCAAAGAATCTCATGTTTTTCCAAGAAGCACTTGTATACTGGGGCATGTTGCTGTCATTTGTGGCAGATAATGTGCACTTCGACCTGGATGGTGCAGGGACGCTTGGCGGATCTCGTGACGGCTTCCGTGTACCTCATCCGTGGACCGGCATCTGCAAGGAGACACAATATGTAATCTACGAGGTTGGTTGTCTCGTACGCCAAGAGCGTATGCGCATGTACAGTCGAAAATTCAGCACACAACAGCTCATCAAGGAATTGACGGAAGCACTCAGCCTTGCGCGCAGACTAGAGAGAAAACTTTTAGAACTTCAGCATTCACTGTTAGCTGGCATTGTAAATCCAGGTGACAAGGAAACACCCATCTGGCACTTGGCAACAATCGCAGAAGTCTATCGACGAATTGGGCTAATTAACCTGTACAGAGTATTTCCAGACCTGTTGTCGACACGGGTCGAATACGAAGCTTTTTGCAAGTCTAATACGCTCGAAGTCATACTCGACAACAAGGATCCAGCTCCAGATTACCTTACGTGGCTAGCGTCTTCAAATGGCGTCGAGAATCGCGCGACAGATTCTACCAACGCATCGGGTTGGCTCACTTGGTTTGTACTGGAAACACTTGAGCTCCTGGAATCTATACCCCCCACATCTCGAACGAGATGCCTACAGCCATTCATGTTGGTAGTCTGTGCGAGCGAGCTTTGGCTACCGTCCACGCGGACCAGTCTCAGCTCAGCTAAGGACGCTACGGGCTCGCTTTATAGGCACACATCAGCAAATGCTCTTCTCTGGTCACTTGTTGAGGACGACCCTCTGGCTCAAGCTGATGCGTTGTCTCCATTTGAACTGAGAGTCTTGCAAGCCCGAAGGTTTGTAAGAGGAAGGTTAGAGCTTTTCCGTCACGTGCTCCCACCACAACCTGTCCAGACGTGCCTAGAGCTTGTGAAAAAGACTTGGGCGAAATTAGACGATGGCAATCCTGATGTCTACTGGATAGATGTTATGATGGAGTACGGGCTACACACAACTATGGGTTGAATTGTGAGCGACCATGAGTGACATAACATAGTGTCGCCGCCATAAATTTGGCAACACGTAAAGTCGACTCTGGATTAGAGCCGAGAGGCGGAGTGATCACAGAAGGGTTGCTGTCTTCCACTGTTGATCAGTGCCGCGACGTCCAGAGTCGACTGAACCAGAACAGTCGAAAGGGACAAGGTGGGAACATTCGAGTTACTCCCGCCAAGCTGTTGAACGGCGTCAAGACTTTTCTGATGGACTTCAACCGGATATCTGACCCTTGTTCCCACCTCACCCTGCTCATTCACCCAAGAACGCAGCTCGTCTCAAGACCTTTGGACTTCAGAATGTCCTGCCTGCAACAGACTAGTCGTGGGTTTCTGCACAAGAAGGACAACGAATTGAGCTGGTCCATGCTTGATAATGTTTCGAGCCACTCACTGTACATGTGCTGCTGTGCACGGTGCCAGGTGATGACTGGTACATAGCACGCCTTGGCAGAAAGTCCTATGTTCGAGTGAGGCCTGCCCAAGATCCTGGTGAAGGCACGTTTGCTGAAGCGCCATCTCTAAGCCTCACCCGGTGCTACAGCCAACAACGGAATAGGACTCGCCCCGATCGCTGACATACTTCGACGTATGCAGCGGAGCGTGATACACTGGCCAATGGCCGTTCAATGGAACTTTTGTCCAAAAATGGTTAGTTTTCAGGGGAGCTATGTGTCAGAGGTACAAGGTACACGATTAACAGGTCTTTCGGCCCAACCAAAGGCACGATTACTCTCAACCTGCGCAACAGCGCACAAGCATTATACACATAAATATTTCTCCGTCATTCTCAGAGGGCGATTACACAGGACAGTCTATACAGCTTTCGAGAGTATCGTTCATGGCACAGGTCTCAATGTGTCGAAGAGCACAACGTACCGGCACAAACATTAGCAGTCCTTCTCGCCTCTGGACGACCTGAAACAGGTAGTTTCCACTACCTGCCGTCTTCTCTCCACACCCCGCATTTCGTATGCGTGGGGAAGCAAGCTCGGGGTGGGATCCATATCATTGATGTCTGCATGCCTGGCTGAATCAAGAGCCACAGACTCGGAGTCGTCATATGAGACTTGAATGAAATGCTTGGTTCTAGCAGTGGAGGGTTTTCCATTGGACAGTCTGTATCGAACATAATAATACATCCACATACATTCCAGACTGTCCTTCGAACAGTCTATATTGTGTGTTAAATTCCTAAGAAGTACATCCCTCAATCTGTTTTCTTGGGTCGGGAAGTCTTGTCCCGGTCGACACCCTTGGATACACTGTATTTGGGTTTTTTATTCTTTCCTGAAGAACTTGTCAACGAACAAAAAAATCATCGCCATGTCATCGCCCGACGTTACGAGCGTTGATGGCCACCTAGAGAAAAACTTCTCCAAGCTTACCATGATTGGCATGGCGTTTGCAATTCTGAAGTAAACATCGCGCACATGAAAGCAGGGTTATATTGTTACACTTACTGACTGAAGAACTAGTACATGGATATGTCTTGCTGGCTCGTTAGGTATTGTGGTGCCATCTGGCGGCTCTGTGGCATTCTTGTATGGTTTTGTACTATGCGTGCTATGCAATCTCTGCATTACCTCGAGCCTCGGAGAATTAGCTTCTATATGGCCTACTGCCGGCGGCCAGTATCATTGGACATATGCCCTGTGCACTGAACGCTGGAAAATGCCTATGGTGAGTCGTGGGATACCACTGGCCACTCAAACTTGTCCATGAATAAAGACTAATTCATTTTGACAGAGTTTCTTGGTTGGCTGGATAAACATCGCCGGCTGGTTGACTCTTATCACTACCGAAGCGTTCTTTGCAGGTCAGTGCCAGCCTCCGCCAAAGAGGTGAGCTCTAACAAGGCATAGCAATATTCCTCTCAGCCGCAGCTGTGGTCGGATCTGATTACACCTATGAGATTACCCAATGGAAAACTTATCTCATTTTCGTCGCGGTTTCGACTTTTGGTGTTTTACTGAACATATATGGTTACCACATCCTCGGTAAATGGAACGAGGGTGCTTGTGCGTATATCCCGCGTCCAGGTTGACAACCCTGATCGTCGTACAGTGTTCTGGTCCATTACAGGGTGCATTGTCGTCTCCGTGACGATCCTGGCAACCTCATCAAAAACAAGCGCCGAGTTCGTCTTTACAGATTTTTCCAACACGACTGGCTGGGACGATGGTACTGCGTGGATGCTTGGACTTATGCAGTCTGCCTTGTCCCTCATAGGATTCGACGCAGTAGCACATCTGACTGAGGAGATGCCACGTCCAACACGCGACGCCCCGCAAGCCATGATCGCGTCGATCCTCATTGGCGGCACCACGTACAGTATTTACATCGCTCTCTTGGGGTCTTGACTGACACATTGACAGAGGCACTGCTTTCATTCTTGTCATGTTGTTCAGCCTGACAGACCCGGATGAAGTACTATCTTCACCTACGGGTCAGCCGATCACCGAGCTCATCTATCGTGCGACCGGAAGCCGAGTAGCTGGAGTGGTTCTGAGCGTGGCGCTCGCCATCTGCTTCATCAATGGCGCGAGCGGATGCATTACATCCGGCAGTCGAGTTTTATGGGCGATGGCACGAGACAATGGGACACCGTTCTCGCGTTAGTAAGTCGTCTCCGCCTTGCCACAATCATCAGAAGAATTCGGCTCACAACCTTTTCTGCGTTCAGTCTATCGCACATTTCACCTCGCCTCAACGTTCCGGTACGCGCTATTCTCGCCGCCGCCGTCTTCAACTTGCTCTTTGGCGTCCTTTACCTCGGTAAACCTCCACGACCCATGGCCCAGGTATGCAGTGTGCTGACAATCTCGACAGGACCTACAGTTGCATTCAACGCCTATATAGCAAGCTGCACTATATTCCTCAACTGTTCCTATGCGGCTCCAATCCTGATTCTGCTGATAAGAGGGCGTAGGATGGTATCCTGCAGGTCTCGTGATTTCAGTCTTGGACACACTACGGGCTTACTGTTCAACTACGTCTCTGTTGTCTTTGTGGGAGTCACCTCGGTGGTACGTCGAAAAACTGTATCTGGTCCCTTGAAGAGGGTTCTCTTGGCTGATACTACGCGTTCCTTGCTAGTTCTTCTGCTTCCCAGCTGCACTTCCTGTCGACGGGTCAAACTTCAGTTCGTGCCTTGCCAAACAAAGAACCCTCAACGAAAGCGAGACTGATTATGTGGCCAGATTACGTTGTGGCTGTGCTGGGCATCTTCGCGCTCTTCACAACAGGTCTATGGTTTTCCCAAAGAAATTCTTATAGTGGACCGGTGAGTAGTCGAGAACTCCAGTGCCGAGACACAGCACCTTGTCTGACTTGCGTGCAATAGCAATTCGATCTCATCCTTGGACAGAATGTGAGCACGAGTACAGCCAAAGACGACCTGGAAGTCGCTGCGATGGGCGAGAAAGCGGTGTCGAAGCCGGTTGCGAAGCACGAGGAATATGCTCAGTAAGTGTAGTAGGAGCGAACGTCAGCGCAGAAGGACGTGGCGCGTCCTTGATGGTAATCTACCTGATCTTGAATATTGTTCATCACTTCAGCAAACGTGGAGTGTATATGGGATGCGGCTAGTCGAACAAGAGGGTCCAACCTTAACAGCTAGACATTCACCCGGTGAAAGAAGGGGATGGCGCACAATTTTGGCTGACGTACAATTGCTACGCGAGACGACACAATATTCCGAGTAAGGTTTTGATGGGAATGAGATCGGTGTCGATTGATATAGCCAGCTAAGACAATTTGTATTGGTAGATTCCAACCTCGCCGCAAGTCTCGTCGAGAATGTAATTGTTTCCGCGGTCTTTTCTCTTCCTGCGTACCTGTTCGTTGTACTTCTTAATCCATTTAGGCATGACTCTCAATCACAGCTTCTTAGATGGTCAGCGAAGTGTATTGCGTACAGCACAGTGGAACACCGACGTAGGTACCTAGGTATCTATCGAATCTTACTGGGCCCCGAATTTCGGACCGAGCTCGGGTCAATGACGTTCGACTCTTGGGGAAATAAATTATTTTTGCCGAGCCTACCTGCCCCTTGCGATGTACCAGGCTGTGAATTTTCCACACTCATTGAGCGACACTTTGCCTTACCGTGATACCCTTACATCCAAAATGGCAAAGACAAAGTCAGAATCGCGCTCGAAGCGCAAATCCGACTCCAAGGACATCCTACGATCCAACAATGCTCCCCTCGTCAAGTCCGCCAAGTTCAAGCCAGAAAAGTCCATTGAAGAGCTCTTAACCGAGGCTGCTGAGCTCTTGGAGAGGTCGCAACCAGAAGATGCTTTGGCGTTGGCAGACGAAGCGCTACAGAGACTCGAAGCAGAAAAAGAAAGCACGGGCGACATCGATGCCCTCTTGTCGCAGGCCGAAGCAGGGAAACCCACTATACCTCCCGCCCTCGTCCTAAATGCAGAGATCCACTTGGCTCTCGGAGACGTGGATCAAGCACGGTCACATTTTCTTCGTGCCACGAATGTGGACTTGGACGGTGCGCTCATTTCTGCTGAGCCGTGGCTCTGGCTGGCACAGTTATGCGAAGAGGGTGGACGGAAGAGTATCGAATTCTTCAGCAAAGCGGCAGAGGTCATGCGCAACGAGATTGACGTCTTAGAGGACACGGAGGCAATGGCAGTAGAGGGAAACCAGAAGATACTTGATGGTAGGAAAGCTAAGCTTGCAGATGCCTTGTGCGGCATGGCAGAAGTGTATATGACGGATTTGAGTTGGGAAGCAGACGCGGAGAACGTATGCGAGCAACTGGTCACGGAAGCTGTAGCCGTGTGTCCGGAACAACTAAGTGCAGGAGCCTTACAGACTTTGGCTAGTGTGAGGATCAGCCAGGATCGGGTTGACGATGCACGGCAGGCGTTGAAGAGAAGTATGGAAATATGGAAAGACCTTCCACCAGACACCCAAGACGACGCTCGGCCAGATTTTGCGACGAGAGTGAGCTTGGCGCGTCTGCTCATGGAGGTGGACGTGGAGAAGGAAGCTATGAACGTGCTTGAAGGACTTGTCAAAGAAGATGATCAGAGTGTCGAAGCCTGGTACCTAGGTGGCTGGTGTCAAACCTTGATGGCAGAGGAAGAGAGTGACGAGGAAGAAAAGCACAAACACCTTGAGCAAGCAAAGCTTTGGCTCGACTCATGTTTGAAGCTGTACAAGAAAATTGAGTACGAAGACGAGAGGTTGCACGACCATGCCTCCGAGCTTGTTGCTACCATGAACAAAGAGCTCGGTGTCAAAGACGGTGAGGATGAGGACTGGGAGGATGAAGAAGAAGAGATGCTAGATGACGACGATGAGGTTGAGATCGATGGCCAGGAGGTCGAGGATGATGGGGACGTCGAGATGGCATAGGCGTCTTGCAGAAGATACTCCATACAGCGAACACCTAGATGTTATTGTGTCAACCACGCTATTTTGTTTGTGTATATCATATCGGTGACGTCTGTGTAAGTTCGCTTATTATTCCTCACACTACGGATGCGGGTGCACTAGAACTTGTGTAGAAGCTAGGGGCCCGCGCCTGTTTTATGAAGACTAAATCCTACGCCGGCGACATGATGGAAAGGGTTCCGCAGTTAGTGCTCTGAAGTGATTGAGCAGTCACACTTAGTGTGGCCAAAAAGTAACGGACTGAAACAATGAAGGTGTTGATCGACGAGAACCACAAGTCAAGCAATCTTGCGCCCCACGATAAGAGAAGCCAATACCGCTGGACTGTCGGCGATGCAGGATTACAGAAAGACAATGCTGGAAAGGTGATTCGAATGGTAGACTAAAGGCGGGCTAGCCAACCGCGGCTCTTGTTGTCGGAAATTGTCAACTGGAAACCCCTTGTCCTCCCGTCTCATTATTCAAGGACAAGTCGACATGGTGATTCTTTCATGGTGACATGCTCGAGAGCGGCTTATAGATGCGAGTATATTGAAACCTCGTGCATACAACCACGCCGAAGGATCCTTCTGACAGCCAGTCACTTTCGGATTGTGCGCCGTAGCTTGAGCCTTTGTTTCTGCACTGACCTTCTGCAACCGTGGCTACCACTACTCATATGATGTACTTGTAGGTGAGATGAGCAGCGGATCGACGGCGCATGGCAGCTGGCATGCACTGGCAGATGAGGTGTGGAGTTTGGGGATCCAGTTCCAGTTGAGGGTCGGGATGGTGCAGTGGGCCAGTGGGCCAGTGGTACCTTGATGATTTAATCTGGGAAGAACCCGCGCAATCATGATGCTCCAATCAAGAGTGCAAGTGAAGAGAGATTGTGCGTGGCCTAGGCCCGGCCCCGCAGTTGCCAGTGGCTCCTGCACTCCAAGCAAGTCCAAGAAGCCCCTGGCGTTGAGGCTCGCCTAGGTAGCCCTGGTAGGTACCAAAGTTACTGCGTGGGCCTAACCCAGCCTGGAGAAGCGGCGGCCTTGCCCCTGGGTGTTTGCTGCTGGCACGCTCAAAGCCTCTTTAGGTCAAGCGTCTCGAGGCTTGACCATGACAACGAAGGCTTGCTCTTCAACTGCTTCACCCTTCCCATCCTGCGTTGCTTGATCTGTGCATTCTTTTTTCAAAGCCGCTTCGACCACTGTTACTAACAGACCAGCAGAGACTCTACAGTCTCAGTCACTCGTTTAATACATCCCACCCACGTCGCTCTTTTCACCATTGTTGTGGACTGGTTCCAACACCTCATTCCCTACCTTACAACCAGGAGTCTAGATCTGTCATTCCAAGACTGTCATTCTCCCGAGCATTACCACGAGTTGCAACACCAAAATCGATCATAATGTACTAGTCTAACGACCTCCGGCAAGCCAGTTACCCAAGATCATCAATACCTACACGTCCTTGTAATCCACCATGTCCTCCGACTCGTCCTTTGAATACATGCCTCAAATACAAGCTCGAAATCCTATGGCGAGGCCTGGTCCTATTCCCGACATCAGGTTAGGTGGGTTGCTGCAGGAGCGAGCCGCCTCGATAGAAATCAGATCGTCTACGTCCGAAACATCTTCTAGCTCGTCCACAACAGCATCTTGTGGGCCCAAGGACACGACGGGAGCGTGCGAGAGATATTACAACTCAACAAACAGCACCACAATACCTATCGTTCTTGGAATTGTACTCCCTCTAACAGTCGCCCTTGTCGTGTTCGTGATCCTACATCGAAGGCACGTGAAAAAGCTGAGAAAGGAGGATGCGGAGGATAAGCACAAATCCTTGGACTTTGGTCTCGGTGAGAGTGGAGCAGGATTATTGGAGAAAAAGAAGCGAAAAGCGGACAAAGCGATACCGGAGATGAGCTCAGCAGAGGCCAAGAATGCTATCAGACGTGACCGCGGCTTGTCTATGGACATGCAGATGCAGGACCCGTTTCTGCTACCTCCAGAGGTACAACACTCACGCGAGTCATTACATTCCTTGTCAAGGTCACTGAATCCTGGCGACGACAAGTACAGAACTACCACATTCGTACCGGACGACGGATCTCTCAGGTCACCTTCCAGCTTAAGATCCCCAATCGACGACTCTTCCTCGACTTTCACTGACTCAAGTCGGAAAAGGTTGCAAACGGGATCCCGGCTTGGGGACGAGAATTTCACCTCCAATGTTCCTACCATTCGTAAGCCGGCGCCTGCTGCAATTAGAAACAACGATCTTCTTGCTCCAGCGAGTGTAGATCCTGTTCGTGATTCCTTTGTGAGTACTGCCAGCAGTACCGGTGGTGTCGCAGCTCTGAGAAAAAGCAACAACTACCTTGGTGCGTTCATTAGTGGTGGAGGAGCTCGTAAGACCGAAAGCAAGGAAACTTCAAAGGCTCCCGAAACTACCGTAACCGAAATACTCGTCGAAACTCCAACCAGCATACAAACGCCAGTCTCAGCACCTTCCAACGAGACCACAAACAACAACGAAGCTGTCATTGTCATGCCACTTCAGCATGATGTGAGACCTTCTGAACACGCTCAGCTCTCGCCTGCGGTCAATCGTGAACCGAGGCTGCCACAACTTAGCTTCATTGAGTCATATGCGACCCCAACGGACTCGGGCTATGCTTCCAGCGAGCATACCGACTTCCATAAAGCCGCAGAGTCTCCAGTCATAGAACAGCCTTCTATATACAACCAAATCACTCTCCCTGATACCCAAGGACTCTCGCAAGATCACGGCGACAATGATTCTGACTACTACGACGAATCTACTTACAGCATTGGTGATTATGAGGAGGAGCTCGGCTATGATCCTCATCACCTGACCATGGGCAGCCGGCCGTTACCACCAGATGACCCTTCCGAGAACCCCGAACAGCGCGCGAACCGGATCAGATCGTTCTACAAGGAATACTTCGACGAATCAAAGCCTAGCCCACAACAGAATATCCAGTACTTTGACGGATCTGAGGATTATGCCCAGAATTACCCACCTCAAGGCTACCGCCAACCGCCGCCTCGCCAGCAGCGTGGACCGCCCCGAGGTCCCATGCCTGCGCCTGGAAGACATCGTGCTACAGTCTCTAACGGTAGCCATTTGTCGGGCTCACGAGCATACTCTACTCAATCTGGCCGTCATGGCTCTGCTGCAGCTCGTCAACCTCCGA
>Ga0210040_10006004_pt1 | contig 15279 bp, 11 predicted proteins | sample CryGeyCG12114_NA_FD_185462 | JGI IMG/M metagenome (GOLD analysis project Ga0210040, IMG submission 185462) | Groundwater microbial communities from aquifer - Crystal Geyser CG19_WC_8/21/14_NA (SPAdes) (version 2) | ecosystem: Environmental > Aquatic > Deep subsurface > Groundwater | place: USA... | reverse complement strand
ATACTGAGTCGTTTCGGCTACTATCATTGGGTAGCAGTGATCTTGTTTTTTAATAAAGATATTTCTTCTTCTTCTTATGTAATATGTGCCTCTCTGCTAATAGACTATTTACAACTTGCGTCTTTATACACTGGCGACAACTTGTGTAGGCACAGATCCACTCAATAAAAAAAAGTTTAATATATATCTTTTTATTGACAGTTTCATTTCTCACAGTTTGATTAAAAGTGAATATTAGCACTTGACATACTCACACTTTATATACGTCAACCGGTAACAACAACCTATTCATTTAGATAACCCAACAAGCTTCAATACACTATAAATCGTTCAAACAAATAAGCTATTTAAACTTAGAACAAGGTAAATTTATTGCGTAGGAAAAAAATCACTGTCACTGTTCACAATTATTCTCAACTCGATAACAACTTCAAAAGACAGATCTAATCTATTTATAATCGATATAATAATCATTGATGAGTGATGATCCAATCATTTGTATCCACTAAATATGTACAACATACCATGATTTATCACCATTTGTGTGTAAGTGTGAGAGTAGTTATATTATCAGTGACCAGTAAAATGATATATAATTTTTTTCGTTTGTCTCCTCATGTCCTCATTCTATACCCATTTTTATTTACAAGATATCATACACAGAAATATACTCTAACGCCTAAATAATGCAATCACTCTCCTCCATAGCTTCCTAAATGTCTTTAAGGTTTCAAAACAATCCTTCTCACAACCACTCAAACTGGGCACGGAACCAAAGAATACAACATTTATCAGTTGTTGAGAACCATTTTTTGAAGAAATCAAAGAATTGGACAGATAAAGCAGGGAAAAATCGGTTCGTAACGATTATTTTACAATAACAAAGTATCACCATTGTTCCATGATGCAAGTTACTGACTGCAATAATAAATAGTTTTATTGAAAACAAATACTTAAACAACAAACAGGGAGAGTATATACCTTAAAACAAAATTGAAATTTTAATCTGGCGCTATTTTGGTTTAATTACAATAATCATAGGGCCTGAAATTTTTTATTAGGGCTACGGCTGTACGACACAAATATAACGCATTCGATTGGCTTAAACTAAAACCATGGGAGGAGGGTTTTTACTAAGAAACATTGTTGTTGAACATGCGTTTGATTGAACAGCTTTTTGCATACAAGGAGAATGGATTAACCTTATATTTTGCGAGGTCAGAAAACAGCTCCGATTTTAAATTTTTGGTAAAAATAACGGTATATTTAAAATCCTCACAACATTCACATACATACCATAATTAATATGTAGAAATGTCGAACTTTAATTTCAAGGAGACCATACATCCCTACATACATACTTACAAAGAGCGTTCACATACAATAAGAGGTTGTGGAAGTGTTGCAGGGAGTTTGGAATGAATGTAAAAAGTTAAATTATTTATTAGATGAAATCGGTTTTTCATAAATTATCATGCATTTGAACACACGCAAAATAACTGGTTCAATTAAGGTATGAAATGTAAAGATTATTATGCTCTACAAATAGCCAGAGAAATGCATTCACAATTTTTACACAGGAGTTAAAATGCAAAAGTTTCAAAAGATTTGTCTTCAACATAATAGTTTGGCTTAAGTTTGCATCCTCATGTACAGTTTAGTTAGCCTGAGTGAAAATGGGATTATTAATCAGAGAACGCGGGAGCTTTGTCAAGCATTTTTCAGCTATACGTAGCTAAAGCTAGTTGATAATTTACTAATTAATATTAAATACACGAATGGTTTCGTAGAATATATATATAGGCAAGAAGTAGTCACAATGATATAGTAGAGAAGTGGTAGTTAGTGTTATATTCCATATATATAGATATTAATATTTTGAAAATACAAATTGCGAGTGTATTTCGATGTTACAGTTCGCAACTCTGAGAATAATAGCTCATGCTAATCATGATAGAAAGACTGATAAAAATGTCTCCATTTTTTGTGGTCAATGTTTTTTGTTATGTCCTCTTATATAGAACCAAGATTTGTTTCACGGTTTTATGGCACAATATCCAGGTACCTATCATAAATCATCATGGCACAGCATTCACTCTATGAGCAAATGCCCTATAAAAAACGAAAAAAGGGCACAATTATAATGTGCACATAACTATTCACTTTTTGAAAACAAGAAGAATGGAAATGACCAAGTGCTTAAAAATGTGCGAAGTTCATGTCATGCTCACATTCTCAGATAGTAAAACACATGACCGGATTAGTGAAAGGGATGAAAACCTCTTACACAATAATAAATTAAGTAATAGTTGCTAAGAGCAGGTCTAGCAATAAAAATCAATATATAGGACTATAGTGACTTCGAAATGTGAAATTGAGCTCATTGAAAAGAAATATAACATACTGAACCATCAATAACAACACACATATAATGATTGAAACCATGCGCTTTCATAAAAATTACAAGGTATTCTTTTGTCTTCACTTTTCAACACCTTATAATAAATTATTATTATGTAACTAATAAATTTTGTTGTTCAAAATCTCGGTCCGACGCTTTTCTGAGTTTTGTAAAGCAAACCTAACTATAATTAAATACTCAATTCATTTTCTCCCCATGAAGTTAACCATACTTAAAGAGTTCTATTCATAATGGTGTAAAATATGTATATTGCGCGAGATGCCCTCTACAATATTCAAGTAAAATCTTGCCCCTATAGTAGTTAAACAATCATTGGCTTCACGGACAAGGTCTTTGTAGTATTGTAGTATATTATAGTCTTGTTTCAAGACATGAGAACCAGTAAAACGTGTATTCTGAATGAGTGATATAGATACGTTGCTGTGGTCCGTTTAGAATCCTTGGACGAATCCATAAGCCTCAAGTGAAGACATGATTACGTAGAATGACCATAAGCAAACGAATAGTGTGGAGGTAATAATCTTCAACTTTCGAGGTCCTCCAAGTTCACCACCCCCTAACTTAGGATGACGTCTTGCAACCAATGTGATAATGGCAATTAAAGCGGTAGAGCAGAAGATAGTGACAGAATAGGCCAAACTGTGTTCCGAAAACAAGATTGATATGATGAAATATAAATATGGTTACATCGTTGCATTACTCTCTAAGTTTGAATGAAATTTTTATAAAATTACCTTCCAGGGTCTACATTGAATTTGCCACATCTATACTTTGGTGTGCTGACACAACCCGATAGGTCTTTGATCCATTCATGATATATCGCAGCCATCGTCCAAGCAATGCCGATACCCAAAAACACATTCACAGCATTACTTCCGGTCACGTTTCCAACAGAGGCATCTGCGTATTCATCTTGAATAGCTGCTACTTTACTAGCAAATGTATCTAGACAAATGCAAGAGCGTTAAAAGAGTTCCAGTTCATGTTCAATATCGATTATTATATGAGGAGCACAACAATAGTTTCAAATCACATACTGATACCAAACATGCACAGATAGATCGCACAAAAATAATTCAGCAAACAGTTATTGTTGACAACACACACGTTAGCGTTGCTACAAAGTCTACAAATATATTTTCAACGAAAAAAATCTAATTATTAATAAGTGCAGAACGTAAATAGCTAAAGATTTAACAAACAACAACCAAAACGCTAGTAGTAATTAAAAGCCTCTAAAATAAAATAATAGCAAATATAAATGAAAATATACATTACTTGTGCTCCAGCCAAATTAGTGTACAATCTCATTATTCACATTCACATATCCAAATAGTGAAATCTGAATTAGACAAAATACATTAAACTAGAAATATTTCTACCATGCAAAAGCATTTCTTCATGATCTCATTCATTAGAAGTTAAAGCCTATGCTTTCCAGTTCATGGTAGCACTAAACATTACATCATATAACTTCATGCAAATGCAAACTGAAAGTGACAAATCAAACTTTTAAACTGCAGCAACTTTTTTCAAAGCATTAATTGTCCCCTAACTAGTTATTGTAAACCATAAACCAATTTACCTGGAACACTAGTTCCGAGTGCAACGAATGCAATAGCATTAACAGAATCCAATAACCCAATTGTGCACCCCAAATGGGAGGCTAAATCTCCAATTGCAGCGGTCAGTACCCCAATCATCAAAATGGAGACAACAAAAGTTACGTACCCATCCAACAGATCTATACACCAAAAAGGTAAATGACGTTCCCGTTCCCACCATGAGTTAGCGACCCAATTCATCAACCAATGTAAACTAAAACTACTCTTGAATTTCATGATATCGCCAGTTATGAAGACTAATAACGATTTATATCTTGTAAATATATAAAACCTCATAATAGTGCTATCGCTCTGTAATATAAATATTCCAATGACTCAAGCTAACCTAGCTACCTTATATAGTGATTATAATTCAAGGTTTAAAAACTGAATAAGCCTAAACTTGAATTCGACTTATGTTATGAAGATAAACATTACATGATATCACATCATGCATGACAGATGGCAGACATAAAAGTTGCAGATAGTCAACAACATGTCAACTGGTTGCTGCCAATATTTTTGTCTGTCTTTCTTTCTCTCCATACTGGAGTGAGTGCACTCGCCTGGACTCACTGTGACTGTACCTGGAATACTAGTGCCCAATGCTACAAAACAAATGGCATTCACAGAGTCTTTCAGACCCATACTACATCCCATATGACTAGCCAGATCCCCTATAAAGGCCGTCATTATCCCAATCAGAATTATGGACACAAAGAATGCTACCCAACCACCGCCAAAGACTGCCATTGAAAAGGAAAGGGTTATATGAGCTCAATGGATTGACTTAATCATAAACTGGAGTTTGGTTTTGCACGTAAGAGGAGATCATGTTCCTGGCTGGTCGCGGAAATATCTCAGAGGATGTATAATTAGTTAGTAGCTTTTATGGTAGATAAAGTATAACAGTTATTTGGTCATCATCAACAAATCATACCTGTGGGAGGCACAAAAGCGAATAAGATCTTCCAAAATATGGTGAGGAAGTGCATCACGTAGTCACCACAAGATGGAACTGGCTCTTCACCTTCTTCTCCTTCTTCACCACCATCACCACCATCGTCGTCTCCTGAGCAAATGAACAAAAAAAGTTGCACAAAAACGAGCAAAAAATTACACTTTATATCCCATGGCGATTCAAATGAGTCAATTTTTACCTGCACTGACACTGAGTGCTTCAATAAACTGTTCTTTCCATGAAGAAGTTCCTACCAATAAGGATGCATTTGCTCTCTGGACTAGTTTATCTACAGTGTTCTGCATAGAAAGAAAATAACTATGAGTAAAGGGATAAATCGTGGCACGGTGGCACCAAGATCTAAATAGGTTCAGCTAGATTGGCTGCATGTATTTACTAACTTTAAATTCTTTGCTCTCTTTGACACGTAATTGAGCTCGACAATCGTTGCCGAGTTTGGGCCACCCTTCCATGGCGATTTTCTCTTCATCAGTAAGGTCCTTTTTATTTTTTGCCGCAAGTGCAAGAGGTAAACCTTCATCGTCTGTCAAGAAAACCCCAAACGTAGATTTGAGAATGAGGAGTGGTTGAATTGTTAAAGAAAAACACGCATTTTTTTACAAGGTAGGTAAAAGTCAGTTTGGTTAGTGAGTTAGTTAGTTTATTTGTTAGAGCAAGTTGAGGTATTCTCTGAAGCTTAGTCAAGTTTCAGTATGTACATAGTAGCGGTCAGATTAGCTAGATATTTCTAAATGCAAAACAGAATGTATTGGAAAAATAAAAGCTATAGGTTGTTAGTTTGTACAGCACGTAGCTAGTATTGGAGAAAGCATTGTGCTCTTTCTTTGAATTTATGTATAAATGATTAAATTATATATCAAAATGACTGATGCTGATTTGCTATCTAGTTTGTACATTACGACTTTGACTTTGACTGACTAAAAGAATTTTTAAGTTTCATATATCAAAAGTAAAACTCAGGTTATGAATGTAAAATTCTTCTTCCTACCACCAAAATATTCTCAGAATAATAACGCTTTACTTTTTTGCAAAGAATTGTTGCAGACAAGATTAGTCACAAAACTCAAAAAAAGTCCCGCACGCAAACAGAAGCAAAATCAACAAACCGTTACACCAGGGTGTTGACTCCTACCACAGCCTAACCATGCATAAGCATTAGGAACTTTAGATTTTTACATGAGATTTTTGGTACTAAAAGAAATCTTAACTCTCGAAAATCCAGTTAAAGATGACTCTAAAACATCACTCAGGGTGAAACTTTTGAAAGAAAAGTGAAAAGATGATGCAAAAATTCGTTTTTTCATTTAATGCATGAAGGCAGGGCCAAACTGTAAAACAGAGGATTGGAAGTTACTACCTTTCTTGAACCTTTCATCAATATAATGGACTGGATTTTTTTTTGCTATAAAGGTAACCTTTTTGTCACAAAATGTAATTATTGAGACAAGGACCACGTAATGTTCCATTGACAACCTAAACTACACGCTACAATTTATTAGTGAGACTATTGTAGGCACATAGGCGTGAATTTAAGCACATTTCCTGTGCAAAACTATTTATTAATGTACTTTAATAAAATTTAAAAAGTTTTTTGAAGCCAATAATATAGTACAGCGTACTTGAGAACGAGTACTTTTATCGGTTAATTTAAAGCCAACTAGCTAACTAATTAACCAGGATATTACAAATTTAATATTGCAAAAATGATAATTTTTTCTACTCTAGTTCAATCCTGACGTGCCCAATGTATTCATACACGTGTGCTACATTTGTTTATGTATAATCAAGTGATTAGCATGAGAAGCGAATCAGTATTTATCGTATATTTTCATGTTTATTCTATCTACACAACGTGTGAGTAAGTGTCAAATTGTGCATAGTGTGGTGCGTGAAAAAACTGCTTGATTATTTTAACAGGATATTAAATTTTTTGTTCAGGATAGAAACGACTAATTCGCAAACAACTTAATGTGGAAATTAATATATTCCATTGTCAATATAGTCAGTAGTAATAATAATGGCAATGGTTATTATTATTCAATCTAGAATTGAAAATAATCAAGTCTTTGGCGTGTGTACTGTGTCACCCATACTGTCTATAAAAAGCCATAATATGTAGTTTCATAAGATCAATCATTATAGATTTTTGAAGGAAAGCTTCGATAGTGATAGTGAACATGTAGCACTTACTGGTAGGCATTCGTGACAGACGTTTATGCGGCAGATGCGTGAACACAAGTTTAGGCACGGGCAGGACAGACAAAATATGCAATAGGGAAAAAACAAAATTAGCATTGCATCAAAATAAAAATGAAGAAATACATAGACATAAGGTTGGTGAGATAAGGTAGAAGATTAACTCAATTAGGTGACTATAGGAGTTGAATATGTAAAAGTTACTACAGAAAAAAATAAGAGGTTATTAAATCGGAAAATTGTCATTTACAATTGGAAAAGAAAGTTAAAGAAACAAATGCATACAAAAAGGTTTAAAAAAAGTTTACTCCAATAGCGGCGCAGCCAACAATAATAATTCATTGTCAAAATACTTGGTCGGGAGAGAAATACGAACAAGTGTACAATAATGATAATAGCACTAATATTTATTATTTTTGTACAATGCTTTACTAGTGGCTAAATGAAAGTGCATGTAATATTGCTACATGGCTGCGCTACTATATAATCTCATGTAAAGGATACTTTTTAGAGAGGAAAAATAAATGAAACAAAAAAAGAGCCATAATCATTCTGTTGTCAGTCCAATTTCATTCGCATTTCATGTTAATATACATACACTGATTTTTGAAGAAGTTAATAAAATCATCAATTTAATGCCTTTAACAAATCAATCTGTAGAATGTCATAAGTCAGACAAACAAAGCTGAATTCAGCGTTAGGCCAAATACATATTTTCACAAAAAAAAAACAAATGCGAATGACTGCGAATGACTTGAGAACCCCAGAATCAATGTGAATGAATTATTTCATAAACGACAACCAAAGATAGTTGCATACTGAAATGTAATAAGTAAAAGTTTTAGCTTCAGTAATCGATCATGCAAAAAGAGAATAGATACTTGCCTTCTAATAGACGAGGCTCTTTAATATTCACATAAAAAAGAACGTCTTTCTCGTAGCTATCTTCTTCTATGATCCTGATTTCAATGATTTTCCTGCATAGCACAAAGAAAACAAACACTCTCATGAAAATCATATTCAAATTTCAAACATAGTATCAATATCATTTCATTAGAAAAAATCAAATTTGCTAACTACTGTATTCAGACACGATTGAAATCAATCGATTTAAAAAAAAAATTCAATGGTATTCATGCATGGTATTCACGAGCACCGGGGTAACGCGGTAACAGGGTAAAAGGATAACTTTTCTCCATTTAAATACATTAGGGGTATTCACGAGCACCGAGGTAACGGGGTATAAGGGTATTAGGCAGGGGGCGGACATTTTATTAAATTTACCATGGAGATGTACCTTCTGTGTGATTACCGAATGGGCGACTTTGTCTTGCAAAACGTATTATTAACATAGGGATTTTAAAGATAAAATTTTTGATAAAATGCCATCGTTTTGTGCTGTACCTGATTGCAAAAACGTTCAGAAATTTATTTGTGAGGTCTTGTTTTATATCATAAACTTCCAAAAAGTTGAAAATTACTGTCAATATAGATTGCCGGATGCAGAGAGATCAATTAGAGAGAGAGATGAATATATAAGAGAATGAATATATATATGAATATATAATATATATGAGAGATTAATCCCAAATCAGCACAAATTTTTTCAGAACATTTTACAGATTTTCGGGAGGATTTTACAAACAATATAGAGCTGCTGAAGCGGAAAAGTATACATATTCTCCGTAAGATAGCGATTGACTTTTGCAAGATATCCGAAGATGGACAAATAACAATATCTGTAGAAATGCTCAAATCACCACCACCTGCGCCTCAAAATCATGAAAAAACTAGAAGAAATTCTATCCACAATAGAGATAAAGTGACTGAAATTAATTTTTTTACGGTTTTGAGACTCGGTAGTTGTGGCGTTTTGAAAATTTCGTCATGCTGCGATCCCTCCCCAAAGATTCATCAATGCAGTGGTTCAATACCATGTCAAAATTAGTATAACGATTCACATAAAAAAGCAAAATATGCACCGAGGATTCTTTAAAAACATTAAAAAGAAGAAACTGTTTGTTAGAAGCAAAAAAATCAGTCCAGAATAAATATTTTAACATGATGAATGCATGTTTCGATTGCATAATTATGCAACCAAAGTCGCCCATTTGGAATCTTGAGGCCTCCTGGAGTTGCTAGGCAATTTTGTTGAATTGTCCGTACCTTCTCACAATATTTATATCTATCTATATCTATATCTATTTATATTTATATATATATCTATATACCTTGGGTATTAGGGTAACTTTTCTCCATTTAAATACATTACAAAAAGTTACCCTACTACCCTTATACCCCGTTACCCCGGTGCTCGTGAATACCCCTATTGCAAAAAGTTACCCTAATACCCTTATACCCCGTTACCCCTAGGGTAAGTTTTTGTAATGTTTTTAAATGGAGAAAAGTTACCCTTATACCCTTATACCCCGTTACCCCGGTACTCGTGAATACCCCTATTATATTCACACTTTGCCCTATGATGAGCAATGACTATATAAGGGTATTCACGAGCACCGGGGTAACGCGGTAACAGGGTAAAAGGGTAACTTTTTGCAATGTATTTAAATGGAGAAAAGTTACCCTTTTACCCTGTTACCGCGTAACCCCGGTGCTCGTGAATACCCCTTATGCAAACAGTATGCTATCACGTGAGATAAGAATAAGCTAGGATGCTAGGAAAAATGTGAAAACTTACTCTGTCTCATTATTTTCAAAAATAAGTTCCCCTTCGCAATGTTCATAATCTTTGCCGGCTTTGGCTGTCCCTTCTTCTGTCTCATAAGGCACTGCAACTCTCCCACGAGCTCCACTCCATCTGGAGACTTTGCACTCATACGTTCCTATGGACTCCACAAGGTCCACATTTTTCTCCGCAATATTGAAAATTCCGCAGTGATCATCATCGAGAATGATGACAGTGGCCAGAAAAGGAGTTGCCAACTGTACCTCAGGGAACTTTTGGGGCTGTCCAGCAGCCCCATTTGATTGTACTGCATCTTCAAACCTAGGATTACTCAACTTGACATAGAAATGCTCATCCTCCTCAAACACATCATCATCAATGACTTCCAGTGTGATGAAAGCATGCCTTTCACCCGGATGAAACGTTAAGACGCCCTGAGCGGACACATAATCAGCATCTCCTGAGGCAGTGCCATCCTCTGTCTTGTAATCCACGAGTACAGTTTTCATCAAATCCCCTCCTTCCCTGACTACGGTGACTTGGAACTGACCCACATTCTCGAGCACCGTGTAATGACCAGGATCAAAGTTAATCTTTGTGATATGATCATCCTTCTTTTCTTCGACAACTTCTACTTCCTGAGGTCCTTGTTCACCAGCAGCGTCGGCAGCAGCCTTTTCTTGTATCTTTTTCACCAAGTTTTGACCCCCCGTAAGTTTCCTTGTAGCCTGCATCCGGTAGAAAGCACGAGTTTTAGGTCCTTTACTAAGAATTTCACCACGAGCGAGGTTTTCCAACTCATCTGCATCCATGTTGGGATGTTTTTTACGTAGCTCTCTTAAGATACGGATATAATCTCGTCTGCTCTCTTCATATTCCCGAACTTCCTGACTCATGCCCTCTTCCTCAAACACACGGAGTCCACTCTCAGCCACTTTGCCCATTTCGGTAGATCCTTCCGTTTCCACAATCAGTCCTCGCTTATTGAGCCGATAATTTTTGCTCAAGTATTTGTAAAACAAGAGTCGTCGGTCAGCAATGTACGCGGTGATAACAGTAGCAGGGAAGAATAGGAAGGTTATGATTCCTTCTCCCACATCTACGACTCCAGGTGTAGTCACCTTCAGAATCACAAGCATCCACAAGTAGGCAAAGACAGACCAAGTAGCAGTGACAAAGAAAACTCGAAGATGCTTGATCTTCCGAACTTCCCCGTCAGGGATCACATACATACAAATGGCCATAATGATGAGTAAGTTGAAAGCTGCTGAGCCGACAATTGTTCCCGGACCAAGATCACCAGACTCATAACTCTTAGCGTAAATCTCAATGACTGACAAGAGGATCTCTGGAGCGGATGAACCCAAGGCCATCAATGTTAAATTAGCTACAGTCTCGTTCCACATCCGAACCACAACGATCTGGATTTCACCATTGGGTCGTTTCACTTTAATCTCTCTCTCTTTTGAGGTGATCACCTCAATGGAAGCCATGAATCGATCAGACACAATGGACACTCCTATGAACATGTAGATCATCAACAAAAAGTAAACGAGACCACGAGCGAACCGGTCTCCGAAGCTGAGGTCATCTTGTGGGTACCAGACTGGCAGCACCAACCCGGGCTCACATTCATTGTCGTCTACTTGGGTTTCGTTTGAATTACTAGCACCATTCTTCTCCGTCGAACCACTAGCACCAAGCGCCTCCGAAGGGAACATAACACATATAAATAATCCTAAAAGAAGCCATGCACAAGTACTTGTCCATGCACTCCTTCCACTACCACTGGCAGGTAGTTTTGAGTTCATAAATAGGGCCATGTTGAGACAGTGGGTTTCTCAGAGTGCTTGTGTACTCTGAGAAAGTTGGGATCTGTTCCACACGCACTAATTCACTTTGTTCACCGCAAAAAACTACAAACGATAAATCTACATGTCATGATAGTTTCTTTGCATTCCCCATCATTAGTGTAAGTTAGAAGAATGTATAGGGAGGTAATTTTTTTGGAAGCTTGTAGTTGTATGGCTAGAAAAACATCATACGTGATTGAAAGTTAGTTCAGTTGAATCAGGCAGATAACTTTCACTGACGCCGTAGAGAAAGATGCGTGCACTAACTACACAGTTGATTGATTTTACTTGCAGGACAACTTGTCAAGGATGAAAATCCTTAGCAATTTGTGTAATAGGTTAAAATAGTCGATTAGTTGTTTGGTTTTTGTAATCCTACAGAGTTGTTCTCAGTTTCGAAAAATTTTGATGGAGTGCTCAAAAATCTAGGATTAGACGTTGCAATCTGAAAACAAAGAACAACGTTTTCATTTTTTTAAATCGTTGCTACTGTGGAAATGAATTTGCTCATAATTTTATCGGGGACTTCTACCTTTAGTGCAATTTTTAGTGCATTTTGAATTCAAGTTAAAACATTTTGAGGGGTTTGACAAAAAAAATTTTAGCATGTAGAAATTTACCGGGATAATCATGATTTACATGCAAGCATATTAAGTTTAAAACTTTATGCTCCCAATGATCAGAGAGGGGAACAATCAATTTTCTGGCTAAAAATGCAATGCGAGTAGCATAAAATAATGATTTTTACATAATTATTTAAATACGAAATGGAGCTTACATATAGCCAGCCGGATTCTGTAACAAGAATAGCTCGTCTCTCGCCAACCTGATTTCCTTTCCTCCTGCTCTTTGAGTCTTTGACGCAGACGGCTGGTTCTCTCCTCGTCTTAATCCCGACTAACTGATCAGCCTTGCGCTTTTTTTGCCTGCTATTCCCGGCTTACGGATGTGAGTTTTGCATTACTTATTTGCAACAGCCACCTAAATACAGACAGACACACAATATGCAGCATCATCGTTTGAATACATATCCACTTATTTTGATTCAGTGCTAAAGCGCTCTCTACACGTTCTGCACACATTATCTCCTGCTTGTACTACAAAGGTGCTAACTTTACGTTCTTTTCCTCTCCCGGTTATTTATAAGCACGATCTGTTGAGATTATCTGGGAATCAGGAATATATAACGTAAACAAATTAAGCACTAACCTCTCCAGAGCTCCCTTACTGTGATTCTGGCAAAGGATGTTGCCTTTCTGTACTTATTACTTTAGCTATAATCGAGCGAAAAATATTTTTGTTGTCTTCCGAGACCCGGCAGTGTACAACATACTGAATACCAGGTTCGATCACCATGGTATTTTTGCTCGTTTAATTAACGAGTCAAAGGTGTATGAACTCGCATGTAACCATTTTAACTTTTATGTAAAATAACCACTCTGTGTTAGAACAAACTGCCACAAAAATGTTGAAAAGTCTACAGTTATGCAATAATTCATAACTTTTGCTGCATAATAATTTGCAAATGTTATTGCCGTCGCGTGTTATACCTGAGAATTCATCATTAAAACAAATGCAAACTACAAACTAACGATCATCTTTTGGCATCATGCTGCCAATAAACCACCTCATCATCAATTTAAGCTGTTTTCTGATTAATCACAACTATATTCTGAACCAAGGCATGTAGAATAGCATTTGTTCTAAACCAAAGCTACCGGCATGTCAACATTACACTTGCTACACACACGCTGTCTGACTGACGTCGCATTATGGCTAGCTAAAGCTAAGCAACTATCATGTGCCACATCGAATTCTAACTAGAATTTTAGCAGTTACACGTGTCGTGCCATCTATGAACGTTCATTTCTCGTTTACCACTGAAAAGTGTCATGTTACTCTTCAATGCAATGAGAAATGAACCGATTGGATTGCATAGACTGAGGGAACGTGTTTGCGTTCTGTCGCTACTCTAATTACTTTACAGAAGTCAAACAATGTCATTAGCCTGACATCTTAATCACTGTTTCGTTTGGCGCGATCAATCATGAGGACAGGCTTCCCCACGGTATGATCCTAACAACAAACCATATTACGGAATCGTCCAATACATTATGAAACGTAGTAAAAGTACACTTTATAATGTTCACTATCTGAATAAAAAATAATATTCCATAATGAATAAATGTGGTCTTTCTATTTGGTTGACAGTTAAATTGAACATCGACAACCCAACATTTAAAGTTCTAACTAACAATCAGCAAATAAATATTTGGAACCACATTTATGTAATCTATATGCTAAAGTACACAATTCTTGTATACTGACTCAGGTCACAAGAATTTGCGAAAAAGTGGGGAATGCAAGAGCAAGAGGATGACAAAATCGGGCACCAGCCAACCTACTACACTACATATACAGAGTTGACAATGAAATGGTTTCGGTTCGACACCAAAGTCGTAAGGTAATTTTAGCCGGAGCGGAGTGAGAAAGGAATGTAAATCAAGGGAGCTTTGTGTTAGCTATATAACAGTCATACTTTATACTAACTAACTAACGTTGGTAAGTTTATAGTATATACTTGTGCAGATTCAGTTTATTTAATTTTCAATATATAGGCTAACCTTGTACTTTTCTTTGCACACTGGGGTGGACCGTCACTTACTGGCATGCATAGTTTCATTTCTGAACAGTGAACGCCACACCACAGATTTTAAGATGAGAGGCTATGAAAATCCTTAGACTATGGGCGTTTATTGTCTTTTGCAATAAAATACGGGAAACAGGAGCACAGTCAACCGATCACTGTTTAGACATACATACACATACGTTCAAGTATCACAGAATAAATGAACTACTATCCAGTAGTTTTCTTATACTTCTCTGTAGCACGACTAACTAACTAGAGCTAAGCTTTCTTTTTTATTACTTTTCTCACACATGACACATGAGATGAGATCCTATTCCTCACCAACTCAAAACTTTGGAGCAGAGTTGTATAAACAGGTTTACTAACTGACACTTGACTATCATTGCAGCTTATGGAAAACTAGTTCCCAAATTTTTGGATATGTCTATTGGAAAATGGAAAATTACTTCTAAAAGTTGCACTTTTGCAACCGAAAATTGTAAAAAAACGGTATCTTTAGATAGTAGCACTAGCACGTCAGTGGCAGGTTTTGTAGTGCACTCAAAAGGTAGCGCCTGTTTTCCTTAGTGAACGAAATGAAATGTGCAAATCGAAACAATCAGTGATGGTTGATATTTTTATTATTGCAAAGAATAATGCAAGATTTATTTAGCGGGAAATTTGAATACGGCATACATGTGTACATACAACTAATTCAACAGCTGCAAGCAGAGAGGAACCGGATTTGTGAAAAAACGATTGAGTTAGTTATGGGAAGTTATTTAAACAATTTTCAAAGTGAACTTGAAATTAAGATTAGATCTGTAATCGTTGTTGAGATTCCCGTTGTGTCCATGAAAAGCTAATAAACAATGGAAGAATGAGGGTCATACTGACTTACTCTAAA
>Ga0210040_10006003_pt1 | contig 15280 bp, 16 predicted proteins | sample CryGeyCG12114_NA_FD_185462 | JGI IMG/M metagenome (GOLD analysis project Ga0210040, IMG submission 185462) | Groundwater microbial communities from aquifer - Crystal Geyser CG19_WC_8/21/14_NA (SPAdes) (version 2) | ecosystem: Environmental > Aquatic > Deep subsurface > Groundwater | place: USA... | reverse complement strand
CGATAAAGCAGTATATTGCAATAGTCTGTTCGTTCATGGCTCTTTTCCTTTTTAAAGTGTGGTAACTCTAAAACGTGTATTAGCCAATGAGCGAACAGACTTCTTTTTTATCGCGCAACTTGAGTTATTTACTAAACAAATGGCCGTTGCCAAACCAGTTTTACATCTGTAATTTTGGCTTCCTCTTCTAAATTGCACGACTATACGAGTTCTTCCTGTTGGTTATAAACGGTCCGGTCGGCACACGGACAACATAGAGTACCGCTACTGAAATTAAATTTAAACAAATCGTCTAACCTTGGTAGCTACCTTGTTCCGCAGCACCTACCGTACATACATTTTCAGTAGTTGGTTGTAAGAAGGCTTTTAATCAGGCAAACGCTTGCACTTAAAATTATTTTGCAGATTTTTTTAAGTAAATATTTGATAATTAATTTGATGTATAATTTAAAGCAAATTAGCTTTACTTAATCTTAAATAAAATTAAAATATATAGCAGCTATATACAACCAAATACCCTGACTTTTCCGTATACATAACTGTTTTTGAATATTATGAAATATAAGGTCAGGCGTATGCCTGCCAACATATTAAATGGTGTTTTTTATTAGGGGAAAAAAGGCTTGAGCGATCAAGCCTTTTTTATTTATTAGCGCCAGATAATTATAAAGTTATGTTGTGGGCCTATTTTTTTTAGAGCGGTATGCCAGTATCCAGTAACTTAGTATAATTGTTTGCCAATTCGTTTGAATAACTTACTATTCAGAAGTAGATGGCTTTCTGACGTGTTTTTGCAGAGAACAGAAAGTCCCCTCTGGCGGAGGGGATTTTAGTATAGTGGATAGTACAAGTAATTAGCTTTTCGAAAAAGCCCGCAGCATCCAATGGGTTTTTTCCTGTTCGTTTATATCGTCGCTGATTAAGCCTAATGTACCTTCATCATTACTTTCGCCGGCCAACTTTAAAATTTCTCTTTCTAGTTTTATAATTTGAGAAATGTTATCGATAGTAGCACTTACGGTTTCCCGATCGCTGGATAAATTCTGATATTCTTTTATCGAAGAAACCCGGACGTAATCGGTGAAAGTATGTAAAGGTATATAACCCAAGGTCAAGATGCGTTCGGCAATTTCATCAATTTTAGTTAAAGCCGAGGTGTAAAGCTCTTCGAACTTAGGATGTAATACAAAAAAGTTAGGTCCTTTTATATTCCAGTGAAACGCCCGCAAATCCTGATAATGAATATGATAGTTGGCTAGCAATTCGTTTAGTTTATCCGCCAGTTCTCTATTAGTTTCTTTTTCCAGGCCGAGATCAGTTAAATTTTCCATTGTTTATATTTAAAAATAAATTCCTAATTAGTTTATTCTTAAAATTAAACCCAATTAACAGGGCAAAGGTTATAAAAAAAGGTGCAGTTATGAGCTGCACCTTTTTATTGGAGTATTTATTTTAATTTTGATTAAGCCGGAAGCGGTTCGCCTTTTAAAGCTTTTAGCATGGTTTCGCCAATATTAGCTGGCGACTCTACCACGTAAATACCATTTTCCCGCATTATTTGCATTTTAGCGGCGGCTGTATCATCGGCCCCCCCAATAATAGCGCCGGCATGGCCCATCCGGCGACCTTTAGGAGCTGTTTGGCCGGCTATAAAGCCCACCACCGGTTTTTTATTGCCGGTTTCTTTAATGTATTGCGAGGCCAATGCTTCGTAATTACCACCAATTTCCCCAATCATGACAATGGCATCGGTTTCGGGGTCGTTCATGAGTAATTCTACGGCTTGCCGGGTAGGTGTGCCAATAATCGGATCACCGCCAATACCAATGGCTGTGGATATACCTAAACCGGCTTTTACAATCTGGTCGGCCGCTTCGTAGGTTAACGTACCAGATTTTGATACTATACCAATCCGGCCGGGTTTAAACACAAAGCCCGGCATGATGCCTACTTTTGCTTCGCCCGGAGTTATTACGCCTGGACAGTTTGGCCCAATTAGGGTTAAGTCTTTATTTTTAATGTATTCTTTAACATAAATCATATCCTTCGTCGGGATACCTTCCGTAATGGTTACAATTACCCGAATGCCGGCATCAGCCGCTTCCATAATGGCATCGGCTGCAAAAGCCGGGGGTACAAATATAATGGTAACATTGGCTCCGGTTTGTGTTACCGCATCCGCTACCGTATTAAATACCGGCCGTTCCAGGTGCGTAGAACCACCTTTGCCCGGCGTTACGCCTCCTACCACATTGGTACCGTATTCAATCATCTGCTGCGCATGGAAGGAACCTTCGGAGCCGGTAAACCCCTGCACAATAACTTTAGAATCTTTATTTACTAAAACACTCATGTGTACTTTTCTTTAAAGGTATATGAAGGTCAGAACTGTAAGTGATGCAAAAATAGATTATTTTGCGGCGGTTCCAAAAATAAGTTAGACCAAATATAGTTTACCTTCATTTTAATCAATTTGGTTATGCTAAAACCGGAACCAATAGATAAATTTATGATGTTGCCTTAAAAGCATTATTTTTGCTTGCTGCATTAACTTTTGATTGCCGTATAGTAGCCCGAAGCAATTTTGCCGAACCGGCTTTACCGCTTAATTTCTAATTACTAACATGTATTTAAATCATATAATTGAAGCCGTAGGCAATACGCCCATGGTAAAACTTAATAAAGTAACTGCCGGGGCCAAACCAACCTTCCTGGCCAAAGTAGAATATTTTAATCCGGGTAATTCGGTGAAAGACCGCATGGCTATTAAAATGATAGAAGATGCCGAAAAAGCCGGTCTCATAAAACCGGGCGGTACCATCATTGAAGGAACTTCGGGGAATACCGGCTTTGGGCTGGCCTTAGCCGCTACTGCTAAAGGCTATAAGTGTATCTTCACGATGTCGGATAAGCAAAGCCTCGAGAAAATAAATATATTAAAAGCCGTAGGAGCCGAAGTAATTGTTTGCCCCACGAATGTGTCCCCGGAAGATGAGCGCTCCTATTATTCGGTGGCTAAACGCTTGAACCGGGAGATCCCAAATTCACTTTATCCGAACCAATACGATAACTTATCGAATACGGCAGCGCATTATGCCACTACCGGACCGGAAATCTGGGAACAAACCGAAGGAAAAATAACGCAATTTGCTACTGGAGTAGGTACCGGCGGTACCATTTGCGGCGTAGCCAAGTATTTAAAAGAAAAAAATCCGGACATTAAAATTGTTGGTCTGGATACGTACGGATCGGTTTTTAAGAAGTATAAAGAAACCGGCATCTTCGACGAAAACGAAATTTATCCTTATAAAACCGAAGGAATTGGGGAAGATATTTTGCCCCGCAACGTAGATTTTGACCTCATTGATTTATTTATAAAAGTTACCGATAAAGACGGTGCCGTTATGACTCGGCGATTGGCAAAAGAAGAAGGCTTATTTGTGGGTTGGTCTTGCGGAACGGCGGTACACGGCGCCCTGGAATACGCCCGCGAATACAACCTGACCGAAGAAGATGTGGTAGTAGTGTTGTTACCCGACCATGGTTCGCGTTATGTTGGTAAACTGTACAACGATGATTGGATGCGGGAACAAGGGTATATAGAATAATAATATTGAATTAGAAAGATTAAAAATTCAATTAGACAATTGGAGCAGGTGCTATATGCAATAATTTTTTATATCTATCTTAGTTTAGTTAATGAGTAACTAGTTTTATAGTAGTATTAAAGAATTTAGAGAATAGTCAGCAATTATCTTAAAGTTTTTAGATAAAAGTATCCTGTTTCGTGTATGGTGGAGTTTTTAAAAATTTATTTAATGCCTTAAGTTTTATGCCGCACGGCATTGTTATCTGTGGTAATCCGATATTTTATGGTTAACAAACGGTTTGGTTTACCCATATATTTAAAAAACGTAATTTACAATTTAATTAGCAACGGCATTAATTCCATACGACGGAAAAGCCGCCATTTATAAAATTAAGTACCGAAGATGCTGGCGATTATATATTATTGACTGTGGCGGATAATGGTATTGGTATTAATTTGGTAAAGCATCAGAAAAAGATATTTTCCTTATTTTAAAGGTTACAGGATAACGTTGAAGGCAGCGGAGTAGGTTTGTTTCTGGTGAAACGCATCATGGAAAACAACCAGGGGCGGGTAGAGGCAGAAAGCCAACCCGGCATGGACTTAGTATTTAAAATTTATTTTCTAAAAAGAACAGGGCCAAATACCCAGGAAGCATGAAGCATTTAAGAGGTATTCTACTGGTGGATGATAACGATACAAGTAATTTTTTAAATAAACGCTTGTTAAACCGGGTGAATATAACCGAACACATTGAAGTATTAAACAATGGCAAACAAGCTTTTGATTACCTGGAAAAACTTAGCCAACAAACCAACGCGGCAAAGGGGCAAGAAATTAAGCCTGAACTCATATTCCTGGATATAAACATGCCGGTTCTGGATGGCTTTGAATTTCTGGAATTATATCAAAATTTGCCCGAAGATTTCCGCCAGGATATTCTCATCACTATTTTATCTACGTCTAACCACATTCAGGATACGAGTAAAGCCAGCAATTATAACGCTTATTACATTACCAAACCACTTACCATCGAGAAAATAGAAATGTTACTGAATATGCATTACGAAACGGCATAGTAATATCTTTAGGTATAATCATTTAAAACAAAAGCCTGCTCCATTAAAGCAGGCTTTTGTTTTAAATGATTATACGCAAGTAGCAATATTTTAAACCCTAACCAACATAGGTACAACATACACCTAGCTTTAAGTTTTAAAAATCAGTATTGCCTAAATGGTAGCTTAAAAGCTATAATTAAAAAGTACTTTTGCTTTCATAATAATATTCACGATTAAAGCCATACCGGCTAGAAACAGACCCATGCCAATCAAAATATCAATGGCGGGCAAGCGGGCATTTTCGCGTTTTAAATATTGCCCCAGAGTAGCACCAAACGCAAAAGCTGTCATGAGCGGAACGCTCTTCGTCCAGATTACGTGGCCTAGCAAAAAATGAGTAATTAGGCCGGTGAGGCTGGTCAGGGTTAAAATGAAAAGAGAGGTAGAAGTAGATATTCGGCTGGGCATTCCAAATACTTTTATCATTACGGGCGTTTGCAGAAACCCTCCGCCAATACCAAACAAACCAGCAATAGTACCCGTTACAAAACCAAACAATGATACAATTCCGCCATTAATGCGGTAGGCCAAATGCTTTTGATGATTTTTCCGAATAAACGAAGTAGGTAGGTGGTTTACATGATACATCATGCCAGATTTTTTACTTCTGCCGGTATTCTGTCCCGGATCTGCTAGTATCAGAAAGCCAATAATAATCACGAAAAAGGCAAAGATAAACTGCAGTTCCATTACGGGTAAAAAGGAGACCAGGAAAGCGCCTAAAATGGTACCTCCCACAGCCGGAAACTGAATGAGCGAAGCTACAACGTAATCAATATTTTTCTCCCGGTAATTAAAAAAGGAAGCAATTAAAGAGGCCGGAAAAAGAGCGGTCATGGTACTGCCAATAGCCATTTCTATGGGAAAATGAAAGAAAAGGATGAGAATGGGCACCATAAATACGCCTCCACCAAAGCCGACAATCGTACCAAAAGTACTTACTGTTAAGGCCACCAACATCATTAAAAAATATTCTAACATGAGGCGATGTGTATGAACAAGTACTGAGGAAAAGATTGCAGAGATTTAATATTCATTGTAGGAGCAGTACATTTAAACTAATATTCAGAAACACGAAAACCTTACCCAATCAGTAAAATCGCAGCTTCTTTTGAATGGATTTTATTCGATCAATAATTTTTACTCTAGATTTTTATCAGTTCTATTTACTCCTATTTATATTCTTTAGATAAACAAGTTTTAAATTGAATACAGTGAAGCTACATAAATTAATTAAGAAGGTACACTTTTATATTATAACTTATTAATTTAATTATTCTTCTTTTTAAAATTGTAAAGAAATATAAATACCAGCTTTATAATATAAAGAATTTATATCTGTATAAAGTCCTGAGATTTTCGAATTTAATTATTTTAACTTTGATCTTCTGTTTTAAAAAATTAAATATAGTAATTAATTTATAATTACGCGCTTTAGATTGGCTATTATTTCTAGTGCCACTTTAATGGTTAACTTTTAATTACAGGTGTAAACTGAAAGCTATCCCCGTTAAATAAACCCAGATCACTTAGCTTTAAAGCCGGAATTACGAGTAAAGCCATAAAGGAAAGCGTCATAAAAGGTGAAGCTAAGGTGCTGCCTAATTTTTTAGCAAAAACATCTAATTCGGAATAGACAGCAGCTACTTCGTAACCATCAACCGGCGACATAATGCCGGCCACCGGCAACGGTAATATTTTTTCCTGATGAAATCTGACGGCGCATATTCCACCCTGCGCTCCAATCAGCAGATTTACGGCTCGGCAAAGGCTTTCATCATCTGCCCCCACCGCAATAATATTGTGCGAATCGTGCCCCACGGAAGAAGCAATAGCACCTTCTTTAAGTCCGAAATTACGGATAAATGCCAGGGCGGTTGGGGTATCCTGGTACCGGTTAATAACCGCTATTTTCAGTACATCAGTGGTGACATCCGATATAATATTCCCGGCTTCTATTTTGGCAGGTAGCTCCAGACTACCAGTAATTAATTGACCATCCTGGGCTTCTATTACCTTTATTATAACGGCATCGGCCGGGGCATCTACCCGGAATTGATCCGGCGTTTTAAGATTGGTATTAAAGTTATTGATAATTTCGTTATGCGATACAGGAATGCGGGTTTCGCCATTCTCGGCCACTAGCTGGCCATTAATGTAGGTTCGTAAAATATTAAAGTCTTGCGGATTATCAATTACTATAAAATCGGCAGGGTCTTGGGGCCGGAGCAAACCAACTTCCAAGCCGTAATGCAGCACCGGATTAATGCATGCCGCTCGCAAAACTTGGAACAGGTCTATTCCTTTTTCCAAACTTCTTTTAACTAATTCATTTATATGACCTTCTACCAGGTTGTCGGGGTGCTTGTCATCGGAACAAAACATAATCTCGTCCGCATATTCTGGTAAAAGCCCAATCAATGCTTCAAAATTGCGAGCGGCACTTCCTTCCCGGATCAGAATCTTCATGCCGTACTTAAGCTTATCCAGGGCTTCGGCAGCGGTAAAGCATTCGTGGTCGGTGGTCATGCCGGCCTGGATGTAGGCCTGGGCCTGTTCGCCTTGCAAGCCGGGGGCGTGACCATCAATGGGTTTGCCGTAATTTTGGGCAATTTTAATTTTTCTTAGCACATCCGGGTCCTGGTGCAGCACCCCTGGCCAGTTCATCATTTCAGCCAAATACTTTATTTCGGGCTTTCTTAAAAGTATTTCTATGTCCGCAGGAGTTATTTCGGCGCCTGCTGTTTCGAAAGGGGTAGCGGGTACGCAGGAAGGAGCACCAAAATAAAATTTAAAAGGTACTTTCTCGGCGTTCGCCAGTATATATTCTACCCCGGTTACACCCAGTACATTGCCAATTTCGTGCGGATCGGAAACGGTGGCTACCGTGCCGTGTACCACTGCCAGGCGGGCAAACTCTGCCGGAACCAGCATCGAGCTTTCAATATGGACGTGGGCATCAATCAGTCCGGGCAAGATATAATGCGTCTCGGTGGTGTTTTCCCGGATTATCTCCTGAATCGTACCATTAACAACGTGGACCGTACCGGAATAAATACAATTCTGCCACACATCTATAATTTGGCCGCTTATTTTGAAATCTTTCTGATTCATGCGCGTTAGTCTTAGGATATAAATTTTCGTACGTACGGTATAACGGGTAAATTACTCTATATTTGCCATAAATTTAAAATTTTGAAAAAGATAATCTGGGCAGTTTTACTAGTTACATTCCTGGGCAGCAGTGCTTCCGAAATGGCTTGTACCCGTAAAACATCTTTGCAAAAGAAAACCCTGTCTTACAAGAAAAAAGTTCGTAAGGGAAAAGCTTTGCCCTGCCCCTGCGATTCTAAATAAAGCCTTTGGCTAAGGCACTTTAAGTATGAAAAAAATTGTAGTTGCCATCGACGGATATTCATCTTGCGGAAAAAGTACTACCGCTAAATTAGTGGCCCAAGAGTTGCATTACGCCTATATTGATACCGGAGCCATGTACCGGGCAGTTACTTTATATTTCCTGGAACACTACATCGACTTTACCAATCCTAAAAAAATAAACCAGGCCTTAAAAGACATTCATATTACTTTTGCCCGCAACACCCGTAGCCAACGCAACGAAGTATTTCTGAACGGATTGAATGTGGAAGATGAAATCCGGAAAATGTATATCTCCGACCAGGTAAGTGAAGTGAGTATAATTCCCGAAGTGCGGCACGCCATGGTAGCCCAGCAACAAAAAATGGGCAAGCGCCGCGGCGTGGTGATGGATGGGCGCGATATTGGCACTACCGTTTTTCCGGATGCCGAAGTAAAAGTATTTATGACGGCTGATGTGTACATACGGGCCAAGCGCCGGCAGCAGGAATTGCTGGAAAAGAATCAATTGGTGCCCATTGATACGATTGTGGAGAACCTGAAAAAGCGGGATTTAATCGATTCTACCCGCAAGGAAAGCCCCTTGGTAAGGGCCGAAGATGCCGCCGAACTGGATACTACGCATATCACCATCGATGAGCAGGTAGATTTTGTGATGAACCAGGTAGCGGCCAAAATATTTGAAAAAGAATTTTCTCTGCCCGAATAATGTAAACTCATTAAAGATAAGTCGCTATTAATATTTTAAATAGCCGTAAGCAACAATTTGCAGCTGAAGATTAATAATTTAAAAGATGACCGTAACCATAGATAAAAATTCCGGCTATTGTTTTGGGGTTGAATTTGCCATTCAAATGGCGGAAGATGAAATGGAAAGTGTACCAGAATTGTATTGCCTGGGCGATATTGTACACAACAGCATGGAGGTACAGCGGTTGTATCAGAAAGGATTACGGATTATCGACCGGGAACAACTGCAGAATTTGCACGATTGTAAAGTATTAATCCGGGCGCACGGCGAACCACCCGAAACTTACCAGCTGGCGCTCCAGAATAACATTGAACTAATAGATGCTTCCTGTCCGGTGGTGTTAAAGCTACAAAACCGGGTAAAACATGCGTTCGATGACATGGAAGCGGTAAACGGCCAAATTGTTATTTACGGGCAACAAGGCCACGCCGAAGTAATTGGAATAGCCGGTCAAACCCACGACAAAGCTATTATTGTGACGACCGAAGCTGACTTAGATAAAATTGATTTTTCTAAACCGGTTACGCTATTCAGCCAAACTACCAAAAGCACCAAAGGTTTTTATAAAATAAAGGCGCTGATAGAAGAACGGGTGCAGCAATCCCGGGGAGGTACTTCCGATTTCGATGCGAACGATAGTATTTGCCGGCAGGTTTCGAACCGGGAGCCGCAGCTAACCAAATTTGCCGCCGAGCACGACGTCATTATTTTTGTAAGCGGCAAAAAAAGTTCTAATGGCAAAGCTTTGTACAGTGTGTGTCAGGGAATAAATGCCAGAAGTTATTTCGTCGAAAATGAAGATGAGTTAAATCAGACTTGGTTTGCCGAGGCCGATTCGGTGGGTATTTGCGGGGCTACTTCCACGCCCATGTGGCTCATGCAGCAAGTGGCTGACAGTATTAATTCTATGGCCCCCGAAACGCTGCTGGTGGATGAATAAACTTTAAACCGCTAACAGGCTATACTTAAACTATTTTGCTAAGACGCTTCTTTCGTTATTTCATGAATGGGTTCCTGCTGATGGCACCCATTACGCTTACCATTTACCTGATTATGGCCATTTTGAATTGGCTTGATAATCTGTTTGATCTGGGAATTCCGGGATTAGGCATTTTGGTAATGGTAATTCTTTTAACGTTGGTTGGTTTTATTGGCTCATCTTTCCTGGTGCGCCCCTTTATAATTGTGGCCGAACGCATTTTTATCCGGGTGCCGCTGGTCAGCATTATTTATTCGTCCATCAAAGATTTATTCGATGCTTTTGTGGGCGATAATCAAAAGTTTAATAAACCTGTTATTGTAAAAATATTCAAAGACCCTGATGTATTTCGGGTGGGCTTTGTAACGCAGGATAGTATGGCTTCCCTGAGTATGGACGATAAGTTAGCCGTTTATTTTCCGGACTCTTACAATTTTTCCGGCGATTTGTGGATCGTGGCTAAAGAGAACGTAACGTACCTGGAAATACCAAGCAGCGAAGTAATGAAATTTATTGTTTCGGGCGGTGTATCGAGAATTTAATACACTGATCATTAAACAGAGAACAGTAAACAATAATTAGTAAACAGGTGACATTTACTGAAAACATATTATAATGTTAAAGCTTTGATAATTACCCGTAACCCCGATTCTTTATAGCGGTACACTGCTAACTGCTAACTGCTAACTGCTAACTGCTAACTGCTAACTGCTAACTGCTAACTGCTAACTGCTAACTGCTAACTGCTAACTGATAACTAGTTATGCCTTTTCTGGAACTCGAAAAAACCAAATTGCATTACCAAACCTACGGCCAGGGCAAAAGGATAATTTTCGCTTTTCACGGGTACGGGCAGGAAAGCGGTCATTTTTATTCCATTGCCGATGCCTTGGGACCGGACTGCACTTTGTACGCGTTTGATTTGTTTTTTCATGGCAAAAGCAAGTTGCCAAAATCCCGGATGCCGCTGCAAAAAGCTCATCTGAGCGCTCTTATTCAAAAATTACTGCAACAAGATAATATCTCCCGTTTCTCGGTGATTGCTTTCAGTATGGGCGGGAAGTTTGCCTTAACCTTGATCGAAGCCTTTGCCGCACAGATTGATAAAGTATTGCTTATTGCACCCGACGGGATAAAAACTAATTTCTGGTACAGCCTGGCTACATACCCCGGTTGGATGCAAGGCTTATTTAAACGCACCGTTTTACGTCCCGTACCTTTTTTTAAATTCCTCAACTTTTTAGATCGCCGCAAACTAATAGATAAAGGCTTAATTAAATTTGCGCACTGGCAAATGGAGAGTACGCCCAAAAGATTGCGTATATATAAAAGTTGGACGGGATTCAGTCAACTAACTTTCGATATCCGGCACATTGTGCAGTTATTAAATCAGAATAAAATTGAAATAATCTTGATTCTAGGAGAGTTCGATAAAGTAATTCCGCAACGAAGTCTGCAGATATTTGTAAAAGCCCTGCAATACGGCAAAGTAATTCTGTTAAAAACCGGCCATACCTTTTTACTGCACGATGTAACCAATTACCTCCGGCAGCACAAAGAATTATTCCGGTAAATTTTAAAATCAGATTTTGTTCTTTTTACCTAATTAAGCTTTTAGCTGAATGCCCCGGAAAAGGAAGAAGCGATTTTTTATTTTTACTACTTCGTAAAGCAACGTTACCGCTTGGTTTTGTTTCGTATGAAGCCGGGTTTCTACAGGAAGCAGCATCCGGTTTTTGTTAGTTGCTTTGCCGGCTTTGGTATCCGATACGAGTAGTTCTGTCCAGTTTAAGGTTTTAGTTACGCCCTCGGCAATTACTTTTTGCAGGTCTGCTTCAAAACTTTGTTTTAAATCATCTGCCGATTTATCTTCCAAAACGGCTCGCATATCCTCCGATCCCATTTGTCCCAAAGTTTTTAATTCCAAATCGGTAGGAAAATAAGTTGATAACTGCCCGGTATTGTTCGATTGTAAGGCAAGCAAAAGTGCGTTCGAAATCTCGGTTAAAGAAGTAGCGCCCGCTACCATTACGTTGGTGGCGATTTTAGGGGCTAACCCTATATTGAGAGTTTTGGAAGTGCTCGTTTGAATTAATCCAAAAAGATAAAGAAAAAGGACGAGTAGCTTTCTCATATTAAATTCCGTAGTTAGTTGAAGCTGTTTGTCAGGGCTGTTTGCCTAGATAGATTGTTTTTTATACGTTAAAACTAGCGGAACGGTAATAGAGAGGCGGCAAGTAGAATTAAAGTAGCCGATGCGGAAAAATAAGTAACTTTGAGCCGAATGAAGGCAACCGACAAAAAGATAATTGGCCGGCGGGAATTGGTAAATTTTCCGTTGTTGCAACTGCACGGCATTGAAGCAAAAGTAGATACCGGCGCTTTTACTTCGGCCATTCATTGCCGCGATATCCGGGAAATTACCTTAGCCGATGGCAGCCGGATTATTCGTTTTCAATTATTAGATCCCTCGCATCTGCAGTACCACCACCAAATATTTGAATTTCAAGAGTATTCCTTGCGGGATATTAAAAGCTCATTTGGCGAGGTGCAGGAACGCTATATAATCCGGACGCAAATTCAAGTGTTCGAAGAAATATTCGAAGCGGAGTTTTCCTTATCTAACCGCAGCGACTTAAAATATCCGGTATTAATTGGCCGGACCTTGCTCCGCCGTAATTTTATCGTGGATGTGGCGAAGAAGTACGTGGCCCGCAAACAAAAAATTAAAAAAGAAAAGAAGAACCGAAATTTATGAAAATAGCCATTTTATCACGTAATCCGAAACTATACTCAACTCGCCGTTTGGTGGAGGCAGCGCAGAACCGGGGGCACGAGGTGATTGTAGTTGATCATTTAAAATGCGATTTAATTATTGAAGCCGGGCAACCGGCTATTTTATATAAAGGGGCTGTCCTGACCAACATCGACGCTATTATTCCTAGGATTGGAGCTTCCGTTACGTTTTACGGCACGGCCGTAGTGCGCCAGTTCGAAATGATGAAGGTGAAAAGCGCTGTTGGCTCCCAGGCCATTGTGCGTTCGCGCGATAAATTACGGTGCATGCAAATTTTATCCCGCGCCGGTTTAGGCATGCCCAAAACAGCTTTTACCAATTACTCCAAAGACAGCAAAAAACTCGTAGATCAGGTGGGTGGGTCGCCCTGCGTCATTAAGCTCTTGGAAGGCACCCAAGGTTTGGGCGTGGTGCTGGCCGAAACCGACAAAGCTGCCGAGTCAGTTATTGAAGCTTTTCACAACCTCAAAGCCCGGATTATTGTACAAGAATTTATAGCGGAGTCCAAAGGGGCCGATATCCGGGCCTTTGTGGTAAACGGACAGGTAGTGGGAGCCATGAAACGGCAGGGAAAAGAAGGCGAATTTCGTTCGAATTTGCACCGCGGGGGTACGGGCATGCTCATTAAATTATCGGCCGCCGAAAAAGCCGCGGCCTTGCTGGCCGCTAAAACTTTGGATCTGGCGGTAGCCGGGGTAGATATGCTGCAATCGAAACGAGGGCCTTTAATTCTGGAAGTAAATTCATCTCCCGGATTGGAGGGTATCGAGAAAGCGACTAAACTGGATATAGCAAGTAAAATTATAATGCATACCGAAAAACTTGCCCTAAAAAAGAAAGAGGCTAAAACCAAAGCCAGCGAATAAATGCCTAAAGAAATTATAATAAACGGCCGGACGATTGGATTAGGAGAGCAGGTAATGACCCGTTTAAATATTTCTACTTTGCCCAGTGGCACCAATATAAATATTCCGGTGCACGTGTTCCGGGCGCCCGAAGACGGGCCGGTTTTGTTATTAATGGCCGGTATGCACGGCGACGAAGTAAACGGCATTGAAATTGTACGCCGTTTGGTGCGCCGGAAAATGCTGCATCCGCAGCGCGGAACCATTATTGCTATTCCGGTTTTAAATATTTACGGGTTTTTAAATTTTTCGCGCGAAGTACCCGACGGCAAAGATGTAAACCGGAGTTTCCCGGGCAACAAAAACGGTTCGTTGGCCAGCCGGGTAGCGTATACCTTTGTAAAAGATATTTTGCCGTGGGTTGATTATGGCTTGGATTTTCATACTGGTGGCGCCAGCCGAACCAATTTTCCTCAAATTCGCAGCGTATTAACTATACCGGAAAACGAAAAATTAGCCCGGGCGTTTGGGGCGCCGTTTATAATAAACGCCAGCCTGCGGCCCAAATCACTGCGGAAAGAAGCGGCTCAGCGAGGTAAATGCATATTAGTGTACGAATGCGGCGAAGCTTTGCGGTTCGATGAAGCCGGAATAGCGTGTGGCCTGACGGGTACTTTGCGGGTTTTAGACTATTTAAAGATACAAAATCAGCAAAAGCCAGCAGTGCCTCCGCCCGCTATTGTCTGCCAGAAAACCAGTTGGGTAAGGGCTCGGGAAGCTGGTTTATTCCACAGCAAAGTGCAGGTAGGCACGTACATTCAAAAAGGTGAAACCATTGGCCGTATTGCCGACGCATTTGGCACCAAATCGCTGCGTATCAATTCTCCTTATACTGGTTACATTATTGGTCTCAACCACATGCCGGTGGTAAACGAAGGCGATGCCCTGGCGCATATTGGGTTTGCCGATTGATAGCCTGGTATCTTTTTCCTTATAATTACAAATTACTGGTCTGGTTTACCAATAATTTCTGCCCTTTTAACAGTAACAAATTTCCGAACGCCTTACAAAAATTACGTGTCTTAGATTTAAGTGGCTAGTGCAATTATATCAGAACGCTAACTGTATCTTTTTTTCGACATCACTTTTTAATCTGACTATTTTCCTGAGGAGGCTTATACGAGTAATAACTCGTGTAAGTAGGTGGCAACGTATATAAGAAGTAAAACGATTAGGCAAATCATGTTTCTTGTATTATATTGATCTAAATACTAATGAATAAAGGCTTGCGAGATAAATAATCTCATTGGTTAGTTTGTAAGAAAACTATATATTAACTTTAACATAGATTAAGTAATAGCAACCACTGGGAAAAGGAAGCTTATAGCAGTAGTAGTATATAGAACTACTTCTTACATAATGTAGAAAAACGTAAGTTGTTAAGTTTATTCGGTAGTTAGCCGTTCTTTAATTAAGAAAATAGCAAGAACATTGAAATTAGCCGTTAGCATATTAAAAGAAAGTGTTATAAATTAACTTTAACGTTGCAAGCACTTATTCTATAAGATTTAAACCAATGATAACTTACCCTGATTGAAAAATGGATATAAAACTACCGTTAGTTTCTTTTTTAGCTTTTCTATTACTTTTTAGTTCTTGCGATGAAGGATTCTCTGAAGTAGAGGTTGAAGACTCACAAGCCCATTTGATGAATCTGAGCGATTCGTGTTCTTACCAGTTAGATGGAAAGTTAGTTATTCACGATAAAAAGGTGGGCTTCATTGGTAGAGGAAACGCACAAGTCAATTTAGATAGTACAACAG
>Ga0210040_10006002_pt1 | contig 15281 bp, 13 predicted proteins | sample CryGeyCG12114_NA_FD_185462 | JGI IMG/M metagenome (GOLD analysis project Ga0210040, IMG submission 185462) | Groundwater microbial communities from aquifer - Crystal Geyser CG19_WC_8/21/14_NA (SPAdes) (version 2) | ecosystem: Environmental > Aquatic > Deep subsurface > Groundwater | place: USA... | reverse complement strand
CGAAGGCGGAGATGCCGTTGGCACCAGCCTCCGGGTCGGTGACGGCCATGACCGTGTACCACTCGGAGATGCCGGCGTTGGTGATCCAGGCCTTGGTTCCGTTCAGCACCCAGGTGTCGCCCTCGTGGCGGGCGCGGGTCCGCATCGCGGCGGCGTCCGAGCCTGCCTCGCGCTCGGAGAGCCCGTAGCTGATCATCGCCTCGCCGGAGGCGATGGAGGGCAGGACCTTCCGCTTCACCTCGTCCGACGCGGACAGGATGATCGGCATCGACCCGAGCTTGTTCACCGCCGGGATGAGCGAGGCGCTGACGTCGACGCGCGCGACCTCCTCGATGACGATGCAGGTCGCGATGGCGTCGGCGCCCTCGCCGCCGTACTCCTCGGGGATGTGGGTGGCGTGGAAGCCGGCCGCGGTGAGGGCCTTCAGCGCCTCGGCCGGGAAGCGGGACCCGGCGTCCACCTCGGCAGCCCAGGGCGCGATCTCGCGCTCGGCGATGTCGCGCACCGCCTCGCGGATCGCCTCGTGGTCCTCGGTCAGCGCGTACAGCCCGGCGGCGTTGTTACCCACGAGTAGATGTTAGTGGAAGGACCTCCTACCCCCCACCACTCGCACGCTCGCGGCGGGACCCTGCAGGGGGCCGCTCACTCGGAAGCGAGGCGCTCCTGGAGGGTGAGGTCGCGGGCCTCGACCGAGGCGGCCAGGTCGGCCTGGAAGCGCTCGACCTCGGCCAGCAGGGCAGGGTCGCCGGCGGCCAGGATGCGGACGGCGAGCAGCCCGGCGTTGCGCCCGCCGCCGATGCCCACCGTCGCGACGGGCACACCCGCCGGCATCTGGACGATCGACAGCAGGCTGTCCAGGCCGTCGAGCCGGTCCAGCGGACGCGGCACGCCGATGACCGGCAGCGGGGTGGCGGCGGCGACCATGCCGGGGAGGTGGGCCGCTCCCCCGGCGCCGGCGACGATCACCCGCAGGCCCCGGCCGGCCGCGCCCTCCGCGTAGTCCAGCATCCGGCGCGGCGTCCGGTGGGCGGAGAGGACGTGCGCCTCCCAGGAGATGCCGAACTCGTCGAGCGCCTCGGCGGCCGGCTGCATCGTCGGCCAGTCGGAATCGCTGCCCATGACGATGCCGACCACGGGATCGTGGGCGTCGCGCCCCTGCTCGCTCACGGTTCTCCTCGGCTCGGCGGTGCGGGTGCTGCGTGGTGGCTCAGTGCTCGTGCTCGAAGGCGAAGGCCGGGTCCACGACGCCGTCGGCCAGGTAGCGGGCGGCCGCTACCGCCCGGGCCCTGACCTCGGCGACGTCGTCGCCCAGCGCGGTGAGGTGGCCGAGCTTGCGGCCGGGGCGCTGGCTCTTGCCGTACCAGTGCAGTTTGACGTCGGGCCAGTGCGCCATGAGGTGGTGGATGCGCTCGTCCAGGGCGGGGCCGTCCCAGTCCGGCGACGACGCCGCGCCGCCCAGGACGTTGGCCATGACGGCGACGGGTGCGGTCATCGCCGTCGAGCCCAGGGGGTAGTCGAGCACCGCCCGCAGGTGCTGTTCGAACTGGCTGGTGCGGGAGCCCTCGATGGTCCAGTGACCGGAGTTGTGCGGCCGCATCGCCAGCTCGTTGACCAGCACGCCGTCGGCGGTCTCGAAGAGCTCGACGGCCAGCATCCCGACCACGCCGAACCGGTCGGCGATGCGCACGGCCAGCTCCTGGGCGGCCGCCGCCAGCTCGTCGGAGAGCCCGGGCGCCGGTGCGAGCACCTCGGCGCAGACGCCGTCGCGCTGCACCGTCTCGACCACGGGCCACACCGCCACCTGCCCGAACGGCGAGCGGGCCACCTGCGCGGAGAGCTCGCGCAGCATCGGCACCCGCTGCTCGACCAGCAGCGTCCCGTGCCGCTCCACCAGGTCGGCGGCCGCGGCGACGTCGTGGACGACGAAGACGCCCTTGCCGTCGTACCCGCCGCGCGGGGTCTTCAGGACCACCGGCCAGCCGTGCTGCGCGGCGAAGTCCGCCACGTCGCCGGGCCCCTCCGCCCGCGCCCAGGCCGGCTGGGGCTCCCCCGCGCCGGCCAGGGCCTCGCGGAGCACGAGCTTGTCCTGGGCGTGCACGAGGGCCGCGGGGCCGGGTGCCACCCGGTGCCCGGCCGACTCGAGTGCCCGCAGGTGCTCGGTGGGCACGTGCTCGTGGTCGAAGGTGAGCACGGTGGCACCGTCGGCCAGTCCGCGGAGCGCGTCGAGGTCGGTGTGGTCGCCGATGCGCACGTCAGCGGCCACCAGTGCGGCCGACTCCTCGGACCCCGCGGAGAGCACCCGGAGCGACTGGCCGAGGGCGATGGCGGCCTGCTGCGTCATGCGCGCGAGCTGCCCGCCACCGACCATCGCGACCACGGGCAGTCCGGTGACGGCGGAGAGGGGCGCGGGTCCGGACATGGCTGCACGAGCCTAGCGGGCCGGGTCCGGGAGCCCCATGCCTAGAATCCTCCGGGTGCCTTCCCCCCGCGGCCGTTTCGCCCCGCTCGGCGAACAGGCGCGCCGTCGGCTGCAGGAGCTCGGCGCCTTCGGTGTGGTCGGCGGGATCGCCTTCGTCGTGGACATCGGGCTGTTCCAGCTGCTCTACGGGCACTTCGAGCTCGGCGCGGTCACCTCCAAGACGCTGGCCACCCTGGTCTCGATGTCCGTCGCCTTCCTCGGCCACCGGAACTGGGCGTTCGCGCACCGGGACAAGACGACGGTCCGCCGCTCGTTCAGCCTCTTCACGCTCATCAACCTCTTCACCCTGGTGCTGGGCGCAGCGATCATCTGGTTCGTGCGGTATCCGCTGGACCAGGAGCGGCTGCTGGTCATCCAGGCGGCGAACATCGCCTCGATCGGCCTCAACAGCGTGCTGCGCTACCTGGCCTACCGTCGCTGGGTCTTCCCCGCCGCCCCGCGTCCCGACGCCGTCGCCTCTCCCGAGCCCCCACGGACGCCGACCGGGCCCGATGACCCGGTGCCGACGGTCTCCCGCGAAGTCGTCTGACCCCGCCCACGGGCCGTCGGCTCAGCCGGCGAGCCGGGAACCGTTCCGGCCCGGGACCACCTCCAGCCGGCTGGTGATGCGGGTGCGCAGCTCCTCCACGTGGCTGATGACGCCCACCGTCCGGCCGCCCCGCCGCAGCTCGTCGAGCACGTTCATCACCGCGTCCAGCGCCTGCGGGTCGAGCGTCCCGAAGCCCTCGTCGACGAAGAGGCTGTCGATCTGCACCCCGCCGCTCTCCGCGGTGACGACGTCGGCCAGGCCCAGGGCCAGGGCGAGCGAGGCCATGAAGCTCTCCCCGCCCGACAGCGTCTTGGTGGGCCGCCGGGTGCCGGTGTACTCGTCGAGCACCTCCAGACCCAGGCCGCCGCGGGCGCCGTGGCGCCCCTGGGCATCGCTGTGCAGGAAGGTGTAACGCCCGCCGGACATGTCCTGCAGCCGGTGGCTGGCCACCTCGGAGACCTGCTCGAGGCGCGCGGCCAGCACGAACGACTGCAGCCGCATCTTCAGCCGGTTGGCGCCGCGGCCGGTGGCGAGGTCGGCCAGCGTCGTGACCTGCTCGTTGAAGGCGCGCTGCCCGTCGAGCTCGACCTCGACACCGGTGAGCTCGCCCGTCAGCTCGTCGAGCCGGGTGACCCGGCGACGGGCGTTCTCGAGAACGGCCACCGCGGACTCCCGCTCCGCCGTCGCCGCGCGGCAGCCGTCGGTCAGGGCCGCCAGGTCGGGCCGGGTGCCGAGGTCGGCCAGCTGCGGCTCGGCCAGGACCCCCGCGACGACGGCGAGAGCGCGATCGTGCTCCTCCACCCGCCGGGCGAGCTCGTCGGCCCGGCCGGCGGGGAGCAGCGCCCCGGCGGCCGCGTCCAGGTCGGGGAAGCCGGCCGCCTCCACGCGAGCGGTCGCGACCCCCAGCGCCGACTGCTCGGCCAGCCGGGCCCGGCCGGCGGCGGCAGCCGCCTCCACCTGCGCCTCGCAGCTGGTGGCCTCGGCGGTGAGCCGGGCGATGCGCGCGGGCAGGTCCGGGTCGTCCCCGCAGGCCGCGGCGAGCTGTCCGGTCAGGTCGGCGAGAACCGAGCGGATCGCGGCCACAGCGGCCTCCTGCCGGCCCGTCTCCTCCCGGTCGGCGGCCAGCGCGGCCGACGCGACCTCCCGCTCGCCCCGCAGCCGGTCGAGGCCCGCGCGCGCGGCGTCCAGCCCGTCGGCGAGGGACTGCGCCGCCCGCTGGTCGGCGACCAGCGCGGCCAGGTCGGCCTCCTGCACGGCCAGCGGCTCGGCGCCGGACTGCGCGCGGGCCGCGGCCAGCTCCCGCTCGGTCTCCGCGCAGGCGTCGCGGGCGGTGGTCCAGCGGACCTCGGCGCTCTCGGCCGCCAGGCGGGCGGCCTCCTCCTCGTCGCGGGTGACCGGCGGGCCCCCGGGCTGCGCGGGCGCAGGGTGGTCGAGGGAGCCGCACACCGCGCAGGCGGACCCGTCGGTCAGGGCGGCGGCGAGCTCCGCGGCCATGCCGTCGAGCCGCTGGGTGCGGAGATCGTTCCAGCGCTCGCGGGCGTCCAGCCAGCCCGCGCGGGCGGTGTCGGCCGCCGCCCGGCGGTCGGTCAGCCCGGCCTCCAGCGCGTCGGCCCGTCGAGCGGCCTCGAGGGCGGTCCGCCGGTGCCCGACGGCGGCGGTCAGACCCGGGAGGCGGGCGGCGGCCGACGCCGCGGCGTCCACGGAGCCCTCCTGCGCCAGGAGGCGGGCCGGCCAGCCGGCCATCACGTCCTCGGCCGCGGCGCACCGGGCGACCAGCTTCCCGACCGCCCGCTCGCCCGCTGCGCGGTCCCGGGTCAGCCGGTCGGCCCGCTCCACCTCCGGCAGGAGCGCGCGCAGGGCGGCTGCCTCGTCGCGCAGCGTCCTCGCCAGCGGTGCATCGGCTTCCCGCCCGTCGGCCACATCGGTCCAGGCCCGGCGGGCGGCGGTCAGCGCTCCGGACGCCTGCTCGACCTCGAGCGCGGCGCGGCCCGCCGCCTCCAGGACGTCCCGCACCGGCTCGGCACGGCGGGCGGCGTCCAGCTGCGCGCGCACCGGCTCGAGCGCCGGCGACGCCGCCTCCAGGCGGGCCAGCTCGGCGTGCGCCCGGTCCCGGCGGGCGTGGCACTCGTCCTGGGAGCGGGCCTCGACCAGGGCCGCCTCCCGGAGGCGTGCCCGCTCGCCCGCGGCCTCCGCGGCGGCCTCCGCCCGCGCCGCGGCGTCCGCGGCCTCCGCCCGGATCCGGCGCACCCAGGTGGTGACCGGCGACCCGGGCGTGGCACCCACGAGCGCGGGGGCGAACTCCTCCGGCACCGTGACGTCGGCGGCCTGGGCCACCAGCGAGACCAGCGTGCCGGTGCGCGCGCGGATGCGGTCGAGCTCCTCGCGGGCGGCCGTCCGCTGGGACACGAGCCAGTCCTCGACCCGGGCGAAGCGCCCGACGTCGAACAGCGTGCGCAGCAGCCGGCCGCGGTCCTCCGGCTCGGCGCGCAGGAAGCGGGCGAAGTCGCCCTGCGGCAGGAGCACGACCTGGCAGAACTGCTCGGCGGAGAGCCCCAGGCGCGTCCGGAGGTACTCCGACCCCTCGTCGATGCGGGTGCTGACCGGTTCCCACAGCTCGCCGGCCCAGCGCTGCAGGGTGAGCCGGGCCTGCTCGGTCGTCCACCCCTCGCCGCGGCGCTTGGGCCGCTGCTGCTCGGGACGCCGGGTCACCCGGAGGCGTTCGCCGCCGAGCGTCACCTCGAGCTCGACCTCGGTGCGCACGTCCTCGGCGGCGTGGTCGCTGCGGAGCCGCTTCTCCTCGCCCCGCGCCCCCGGCACGGTGCCGTAGAGCGCGAAGACGACGGCGTCGAGCAGCGTCGTCTTGCCGGCGCCGGTCGGCCCCCAGAGCAGGAAGAGCCCGTCGCGGCCGACGTCGTCGAGGTCCACGTCGACCCGGGTGGCGAAGGGGCCGAACGCGGTGAGCGCGAGCTGGTGGACCCTCACGCGGCGTCCTCGGCGGCCGCGGCGGCCAGGGCGCGCCGCAGGAGCTCGCGCTCGGTGTCGCCGGCCGCCGCCCCCCGGACGTGCTCGACGAACTCCTCGGCCACCTGCAGGTCGTCGCGCCCGCGCAGCCGCTCCTGGTAGCTGAGGCCGTCGGCCGACGCGCCCGCGCCGGCCCACTCCAGGTGCACGCAGTGCGGGAAGCGCTCGCGCAGCCGGCGCATCGGGTCGGTCGGCCGGACGGTGTCGGTCAGCCGCGCCGAGACGAAGTGCTCCTCGGCTCCCGCGTGCTCCGGGGCGGCCAGCAGGTCGGCCAGCTCGCCGGTGAGGACGCTCAGCTGCCGGGGCGCCGGCAGCGGCACCGCCCGGACGTCCGCGAGGCCGGCGGCATCGAGCTCCACGAGCCAGGCCTGCTTCTGCTGCCCCGCCTCGCCGAAGGAGTAGGCCAACGGGGAACCGCTGTACCGGAGCCGGTCGCTCAGGGTCTGCGGACGGTGCAGGTGGCCCAGGGCCACGTAGTCGACGTCGTCGAAGACGCCCGCGGGCACGAGGTCCACGCCGCCGACGCAGATGTCGCGCTCGCTGTCGGTGGGGACGCCCCCGCCCACGAACGCGTGCGCGAGCACCACCGACCGCACGCCGGGCCGGAGGAAGAGGTCGGCGCGGATGCGCTCCATCGCCGCGGTCAGCACGCCCTCGTGCCCGCGCACGGCGTCCTCACCGCGACCGGTGAGGCCGAGCTCGTGCCGCGCGACCTCGGGCTCCAGGTAGGGGATGCCGTAGACGGCGACGTCCCCGTGCTCGTCGGCCAGCAGCACCGGCTCGTCGAGGGCCGGCGTCGCGGCGCGGACGTGGAGACCGGCGACGGACAGCAGACCGGAGAACGTGCCCAGCCGGCGGGCCGAGTCGTGGTTGCCGGGCGTGAGGACGACCTGCGCGCCGGCCGCGAGCAGCCGGGCGACGACCCGGTCCAGCACCGCCGTGGCGTCCGCCGAGGGCACCGCTCGGTCGTAGATGTCGCCCGCCACGACCACCAGGTCGACCGACTCGGCGGCGACCACCGAGGCCAGGCCGCCGAGCACGGCCTCCTGCTCGGCGAGCAGGTCGGTGCCGTGCAACGTCCGTCCGATGTGCCAGTCGGAGGTGTGCAGCAGGCGCATGCGACGACCGTAAGCGGCGGCACCGACAGTTCCGGCTCCAGCGCGCCGTGACGGAACGGTCCGGTGGGGGACGGTGGGCCGCGTGGGGCGCGCGGGGGCCGAGGGAGGACACGCCGCTCCCCGTACCCCGGCCCCACCCGGCCGGTGCCGGAGACTGCGGACATGCCGACAGCCGGAGTCCTCGCTCCAACCCGCCAGGAGTGGGATGCCGCCGTCGGCCGCCTGCTGACCGAGGCTGCCGCCGCCGAGGCCCGGATGGGTTCCCTGCTGCGGATCCTGGTCGGCGTCGACGGCCCGGCCGCGGCCGCCGTCCTCCCCCGCGACGTCCCGGCCGCGGCGAGGGCCGTCGAGGAGCTGCTGCCCGTGCACGTCCGGGACCGGCGCCTGCTCGACGACTTCCGGCGCTGGGTCCACGCGGCCACCCGGCTGTGCGCGCTGCGCGCGACCGTCGTCCACGCGGTCTGGGAGCTGCGCCACGAGGACGGCCGGGCGGTCATGCACCCCGTGTGGTCCGGCTCCGACCCGGGACGTCACCCCATGACCCCCGGCGAGCTGTCGCGGACGACCGCTGCCGTCTGCACACAGGTCGGGACGCCGTCCGAGGAGCTCCTCCTGCGGCTGGACAAGGCAGCTCCGGAGCTCGGGGTCTTCAGCCGCCGCTGAGGCCGTTGCGCCACCGCGGGGTCGGCTGCGCCGGCTCCCAGCGCACGTCGTCGCGCTCGCCGTCCAGGTCGCCGTAGCCGCCGTGGCCGCCGTGGCCCGCGCTCTCCTGCGCCCGGCGGTCGGCGTCCTCCTCGACCATGTGGTCGAGCAGCTGCTGGACGCCGTTGCTGTCCGGGATCCGGTGCAGGACCGTCGCGCCGCCCTCGCCGGCCGTCTCGATGATCAGCGTGCCGGAGCTGATCACCCGCTCCCCGAGCGTCTGCGTGTACGAGACGTCGGTGATCCGGCCCAGACCCAGATCCCGGCCGCGCCGGGCGAGGATCCCCTCGCGGAACAGCAGCCGGTGCGTGGTGACGACGTAGTGCGTCGCCCGCCAGCGCGCCAGCGGCACGGCGACGGTGACCAGCAGGAGGACGACGGCGACCGCCAGGAGGACGAGGCGGTAGCTGCCCTGCTGCCGTCCGTCGGGGATCACGGCCGCCCCGAAGGAGGTCGCGCCGACGATCAGCAGGAAGCGCACGACCGGCCAGAACACCGTCGACCAGTGCGGGTGCAGGTGCCGGACGACCTCTTCGTCCTCGGCGAGCAGCTTGTCCGGGTACGGCATGCGGTCAGGATGACCCAGCCCGGGCCCCGGGTCATGCCTCCGGAGCGCGTGTCCTGACGTGCTGGACGTCGCCGCTGGCCAGTTCCACCGTGCCGGCGGGGGTGCGCACGACCAGCCGACCGTCCCAGTCGACGGCTTCGGCGACGCCCTCCAGCACCGACCCGTCCGGCATCTCCACGCGCACGTCCGACCCGACCGTGGACGACCAGCGCAGGTAGTCCGTCGCCAGCCCCGAGGACACCGGGTCGCCCAGGTGCTCCACCCAGCGCAGGTAGCGCCGCTCCAGCGCGCGCAGGAAGGCCAGCAGCACCGGCGCCCGGTCGACGGTCCCGCCGGTCACCTCGGCCAGCGACGTCCCGGTGCCGGGCAGCTCCGCCGCCGTCGTCGTGACGTTGAGGCCGGTGCCGACGACGACGGCCCGGCCCGAGCTCTCCGCCAGGATCCCGGCCAGCTTGCGGCCGTCGCGGGCGAGCAGGTCGTTGGGCCACTTGACCGAGGCCAGCACTCCGGTGGAAGCCCCCACCGCCTCGGCCAGCGCGACGCCGGTCAGCAGCGGTAGCCAGCCCCGGCGCGCAGCGGGGACGTCGGGTCGCAGCAGCACCGAGACGGTGAGCCCCGCCCGGGGCGGGGAGGTCCAGACGCGGTCGAGCCGGCCACGGCCGGCGACCTGGTGCTCCGCGACGAGGACGGTGCCCTCGGGTGCGTCCTGCCCGGCGGCGGCGACCAGGTCGGCGTTGGTCGAGCCGGCCTCGGGGACCACCCGCAGCGACCGCCAGAGACCGCTGTCCCGGGTGAGCGCGGCCTGCAGCGCGGGGCCGTCGAGCGGCGGACGCCCGAGATCGGACCATCGGGGTGAGGAGTCCTCGGGCACTCCCCTACGCTACGGAACCCGTGGCCGGGCGTGCGCGGCCGCCGGATGTGCACTGACGGCCCGACCTGCGGCCGGGGTGGGTCAGCGAGGAGGAAACGTGAGCGCGGCTGAACTCGAGAACGCCGGGGAGCAGGTCCCCGAGGACATCGACATCCACACCACCGCCGGCAAGCTGGCCGACTTCGAGCGGCGCGTGCAGGAGGCGCAGCACGCCGGGTCCGAGCGCGCGGTGGAGAAGCAGCACGCCGCCGGCAAGATGACCGCCCGCGAGCGGATCGAGGCGCTGGTGGACCCGGGTTCGTTCACCGAGTTCGACGAGTTCGCCCGCCACCGGTCCAGCAACTTCGGCATGGACGCCAAGCGCCCCTTCGGCGACGGGGTCGTCACCGGCTACGGCACGGTCGACGGCCGGCCGGTCGCGATCTTCTCCCAGGACGTCACGGTCTTCGGCGGCAGCCTCGGCGAGGTCTACGGCGAGAAGATCGTCAAGGTCCAGGACTTCGCCATCAAGAACGGCTGCCCCGTCGTCGGCATCAACGAGGGCGGCGGCGCGCGCATCCAGGAGGGTGTGGTCTCCCTCGGCCTGTACGGCGAGATCTTCCAGCGCAACGTGCACGCCTCCGGCGTCATCCCGCAGATCTCGCTGGTCATGGGCCCGGCCGCAGGCGGCCACGTCTACTCCCCCGCGCTGACCGACTTCATCGTCATGGTCGACAAGACCAGCCAGATGTTCATCACCGGCCCCGACGTCGTGAAGACCGTCACCGGCGAGGACGTCTCGCTGGAGGAGCTCGGCGGCGCGCGCACGCACAACACCAAATCCGGCGTGGCGCACTACCTGGCCGAGGACGAGACCGACGCGATCGACTACGTCAAGGCGCTGCTGTCCTACCTGCCCAGCAACAACCTCGACCCGCTGCCGGCCCTCGACGTGCCGCCGGCCGACGTCGTCCTGCCCGACGCCCTCACCGACTCCGACCTCGAGCTCGACACGTTCATCCCCGACTCGGCCAACACCCCCTACGACATGCACACCGTTCTCGAGCACGTCCTCGACGACGGCGAGTTCCTCGAGGTCCAGCCGCTGTTCGCGCCGAATCTGCTCATCGGCTTCGGCCGGGTCGAGGGCCGGCCGGTCGGCGTCGTCGCCAACCAGCCCACGCAGTTCGCCGGCACGCTGGACATCGACGCCAGCGAGAAGGCCGCGCGCTTCGTGCGCACCTGCGACGCCTTCAACATCCCGGTGCTCACCTTCGTCGACGTCCCGGGCTTCCTCCCGGGCACGTCGCAGGAGTGGGAGGGCATCATCCGCCGCGGCGCCAAGCTCATCTACGCCTACGCCGAGGCCACCGTCCCGCTGGTCACCGTCATCACCCGCAAGGCCTACGGCGGGGCCTACGACGTCATGGGCTCCAAGCACCTCGGCGCCGACGTGAACCTGGCCTGGCCCTCGGCGCAGATCGCCGTCGTCGGCGCGCAGGGCGCCGTCGGCATCCTGTACCGCAAGGAGCTGGCCGCCGCCGAGGATCCGGACACCCGCCGCGCCGAGCTGATCGCGGAGTACGAGGACACGCTCGCCAACCCCTACATCGCCGCCGACCGCGGGTACGTGGACGCGGTGATCCCGCCCTCGCACACCCGCGTCCAGGTGACCAAGGCGCTGCGCGTGCTGGCCAACAAGCGCCAGACCCTGCCGCCCAAGAAGCACGGGAACATCCCGCTGTGAGCGAGGGAGCCGAGCAGGCCGCGCCGGTCGCGCCGCTCCTGCGCGTGGTCTCGGGCGACCCGTCCGCGGAGGAGCTGGCCGCTCTCACCGTCGTCGTCGCGGCCCTGTCGCAGCGCCGGGAGCGGCGCCGGCCCACGCCGGTCGGCGGCTGGGCGTCCTACGGGCGCACCCACCGCAGCGCGTTGCTGACCGGCCCGGGCGGCTGGCGCGCGGCCGGGGGTCCGGCGTGACCGTCGACCGCAGGCTGGTCCTCGCCTCGGCGTCCCCGGCCCGCCTCTCGCTGCTGCGCCAGGCCGGGCTGGCTCCCGAGGTCGTGGTGAGCGACGTCGACGAGTCCACCTACTCAGCTCCGCGGGTCGCAGAGCAGGTCGCGCTGCTGGCGGCCGCCAAGGCCGCCGCGGTCGCCAAACGGGAGACCGACGCACTGGTGATCGGCGCGGACTCGCTGCTGGAGTTCGGCGGTAAGCCGCTGGGCAAGCCGGCGGACGCCGCCGACGCCCGTGACCGCTGGCGCCGGATGGCCGGGCGCTCCGGCATCCTGCACACCGGCCAGGCGCTGTTCGACGTCCGCGACGGCGGGGTCGCCAGCCGGGACATCGCCGTCGCCTCGACCGTCGTCTACTTCGCCGAGCCGACGCAGCCCGAGATCGAGGCCTACCTCGCCACCGGGGAACCGCTGGCGGTGGCCGGCGCCTTCACCCTCGACGGGCTCGGCGCGCCCTTCGTGCGCCGGGTCGAGGGCGACCCCGCGGCGGTCGTCGGGTTGTCCCTGACGGTGCTGCGCACGCAGCTCGCCAAGCGCGGTCTTGCCATCACCGACCTCTGGCGGCACTGACGTCACATCCGGTACGGAACCGCCCGATTCCTGTGGAATCGTGGCGCTCCTACCGGGGGGTGTCCGCATGACCCAGCGCTGGATGCGCACGTTCGTCGCCGCAGCGCTGGGGCTCGCGCTCCTGCTGCCGGGCGGCGGCATCGCCCGGGCCGATTCCTGGCAGGACCGCGTGCGGGCCGGTCACGCGGCCGCCGCCGCGCGGGGCACGACGATCGAGATCGCGATGCTGGACCGGGTCACCGGCCAGTACCGGGACAACGGGCCCGCCGCGCACACCCGCATCGAGTCGGCGTCGGTGATGAAGGTCTTCATCGCCGAGCACCTGCTGCACCGGCGGGACCTCGGCCAGATCCGGCTCTCCGCGACGGACATGGGCGACATGGCGCGGATGCTGCGGGAGTCCCTCGACGCGCCGGCCAGCCGGTTCTGGGGCCGCTTCGGCGCCAACGCCATCGTCCAGGACGTGATCCGGCGCTACGGGCTGACCGAGACGCGGGTGACCTCGAACGTCCGCTACTGGGGCAACACGCTGATCACCGCGCACGACATGGTGGTCTTCTACCGGCGCATGATGGACGGCTCGGCCGGGCTGTCCGCGGCATCCCGCGACTGGATCGTCGCGCAGCTGCGCGCGTCCACGGTGCAGGGCGACGGCGGACGTCAGTTCTTCGGGCTGCACGACGGCCTGCCGCGCGAGCAGGTCATCGCCCAGAAGCAGGGCTGGATGTGCTGCGTCAACGGCAACATCTACCGGCACTCCACCGGCTTCACCGGCCCCGACAGCCGCTTCGTCGTCGTGGTGCTCACCCGCGAGCCGTCCAGCCGCGGCGGCGCCCACATCGAGCAGTCGATCAGCGGCGCGCTGCGCGCGATGTTCCCCGAGGGTCTGATCCCCCGCGTCCAGGGAGACATCGGCGAGCAGTGGTACCGGATGGGCGGGGCGAGGGGCCGGCTGGGCTACCCCACCAGCGACGAGATCCGGCTGCCCGGCGGCGCCGTGCACTTCTTCCAGGGCGGGTCGGTCTACTGGTCGCCGGCGACCGGTGCCCGCGCCGTCTGGGGCGACATCCTCAAGGCCTACGGCGTGCTCAAGTGGGAGACCGGCCGGCTGGGCTACCCCACGAGCAGCGAGATCGCGCTCCCCGGCGGCGCCCTCAGCCGCTTCCAGGGCGGCTACATCTACTGGTCGCCCGCTACCGGCGCGCACCCGGTGATGGGCCCGGTCCTCACCGCCTACGGCGCCCAGAAGTGGGAGACCGGCCGGCTGCGGTACCCGACCAGCGACGAGATCGCGCTGCCCGGTGGCGGCATCCTCAGCCGCTTCCAGGGCGGGAACATCTACTGGTCGTCCCGCACCGGGGCGCACTGGGTGATCGGGTCGATCCTCGGCGTCTACAAGACCCAGGGCTACCAGGCCGGCGCGCTCGGCTACCCGACGACCGACGAGATCGCGCTGCCCGGCGGTGCGGTCAGCCACTTCCAGGGCGGATCGGTCTTCTGGTCCCCGGGACGTGGCGCTCACGCACTGCGGGGCGGACTCCTCGCCGCGTACAAGGCCCAGGGGTACCAGAAGGGGTCTCTCGGCTACCCGGTCAGCGACGCGTACGCGGTCACCGGGGGAACGCGCATGGACTTCCAGGGCGGCAGCCTCACCTTCCCGAAGGCGTCGCCGGCAGTGACCACGGCGCCCGGTCCGTCGAGCACGGCGACCGTCCCGGCACCGGAGGTCCCGGCACCGGAGGTCCCGGCCCCCGAGGTCCCGGCCCCGGAGGCTCCGGCGGCGCCCACCGGTGCGGAGAGCGCAGCGGCGCCCGTGGCCCCGTCCGCCGGTGCGACCCCCGACGGGGACGCCCAGCCGTGAGGGCGCTCCGGCCGGCCGTCGTGGCGGCTCTGGTGCTCCTGGCGGCGACCGGCTGCACGGACGACCCGGCCGACGCCAGGGTCGACCAGTCCCCGACGTCCACGCCCGGCCCCGCGACGACGTCCACGTCCGGCCCCGCGACGACGCCCCCGGAGCCCGCCGGCGAGGCGGAGGCCGAGGCCCTCGCGCCGCTCCCGGCCGGCCCGGCCACCGGCACCACCGTGCTCGTCTACTCCGGCCTCGGCGAGCTGCGGGCCCCCTTCTCCGGGCAGTGCTCCCACGACGGGTCCACGACGCGCATCGAGGGCTCGGCGGACACCGCCCGGATCGTCCTCGACGTCGGCCCGGACGGCGCACGTATCGCACTGGACGACGACGGCGTCACCTCGACCTCCGACCTGGCCGCCGGTCGCTACGAGGTCAGCGGCGGCCACCTGTCGCTGCGGGCCGACATGCGCCAGGACGGCGAACCGGCGGGCTCGGCGGAGCTCGAGATCTACTGCGGCGGCTGACCCGGCCCTTCCCGGCGTCTCCGGACGGGCCACCCTGTCGCGCCGGGCTCGCGGCGGCTGGCTAATCTCCGTGCGGTCGACTGAGAAGGAGAGCCCCGGTGCAGAAGGTCCTGATCGCCAACCGCGGAGAGATCGCGGTGCGGGTGGCGCGCGCGTGCAAGGACGCCGGTCTCACCAGCGTGGCCGTCTACGCCGAGCCGGACCGCGACGCGCTGCACGTGCGCGTCGCCGACGAGGCCTTCGCCCTCGGTGGCACGACCCCCGGTGACTCGTACCTGGTCATCGACAAGATCCTGGACGCCGCCCGGCAGTCCGGCGCCGACGCGATCCACCCCGGCTACGGCTTCCTCTCCGAGAACGCCGACTTCGCCCAGGCCGTCATCGACGCCGGGCTGACCTGGATCGGCCCCTCACCGCAGGCGATCATCGACCTGGGCGACAAGGTGGCCGCGCGGCACATCGCCATGCGGGCCGGCGCCCCGCTGGTCCCCGGCACCAAGGACCCGGTCGGCGGCGCCGACGAGGTCCTGGCCTTCGCCGAGGAGCACGGCCTTCCGGTCGCCATCAAGGCGGCCTTCGGCGGCGGTGGCCGCGGGCTGAAGGTGGCCCGCACCAAGGAGGAGATCCCGGAGCTGTTCGACTCCGCCGTGCGCGAGGCCGTCTCGGCGTTCGGCCGCGGCGAGTGCTTCGTCGAGCGCTTCCTGGACAAGCCGCGGCACGTCGAGGCCCAGGTGCTCGCCGACACCCACGGCAACGTGATCGTCGTCGGCACCCGCGACTGCTCCCTGCAGCGCCGCAACCAGAAGCTGGTCGAGGAGGCCCCGGCGCCCTTCCTCACCGACGAGCAGCGCGAGCGGATCCACTCCTCCGCCAAGGCCATCTGCACGGCCGCGGGCTACCACGGTGCCGGCACGGTCGAGTACCTCGTGGGTGTCGACGGCTCGATCTCCTTCCTCGAGGTCAACACCCGCCTGCAGGTCGAGCACCCGGTGTCCGAGGAGACCAGCGGCCTGGACCTCGTGCGCGAGCAGTTCCGCATCGCCGAGGGCCTGCCGCTGG
>Ga0210040_10006001_pt1 | contig 15282 bp, 8 predicted proteins | sample CryGeyCG12114_NA_FD_185462 | JGI IMG/M metagenome (GOLD analysis project Ga0210040, IMG submission 185462) | Groundwater microbial communities from aquifer - Crystal Geyser CG19_WC_8/21/14_NA (SPAdes) (version 2) | ecosystem: Environmental > Aquatic > Deep subsurface > Groundwater | place: USA... | reverse complement strand
TTGTTGCTACCACCAGTAACGGAATAATTAAATCGTAGCCCTGGGTAATTTCGGCAATCAGAAAAACGCCGGTTAAAGGCGCGTACATAACACCCGCCAGAATACCCGCCATACCCACCACCGTAAAATTATCTTCGGGCAACCGAAAAGGGGTAATTAAATTTACCAGGCGCGAGAAAAAGAAACCAACATAACCGCCCACAAACAAAGAGGGGGCAAAATTGCCGCCGTTGCCGCCACTGGCTAAAGTTACCGAAGTAGCCACTACTTTTACCAGCGCAATAGCGCCGATAAATAGCAAAATAAAGCCTTCGTGGTTTTGCATTTGCTGGTATAGCGTATGCTGAAATAAGCTACCCAAATTGCCCTGCGACAGGTCCTTGATGCTTTCGTAACCTTCTCCGAATAAAGGCGGAAATATAAAGATAAGAATTCCCAGAATCAGGCCGCCCAGAAATATTTTCACCCATTTTCGATCTTCGCCCAAATTATGAAAGAAACGCTCTACTTTAAGAGAGGTTTGGGCATAATAAATAGATATCAGGCCCGCGAGGCCGCCTAACAACAAATAAAATAGGAGATTATGATAATCGAAAGGCTGCAACGAGCGAAAACTAAATAGAATATTTTCACGGAGAATAATTTTAGAACAAAGTACCCCGGCCACCGATGCCATAATTAACGGAATAAAAGCCGAAATGGTCACATCGGTTAATAAAACTTCCAGCGAAAATAACAAGCCCGCAATTGGGGCATTAAACACCGCCGCAATACCCGCCGAAGCGCCACAAGCGAGTAAAACGGTTCGGTCTTTAAAGGTAAAAAAAGGCAACTTACCAAAGTTAGACCCAATAGCCGAACCCGTAACTACAATAGGCGACTCTAAACCGGCCGAACCGCCAAAGCCAACGGTAATGGCACTGGTAATAACATGCGAAATCATTTTATGGCGCTCCAACCGGGCCGACCGGCGCGAAATAGCTAATAAAACACTCGCTACGCCTCTTTCCAGTTTTCCTTTCAGAAATATTTTTACAATTAAAACGGTAAACAGTATACCTATTAGCGGAAAATTGATAAATATCTGGTACTGCGAAGCAATAGAATAATTATCGGTAACTAACAGCAACCGGATATAATGCACCAAAGTTTTAAGAATTACGGCGGCTACCCCAGCCGTAATACCAACCAAAATACTAAAGGTAAATAAAAGCTGATTTTTATTTAGCCGCCGCTGTAAATTAATTAAAGTAATTCGCCAGATAGTAGATACAAAAGAAGATACCTGTATTTTTGCCATTATGTTTGCCGCTGCGCTTGCCTCTTTATGAATTATAAGTATACTGATACTTATGCTTACCCGTATGTAAACGGCAAATTTATACCCTACCTTTTTCTAAATAAATTATATCCGGAAGAGTTTTTGGTTTATTTTCTTGTTAAGAGCATGCTTAAATTTCGCATAAATCATCCAAACCTGTCCTTCCGAAAGAATCTTATTGGCAGGTAACCGATAAGATTCCTTTGGAATAAGGGTGATTAAGGGCAATAAATGTCTTATTTTCTTTATTAGTATGCCTTAAAATAAAGTATTCATGCAAATTGTAAATTTAAATTTGCTCTTACTTGGCATTGGATAAGAGTAGACTTATAACTTAATTATTATAATTTTTCTTTTCTATAATTTACAGTAGAAACTCAAATATTTTCGATTCAGAAAAGCATCTCCCAGTTCAATCTTCTTTGCTTATTCGCAAACTAGAGACAGAAAGTCGTCAGTTACGCTTTGTTAAACTTACCGCAAAGAGGTTTGATTTTGGTTAAGAACTTACCAAATTACAAGTACGGAAGTTAATACCATGGAGATAGACTTAATTTGTTGTAGGAAAAATAGGTTTACTCCCTAGTTGAGGTTTTCTTATTGCAGGTTCGTTATATATTTCGCGAATTAAGTCAGTATAGCTATTATTAAAGTTATCTTCATTTCGCAAATCTATATGAATAAACTGCTGCATAAAGGCTGGGATACTTTCCTCTTTACTCCCTATTTTCAAAACAGGAATCATTTTTTCATTAGTAGTTTGATTGTTATATAATTCAGCATTCATAATTGAGTACTCATAACCAACTCCTCCCGCCCTTTTATCAGCTTTTAACTTATAATTAGGTGTAAAAACTATTATTATCCTATCTGAAGTAGATATTGAATTTTCAACAAAATGAGAAAGGCTTTTTCCAGGTTGTAAGTAGTATCTATCAAGAATTACATCAATTCCATCAGAACATAATTTATCTGCTAAATTCAGAACCCATTGCTTATGACTTTCATCATCCCAAGAATATGAAATAAACACTTTAGGTTTATCTCGAACTTCAGGTTTCTTGTCTTTAAAAACCACATTTTTCTTTTTACTTATTTTATTATCAAGTAAATCTATAATATCCTGTACCTTTTCTACTTGAAATGGCTTGACGATTTCCAGGATTCTATTTATAACGTTCTGTCGAGATTGTTCTTTTAAATTAAGTAAAATATCGTAGTAAAAAATTTGCCGACTTGTACTTTTACCTTCCTGATTCCGCAATTCAATATATTGAGAATAGTTTGGGAAATAAGGCTCAAATTGTCTAACTGTATCTATAAATCTTGGCCCGGGAAAGTAAGTTGCAGTATCAGTTTTATCATTAATCAACTCAAATAACCTATTATAAATTTCTATCCAATTCAAAGTAATAATTTCAGATTGCAATACAGATTTTGTTTCGATTTTGTGCTCCAGGTTACCATGCTCTTCTATTACTTGTTTGCAAATTTCTTCTTCAGGAAAAATCTTGGCATAATTGTAGGCCTCACTAAATGGTTTTCTTTTAACAAGCTCAACAATAAGAATTTTATATATTTCAGGTGATAAAATATAAAAATTCCCATTATGTAATAAGTATAACGTGTCTAAATTTTTGATAATTTCTTCGTTATCAGTAGGACAGCCTTCTATTTTGTCAAAGAAAACTTGCTCAAAAGTTGCTGCTGCATGTATTAATATTGGATCAGAAACAATATCAGCTTTCTCAGTATAAAGTAGATTTAGTATTTCTGTCCACTTTTCATTGAATATTAGTTGGAACAGATTCTCTGGATTTATCATTGTTAACCACTAGAATAATACAAAACAATTTTCATTTCCTTTATAAAACAACTACTATATTTCCTCATCCTCATCACCCCACCATCAGTATAAGAATGATACTCAGCATTGTACATAGCATTAGCCCTACCAGAACCACTCTATTATCGTAATATTTTCATCAACTCATCAAATACATAAACCTTATTGCGCTTACCACCGGTAACTTCGCGAAGTAGTCCGGCTTCCTGAAATTTAGATAATAGATTATAAATAGTTTGATTGCTGCTGGCATGGATTTTTTCTTTTATGGTAGAAAAAGATATAATCGGGCTTTCAAAAATTATATCTAATAAAGCAATTGCAAATTGCGAGTTAAGGAGCAGTAATTTCTCTTTGGCGGTTTTATACAAATTAAGCATACTGGTTACCTTGGCCTGGGTATCTATGGCTTGGATTTTAACCGCATCTAAAAAATATTTTATCCAGGCTTCCCAGTCTTTTTCTTCGTCTACTAACCGCAGAAAGGCATAATAATCATCGCGATTATTTTCAAAGTAATCACTTACATACAACAAAGGATACGAAAGCACTTGCTTCTGATACAATATTATGGGAATAAGTAAACGGCCAATCCGTCCGTTCCCATCCAGAAAGGGATGCATAGCTTCAAACTGATAATGGGCAATAGCCGTTTGCACCAGTACATCTGGCTCTTCTTCGTTGTTTATATATTTTTCCCAGTTAGAAGATAAAGCACTTAATTTATCGGGTGAAGGCGGAACAAAGATGGCATTCTCGATGGTGGCACCCGCTTTACCAATAAATACCGGTACTCTCCTAAAATTCCCTTTATCTTTATTAGCCCCTCTTACTGAATCCAGAAGAATAGCGTGGAGTTGCTTTATAAAATTCTCCCCAATTGGTCTTTTCTCTAATAAGTCAATTGCAAACCGTACCGCTTTTCGGTAGTTTATAATTTCCCATATATCTTGCTCTTTCGAATCGCTTTCGGCAAATTTTCCGGCTGCTTCATATTTAAAAACATCTTCTATGGTGGCTTGGGTACCTTCTATTTTAGAACTAGCAACCGCCTCTTTGGTAAGTAAAGGCGTAGTAAGCAAGCTTGGGTTAGGAATATTGGCTAGTAAGCCTTTTAATTCACCCAATGCACGGTTAGCCTCCCCAATGGATCTGATTAATTTAGAATAATCTACCTGAGGTGGCAAAAAATCTAGTTCATGCGGTTGTTTAGCCATATTGCTCATATTCCATTGTAATGGAACACAAATATACGTTATTCCATTATTATTAATTACAATGGAATAACGTATATTTTATTCTAATCAAATGGAACATGGGTTCCAAAGTAAATATAAGACCAGAGACATACTTTTATAATATAGTTCTACCTCACCCTAAACACCCCACCCCCACTATAAGAATGATACTCCGCGTTATACATCGCATCGGCGCCCACCGGGCCTAGCTGGAAATCGCCTTGGGTAACAGCCCGAACCTGGTAGTAAAAATATTGCGCATGCGGGCGGGCGGTGGCGTAGAGGTTAATGCGGTCGTCGCGAATATCGGTGTAGTCGGGGCGGTCTGGTTTTTGGTCGCTTAGCCATTTAAATTCCCGTTCGGTCATCAGGCGCGGGTTCTCAATCTCGAAGCCAGCGGGCAGCAAATCCGTAATGGCCACATTCGGTACCGTCCGGCCGTCGAGCGACTGCAACGCGAGGCGCACAAGAACTAAATCGTTTTGCTTGACCGTGTTATTCTTTATTTCGTGGCCGTTGCGGTCGAAAAAGGTTTTACGGACTTGCAGCAAATTGTCTTCTTCCGGATAATGGCCGCTGCTGCTAATGCCTTCTACTTCCCAGAAATAATACAGCGTGCCTTTTCCGGTGGTGCGGACAGATAGGTTGCTATTGTTTAGTTTATTTCCCAGCGAAACATCTTTGCCCGAGAACGAACTAATTACTTTGCCGTTTTGGTACACTTTAGCCGTGAGCGTACCCTGACTACGGCGCGCCATTTTACCTAAAGCTATTAAAGCAAAAGCCCGTTCCTGGGTGTTGTACCAGCGCGTACTGCGCAATTCCTGCGATAAATGCCGGGCCAGTATTCCAATCTGCGGATTATTCCGGTCGGCCTCTAACAAACCATTCAGCGCTAAAGCCATATCCCGCACCACCGAGGAAAAGCTGCCGTCCAGCGCCCGAACGGAGCTTTCGCCGGTAAAGCTACGGGGCATTATTTGGTTAAAGCTTTCGCGGTTGCCCGCAAGCGCAAAGGTACTGGCGAGTAAATAGCGGGCATCGAGCGCGAGCAAGTCGGGTTTGGCTTTGTAGTAATTCATGGTAGCCCAATCGGGCTTCTGGGCCAAGCTGAGCACGTAGAGCGAATACGTAATTTCGTGGGCCGCAATAAATTTGCTTTGCAGCTGACGGCTTACGTTGTAGAACCGGTATTCTTCCATTGCCTTGTTTTTTACTTGACGTTGCAAATATAGCAGGGCTTTATCCAGCACCGCTTTGGTTACCGGGTAACCGGCTTTACGGGCTTCTAACAAAAAATGCGTCGCGTACGCCGAGGTCCACCAATCGGTATCTTCGCCGCCGGGCCAATACGTAAAGCCGCCGTTATATTGCTGCATGGTTTCTATTTTGGTAATGGCTTCCTGCACCAGGTAATTAGGGTTGTAAGTGCGGGTTTTGCGGTCCTGCTGCAGTGACTTGGCTAAATCGGTGTAATACAAAAGCGGGAAGGCTTTGGACGTGGTTTGCTCCAAACAGCCGTGCGGGTACTGTAGCAAAAAGGTAATATCGTCGGTGAACTGGGCAATAGGCGAACTACTCAATATTAAACGCGAAGCTAGGGAAGCCGGAATAAAATCGTGCGGCGGATTAATTTCGGTGATCGCTGTATTTTGCAGCGATCCGGCACCGGTGAGTTTGGTTAAGGGAGCAGCCGGCCGCACGGTTATATTGGTGTGATTGCTGAATTTTTCGCCGAGGGCATTTACCGCCACTTGCACCGTGGCTTGCCCAATTCCCGTACTCGCCACCAGTTTATATATTATTTGAGCTTCGCTATTGACCGGGAGCGTAGCCGATTTACTAGCGACTCCTACTACCCGCAACGGCCCGGCTGTAGTAATAACACTGCTGGCGGTAGCACTTTTAGTTGTGGTATTACTCAGCGTAACGGGCACCAGCACCGTATCTTGCGGACTCATAAAACGAGGTATGGCCGTACTAATAACGACCGGGTCGGAAACCCGCATGGTTTTATCAGCGGCACCAAAGGCATTATTTTTATACGCTACCGCCATTACCCGCAAGGCGCCCGAAAACTCCGGAATTTTCACGTTGACGGTAGCTTCGCCGCTGTTATCCGCTTTTAAAATACCGCTCCACACCGATACCAGTTTTACCCGTTTGGAAGTGAGCGGATTAATACGTTTGGTTAGATCAAAGCCGTCGCCACCGGAACTGGAGCGACGGCCGGTTATCTCGGGAAACAGGAACGGGTACAAATCGTAGGCGTTTACTTCCAGGGCTCGTTTCTGGTAAAAAAAGGCGTGCGGATCGGAGGTCAGGTAATCTTTTAGTTGCAGAATGCCTTCGTCTACCACCGCTAGCGTTACTTCGGCGTTCGGAGCCGTATGTACTTTTACCGGTTGCACCCGCTGCGAACGCGACACAGCGGGGGCCGTAATGGCTACTGCTAGTTGCGTACTCTTTTTGATAACAGTTACCGGCATAAACCCGCGGGCTACAGTTAGCGGCAATTGGTTGTCTTTTATGGGCCGCAAAGCCGTAGCCGTAATATACATCGTGGGCAGGTGCTCATCTTTTATCGGTAAAGTCAGCGAGGCGGCCTTTTTATCGGTTTTTAAATAATAATAACTTAATACTTTGTCGCGCTCTACCGTTACCAGTATTTTGCCGGCGAATGGCGCTTTAAATAAAACTTTGGCTTCGTCCCCAATTTCATAGGAGGTTTTATCCAGCGAAATATCTACTTCGCCTTCGTTGTTTACTGCGAAAGAAGTACTCTCGGTATCGCCCCAGCCATAAGCATAAAAACCCTGGGCCACGTAGTTAAACGCCCCCGGTCGCATTACTCTTATTTCGTAGTCGCCGGAAGAAACGGGAGTAAAATCGAAAACGGTGCCGCCCGCCGGAATAGTAATATTTTTACTGCTGATGATATTTTCCTTGCGTTGCGATTTGTAATTATATTCGCCCTCAAACCGCTCTATTACTGATTCGTAGGTAAACCGCACCAGTTGTATCCGCACCGAAGTAGTTACGGGTTTTCCTTGTTGGTTTACCGCCAGCAACGGCAGGCGCAAGAGTTGCCGGGTACTTACGTACTCTTCTCCTTTTTTAATGCCGTAAAATACCGGTTGCGTACTCACTTCAAACTTTGCCAGGCGGTTTACGGGCCGGCCGGTTTCGTCGAAAACAGTGGTATATACCGAGCCATCCAGTAGCCCAATATCTTTGTAACCTTGTAAGGCGAATATTTCGCGGCCCTGGCCCTGCGCGTTCGTCTGGCCCTGGCGCACGCTGTTCTGAATATTTACCGAACCGGCCGTTACCATATCAAAATTATAATCGGGATATTTTTTAGCTTCGAAGAGCTTCTTTTTCAGGCTGAGCTGGACTTCGTAATGGCGATCAACGGCTGGCGGGCCGAATAAATTCAGCGCGGTAAAGCTGGCGGCCAAGCTGTCGCCAGCGCTAAACGTTTGCTTATTCAGGATGGCGGTTACCTTCAGGCGGTCGGGCATAAATTCTTCTACCCCAATTTTAGCCGAGTTCAGCAATACATCGTTGCCGGAATAAACTTCCAGGGTATACGTGCCCGTAACGGTCACCTCGGGCAACTGAAACGTCGATTCGCAGGCGCCTTCGGCATTTAGCTTCCCTTTTTGGCTACGGAATTCTTTGCCGTTGGGCAGCACTAATTTTATTTTAATTGGCAGGCCCGCCACCGTTTCCCAGGTTGGTGTCCGGATAATCGTATTCACGTGCACCACATCGCCGGGCCGGTATAAATTGCGGTCGCCGTAAATGTAAGCGTCGTAGGGTAAGTCGTTCAGGCGTTTACCGCCCACTTCGAACCGCGAGGTATTTACTTGGGTTTGGTTATAAGGCAAATACGTAAAATCCTGGCCCAGCCGCGCGGTAATCATGCCCACTTTAAAATCAGGCGCATTCTTCTCCATATCCGTGAGCCGCGCCACGCCGTCCTGGTCGGTGGTGACCTGGTATACCACCTGGTTATTCGTGCTGATAAACCGGATTTTGACGCCGGGCTGCACCTGCGCCGTGCGGATGGAATTGGCAAATACCGTTACTTCGTTTTTCCCCTGCTTCGCAATTAAACCAATATCCGAAACTGACAAAAGCTTAGAAGCGCCGAGCCATTTTTTATCGGTGCTGGTGACCGTTAGCACGTACAAGCCTTTAAATTCACTGTCGAAATCCAGGTCGTTCAGGTTTAGGTGCAGTAAGCGGGCATTGCCTTGTTTGCCCAAACTTTTGGTGTCGTACTCGCGCTCGAAAATAGTGCGGCCGTTCGTTTCGTCTACCGGGTAATAAGTGCGGGTATTGTATTCTTCGGTTTCTACGTCGTATTGACCTTCGTAATGCACACCTTCGCGCAATACCCGCAAAATATTGTTTTCGTACACTTTGCCGATACTCACCTTAATACGCGGCACCTGCACCACGTTTAAAGCAATATTACGGGCGCCCTGTCTGCTCAGGTAAATGCTTTTGCCATTGGCAAAACTAATACCCGGCCGCACCGCCGCGAACGAAATGGTATGGGAATAATCCTGGCCCAGTTTAGCCCCTGCCAGTCCCGTCAGGTTTTTAGAAATAACCAGATTGTAAGTGTTTTCCTGCGGGATATTGCCCTTTATCACAAAACCGCCTGCCTGTTCTTCTACGCTAAAGCTTACTTGCGGCTGTATTTTAATCAAATCGTACAGGTTATCAGTTTTTATTGGCTGGGTAGTAGCCACAAAAATCTGTTCTTGGCCGTTTTCTATACCAGCAGTTACTTCGGATATTTGCAAATATTTCCGGCTGGGCAATAATATCTCATTTTCGATAGCGCTTTTGGTTCCGTAGCTTGAACCAACGGTAGTCAGGCCGGGTGCAATCCGGAGGCGAAGCGGCAGGGCATCCTCTTTTAAAGCCGTATTATTTTTTAGTCTTACGCCCATAGTTTCGCCCGCATTTCCGCTTACTACCTCGGCGGGTACTTCTACGGTGCCGTTAAACACGTGCAGCCGATGCGTAAGTTGGGCAGGAACTACCGGATAATTAAAGTTTAAGGCCAAACGGGCTTCCAGTTCGTCGGGGTTGTTTTCGTTTCTCGCCCAAAAGGCTCTGGCTTCGGCTAATTCTAAGTAAGGGGTATGAAACCGGATAATCTGGTCGGCGGGAATCTTGTATTTTGTAGTGGTGTGCCGGAATAAATTAGCCGTAAGTTCGGCCTGAAAATCGGTGCTGGGCGCAAACGGCTGTAACGGCGAAAATACCAGTTCGTCGGGAGCCGTCCACTTAAAGCGGCCTTTTACGGCCGGGATAAAATTGAGGTAATTGATGGTATCCCATTTTTGTAATTGCTCTGCAGGCACCAGCGCTTTATCGAAAGTAAAAACCAGGTTCTGTTCTTGCTCTATTTCCTGTTCAAAGTTTTGGTGCTCAACCCGGAGTTCGTTTTTTTTACTGCGGCAGCTTTGTGAAATACATGTCAGTACCAGGATCCAAGCCATATCAGCCAGGAACGGAAGAAACAATTTGCGGGAATACATACAGATTGGGGTAGAAATAGCGGATTTATCCTGTTTTAAATGTAGATAAATTTCACAATTAAAACACCGGAACACTATACATTATTTTCGCTATGTTTTTTGGTTCTTTAACCATAAAAATATTGCTTTACCGCTAAATTAAATAAGGCTGACTCTGAAGCAAGCAATAGCCAATTTGTATGATGGAGCCGCAGCAAATAATAATTTTTCGTTCCAGGCAGATTTATCTAGCTGCTGTTTCGAATAAATGCTTCCGAGAAAAGTTCATGAGCTAAGTATAGAACTGATATTACCGGCTTTATAAAAATGGTAAAAACATAGCGTAAATCAATAATCCGCAGGAACTGAATATATAGGCTAATATCATAACTCCGCCTACTCTTCTTTCATCAGAGCTTTCGGATTTAAAATGGGTTAATGCTTGGTCTATTTGTAAGTGCCGTAAACGGTACCACGCATAAACACCGCCAGCTACCATTATACCCAAAGCAATGGTGATAACGCGGTTAGAAAATTTATCTTTCCATAATGTATCTACCAGATCGTTATGGAAAAGCCGGAGCGAGATAAAATAAAGAGAAAGGGCATTCAGCATGAGTAAAATAACCAGCGTAAAATAGGCGGCCCGATTAGCCTGGTTCAAATCATTGCCCGATTTATTATTTGCTTCCCGGATGCGGTAATAGAAGTAATAAAAAAAGTTAAGCATCTGCTGACCCGTAAAGTTTTCCGGATTCTGTAACACCGGCATTCAAAAAATCCGTTTTAGTTTTTATTCTGGCAAGGGAATAAAAACTAAAACGGATTTTTTAATAATTCAGCTATTGCAAGCGGGAAATAATGCCTTCTTATACCAAATAGTAAATAAAGGATTCCATAGCCAAACAGACCAACCCCGTCATTCTGGAAGAATCTTATGACTTACCTACTCAGAAGATTCTTCCAGAATGACGGATTTAGGTTTGATAAGTTGGTAAGTTTAAGATTGCTATGGTAATATTATTAATACGAAGTGGTATTAACTAGCTACAGCCAATTAATTTGATTATTACTTTTTACTAAGGTAAGGTTAAATCCGTAATAGCCTGGTATACCAACACCCGGAATTTATCGTTTAAGTTGCCGGAGGTATTAGGATATTTTTGGGTGTATAACAAAGCCACAATCCCTGTTTTAGGATCGACCCAGTAAGTAGTACCAAATATTCCGCCCCAATCGAACGACCCTTCCGAAACGCCTAGCTTTGCCGCTCCTCGGGCGGTGGTAATGCTAAAGCCTAAGCCAAATTTGTTGTCGCCTTGGTTTACCTCGCCAATCTGGTTCGTGGTAATCATTCGGACGGTAGCCGGGCTAAGTATACGGCGGCCGTTGTACTCGCCGCCATTTAACAGCATTTGCAGAAAAACAGCATAATCGTAAACGGTGGAAGACAAACCAGCCCCACCCGAAAAATAAGTACCCTTGGTTTTAGGATAGTCGGGCGTTAGACCGTTACGAACCGGCGTTTTAATAGTATTGCGAGTAGCATCTTCGGTATACAAAACAGCCAGGCGGTTTTGTTTTTCGGCCGGCAGGTAAAAATAAGTATCTTTCATGCCCAGCGGCTGAAACAGGCGCGTTCGCAAATATTCATCTAAAGATTGCCCGGATAATATTTCGATTAAATACCCAAGCACATCTGTATTAAGACCGTAAGTAAAGCGTTCGCCCGGCTGGTGTATTAAAGGTAAGGTTCCCAAAGTATTCATGGCATCGGCCAGTTTACCATTAGGAGTACCAATACCACTCGGAACGTGGGCTTTAGCGTAAATAGCCGTTGCTGCTTTGGTGCCAATAGTGGCGTAGCTGATGCCGGAAGTATGGGTAAGCAACTGCCGGATGGTAACTTCGCGCTGGGCGGGCACGGTGGTATAGGTACTGTCTTTCTCGTTGAACTTATCCAGCACCTTGGGGTTGCGAAAAGCCGGAATGTATCTGGAAATAGGATCGTCTAATAAAAATTTCCCTTCTTCGAACAGCATCATTAAACCAATGCTGGTAATAGCTTTGGTTTGCGAAGCTATCCGCATAATAGCATCGCGTTTTAAAGGGGTTTTGGCCGCATTATCATCCAATCCTACTGCTTTGTGGTAAATAATTTTACCGTTACGAGAAATTAAAGCAATAGCGCCCGGCACATAATTTTTATCTACATATTCCTGTAATACCCGGTCCAGTCGTTGCAACCGCTCGCTGCTCATACCCACCGCTTCGGGTTTTGCCTCCTGCAATACGGGACCGGTAGCCTTTTGGGCAAATGTGCTCAAAAAATAAAAGCATAAAAATAAAGTAGATAATGCGCTCCGCATGAACCTGAAAGTTAAATGAATAAAAGGCTAATATAAAAAACGCCAAAGCAAAGTACCAAACTTACTTAAACTTATTAATTTGTTATTTCGTGGGTAATGCTGATATTGCAACTATTCAATTCAAATAAAAACTAGCCAATTTAGTAAAGTTATCTGCTTTATTTTAAGCTTTTTACTAATACCAAAAAAAGCAACCTATACTTTAAAAATTAGTCTGCTACGCCATAGTTAACATGACCCTTAAAGAAACAATTTTACAAGAAGCCCTCGTACTATCTAAACGTAACGGCTTAGAAAACTTATCGGAGGCAGATATTATAAACCAGCTTGATATTTCGCAGGCTACCTTCCGCGAAATATTTACTAGTTTAAACGATATGGTTAATCAAGTAATAGCGTATGATATTAAACTTCAAAAAGAGGAGCACAAACATTTACTAGCTATTTCATCAAACGCCGTAGAAGCCATTATGCATTTACTGCAACACGGCATTCAGCAGGTACAATCAATTAATCCAATCTTTTATTTAAACTTACAGCAACACTATCCGGAAGCGTGGCAAATAGCCTTAAACCATTTAAGTTCTTATTCTTATCCGCAGATTCATGATATTATTAACCAAGGAATTATAGAAGGAAACTTCCGCAAAGATATTAATATCCAGTTAGTTACTAAAATAATAATGGAACAGTTAAACCTGATGCTCAATCCGGTTTTGTTTCCGCCCGAACGTTTTAATTTAGCCGAAGTATTCCGGAGTATCTTTTTGTATTACCTGCGTGGATTGTGTACCGATGTGGGTGGCAAACTAGCCGAAAACTTTTTTGCCAACAACCGGCTTTAATTTCCGGCCAGCATAAAATGAAAAGCCGGTTTGTTTTCTTAAAGAGAACAAACCGGCTTTTTACTTACCCTATCAGCGGGCAAACTTAATTAGTTGATAGAAATTCGTACTTTTTGGGTAAACTCTCGCAGCGCCGTTTTAAAATCTGAACCATGGTCGTGCATGTGGTTCAAAATCCAGATAGCGCCAAATACGTGGGTTAATTGCTCGCCTTCGTCGGCCCCTTCAATTTCAAAATCCGGCTGTTGCTCCTCAATCAGCAATTCCTCGGCGTGGCGCAACGACTCAATGGTTTGCGTTTCGACTAACTTTTTTATGGCTGGAATTTTCATAAGACTTAGTTCAGTTTGTTTATTAGGTTTACAACGGCTTCTTCTTTGCTGGCCGCTACGGTATCTACCAAAGTACCATTCTTAAAAATTGCAAAAAAAGGCAAATTGGTTACACCGCCAGTTTTACGCGCCTCCGGGCTTACTTCAGCGTTTACGTCTACAAACGCCACGTCTTTAAATTCTTCTTTATCGGCCATACGCTTAAACTTAGGCGAAAACAATCGGCAGTTGCCGCACCAGTCGGCGTAGTATTTAACTATAACTTTCTCATTTTGCGAGAGAACAGTATTAAAATCAGAATCGGATGCTTGAATTATAGCCATAGCTTTAATATATTATTAGTAATAAATAGTACTGCAAAATTAAAGGTAAATTTTTAACCTCAGGACTATAACAAATATTTTTTAAGCTCGGTTTAGATTTGCTTAAATTATTCATTAGCGGTACTTATTGCTTTTGCTATCCCGGGCCCAAATTTAATCTTGCAGTTGGGCTTGCTACCGGGTATTAATATACGATCTCAAAATAATAAGCTATTTCCCATTAAGTTAAATTCGGAAAATGGGTTCTTTGAAAAAGACATTCTCTTGTTCGGTTGTGCTTTAAAAAGCAAACCAACAAAAAAGAAGAATTCTGAAGTAACTTTTTTCGCATAAGGAAATGACATCCTACTCTTTTTGTCCAATTAATCAACACGTAAAGCAGAAAACCCCTGGTAGAATATTATACATATAATCCAACATTATTTATCTAATCAAAAATAAATTAGCAAGCTTACAATATAATAAATACAATCTTTATATTATTTTATATAAATCATTCATTATTGAACTATTCTTATTAAAATATATTTAATACAAATATTTGCAAATAGAATATTTTTAATACATTTGCCATCGAATTTGAAAAAATCAGTTGCAACACATCATCCTATAGCTAAAACAAGCAAACAACATAAGATAATACTTAAAACTGAGATTTATTAAATATAATTATTACCCATAACCTACATTAACCTTAGTTAGTTTTTTTATAACAATATTACAATATAAACGAATCTGCAACCATACTTTTTTTTTGCATTAGGATAATCTACCAGTTATAACAAACCATTAATTACACATTACAGCCAAAACCAAATCATTATATTTTTTTTATTATCCTCAAAAAAAACAACAGTAGTAAAGCAAATAATATTTAAATAAATAAAATAGGTATATAAACCATTATTCTCTATGACAAAACCTTTTACCTACTCTCTCGAAGCATTTACATGTTTATTGCTTTATCGCCGGGGCAAGTTGCTTGCGAAACAGCTTCCGCTGTTTTTAAGCGCTGCCCTATTATTGTTAGGACTATTCGGTTCATCCACCGCCAACGCCCAAATTACAAATGGCTACTGTAAGCCGACTCTTGGTAGTTGTTGCGAATGGATATCTAAAGTTAATTTTAATACCATAAATAACACAACTATTAACGAAGAGGGATATGCCGATTACACGAATATTTCTACGACGGTAGCAAAAGGCCAGACCATACCGATATCTGTTACAGTTTCTACTAATAGTACCTATACAGAATATGTTACCATTTATTTTGATTGGAATAGAGACTATATTTTTGAATCAGAAATAAAACTTGGCGGACAATCAATTAAAGGACAAGCCACCTTTACCGGCAGTGTTACCGTGCCAGCCGGGGCACCAGATGGGTGCTCGCTCATGCGGGTTTTTATGCAGTATGCTTCTGCTCCTAATGGGGCTTGCTCTATAGGTGATGGCGAAGTAG
>Ga0210040_10006000_pt1 | contig 15282 bp, 15 predicted proteins | sample CryGeyCG12114_NA_FD_185462 | JGI IMG/M metagenome (GOLD analysis project Ga0210040, IMG submission 185462) | Groundwater microbial communities from aquifer - Crystal Geyser CG19_WC_8/21/14_NA (SPAdes) (version 2) | ecosystem: Environmental > Aquatic > Deep subsurface > Groundwater | place: USA... | reverse complement strand
CGACGCTGCCGGGTTCAGCACAAGCGCGTCGGACGCGACCGCTTCCACTACCGTCACCGTCTCTGCAATTCTCGCCCGTGCTTCCGCAATCGAGCCGGGGTGCTCGGCCGCGTTCCGCCCTTCGTCCAGCAGGACCGCAACCGAGGCCGGGAACTCCTCTCCGCGCAGCCGGAACACGCCCCCCTGCGCCTGCACGCGAGCGAAGCGAACCTGGGTGGACAGTGGGAACATGTGGCTGCTCAAAGGTCCATGGTAAGGAACAGAGTGAGGGACCGCGGAGCGTTGACTTCGTAGCTGCCACTGCTGACAACGCGCCACTCGAAGGCGTCGGTGAGGTTCGTGACGCGGAACCGCAGCAGCGCTGGCGTTCCCGCCAAGGCGAAGCGATAGCGCAAGCCCGCATCGAGCGTGGTGATCGCCGGCAAGGTCACCTGGTTCAGGCGGTCACCGAAGCGTTCTCCGCGATGGTTGGCATCCAGGGTGAGCGACAGGCCGTCGACAAGCGCCACGTCGTACGTGGCCGACGCGGTGAGGATGGTACCGGCCTGCCCGACCGGCCGCCTCCCGATCCGGCCCAATTCGACCGGCTGACCGGTGACGTCCGGCTCCATCACCACCGCGCCGGCCACCAGCGTCATGCGCGGCGCAGGCGAGCCCGAGACGCTGAACTCCAGCCCGCGATGCCGCACCACGCCCAGTTCAACGAAACGGTTGCTCTCGTCGGCCGCGAAATACGGCTTCTCGATCGAGAAAGCGCCAGCAAGGAGGCGCATCTGGTTTGGCAGGACCCACCTCAAGCCCGCATCGACCTGGCGAGTAAGAATGGCCGGAAGCGCTTCGCCCCGGTTGACCGTGGTATCGGGCGCCACGCCGCTTTCCTCCAGGCCGCGTGCGTAGCTTGCGTAGAAGGCGAGCTCGGGTGCCACGGTCAGCGCAGCGGCGGCGTTGAGCAGCCAGGCCTGCTGCTTCGTCTGGGTGGTGATGCCGCCAGGCAGGAATACGCTCTTGGCGTAGTCCGTATATTGCGTGCCCAGTTGCAGCGAGCCGATCCCGCGCCATTGCAGGCCATAGCCGATGCCGGGCGTCCAATGCCGGACAGTCTCATTGGTCTGCGGCCCGAAGACAGCGTCAGCATCACGCTCTGTGCGACTGGGGTGAACGAGGTACTCAGCACTGCCTCAACGCTGCAGTCTGACATGCCTGCGCTTATGATCACCGTACCATCGGTCCGGGTAAGACGGGGACAACAGATGCGCCTCATTGTGCCGGGGCCGGAGACGCAGGACCAACCAGCGCCCGCTCGGCGTGATAATCAGCTTATCGCTCTAATGGGCGAAGCACTGCAGGCGCGCGAGCTCGTGCTTGCACATCCCGATCGCTCGATCGCCAGCATCGCTGGCGAGCATGGCAGATGTCGGACGCGGCTGGCAAAGCTGGTGGGGCTCTCCTGCATCGCGCCTGATGTCGTCACGGCCATCTTGGAGAGCAGACAGCCGGAGGCGCTCACGGCACGCAAGCTGAGTGGCATCGCGCTCCCTGCTGAGTGGGCGCAGCAAAGGCGGGTGCTGGGGTTTGGCTGAGCAGAGTCTCGCCAAGAGAGCGGCTAATGCTGCAATCCGCAGAAACCGTGGTTTCCCCTCATAGCGAAGCAGAACGAGCCCGGAACACAGCCGGTTCTTCAGCGAGATTCACCGGCCGCAAAACGGCTCACGATGGCACACGATCTGGCGCGAGAGCTGGCTTCTGCCGGCTGCTGGACGGGATGGCTTTGGCCTTGTGGCTGCGGCGGTGAATGGTCGCGGGAATAATCTGGTTGACCCACCTGACATTTCGCAGGCGCCCGTTGCCCATCACGCCCGGAGTGATTTCGCCTGTTCCAGAATTACGCACCCGGTTCATGCTGATTTTCGGCTTCGGCTTCATCGGTACAGTCATCCGATTGCGCAAGCAGGAGGAAATGCCATGAGTGGAACGGTACTTGCCATCGCCTGCGGCCTGGGCTGGCTGACTCTATTCGGGGTATCCGTCATGATCGGTGAAGCCATAAAGGGCCTCCGTAAGCCGCACGCTATTTTTGAAGCGCAAGTGGCGACGGACATGACCTCGCGCGTGCTTTACCGCTTCAGCCCACAAGGCGGCGACCTCCGTCCATTGGACACAGACTCGCGGAGTCTGCCTGCTGAGGATCCACGGTCCTTCCAGCGGGACGAGGTCTGGCTCACGTTGAGTGTGTTAAGCATGGCCGCCGCTTTCCTGCTTCTCGCCGTGATTGTGGCCGTGACAGTAGGGGTGGGGTGACGGCCAACCAACAGCACGGATGGCTTGTGGAAGCGGCGGCATATATGGCTGCAATCAAGCGCGATCTTGACCGCTGGATCGGCAGATCTTCTTGCGATACCAGCTGGAAATCGGAACCGGTTGTACAAAGGACGCACCGATGCGCGCAATTGGCTTCTCCGCCTTTGGTGGCCCTGATGTCCTCCAGGTTGTGGACTTGCCGGAAGTCCACGCTGGTCCGGGCGAGGTTCGGATCCGTGTTCATGCAGCGACGATCAACCCTACCGACATCGGGTTGCGCAGCGGCAAATGGGCCGAGCGGCTGAAGGACGTACCGCCGCCATACGTGCCGGGAATGGAAGCGGCGGGGATTGTCGACGAGGTCGGAAGCGGTGTTCCCGACCGGTTGCAGGTGGGCGATGCGGTCATGGCGATCGTGGTGCCGAAAGGCAGCCACGGTGCACAGCGCGAGCAGATCGTGCTCGATGCCCGATCGGTGGTGCGCGCTCCTGCCGGAAAGACGCATGCCGAGGCTGCCACCTTGCCGATGAACGGGCTGACGGCGCGGCAATCGCTCGACCTGCTCGGACTGAAGCCGGGGCAGGGCCAAAGCCGAGGGGCTCACGGTGATCGCCGACGCATCCGAGAAAGATGAACAGCTGGTCGCTTCGCTCGGCGCCGATATCATCGTCCGCAGGGGAGAGGACGTGGCGGCGCGCTTTCGCGACCACTTCCCCGACGGGGTCAACGGGCTGGCCGACGGAGCGGTGCTTAACGAGCGGGTGATTGCGGCCGTGCACAACGGGGGCGCCTTCACCTCGGTTCGCGGTTTTCTCGGCACTCCGCAGCGCGATATCCGGTTTACAGCGACCCTGGTGGGTTCCTACGTGCAGAAGTGGCAGCTGCTGGACCGACTTCGGCAACAGGTCGAGGCCGGCGACATCATGCTCCGCGTGGCAGAGGTTTACCCGCCAGAACGGGCCGCCGAAGCGCACCGGCGGCTCGAGGCAGGAGGCACGAGAGGACGGCTCACCATAGCGTTCTGATTGAGCGGCACGACGTTGTGTGGTGCTCGCGCTTGAGCCGCCAGCTTTCGGGCAGCTTTCAGGCGACCGATGCCAGGTAGCGGGACCATCGTTCAGCTCGCTGCTGGTTTTCGAAAGATCCATTCTTAGCCGTTCAGAGCCGCCTCACCTCTTTCCGAAACGGCCAACCATTGAGGTTCCGCCGAGCACCGCCTCGGCGCGCTCTCGCTTGGAGCTGAGCTTCACCGCGGGTGAGACAGCAACCGCTAGCAGGTCAGGCGGCGGCACGCTCGATCTCAGGCGCCACGCTCGCTACGAAATCATCCATCGTCTGCTCGCCCATATCCACCGCTTTCGCTCCGCCGCCCGCAACGACCGTCATGTTGGTGATACCGATGACGCCCAGGATCAGGCGGAGATACTGGGTTGCGATGTCGCGGTCGCGGATCGGCGAACCCTCGGTATAGACGCCACCTGAGGCGATCAGCACCGTCGCCTTCTTGCCGGTGACAAGGCCGCTGCCGTCGTGCCCAAGCGTCAGCCCCTTGCGAACGATGTGGTCTACCCACGCCTTGAGTGCGGCCGGCACGTTGTAGTTGTAGACCGGCGTCGCAATCGCGATGTGCTCCGCGCCCAGGATCTCACCGACCAGATCATCGGACAGGCGCAGTGCTTCCTTCATCTCCGGTGAGTGCTGCTCCGCTGGCGTGAAATAGGCCTGGAGCCAGGGCGCAGTTACGAACGGCAGGTCGGTTTCCATGAGGTCGCGGATGATCACCTCCCCGCCCGGATGCGCTGTCTGCCAAGCCGCCACGAAGCGGCGGGTCAGGGTGCGCGAGATGGAATGGTCGCCGCGCGGGCTGGTCTCGACGACGAGAAGCTTGGTCATGATAGGTCTCCTTGAAAAGATTATCCGAAGCGGAAGCCGGAGATCGGCTTGCCGAGCGCATGTCCGTGGAAGACAGTCCGGCCGGGCTCGCCGCATGCTGCGCCGGCGGCGACCATCAGCGGCAGCAGGTGATCCTCGTGCGGCTGCGCCTGACGGGCTCCGGGCGCCTGCTCCCACTCAGCCAGCGAGCGATCGCGCGTCGCATCGTTTGTCATCGCTTCGCGCAGCCACGCATCAAAAGCCTCGGCGGCAGGATCGGGACTACCGCGCCCACCCATGAAGCCGCGCATGTTGTGGTAGCTCTGGCCGCTGCCCACGATCAGCACGCCTTCTTGGCGCAGCGGCTTGAGGGCGCGGCCGATCGCGAGATGCGCCTCCGGATCGAGCCCGCGCTGGAGCGACAACTGAACCGTGGGAACGTCGGCGTGCGGGAACATGACCTTCAGCGGCACGAACACGCCATGGTCCCATCCCCGGCTGGCATCAGATCCGCTTTCGATCCCGGCCGCGCCGAGCAGCTTGCGGGCCCGCGCTGCCACATTTGGGGCGCCGGGGGCAGGCCATGTCAGCTGGTAGGTGTGCTCGGGAAAGCCGCCATAATCGAACAGCAGCGGTGGCGCCGCCGCGGCGTTGACGGTCGGGCGCGCTTCTTCCCAATGTCCCGAGATGACAAGGATGGCGCGGGGCTGTTCGTCGAGCGCGTTGGTGAAGCCGCGGAGATACGCCTCCAACCCGCTCCACGCATCCCGCATGGGACCAGGCTCGAGGAAGAAGCACGGGCCGCCGCCGTGGTTGATGAAGTAGGTCGGTTGCATGCAGCCGATCTAGACCCCACCACGGTTCTACAGGAGCGATCAAATTGTGATGGTTTCTATCGGCGGAGATAATGGATGTGATCGGTAGCCTCAGCCTCGATCAATTGCGCGTACTGGCTGCGATCGTCGAAACGGGCAGCTTCTCGGCCGCGGGTCGGAAGCTCGGGCGCGCGCAATCAGCGATCAGCCAGGCAATCGCGACGTTGGAAGCGCTGCAAGGCGTGGCGTTGTTCGACCGCAGCGGACACCGGCCACGCCTTACCGACGTGGGGCGCGTACTGGTTGACCATGCCAGACTGGTGCTGGCCAGTGCCGCACGGTTCGAGGCGGTGGCGGCGGGAACGCGAGAGGGCCTCGAAGCTGAACTTGCGCTCGCAATTGACCCGCTCGTTCCGACCGCGCCGCTGATCGACAGTCTGCGCGCCGTGGGCGAAACCTTTCCCGACCTGCCGGTCAGCTTCTCTACCGAAGGGTTGGGCGGGTCGTTGCGGCGGCTACGGGACGACTCGGCAGCGCTCGCGATCTGTCTTCTGCTTCCCGACGTTCCGGAGGACATTTCCGCTTACCCCTTGCTCCGGATCGGCATGCAGCCGGTGGTGGCACCGTGCCATCCCCTGGCATCGCTGGAGCGCGCCGCGACCCGCGGTGATCTGGAGCCTCACGTCCAGCTCGTGCTTTCCGACCCCGTCGATCCTTGCGGCGCAGCCTATGGCCTGTCGAGCGCGCGCCTTTGGCGCTTCGTGGACCTTGGTCGGCGGTTCGACTTCCTGCTTGCCGGCTTTGGATGGTGCCGCATGCCAGGTCATCTCGTTGCGGAGCCCATCGCCGAGGGAAAGCTGATCGCGCTCAGGATCGAGGACGACCCGACGCCCGAAGAAGGACTCGTCATCTATGCAGCACACCGGCGGGACCGCGGCTTGGGTCCTGCAGGTCGCTGGCTGCTCAACACGCTGCGGCAGCGGCTTGAACCTTGAGGAGACTAGCGATTACTCGGTATCCCAGATGATAATGACGGTTGGAAAACTGCTCCTGATCATCGGCTTCTGTTGAAGACCCATCTGCGGACATTCAGTGCGTGCTAGCGGCTTTCTTGAAGCCGACCCTTACTCATCACCGTCCAGGGCCGATTGCCTGGTGAGCAGCCGCCCCGTTATCCCATCATCCGGCAGCGAGCTTGCGGCCGAGGAAATCGCGTATGTAGGCGGCGACCTCCTCATGGTGCGTGTCCAGCGCGAAATGCCCTGTGTCCAGCAAGTGGATCTCCGCATCCAGCACGTCCCTTCGGTATGCCTCCGCACCGGGAGGCAGAAAGAACGGATCGTTCTTTCCCCAGACGGCCAGCAATGGCGGGTGGTGGCGGCGAAGATAGGCCTGGAAATCCGGATAGAGCGCGACATTGGTCCGGTAGCTTAAAATCAGGTCGAGCTGGATCTCTTCGGCTTCCGGCCGGTGCATGTAGAAGGTGTCGAGCATGATGCCGTCCGGCGACATCACTCCCGCGGGTGCGCCGTGCTCATGCTGGACGCGGATCGCCTCGTCGGAAAGCGAAGCGCGAGTTGCCTCGCGATGGACGGGCGTCGGCTCCCGCCAGTACGCCTCCCACGGCCCCCAATCCTTGCTGAAGCCCTCCACATAGGCATTGCCGTTCTGGGTGATAATCGCGCTAACGCGTTCGGGATGCTTCGCCGCCAGCCGGAGCCCAATGGGCGCCCCATAATCGAAGATGTAGAGCGCGTACCGTGTGAGGCCGATCGCATCGACGAAACCGCCGATCACCTCGGCCAGCGCGTCGAAGCTGTAGGTAAAACGGTCGCGCGGCGGCGACTTGGTCTGCCCGAAACCCGGCAAGTCGGGCGCGATCAACCGATAGCGGTCGGCCAGCGCCGGCATCAGATCGCGGAACATGTGGCTCGACGTCGGGAAGCCGTGAAGAAGCAGAATGACCGGCGCGTCGGCCGGACCCATCTCCCGATAGAACACATCTACCTCGCTCACCTTCTGCGTGCGGTAGCGCATGGCGGACATCGACTTCTCCTTCGGCTCGGCACTGAGGGTGCATGCTGCTTCCTTGATCGAAGCGCCAATGTAGTTGTTTCTCCAATAAGCAGAATGCTTGCAGTTGGACCGACTTGATTGCAGTTTGCGAAACAATGGATCGGCTGGATGCGATGATGCTGTTCGTGACAGCGGTGGAGGACGGCTCGCTCGCCGCGGCGGCCAAGCGGCATGGGCGATCGCCTGCGGCGGCGACGCGCGCTGTCACGCTGCTGGAGCGGTACGCGGGCGAAACGCTGATGCTGCGATCGACCCGCAAGCTTAGCCTCACCGCCGCGGGTGAGCGCCACCTCGCGATCTGGCGGGACGTATTGGCAAGGCTCCGTGAGATCGAGCCGGAAGCTGCAGAGGACCCGCTTCAGGGCGGCATTGTGCTCACCGCGCCCGAGCTGTTCGGGCGGCTACAGGTGATGCCGCTTCTCGAAGTCTTCCTGCGAGACCATCCGCAAGTCTCGGCCCGCGTGCTGATGGTGAATCGGGTGATCGATCTAATCAGCGAAGGCGTCGATCTTGCGGTGCGTCTGGCGCCACTACCCGACTCGACGATGACCGCTATCAAGGTGGGGGAGGTACGCGCGCTCCTCTGCGCGTCGCCCGACTATCTGGCGCGCCACGGTGCGCCGGCCACCCCTCAGGATCTCGACCATCACGACTGCATCGGTTTGAATGCCGCAGGTGACGGCGAACTTTGGCCGTTCGCCATTGGACCCGAGCAGAGCAAGCGCATGCGCTCCCTCCGGGTCCATACGCGGCTCAGCGTCAACAGCGCGGCCGCGGCGATTGATGCGGCGCGGCGCGGCCACGGCGTGATCCGCGCGCGTTCCTATCAGGTGGCGGAGGATATCGCGGCTGGCCGCCTCGTCCGCGTCCTCCCGAAGTTCGAGCCACCGCCGACGCCAGCGCACCTCGTCTTCCATCCCGATCGGGCAAAAAGGGGTGTGCTCCGGGCGTTCATCGAGCACGCTGTCCCGACGTTGAAGCGCGAGCTTTCGGTCACCGCGATGACCATGCAACATCACTGAATGCGGCTCCTGCCGGACAGCTCCCCTGCGCCAAGACCCATTTGCGGTCATTCATCTCGCGGTGTTCGTTCCCCGAACCCGGCCACTCGTTCAGAGTTTATCTTGCACCGAAAACCGATGTGACGCCCGCCAAGCCGACGCGCAGATATTCTATTCCGCCAACGCGAGAGGTGTGTACGTGGGGATTGCAGCATCCCCGCGAATCGCCAACGTTTCCCTACTGTGCGTTGATGCTCATCCGCTCAGCGCAGCGCGCGACCCAGTCACGGATTGTTGGCTCCACGGGCATCATCTCGCGAAACCAAAGGAACGGCGAGTTGCAGAGCATGTCCGCGGCAGAGAAGCGGTCGCCGAGCAGCCACGGCCCGCTTCGTAGCGGTTCCGCCAGGCGCTCAATTATCGTGTTGAAATCGCGCAGGCCTGCCGTGATCGCCGGATGGCTGACATCCGCCCACTTCAAGACAAGGAGCGGCTCGATGATCCCTTGATAGTAGAAGGCCTCTGTGCATTATTCAGACACAGATTCACGGTAAGCGCGGGCTTTCACCTGGGCCTTACCTTTCGGCCAGGAGACGGAAGAGGTTTGTGAAAGGCGTAGAGCCGTCGGAACCGGCAGCGCTGTTTCCACCCTCAGATACGAACGTTTGTGGAAGAGGCCGAATGAGGGTGGGTTCCGGCTCAGGGCGAAATGGCACTTTAGACGGATGGCCGGGTTTGGGTGGTGAGCGGACTGGCGGCTTGTGGCACGCTGCAGCGGCGAGCTGCCGTGCTCACCAGGCCTCTGCTTGTTGGGGTCACGACACGCAAGTGAGTGTTGAAGAACCGCTATGACGAAGATTGGACAGCATATCTTCGTTCTCGTTTTACAGATCCCAAATACACACCGGGCCGACTGCATGAGCTAATAGCACTTTTAGATACTCGTGTAGTTTTCTCATTAAACTTTGACGACATTTACGAAAAAAAGAGTCGAGAGATTAACGAAGCATCACAGTTTACGAAAAACTACAGCGACGCTGATGTCTGTGAATTCCTGCGAAACGATGCGAGGTATGTTGTTAAGGTCCACGAAAATTTGGCTTCACCAGCAACGCCGATATTCACTCAGGAAGATTATGCACGTGCGCGTATAAAACACAGTCTGTTCTATACTGCATTCGATGCCGCCTTAATGACACATACATTTCTTTTTATTGGTTGCGGCTATGGCGATCCGGATGTTAATTTGCTTCTTGATAATCAAGCATTTAGTGCGCAGCCGGGGTCGACTAATCCCCATTATTTTCTCACATCTGACGACATTGCAGAAGATATGAAGAGATCTTTGCGGAAGAATAGGAACCTTAAGACGCTTTGTTATGAGCAGGTTGACAACGATCATTCAGGTTTAGTCTTAGCTGTTGATCAATTATACGGCAGGGTTACCGAAGCACGTTCTTTTCTCCTTGAGAGTACAAACTGGTAACTATCCCGACTCTGGCTGCACGGGTTCTGTTTCTACAGCAAGCGAGGCCTAATATTTGTTCATATCTGCCCCTGACCAAGCGGTTCAAAATCTATCACTTCCGACCTGCGGTATCCGTTCGCACCTAGCGTACGGAAAACTCACTTTCGTGTAGCGACCCCAACCCAGCCTTGGCGTTGTTTAGCTGGAAACAAACGCTTTGCCCTCACCATGAGGGCGCGAGCTGCCATAGATTGACCGGCGAGGCGCTACCGTGAATCTGTGTCCAGATAACGCACCGAGGCCTTCATGGAGATGGGAGATGGGGCACTCATCAATGGATCCTGCCTTTCACGAGCTTCGGCTGTGGAACGAAGGTCGTGTGATCGGCGCGAAGCAGGCGCTGAAACCGCAACAGGTCTGGGTCATTCGCTTCTGGCTTGGACAACACCGCCGACTGCGTGACCGAGCGCTCTTCGACCTTGCTATCGATAGCAAGCTTCGCGGTTGTGACGCGGTTAAGATCCGCATCGGCGACATCGTCGCGGGCGGTCGCATCCGAGATCGCGCCGTCGTGGTGCAGCAGAAGACCAATCGGCCGGTGCAGTTCGAGCTGGTTGAGCCAGCTCGCAAAACCCTGCTTGCCTGGCTTGAGCGGCCGCGGCGGAACGCTCAACGACTTCGTCTTGCCGAGCCGGAACGACTACATGGGTTACAGAGCACGCGGCAGTATGCTCGCCTCGTTCGCGAATGGGTCATCGGCATTGGCCTCCAGGCCGAGGAGTACGGCACCCACTCGCTTCGACGCACTAAGGCATCAATCATCTACAAGGCAATTGGTAACCTCCGGGCCGTTCAGATTCTGCTCGGCCACGCCAAAATCGAGAGTACCGTTCGCTACCTCGGTGTCGATGTTGAGGACGCACTGGAATTGTCGGAGCGAACGGAAATATGACCGGACCGTATGACCCATTTTCGGCCGTTTAGCATCGCCTGACCGCTTCCTACAATCGGACGATCATTCATCACCTAGCGCCGGCCGCCGCCGCTCGTCCTGACGCCTTTAGACGCCGCGCCAGGAGAGCGGACCAGGCGCCGCATCAGCCGAATAGTCGACTTGTAATACGCGACGTTGCCTCGGCGGATCGGCAGCCAGGGAGGCGTGAACGATGGGTGTAGAATAGAGCCAGATGTCGCCGCGTTCGGCGAGGCAGAGCCGCTCGCCAAAGGCCGCTACCACGCGCTCAATCTCGGCTTCAGGCAGGCGGCCGAGCCTGTGTGAGCCAGGCACGATCCGCAACGGAGCGTTGCTTACATCCACCGCATCTAGGTGCACGCGCAGGGTCACCATGCGCTCCAGGATCTCAAACGGCGGCTCGACCTGGATCAGGCCCGACTTCACCGTCCACGGCCCGAATCCGTCCGCGTCGACCCGCTCCATAACCACGATGGTGCGATCCTGATGCCACCCCAGCGCCCAATTCTTCTCGGCCGTCTTATCAAACAGAAACGCACGAACGGGGCGAGCCTCAACCCCAAGCGCTACAGCCGCGATTGCGCCGATCGATCCAGTCACGTCGAGGAGCGGCTGCAACTTCACCCCGCCCCCGATCCGAACCCCCGGCGTGTTCGTTGGCAACGCGGCCAACGCAACCTCAAGGCGGACGCAATCAGCCTCCTCTAGAGCGTCCCTGAAAAGCTGGGCTCCTTCCTTGTCGAAGGTGAGCTCAGCGGAAAGGTCGATCCTCGAAGGCATAGGGTCAAATAGCCCAAGGCATAGCCAAGGTCGACTTGCCGGACCCACTTTCGGCCATTCAGCCCGCCTGAGCGGTTCTCCCGAACCGGCCGTTCAATTAGTTGTCTACTTCGCAGTAGGACAGATGGCCCCAAACACAATTGTGGCATTAAGCCTTTCGCCGTCTCTCGCTTGCGGGTGGGGGGCGAAAAGGTAAGGTCTTCCGCTTCTCATGAGAGCGGTTGCCAGAACCGGTCATTGAAGAAAGCAAAGTGGAATGATCCGCATCATACATAGCGCGGACTGGCAGCTCGGAAAGCCATTCGGCCGCTTCGAGGTGGACGTGCGTGCAAGCCTCACTGAAGCGCGGTTCGAGGCAATTGACGCGATCGGACGGGCAGCGACCGAGCACGGCGCAAGGCATGTTCTGGTGGCAGGCGACGTCTTCGACACGGAAGGTCCGGAGGACCGCACGATCATTCAGGCGGTTTCACGGATGGAGCGCCATCCATGTCGCTGGTGGCTGCTACCGGGTAACCACGACTACGCGCGCAATCGCGGCCTGTGGGAACGGGTCCGTGCCAAACACGGCTCCAATATCCAAGTGCTTGATGAACCAGTGCCGCAAGAAATCGAGGGTGGGGTCTGGCTGCTGCCAGCGCCTTTGACTCACCGACATACGCTCGAAGATCCAACGGAGATATTCGACGTCGTGAGTACGCCTGGCAGTGATCTGCGCATCGGCATCGCTCATGGATCAATTCGTGAATTCGGTTCCCAGGGCGATACCCAAAACCAGATCGCCCCCGATCGCGTGCAGCGGTCAGGTCTCGACTATCTCGCCCTAGGCGACTGGCACGGAATGCTCAGTGCGGGTCCTCGGACCTGGTATTCAGGCACACCGGAGACTGACCGCTTCCAGCGCGACGAGCCAGGTCACGCTTTGCTAATCGAGCTGGAACCCGGGCGCGAGCCGGTGCTGACGGCGCTGCGGACCGGCAAGTTTCAATGGCTATCTCGCGAGTGGAGAGTGAATGATTTCACCGCATTCGAGGCAGAACGTGATCAACTGCTTGCCGCTGTCGATCCGGCAGCGACGCTCTTGCAGCTGACCCTCGTCGGGATCACCAGCCTCACCGACCGCGTCGCGATGTTGGGGAGCCTTGAGGGTGACCTGACGCACCGGCTCCGGCATCTTGCTTTCCGTGCCGATGATCTTGTCGCGCGGCCGAGCGAGGAGGACTTGGCGATGTTCACGGCCGAAGGGATGCTGGGCGCCGCGGCGGCCAAGCTGCACACGAAGGCGGAAGCGGGAGGGGCGGAAGGTCTCGTCGCACAGCGGGCGCTCGAACGCCTATTTGTCGAGCATGCGAAAGGGGAAGCCGCTTGAGCCTGATTCTGCGCCGGATCACGGCCATGAGCTTCCGCAAGTTTCGCGAACCTGTGACGGTTGAGGGACTTACCGACGGTCTCAACATCGTCATCGAGCCCAACGAGACCGGCAAGTCGACGCTACTCGAAGCGGTGCGTGCCGCTTTCTTCGTTCGCCACGGAACACGAAATCAGCTTGCGCAATCCTATCTGCCGCACGGTGAAAATGTAGCGCCGGGAATCGAGGTCGAATTTGAGCTGCGCGGCGAGGATTGGCTGGTCGCCAAGCGCTTCCTCAAAACTCCCTTGCTGGAGGTTCGCGGGCCGCGAGGACGGGCGCAGGGTGATGCGGCGGAGGAACAGCTGCAGCAGCTGCTGGGCTTCGAGCGCAACACGAGCCGGACCGGCGACGTTGCGGCATATGGCGCGCTCGGCCTGCTCTGGGTCGGGCAGGCAGAAGCGCTCTCCGTTTCCCCACCAGGACAGATCGTGCGCGACAGCGTGCGCTCGACACTTGAGTCAGAAGTGGGCGCGATCATGGGAGGCGCCGCCTACGAGCAGGTGCGCGGGCGTATTGACCGGCAACATGCCGACTATTAGACGCCAAAAGGTTCGATTGGCGGACGGCAGCGCGACGCCAGCGAGCGCGCCTCCCAAGCGGATGCAGATGCGGCCGAAGCACAGGCACGGCTCGTCGCGCTGGAAGAAGCCTTTGCCGATTTGGAGGATCGGCGCACGTGGCTCAAGGTGCTGCGCAGGGATCTGGCAAATGACCCGGATGTCGAAACCCGCGCCGAGATCGTGCGCTCGCTCGAAACGGCGCGCTCAGCAGCGCAGATCTTAGCCACGCGCAAAGCCGAGCACGACGCTGCGGAGCGCAGGCTAAGGGCTCTCGACGACCTTCGTTTGCGGTATGAGGGGGCGGCCACATATCGCGACAGCGCAAATGCGGCTTTGACGATTGCGAAAGAAAAGCGCGGTGGCTTGGCTAACGACCTCGAGGCCGCGAAGGAGAAAGTTGAAACCGCGCGGGTCGAGCTGTCCGATGCTCGCCAGGGGCGGCAGGAGGCCAAGTTGGCGCTGGCGGCGGGCCAGCAGCAGGCGGCTGCGTATGGGCGCCGTGCGGCTGTTCTCAGCGCCAAGGAGCGGCACGGCCAACTGCTGAAGCTCGAAGCCGAATTGTCGAACACACGGGAAGTCGCGAGTACCAGCATTCCCGCGGCAACTATCGCGGAGCTAGAAAAGGGCGAGCGCGCCATAGCAGAAGCACGCGCCGTGCTTGCGGCGGGGTCGACCACTATCGAGCTCACCGGACGGGTGTCACAAATCACGATTGACGGCGATCCGTTTGAACCGGGCGAGCGTACTTTGACCCGCGAGACGCGAATTGCGCTCGGCGGCGATGCCGAACTGGTTGTCCGACCGCCGAGCACTGTCGCCAGCGCGGAGGCACGGCTCATGGAGGCGACCCATTTGAAGTCCTAGGATAGGCAGCACTAAGTACATGAACGCACGATCGCTCGCAGGAAGCGCAGCCCGCTGCCGGGTGGCGCATAGCCGCCAAGCTACCTGATGTGATCGATTGAGCGTCGTCAGCGTTTACGAACGAACTCCGCGCGAAGGACGAGCCCTTTGATCCCTTCGTACTTGCAGTCGATCTCCTGGCTGTCTCCGGTAAGCCGTATCGCCTTGATCAGGGTGCCCCGTTTCAACGTCTGCCCAGCGCCCTTCACATCCAAATCTTTGATGAGAGTGACCTGGTCCCCGTCGGCGAGAACGTTACCCACGGCATCACGCACTTCGACTGCAGAAGACACTTCCGCCTGTTCTGCCTGCTGCGATGCCGGCATCCATTCGCCGGAAGCTTCGTCGAATACGTACTCTTCGTCCGGCATGTAGGCTCCAATCGACTTGACCATAGGCGCAGCCCAGACCGCCAACCAGCCAAGTCCTCTTAGGTCCGTCATTCAGCGTCGCACCTTCCCGCGGCAGATCAACGACCGGCGTATTGCGAGAAAAAACCGTGCACATGCGAGCGTCTGATACTGGCTGGGCCGCTGCAGCTTAACCTCGACGGCAGTCAGCTCAAGGGCAAGCCGAGATATCTCGTCCTCATGAGGCGAAATCCCACCGCATCGATCTCGGTCTCTGACTGCAGCTTATCCGGCGAATGACAGCCTGACCCCGAAGAACTGGGCCCGTTCGGGCGTTAGTTCTGCAGGCCGATCTGTCCAGGGGAGTGTCCAAGGACTGTATGGTGCGGTCGAGAAGACTCGAACTTCCACGGGCTTTCGCCCACAACGACCTCAACGTTGCGCGTCTACCAGTTCCGCCACGACCGCATCATGAAAAGGGCCGCTCGATGCGAGCCCCGCCGGTAGGAGCGCGCCCTTAGCAACCTTGCGGGCCGACTGCAAGCGCGCTTGATACCGCGAACGCAAGAGCGGATGGGCTCAGCCCGGTTTCCAGCCGATTTCGGCGGATTGCGCCGAGCGTGGCACATCCGTCACGGCCTCGTTGATTGCCACGCTCTCTCCCGGGGCGAGGCGGCGCTTGGGCGGGACGACCTCCCAGCTGTAGACGATCCGCTCGCGCGCATCGCGCAGCACGATCAGGATGGGCGGGACCTGCTCGGTCGCGCTGCCGGAA
>Ga0210040_10005999_pt1 | contig 15286 bp, 11 predicted proteins | sample CryGeyCG12114_NA_FD_185462 | JGI IMG/M metagenome (GOLD analysis project Ga0210040, IMG submission 185462) | Groundwater microbial communities from aquifer - Crystal Geyser CG19_WC_8/21/14_NA (SPAdes) (version 2) | ecosystem: Environmental > Aquatic > Deep subsurface > Groundwater | place: USA... | reverse complement strand
GGATCGTAGCCCCAGTTGTACTGCGGCTTATCCAGGGCGGCTTCGTTAACAGACATATAATCAAAGGCCGGAAGCAGGTGCACGTGCGTCACGCCCAGTTCCTTTATATGGTCGATGCCGGTAGCCAGACCGTCTGGGCTGGTGGTGCCAGCCTCAACAAGTCCCAGGAACTTGCCGGGTTTGGAACTGCCGGAGTTCTTACTGATCGTAAGGTCGCGCACATGTGCCTCATACAGCACGACTTCATTGGGTGAGGCAACGGCCGGACCTTTGTCCTGCGCCCAGTTCTCCGGATCAGTCGCTGCCATGTCGAGCACCATTGCGCGTTTGCCGTTCACTCCAACTGCCGTGGCGTATATGCCGGGTGTTTCAGCCAGCCATTCGCCCTCTACCTTTACCTGGTAGGTGTAGTAAATACCCTGCAGGTCTTTGTTGATAGCCAAGGTCCAAAGTCCCTCTTCGGTTTCCGCCAGCGCTCTTCTTTCGAGCAAGTTGTCTCCGTCTCCTGAGGCGTATAAGTTCAGCGCCACTTCCTCCGCTACCGGCGACCAAAGCTTGAAGATAGTACTTTGTGGGGTGTATGCTGTCCAGAGATTCGCCTCGGGGTACGTAGGGTAATCCGTAAAACTCTTATAGGCGAGTGTGTTGGTTGATATAAATGCCATATAATTGGAAAAAGTAAATGCTTAAAGGGGAGCCCAGTTCACTAGCCGTCAAAGCTATATAAGGTAATCACACAGATGCCTTATACGGTAAGTAGCAGATTTTACCTGCTGATGATAAGCTTTTTTAGCAGTTGAAATAACGATCTGCCGCAGCAATGCACTCAAGCGGTACGCTGTGTACAACAATATATGAAATCGATAGTTCAGAACGTAGGAAATGTGATTTTTAAATCATATAAAACCAGCTATATAGCTCCTGTCAAGCTACTTAAAATTGATGGGGAACCACAGCGTGGGGGGCTTTACGAGAAAATATATATTCCCCTCCTGGCCAGAAGCCGCCTGGAGCAGGGGCTACGGCTTACGCATCACCCTGCTTAGGATCTGGGCGGAAGCCGGTCTTTTTCTGGTACAGTTTGGCCAGCGGATAGCTTGTGACGCCATGAACCAGCGTGGAGCCAAAAACAATCAGGCTGCCGACAATCCAGACTTCCTGCATGCCCAGTTTCCGGAGGCAGATCATCATGTAAAACATAGCCGCCACGCCAATTGGCCCAAACCAGCCAGCCATCAGCACATCAGGCCAGGAGTGAATCTTCCGCAGGAAGGGCCGCATCAGCAGAAAGACGGGGAGGCGGCGCAGCAGCAATACCGCAGCCACTACAACGATGGCTTTCCAGCCAAAGGCCAGCCAGTCGTGCCACGGCAGTATGAGACCGAAAAGCAGGAAGACAGGAATCGTAAAAATGCGCTCCATCGCTTCCTGCACGTTGTCCTGCTCCACATCCTCCTCTTTGCTCAGCACTAACTTGGCAGCATACCCGGCGGCAAAAACGCCCACAATTCCATTGCAGTGCAGCAGCTCCAGGAAGGACAGGACAAAAAAGCCCAGAGCCATCGAGAAACTCAGCAGCGACGCCTGCGACATCCAGTTGGCTTTCCGGGCCTTCACCAGCAGCTTGCCAGCCACATAACCAATCAGCAGCCCCAGCAAAATGCCGCCTCCCGTTTCCCAGAGCACCGGTTTCAGCAGCCACTCCTGCAGGGCATGCCCGGGCTTCTGGATAAGCAGCAAAGGCAGGAAAACAAAGGGAAAAGCAAGGCCGTCGTTCGCGCCGGCCTCAAAAGAGAGGCCGTTGCGGAGGTTGCCCGGAAGAAGCTTCTTGGCCGTTTCGCCGGCCACAATGGTAGCGGCCGCCACAGGGTCGGTCGGGGTGATCACGGCTCCTATCAGCAGGCACACCAGCCAATCAAAACCGAAGATCAGCTTTAACAGCAGCGTAGAAAAAATGCACATGCCCACCATGCCCACCAGCACCAGCAGTACCTGCAGGTGCGTGTTCTCTTTCAGATAAGGCTTGGGAATGCGAAGGGCAGTAGACATCAGCGCCATGCCGATTGTGAGACGGCACGCAACGTCCATGATTGTTTCCTTTGAGCCCCAATCCTGCATGTCGAGCAGGTTAAGCACCTGGGGGCCCAGCAGGATGCCTGCGAGCGTGGCCAGGATGGGTTCACTGCCGATAGAGCGCTTTATTTTTTTATAGACAAGCCCGGAGGCCAGCAGCAGAAAACTTACAGCGGCAAGTGCAATGTTGAAGTCTTTCATTCATAAAAGATTGTAAAGTGCCAGGTGCCTGCTGCTGTTTTACCCCACTCAGGTGCTTTAGGTTTTTTTGCACATTTCTGCTGCGTCGGAAGTGGCTGCTGCTGAAGGCAGTTTCAATAGTCAGTTTATATATACAAGGTGGCTTGGAGGTAGGTAACGCAGGTGCCGGCAATCAGAACGCGTTCGCCCGCATTGGTGCAGAACAGTTTGCCGGTTCTTTCGGACACCTGCAGCGCAGTCAGCTCTTTTTTGTTGAATTGCTGGCTCCAGTAGGGGATAAGGGAGCAGTGGGCGGAGCCGGTCACGGGATCTTCAAAGATGCTGGCCTGCGGTGTAAAGAAGCGGGAGACAAAATCGACGGTGTCACCTTTTGCCGTGGCTATAATGCCACCAGGGTCCAGGTTGATCTGGTCTAAAACCGACCTGTCCGGCTGCAATGCCCGCACGGTTGCCTCGCAGTCATATACCAGCACATAGTCTCTTGCCTTCCAAACCTCCAGCGGTTGGATGCCCATGCCGTCGGCTATGATTTCGGGCAGCGTTGCCGCAACAGGCATGCGCGCCGGAAAGTCCAGCGTAAGAAGGTTGCCGCTTCGGTTGACGGTGAGCAGTCCGCTTGCTGAATTGAACACGAGTTGGTTGCCGCTAAACTTACAGTGATGAAAGATGACGTGCGCCGCGGCTAAGGTGGCGTGGCCGCACAGGTCCATCTCTATTTCCGGCGTAAACCACCGGATGTCATACTCCCCAACTGCCGGCCCTGGCAGAACAAAGGCTGTTTCGGCCAGGCAGTTTTCACAGGCTATCTTTCGCAGTACGTCGTCCGGGAGCCACGCTTGCAGCAGGCAGACCGCAGCCGGGTTCCCGCCAAAAAGCGTATCAGTAAAACTATCGACCTGGTAGAGCGGAAATGGCATATGCGGATTTTATTTATGTTTTGACGCTAAAGTTAGTACAAACCGGTTAAAGTAGCGTGCGTGCTGCCGCAGCCTTTGTAGTTCCTTTACACTGCGTTGAAGCACATCTTAAAAAGTGACATATAAAATTGCCGGTGCTTGAGGCAGTACAAAACAGATAGATTTAGTTCTTTTGCATCCAGAAAAGGAGAGCTTATATGGAGGATAAATTAGAGAAGGCATATGATGCGGAGCGATTCCGCCAGGAAGGACACCAACTTATTGATATGCTGGCAGCTTACCTGGCAGACGCTACCACAGACAGTGCGGAGGCGCGAGCCATTCCGTGGCAGCACCCGGAGGATCAGCTGAATTACTGGCGCCAGGAGTTCAGCCAACCGTCGCTGCGCGAACCCCTTGATCTGTTTGAAGATGTAATTTCCAAATCGATACAAGTGCACCGCAAACGGTATATGGGCCACCAAACGACACCGACGCTTCCCGTCACCATTCTGTCGTCGGCTGTCACCACGCTTCTAAACCAGGGCATGGGAGTATATGAGATGGGCATGGTCGGCAACACGCTGGAGAAAGTGCTGACGGAGCACCTGGCGCAACAGCTTGGCTTCGGAGGCGAAGCCTCCGGCTTTATCACCTCTGGCGGCTCGCTGGGCAACCTGACCGCTTTATTAGCCGCAAGAGCCGCGGCCACTGCTATATGGCAGGACGGCTTCGGGGCAGGGCAGCTGCTGGCGGTGCTCGTGTCGGAGGAGGCGCATTACTGCATCGACCGTGCGGCCCGCATCTTAGGGCTTGGCGCAGAAGGCATCATCAAAGTACCGGTGAATGAGAAGTTCCAGATGCGCACGGAGCTGCTGGAAGAATATTATCAGCAGGCGGTATCGAATGGGAAGCAGATTATATGCGTAATTGGCTGCGCAGCCACCACCTCCACGGGGTCTTACGATAACCTGGAAGCCATTGCGGCTTTCAGCCAGCGGCACGGCCTGTGGTTTCATGTGGATGGCGCACATGGAGCGCCTGCCGCGTTCTCCCCCAAATACAGACACCTGGTGAAAGGCATTGCTCAGGCAGATTCGGTGGTAGTGGATTACCACAAAATGATGATGACGCCATCTTTGTCCACGGCCTTGATCTTTAGACGCGGCAGCGATGCGTACAAGACGTTTTCGCAGCGGGCGCAGTACCTCTGGACCGAGCAGGAGTCGGAGGAGTGGTATAACGGCGGCAAGCGTACGTTCGAATGCACCAAAGCGATGTCGGCGCTGAATGTATACACCATCTACAGAACCTACGGTGAAGAGATTTTCCGGCAAAACATTGAGCGGCTTTACCAAATGGCTGCTGAACTGGCGGCACTCGTAAGGGCGGAGGAGCACCTTGAACTGGCCTATGAGCCGGAGTGCAATATCGTCTGTTTCCGTTATAAAACAGCTCATAATTCGAGTCAGCTGAACCAGGCCATTCGCAATCTGCTGGTAGAGGAGGGGCGGTTTTACATCGTGCAGACGATCCTGAAAGGGGAACATTACCTGCGCGTTTCGCTGATGAACCCACTCACCACCGTGCAAGAGCTAAAGGAAATGCTGCAGCAGGTAAAAGCGAACGCTACGGTGCTGCTGGCGGAGGTGTAAAAAGCGCCGATGCATTTGCTCCGGCGGCCTGTATCACCATTGCCCTGTCCAGTAGGAGTTCGCGAACTCTTTTATGAAAGTAGTGAAGTAAAGTGGCAAGATTAAATGCCTATCAGACAGATGTTTAAATGACTTGTATCACTATTGTACATCAGCTACCCCAACTGCTCTATTTCGGAGATGATGGGGTAGCTGGATTTTTTGAACTAGTTCATATGAGTTCCCTGCAAAAGGCCTGGGGCCAGGTGGCTTTACTGTTGCAAAAAGTACTTTTCGATGGCTACCGCCACACCGTCTTCGGTGCTGTTCAGGGTTATTTCGTCAGCGACGGCTTTAACTTCGTCGCGGGCGTTGCCTACGGCAATACCCTTACCCACGGCCCGCAGCATGTCTATGTCGTTGTAGTTGTCCCCAAAAGCCATCACCTCGTGCATCGCAATGTCAAAGTTCTTTTTCAAGATCAATTCCAGCGCCGTTGCTTTAGATATAGAACGCGGGGCTAACTCCAGGTACGTTGACTTGGAGCGGTATATGAAAATCTCGTTGCCGAACATCTCCGCCAGTGCTTTCGCCATGGTAGCTATATCCTCCTCTGTGCCCATGCACATTATTTTGTGGGCCCCGGTGCCGCTTTCCGACCATTTGTTTATGACGGTGTGCAGCGCTGCCACTTCCGGTAATACTTTGGTATTGCGCTCCTCCCGCTCCGTCCATTGGTCCAGCTGCGGCGCGTACCAGTTGTCTTCCGCATATAAGCTGACATGGATCGACGTACCTGCTGCCATCGCGATGATAGCTGCGCTGGTGGCAGCCGGAATATGCACCGAATCCACCACGCCGGGGGCAAAGGCGCCCTCGTTGTAGAGCAGTACATACCCGCCGTTATAGCAGATCATGGGCTGGTGCAGGATACCGAGTTCTTCCTGCAGGTGCCGCATGGCACTGGGCATGCGCGAAGAAGCAAGAATCACTGGGATTGACTTGTCAAGGCTTTTGATGGTGGAAATAGTTCTGGGCGACAACTCGCGGCGGCTGTCGAGCAGCGTGCCGTCAATGTCGGTGCATATGGCTCTGATTTTCATGTGTGTCGGGCTACTTCAATAATCCTTCTAAAGCAAGGGTGTAACGCCTGCAGCAGGAGCGGCGTTTAGAATCAAACCAAAGGAAACCTTTTTAAGGAGTCGTGCTGCAGCGGCGAAGCAAGACAGGCCGCGCGCTGCCTGGCGATAAAAAAGCAACGGAACCTGCTGGTTCCGTTGCTGTGCCATCCGTTCCTTACAGCGCGTAGCCGCTACAAGTTGCTATTCTCTGCTTTTCTTTTTTTCCTGCTTCGCTGCGCGCTTCTCTTTCTCTGTTTTCGCAGGCTTTTTCTTTGCCTCTTTCTTCGCGTCTTGTGACTTTGCCATAGGTGTGATTGTTAAATGATGATTGCGTGTATAATTCTTCTCCCTCTATACTCAAAATGCATGCCTCAAGATGACTGATTCCGTCATTTTATCTGAATGGCAGCTTCAGGCAAGCCACGACATGGCATATAGGGGCGAGTGCGGCGCTAAGATACTGATTTATATATAGCGCCTATATAGCTGAAATAAATATTTGCCTTTGTCTTCGGGCGCGCAAATTCTCCGGCTGAGGTGTTAGTTGCTCATAGCCAGGCACCTGCCTGCTTATCACAAAATATACTTAAGAAATTGAGCGGTAAAAGTTAGAAATACCCTTTTAGAGTGCAAAACAAGCGCTTTAGCCGTTCGTTAGATGAAGTAGCAGCAGCAATCTTACCTGCCTTTTTTTAGAACAATGATGCGGTTCCGCCACCTTGCCTATTTCCTGTTTATCTCGATTATTTCCTTTGGTTGTCAGCAGAATGCGGTTATTCCGCGCGTTTCTCTTGAAGAGGAGCAACTGCTGCTGGGTAACCCCAGCGGAGCGACCGCCGATGCAGGCAACGAAAATAATTACCTGCTCACCAAGCCGCAGTACGCCCTGTCGTACAGCAGAGACAGGGGCACGCCCAACTGGGTGAGCTGGCATGTGAGCAAAGACTGGCTCGGCAACGCCCCCCGGCAGGACAACTTCCGGAGCGATGCCATGTTGCCGCAGGGCTGGTACCGTGTCACGGCCTCCAGCTACACAGGCAGCGGGTTCGACCGTGGCCATAACGCCCCCTCCGCCGACCGGACCAAATCAGTGGAGGATAATACCGCTACGTTCCTGATGACGAATATGATTCCGCAGGCCCCGAAGAACAACCAGGAAACCTGGGCAAACCTGGAGGACTATACCCGCAGCCTGGTGCAGCAGGGGCAGGAGGTGTACGTGATCATGGGCAGCTACGGCGTGGGCGGCACCGGCAGCGAAGGCACCACCAAGAAGCTGGACAACGGCCATGTGACTGTGCCGAGCCGCATCTGGAAAGTGCTGGTCGTACTGCCCGAAGGGGAGAACGATATCTCCCGCATCACCACCCATACGCGTATTATCGCTGTCAATACACCCAATACCAACTCCATCCGCCCCGACTGGACCTCCTACCGCACCACAGTGGATGCCATTGAGCAGGCCACCGGATATGACCTGCTTAGTGCGGTGCCGCAGCAGATACAGGAGGTGCTGGAGAGCACGGTAGACACAGTTCCTGTAAAGTAAGAAGTGTGCTTTTCAGTTTTTATATACCCGTAAGTATATAGCCCGGCATCAGGAGTTCTTCAACAGCTTCTGTTCCTCCTGCCACCGCATGCGGTATGCATTCATGGCCGTTACACCTAGCTTCTGGATCAGCTTGTAGTTGACCACAGCGCCTATCGGGGCACCAACAACCGGGATCAGCTGCGCCAGTTTCGGAATGTCGATATAATCCCGGTACTCCTGTTGAAAAGTGCGCCAGTCGTATTGGTGAATGTCGTCAGGGAGGTGTTTTTTCTTCTCCTCCCAGTGCTCCATTTGCAGGTACACCCGCCGCCGCTGTTCCTGGCTGCTGAAGGCCAACTGAAAAATGTGCAGCAGGTACACGCGCTCCCGGTAATCCTCCACAGAATAGCCGTAAAGGGCCGCTGTTTCATAGAGCAGCTTGAGCTTGAGGCCCAGCAACAGGGGGAAATCGGCGAAGCCAAGCAAAATACCGCCTGCCCCGGTAATGCCGCCCTCTGCCGCTGCCGCACGTTTGTAAAATTCTACCCGCTCCTGCACCAGCGCCTCCTTCAGGAAAAGCGAGGGGTGGTTTTCCCGCTTCCGCGTTGTCTTTTCTGCCCCGAACAGTACCGCCCGTATCATCTGTTTGATGGTGGCGGTAATGGCTGCATGCACCTTCTCCGGTATGTAGCTGTTGAGCTTGTGCTGTACTTTAGTGGCTACTTTATTGACCAGCGAAGGCGGCCGCAGCATTTTCTGCTGCCAGGCGTGCAGTTCCATTAAAGCATGTTCCTCATAAGCTTGAGCAGACATGGCGGCTTTCGGTCAGGCGATGGATTACAGTATATTTATCCTACGAAAATCAAGCCCCCGCTGTAGCGAAAGGCCTGTACAGAAAGGAGAGAAGCCATAGCTAACGGTAACGTGGGCGTTACATTATTTTTCCTGCGCTGCCTCTTGCTGTGCCGTGGCAATAGCGGAAACAAGCGCTTCGTCGGGCATGTTATCCTGCCAGTCTTTTGCAAGCTCCAGGCGCACAGTTTGAGCGCCTCCGCTGGGGGTGCAGACAACCGGCACCTGCCCGTTGCTGTTTTCTGCCAAAGAGGCTGCTTTCTCTGCTTCTTTGCTTTCTACTCCTGCATAGGCCTGCACGCAGGTCCAGGTGGTGTTTTGTGTATCGGTTACTTCGCGCTGCGTCATATATAAGTGGGAACGAGTTTGTCGTTCCCCATACTCTTACTCTAAATAGTGGGCGCGGGATTTACGTTAGTAAAGAATTCTTCATCAAATCTAAAGAAAGCTACCTGTGAGCTGACAGTGCCCGGAAGGATGGCGATATTTTTATATAAGCGTTAAGTTCTCAATAGTAGTGATGTTTATTTAGCTGTGTTTCAAAATAGGCATAAGCTAAGGTGGCGTATTTTACATAGCTAAATAGAAATAAAAGCATAGCCTTGAAGAGCTAAAATTCCTGGTCAGCCTACAGTGCATGGCGTTGGATAATGGCCACTAATTAGGCTTAGTGTTTATATAGCTATATCGTGTCTGTAGAATCGGTGAAAACAGATTGCTGACAGGTGTTAAATATAGCCTGTGGCGAAGCTGACAGGTGAATTTTACATTTCAATCATAAGGTAATATTTACTGATAATTTATTAACTTCACCGCTTAGTTTTACGCGCGTCAGGAGCACTCTTAACACCTTGCCGGATGTACTTGCCCCATTCGCATCAGCGTAATCAAGATCAAACTTTATAGCAGCATGAGCAACGATCTGTTTCACCTGTTTGGAGAGTCCAGCAATAAAATACTGTTCCTGTTTAACCTAAGCACTCAGCAGTTCGACTACTTGAACAAGGCGGTAGAACACATCTGGAACATAGACAGGCAGGCTGTGCTGGAGTCACCGGTGCGGCTGATTGCCAACATCCATGCAGACGACCGTAAAGCTATCGTGAACCGCTATGAACAGTTGCTGCAGGAAGGGCAGCGGCATGAACTGGAGTTTACCCTTGAACTGCCGGACAGTACCCGCAGAGAAGTAAAACTCTGGGCGAACCCCCTAAAGGATGCTGACGGAAAGCTAACGCATGTGGCCGGCGAGGTGGAAGATGTCACAAAGCAGTCGCAGTATGTGGATTACCTGCGCGAGTACAGCCGCCGTAAAAACAGTGCCCTTGAGATCATCGCCCACGATTTGCGTGGGCCGCTTTCCATTGTCAGTGGCATCACGACCCTGCTCCAGAGTGAACACCGGGAGCAGAACTATGCCGAAATAGATAATTACACAAAGCTTATCCTGGAGGCCTATGATAACTGTATCAGCATTATTACCGACCTGCTGAGCGATGAACATCTGACTTCCCCAACTATCTTCGTTAACATGCAGCGGTTTGAGCTGGTAGAAAGAGTAGAGAAGCTGCTTCGCTCTTACCAGGTGGCCAAGGGGGTCGACTATACATTTGAGCTCATCACAGCAGAAGAAAAAGTTTTTGTTGAGCTGGATGAGGTAAAGCTGATGCAGGTGCTCAATAACCTGCTTTCCAACTCCATTAAATTCACGGCGCCGGGCGGTAAAATCAGTATAGAGCTGAATAAGGAGGGAAATCGCCTGTTACTCATCCACTCCGACAATGGCATAGGCATTCCGGAAGAGCTGCAACCGCACATTTTCGAGCGGTACAGCGTCGCGTCGCGGCTGGGGCTGCGGGGCGAACCTACCAATGGCGTGGGCATGTCCATCGTGCGCGAACTGGTGGAGATACAGGGCGGGCAGATATGGGCCGAGAGCAAAGATGCGCATGGTACCAGCTTTTTCCTCAGCTTTCCGCTGCCCGAGGAGTAGGTATCGGGTGAAGCTCTTCGCCTAAAGCAACTCGGTATATATGGCACAATGCCTTCCTAAAGCAAAAATCTTGTTTGAGAATGCACATTTTGTGTGATGATATTGTTTTACAGGCATGAAATATTTTGTAGAGCAAGCCTCCATTGTGCGGGAGATATGGGGAAAGAGCGATACCATTTTATTTATTTTTGCCGGTGCATCCGCTGAGTTTGCCCTGAACAAAGCGGTTGATTGGCTTTATTTCACCGGCAGGCTTCCGGCCGACCCCCTCGGAAGGCTATTTTCTACTGTGGCATATGCCCGTCAGATCGTTTTTTCAGAACTGGAAGGGGCGCACCGTGCCATTGATAAAATGGCGGCCATTCATGCGGGTGTTGAGGCCAAACGCGGCATGTCTATCCCTGACTGGGCTTACCGCGACGTGCTGTTTATGCTGATCGACTACTCTATACGGTCTTATGAACTGTTGGAGCGGAAGCTCTCCGAAGCAGAAAAAGCCGACGTGTTTGAGGTATTTTACCGGGTGGGTAGCCGCATGGGCATCAACGGACTTCCCGAAACCTACGTTGCGTGGCTGAGGATGCGGGAGGAGCATCTGAAGGAGAATCTCCAATACGGCCCCTTTACCAAAGACTTATATAAGCAGTACCGGAAGCACCTCGGCCTGGTGCGATACCCCTTGCTGCTGCAGGGGCAGGTGCTGGTGGTGCCGTCTATTGTTAACAGGATGCTGCGGCTAGGCCGGTTTTCCCTGCTGACACCGGTGCTGGCAGTATATAAAGTCAGCCGTAAGCTCAAAGTGGATTGGCTCCTGAAAGCGGCCATACTTCCGCCAGCCTATAAATCCGAAATAAAAGAACTTGATTCAGTCCCATATTAGGCTTGGAGTTACCGGCAGCGTCAGTTGAGGCTCTATCTTGAAGCATGAATTACGACGGGTTGCTGCCTTTGAAAACATCTGTGTGCACCGGTACACCTTCCGGACTAATGAACTGTACCTGTTGCCGCGGGTATACCGGAATAATCTTCTTGAAGTAATCCGGCTTTGCCAGTTCCTGCGTAATGCGGAAGGTGAGCTCGCTTTTCCATTTCCTGCGTTCGCGGGCGCCCACCAGGTAGCGGATCGTGATGTTGGTCCAGGAATCTTCCAGGGAGACAAATACCTGCGGCCGCTCCGCCACCGCATCCTCCAGCCCAGCCTTGCGCAATAGTTTGGCATATATACGGGCAGGTTCAATCATATAATTTCCCAAGAGTTCCGTCGATACCTTCTCCAGCACCTCCATCGACAGCTGCACATTAGATTCGTTCGCAATGGCCACGCTCAACTCATCCCACACATAGGCAAAGTCGCCGGTTAGGTTGATGACGGTGCCGGTAAGGATCTCGTTGTTCGGGAAAGTAACCATCCTGCCTGTCGGCTGCTCTGCCTGCACAAAACCCGGCTGGTACGGCGCACCGATTTCCCACACCGTTGTCGTCAGGAAATCAATCCGGTACACGTCACCGAAAACTTCGCCCACCCGGATGCGGTCTCCCACGCGGTAGTATCCCTGGAAGGAGTTTAGCAGCCAACCCGTAAAACTCTCAATCGGCGTCTGCAGCGACCAGGAGAGCGCAAGCCCGATTAAACCAAAGGAACCCACAAGGGCGCGTATATCGCCGGCAACCACGCTCACCGCAACACCGACTGCCAACAGCCACACCGCTATCACCGCCATCGTTGTGATGGCGCTGGAGCTTTGCCAGCGGCCCAGGGTTTTCTGCAGCAGCAGGCGCAGGAGCCGCGTCAGGAGCCAGGCCAACACCAAAATGCCGATCGCGATCAGTATTTTGGGCAAGTTGAAGTAAAAGCTGTCCCAAAGGTTCTGCAGCGCGCCGATCGCCTCATCCGCTGACTCTTTGCTGGAAGCACTTGTGAGGCTATCGGCACTGGCGGTGTCTGTGCCTACGGTTACCAAATCCTCCACCTCCATATCTTCTACTACGGCCACCGAATCTGCATTAACATCCTGCGGCGGTGTGTCCTGCGCCGCCAGCCCCGCCTCGCCCGGGGAAACCAGCATAAGGATAAAGCCGGTAATGGCCACCGCCAGGATAGAGGCCTGGCGAAAGTTCTTGAGCCGGCTTTCTGCGGCGCCCTTCACCCGGGAAGGGCCAGCGCGGCGTATTTTTCTGGGGCTTGTCCGGGTGCTGGTGCCCGTCACACGCTTTTGTCCTGCCCGCACATTCCGCCCGTGCTGCTGCACGGCGCGTGGCTGCCGGGAGTTGGTTCTGTTATTTAGGTTTCTGTTCATATAGAGAGGCATGGCACATTTATTCCTGATGGTGCTTTCCCTGTACTACCCTGATCAGATGGGGAGTGTTGCAATTGCCCTGCCTGGTTCTGGGTACTGAGGAGTTTTTTTCTGTTGCATGTACGGCAACGAGGGGAACTGCAGCCATATGCTAATGAGAGACAGGAGGAAGGCTGAGAAGTACGGCATGCAATATCTTTCAAGGTTAAGGTTAATCGTACAAAGCAGTAACACAAAGAGAACATGGGACGCAGCAGTACAATGTAAACAAGCTTTCACCAACTATTTAGAGGCTTTGAAGTATAATAGGATAGTTTTTCGAACCCAATTTGGCAATAACGGCTATATGTAGTAGACCAACAGGGTTGTTACCTGTCAGCACCTGTAGCTGGCAGCCTATATAAATCAAAAATATTTATGGATATGACTATTTACCCCGGCAGCCCTTATCCTCTTGGTGCCACCTGGGACGGAGAGGGAGTGAACTTTGCACTTTATGCCGATAATGCCACTGGCGTGGAACTTTGCCTATTTAACTCAACAGAAGATGATAAGGAGGCGACAAAAATAAAAATACCTGAGCGCACGCACCAGGTATGGCATGTCTATATTCCCGGCATCAACCCGGGGCAGTTATATGGGTATCGGGTGCATGGGCCGTATGATCCACAGAACGGCCACCGCTTTAACCCTCACAAAGTGCTGATAGACCCCTATGCCAAGGCGATATCAGGTACTGTGGAGTGGCACGACTCGCTCTTTAGTTATGAGGTCGGTAGCCCGGATGAGGACCTGAGCATGAGCAAAACGGACAGCGCGCCATTTATTCCGAAATCTGTGGTGGTAGATCCGGCCTTTGACTGGGGCGGGGATAAAGCCCCTAAGATTCCCTATCACAGAACAATCATTTACGAAACCCATATCAAGGGCTTTACCCAGATGCACCCGGACATTCCGGAGGAAATCCGGGGAACCTATGCGGGCTTAGGGCATCCGGTCACGATCAAGTACCTGCAGGACCTCGGCATTACGGCGATAGAACTCATGCCGGTACACCATTTTATTACCGACCGTTACCTGGAGGAGAAGAACCTTACCAACTACTGGGGCTACAATTCCATCGGCTTTTTTGCACCGGATGTCCGCTACTCCAGCAGCGGCACCCTCGGGGAGCAGGTGGTGGAGTTCAAGGAAATGGTCAAGGCGCTGCACAAAGCAGGGATAGAGGTGATTCTGGACGTAGTTTACAACCACACGGGGGAAGGCAACCACATGGGGCCGACGCTATCTTTCAAGGGCATCGACAACGCCTCGTATTATCGCCTGGTGGAGGACAACAAACGCTTCTACATGGACTATACGGGGACAGGTAATACGCTGAACTCCAGCCTTCCCAGCGTGCTACGCCTTATTATGGACAGCCTGCGCTATTGGATCACGGAGATGCACATCGATGGTTTCCGGTTTGACCTGGCCTCAGCGCTGGCCCGCGAACTGCACGGGGTGGACAAACTAAGTTCGTTTTTTGATATCATCCACCAGGATCCTATCATCTCGCAGGTGAAACATATTGCGGAACCCTGGGATGTGGGAGAGGGAGGCTACCAGGTAGGTAATTTCCCCGCTGGCTGGACCGAGTGGAACGGTAAGTACCGGGACTGTATGCGCGATTACTGGCGCGGTGAGAACAGCATGCTCGCCGAATTTGCCGAACGCTTTACAGGCAGCTCAGATCTGTATCAGGATGATTACCGCCGGCCAACTGCCAGCATCAACTTTATAACGGCCCATGACGGTTTCACATTAAACGACCTGGTCTCGTACAACGAAAAGCACAACCTGGAGAACGGGGAGAACAACAACGACGGCGAAAGCCACAATCGCTCCTGGAACTGCGGCGTAGAAGGCCCGACAGATGACCCGGAAGTGCTCGCGCTGCGGCAAAAACAGAAACGGAACTTCCTCACCACGCTCTTTCTGTCGCAGGGCGTTCCGATGCTCGTGGCCGGCGATGAAATCAGCCGCACGCAGCGTGGCAACAACAACGCTTACTGCCAGGACAATGAGATCTCGTGGGTAAACTGGGAAGAGGCGGATACAGAGCTGCTGGAGTTCACCCGGAACCTGATAAAGTTCGTGAAGGCGCATCCTACCTTCTGCCGACGCCGCTGGTTTCAGGGGCAGCCGATCAAAGGTGTTGGCGTAGATGACATTGCCTGGTTCCTGCCTGAGGGGGTAGAAATGGACGATGAGCATTGGAACCATGATTTTGCCAAATCCCTGGCGGTGTTCCTAAACGGCCACGGCATCCACTCTGTCGGGCCAAAGGGAGAGCCTGTGCGGGACGATAGCTTTTACCTGATTTTTAATGCGCACCACGAACCCATCACGTACAAGCTGCCACCTAAGAAATACGGCGAAAAGTGGGTTAAAATACTGGATACCAGCAAGAGCAAGTTAGACGGAGAACCTGAAACCTACGCGTACCTCAAAACGGTAGAAGTAACTGCACGGTCGATGGTGCTGCTGCAATGCCCGCTGAAGCAAGCGGGTAAATAAAAGTATAGTGTATATAAATGCCAGGGGCCACCGCTACTACTTAGCGGTGGCCCCTGGCATTTATATACTGGCTGATGGCAATTTGCCGCTACAGCTTACGCATCGCACTGTTATCAATGGCATTCTAGC
>Ga0210040_10005998_pt1 | contig 15287 bp, 14 predicted proteins | sample CryGeyCG12114_NA_FD_185462 | JGI IMG/M metagenome (GOLD analysis project Ga0210040, IMG submission 185462) | Groundwater microbial communities from aquifer - Crystal Geyser CG19_WC_8/21/14_NA (SPAdes) (version 2) | ecosystem: Environmental > Aquatic > Deep subsurface > Groundwater | place: USA... | reverse complement strand
GGAGTGTGTAACGTTCCCGAAGCACAGAAGGCTCTACTGCCATAACAAGGGCAGGCACAAGGCATCCTGGCATGGTCGCGTTCCTCGCGGTCCTAATGTCCCGTCAAGAGCTCGGTGGACATCCATGAGGTGATGATAGCTGGTCAATGCCAGACACATGCACATAGATCCCAGTCCTAGAACCAGAAGCCTCGATGGCGCAGCCTGTCTGCTGGTGACCGACAAGTCATAATGCTATCATTATGTGTGACATTAAGAATTTCCTCCTCGTAGCTTCATCTGCAGATAGCATCATGTATCTCGTCCACGACTTAGCCCAGATGCTGGGCTACCAGACTCCTTGCAATTGCGCGAAGATATCAGACACCTTCTATCGCATAACCAACCCCAAACAGATCTATGCTTCGCAGAAAGCAAGTACCAGTCCCCAGTCAGTCTTCATTGTTCTTCATCATCTAAGCGATCTGGTATAAGCTCATATCCACCCTCGCTCGGCAAGCACAGCGCAGCGAGCGTAATCGCGATGGCAACAACGATCTGCATCGTCCAACTCGCTGTACACATATCCCAGCTCTGATCTAGGTACCAGCCTGGAACAGCAAATTTCTCGTCGTTCTTCGCTAAATAGGCCTGCGATTTGGAATTAGCACCCGTTGTCAAGTCGTTTTGTAAGACGACCGAAGAGCCTGTGTTACATACCACAATACTCATCGCAACAGCCTGGACAAACCCTGAGAGGAAGGCCATCGTTGCCATGAAGCCCCAACCTTGTTCTCTTTTCTGCTTTCCACCTAGTATCAAGACGACAAAAGCGGCAATGGTCATGCCCTCCAGTACAACTGCGAAGCTCATCAGGAAGCCCACACTACGCCACATGGAGCAGAAGTATCGATCGCCGGCGTGGCAGTCGCTGTAGCGCGGGTAAGGCGTACACTGTAGGTCCTCTTCGCTCACGGTGGTGTAGGACTGGGAAGAGAAGATAGAGGGAGAGGAATATTCGATCGTGGCCTTGTTGCTACACTGCTTGTGCAGGCCGAGTTGCTTGTGGATGTGGAAAGCATGCTTCCCATGACCCTATACATCCGTCAGCCGCCGCAGTCTACAATCCATCCAGCACGACGTTCTGGCTGGGTCGCAATTTGTGCACTGTTGAGTAGGTGGACATACCACAACACTATCATAGCCTAGCCAGTTCGGCACAATGATAGAAGCTATTGTCATGCCGGTCGCAGCGAGAAACACTACTAGCACTGTTGAGAACACGATACTACGTGTTAGCATGCCAGTGTAGTTGTACCCTGACCCAGAGGGCACGAGTGAGTATCCTCTTCCCATGTTGACGGTGGGCGGTTGGCTCGTACTCCCCTCTTCTAGCTTATCTTGTTCAAGATGTTCAGTGGCACCGATGCTTTTGTGAGTACCGGCGTTGAGATGGCAAGTTGGGCTCGCAGGATGTTCGAATGTCCGTGTAGTATGACAGCGAGTTGAGGCGTCAAGATGTGGGCAGACAAGGTCGCAGGCTCAGTGTCCAGCTCGCGCACGAGTGCCTCGACTGTTACACTGTAGTATCCTAGATCTATTGGGAATACTCGATCATTTGCAAGGACCTGTATACCGTTATCGCGCAAGTACCATGCGAAATTGCCAGGTCAGTGCAAGTGGCAGAGGCGTGGGAGTTAGACAGGTCAGTTTTGCTTCGCGACATGCACGATGTCTACAGGCGCAGTTTATCAGGCAGTACAGTTGTTCCGGCCAATGGGATTGTGCTCCGCCCCTGTAGCCGAGATCTGCGCAACTAGTTTTACAAATGCTCCGTTGATGGCTACCCAATTAACTCTATCTTTACAGTCTATCTCGCTCGAACGCAGCAAATAAAGTCTTTCTCAACCTCGTCGCCCAGGCCTCCTACTTCTGAGACCTGTTTGTCCATACCCGCTTAAGGTCAAGTTGAATGCCGGTGACCGATGCGTTGGTATTCACCCGATCAATGTCATACGGGTTCGCCTCATAAGGGGCTGCCTCGCCTAGGCTTTCAGCTCGACTCGTGGTCCGCAACAGTCTGGCTGGGTCAGCAACTTTGCTTGCTGCTCGTGCACGGCTAGTAGTAGTCCTCATAGGCTCATACGTGCCCGATTCGGTCGCTGTCGTGTCTGTGCCTTCACTCTTATCAGAGTCGACAGACTCAAGTCGCGATGGTTGTTCCGAGTCCGCTTCGGTCTGCGCTGCTCTGTTTCGCAACGCTGCCATTGCCCTTTCTGCCTCGCTTGCGTAGGGGCACCTCAACCTTATTTTCGCACCATACTTGTAAAGGACGAATGGCGCGGGTAACATTATCAAAGCAAGGAAGGCGGGCACTGATGATGCCCACTGCGTACCAAGGTTTGCGTACATATCTTGTGTAAAGAGCGGGAAGGCAGCGCCGAACAGGGACCGCAGAACTGTGTTGGCGGCAAGCACCGAGGCTGCGAAGATGGTATAGGCGTCGATGAGATAGTTGGTGATTCCGAGGAACATGAGGTTAAGACCAAAACCGAATGGTACACCCGCTAAAACTGGTGAAATCCAATGAACAGAAGGATAGCTGGTCCAGGCAAACCAGAACATTCCGATTGGAAATGCGATCGCGCCGACCATGCATCCTATCAGTCGAGCTTCCGGAGGCGAAACACCGCCATTTTTGACACCAGCTTTGACGTACAAGTCATTGAACTTCCCGTTTATTGCAATGGCCATGACCATACCAAAAGCGACTCCGAGGAACGCGAGTCCACCCACCCCTTGGGACCAGCCACGCTCAACCTGGAAGACAATTGGAAAGGCCCCGAACAAGAGGTATAGAGTCCCGTAAATGACGGACATGTATAACGACAGGATCAACACGATCGGCTCCATGAAAAGAAGGACGAACGGCCGACCAAGAGCGATGGTGAGCGTTTTAGCAGCTGAAATCTCGCCCTTTTCGATATCGACCCTCGTTTTGTACACCTTGCCGGTGCGCTTCGACAGCTCGGCGGCTCGTTTGCGTAGTATAACTGGGGCGTATGTTTCCGGGACGAACAAGGTACCGATAAGCCACATGACTCCAGCAAGGATGACCATCAAGCCCATGACCCACCTCCAACCTTCACTCTCCCCAAGGAAGCCAGCAATAAACGGACCTGTCGTAGGCCCCAACGAGGGCATAATACTAAACACTCCCATAGCAGCGCCACGTTCATTTGCAGGAAAGATATCTGCTATAACACCTCCAGCGTTCGTGAATGGAGAAGCCCCAAAAGAGCCACCAAGGAAGCGCATGACCAGAAGAGTCGCCAAGGTGCTGTTGGCTGTAGCGCCTCCCATGAAAGCTGTAAAGAAGGTGAAGGTAACGAAGAAGATAGCTTGGCGACCATATATCTCGGAAAGTGGTGCCCAAAGCAGCGGACCGAGCGCAAAGCCTAGCACATAGAGTGAGATGCCTGCTATGAGAAGCGTAGTGCTGGCTTGAAAATGTACGGCGAGTTGTTGTAGACAGCCACTGTAAGCACTGGACGAAAATGCTGTAGCGAAACATTCTAGGGCTACGATGATGGCGATCGTCCATTTTAAGCCCTGGTTCCAGTTCATTGGGTTGCCAGCATCTTCCGGTATCCAGGTGACAACGTATGGATCCTGTGCTGTGCCGGATCCATCATATCTGTAGTTGAGCACATCATCGTCTATCCTCGCCTGGTCGGTAACGAGTCTGAACAATGAGTGTTGCTTCGGTATCGGATTGGTAACCGCTGCCTCTTCGACTGACTTCTCAGCCATGATTTGCAGATGTGATCACTAGTCGACAAGATCGTGCTCTGTAGTCAAGAGTGGTACTGACAGTTGGTGGCTGCTCCTGCCCCTGCCGGCCGACGTCACAAAAGAAGCGTATCGACGTGACGATGTCTTTACGAAGCAATGAATGATATGCAGTATAGCTTCGAACTTCAAGCAGATGACGGAACGAACAATCGATGAATTGATATTACAATGATAGTTGCGAAAGAATGTGCTGGTATGCTCGTCAAAGGAGAAGCAATGTAATTGATGAATTGAAAACTTCCTAGTTTTGTCCCTATTGCTTCGGACGAAACATGAGGACGAGTGGAATGATTGCAAGATCGCTACTGCGCTTGGAGCCTGGTTGACGGATGGGCCCGGTGGCGCATACGCCTGCTTCTCGGTATGCCTCGGTTGCTTTCCTCGTAGCAACCAATGACGGACGCACAGCACACCAGAGTGCGGCAAACAAGAGCCGGCCACGAGTTATAATCTGCTTTCTGCCTCGGCGGGCTTTGAGGTCTCAACATGCGCGAAGGTGCGAATGCAGGTCGAGTTCCTTCGAATGTGAAGCCGTATGTATAATTGCGCACTTGCCGTCGTGTCCCTGACGCGAAAGCTAAGCAATTGACTGCCTCGCCTCGAGACACTCTCCGTGGTTCATCAAGTTGATTATCAAGACACCGATAAAGCATGGCTGCTATGACCTTCGGACTCAGTGCCTCCGACCCAGTTCTCGGGCGTAACTATGGGCCAGCAGAGTTTTCAATGAAACTAAGTCTCGGGTCGAGAAAACCACGCGCTTGTTTCCCGGAAGCTTGAGCATGCCAATTTGGGCGTGATCCACCCGATGGGGGTGCCTCTTTCGCCCAACTTTTGTTTGCGCGGTGAACGGCTCTTGGACCCGGCACTCGACATTTACCGTGTTGCAGGGCGCTCAGGGGTAATTGGAAGGATGATAGACACCAAGCACGCCATGTCATGGTCCATGAAGCCGTTTCCTCGATTAAAATGCTCATTCAGATCAAAGCTAACGTCGTTGTCTATACGGCATCCCAGCAATTATGACTCCTCCAATATTTATCTTTACTCATCCTGCATACATTGATCCGTGAGAGAACCACAGCAACTATGCTATCTATACCCATATCCTCTCCAGGAATATTCGTGGCACAGGCTCTACCCATGTGCCCTCTAGCCTATGGATTCTCTTCTTTCCAGTCCCAAGATCCATCTGACTGACCCTGACAAAGCGTGTTCTGTTGGCTGATTTGTAGCCTAGAAAGAGTGCAGCGGATACGGGAACATGGATCTACAGCAGCGCAAGGGTCTTAGCGCTGAAGTTGCCAGGAAAGAATGAGTCCAATCCATTAAAGAATGCGGCCACCGAGCAAAAAAGGAGTGAGAACCAGGATAGGCCAGGCTGTAGTGGTCCCTTGGTGGAAGAGGGCCTCGCGAAATGCCATCCCACCGAAGCCCGGCATGAAAGTGAAGATACGTTGTACTGATGCTGGCCCAGGCTGGAAGCGTGCTCACCGCGCTGAAGTTACTGATCCAGAAGAAGAGAAGAAGACTTCGCTGGAGCTGCTGCTTACGTTCAGATAGACCAAACATCCTAGTGCGGTGGTGACGGCCACAAAAGAGATCGGTGCCGATAGTGCCTGATATGGCGAGAGACTGAAAGTGTCCAGGCTCAAGGTTGCGATTCAGCGTACCGATGTTGCGATCAGGATTAATAGGAGCAGATTTCAGCTCGTCGACAGACGCATTGGTCCGCTTTCTTCACCTGGAAAGTGAGAGAACGTGATATGCAATATGTATGGAGACGGAGAACCTGCAGCTTTTGACTCAATTGCCATGACTTCCTCCTGGACAGTGTCGTCACCCTAGTCCTTTACTTTAGTGCAGCACCAGCAGTTACATTCGCGCCACCAGGATATAGAGAGCGAGCAGCGAGGATGAAATGAATGGGGAAGATTGTAGGAGGACGTCATACAAGGGATGAAGTGCCCTCTGATCTCGGGTAGGACCAAGACAGCAAGAAGCGGAGGGCAGCCGATGTCACCTCCGACTGTACGGAACAGGTTAATATGTGGAGGATCCGGGACAAGCTATGCGGAGGTAGGCTAGAAGCACCATTCTTGCCGCGTAGCTGACTGTAGAAATATATGCATGGTTTTTTGATGCTTGCTTGGTGGCTGGAGGGTCTGAAATGGTATACATTGCACAAAGCAATTCCCCCGGCGCTCATCATCACTGGTGCAACCAGATGAATGAGATTTCACACATCGTGGGTGTTGGATGACGGTTGCTTGGAAGGCCTATTGCCCAATATTCGAGACACACATGTCTTACGAGCGTATTCTGAGTTGGCGCAGTAGACCGAGAAGGGTAGTGTTGCGGGAAGATGCACGGTCTCAAGCACTCGGAAGATCCACTACTCTAAGAGTATTAACGCTAGTTAAAATAGCGCGGTCTGGCTTATCGATAAGGCATTCCTGCCTCAAGGCCTACCGTGAATTTTTGGGTTTGCGTAGTCGCAAGGTTGCAGAGTCTTGCACCCATTGTTCACTCAGACCTGCAACTACCGCGGAGGGAAGGGGACGAGAGGCGAGGAGACATGGCAGCTGAAGTGCAACCAACTGCGCAGGTCAAGCTGCCAGCAAGACCATCATCTCTCTCACCAGAACAATTATATTGGCGCAGTTTCAAGACGCCCGTCAAGCACTTGTCACCTACCAAGCACGGCATTACCCACATTTCGCAACCAATATCCCCTACATCGTCTGTGACCAGCCCTTCGGAACTTTTCGTGGTCTCGACGGGTGCACGCATACAGCTATATTCCACTAGAACCCGTAAGCTGGTGAAGACCATAACGAGATTCGATGATGTCGCGTACAGTGGAGAACTCAGGCATGATGGAAGAGTACTCGTGGCGGGTGATGATACAGGCGCGATCCAAGCCTTTGACGTGAATTCAAGAGCTATCTTGAAAACCTGGAAAGAACAAAAGCAGCCAGTGCATGTCACGAAATGGAACCCTAACGAGACCACCTCTCTCATGAGCTGCGGCGATGATACTACCGTACGGCTGTGGGACCTGCCATCCGACAACTCCGTCGCCATATTTCGAGGCCATAACGACTATGTCCGCAGTGGCTGCTTCCTCCCTGGCCAGAACAGCAACATTCTCGTCTCGGGAAGTTATGACTCGACTGTGCGACTATGGGATGCTCGTACGCCACAAGCCGCGGTAATGACGTTCAAGCATGTCACATCGGTGGAGGATGTCCTGAGTATGCCATCCGGTACACAGTTGATAGCATCTGCCGACAACCAGGTTGCCGTTCTTGATGTTGTGGCAGGTAAACCTCTACATATGATCAAGAATCATCAAAAGACTGTCACGTCGCTATGTCTCGCTTCGCAAGGCTCAAGGCTTGTCACCGGTGGTCTAGACGGGCACATGAAGGTCTTCGAGACAACAGGCTGGAACGTAGTGGCAGGCTCAAAGTATGCTTCGCCAATTTTAAGCTTACAGGTCCTCACATCAGGCACAGCCAGAGAAGACAAGCACGTTGCGGTAGGCATGTCAGATGGGACATTGAGCATTAAAACAAGATTATCAGGTGAACAGAAAGTTAGAGAGCGAGAGAGGCAAAGAGAAATGGAAGCACTGCTTGCAGGACGAATAGAGGAGCACGACAGGAAGAAGGCAAAGCTTGCCAAGAAAAGAGGTGCAGGCTGGGAGCGACGTCTTCGGGGTCGAGATTTCAACGGTGAAGGCGCGGATATTGTTATTGAAGGAAACGTGAGGACGAAAACGGACAAGAAGATGAAAATGTGGGATCGGGCAATGCACGCCACAAAGTACTCAGAAGCGCTGGATCATGCCATTGCAAGCAAGCAGCGACCTGTCGTGCTCTCGATCTTAACCGAGCTGCGGTACAGAAGTGCGCTGAGAGCCGCTCTTGAGAACCGGAACGAAGAGACACTGCAGCCTATCTTGTACTGGATCTGGACCAATATCTCAACCACGCAGTACACACAGATCTGTGTTCAAGTGGCAATGATCATGATGGACCTTTACTCGAAGCATGTCGGCTCCAGTCAGGCAGTATCCCATCTTGTGAACAAGCTGCATGCGAGAATAAAAGAGGAGATTGAGAGGTCTAAGCAGGCTATAGAGACCAAGGGCATGCTGGAGCTGTTATTACCAGACATTGGGGGATGAGAAGCGAAACGATGCTGTGATTAATCGTCAAAGGTTACCGGCATTGCCATCGGTCGTGTCATCAAGGTGTGCAGAAAAAGACAATCCGCAGAGCGCATGCGTTCGACTTGTTGTGGTAACGTCTCTCGAATGGCGCGTTCGGAGAGCGATATACGACCCAGGTATTGATATCAAATTGTCGCTTCCTCGCCGCTTGTAGGAAGCGGCAAGCTGGAATGCAATCAGCGACCAAAACTCTGGTGAAAGGACTGGCCACGAAAAGGCAAGGCAAGCGAGTCGCAGTTGTCATGACACATATGACAGCTTCTGGGCGCTGCGCCAACCAGTGGTGACCAGATCTGAATTGTCCTGACAATAGGAATGTTGGTGAGGACCTTCGGTCTCAGGCATTTCCACTCCTTAGACACATGATACAACAAGTCAGAGGGGCTTGAATGATCGGGCAGGAGCGATACGATATTCAGACGCGTCAAGCGTGCCCTGGGTCCAGATTACCTAAACCCTGTCGGCATTAGTGTCAGGCAACAACTCCACACTCGATCGCTCCTTCCACTGACTGAATGAGACATTTCTTAGTCGCCAGTCCCATGCAGTGCAATTGTGATCACACAAATAGTACCCACGGACAGTAACTTGATTAGCAACCATGTCCCACCTACCAACGAGATCATCTCCCACATCTTCAATTACCTTGACGATGGAATATGCCGACCAAAATCATGGTACAGCGGCTCAGACAAGCCAACCAAAATAGCCTCATTGGTCACTGTCTGTCGCACTTGGACTGCATTTGGGGAAGCCCTGCTATACCGCAACCTCCGACTAGACTACGGCGCTCGAGAACGAACAAAGGCGAGGCTCCAGCTGTTCAACAACCTGCAAGACACGTCTCGATTCTGTAGATATGTTCAATGTTTAGAGATCGTTCTGCCACAGGTCTGCGTCGATGAGGAAGTGGTCGAGATCATACATCTGCTCCGCAAAGCGACGGGCTTTGCCAAACAGGTGAAAATATCCCAGGAAAATAACGGGAGTCCAGATCCACGGTTGATATCAGCAATCGTATTGATGCGCTTAGAAACACTTGTGGTTGCTGGATGTTGGCTGCAGCCGATATACGACCATCTTCTCAGGTGGGGTGACGGCGATGCTCTGAAAGCACTGAGGATGGAAGACTGCCACCAATCTTACTACTGTCACCAGAACGACCCGTCAATTCATTGGGCGGCTTCCACGGACTATATCCTGCCAGAGGATCGACAGTTCTCAAGCAGCTTACAGACGATTGTTATCGTGGAATGTGATTTTCACATAAAGGCTCTTTACGAACTCCTTCGTTGGCCCGCTACACTCAAGGTGTTGAAATTCCTAGGAATGGTGCCAAGGCGGTACTCGAAAAGCTACGGTGCAGTCAGCATCCAGCCGCTCCTTGACTTGCATGCACAAACCCTGGAAACGATTGGAGTCGTTTGCTATAGTTCATACGTATCAAGCGGTGGCCTTCCCAACCTCTCAAACTTCTCTTCTTTGCGTAACCTGACTGTCTCGCACGCTGACCTCTTCGCAGACACTCCAAGGGTCGCTTGCAGCAAATTACCAGGTTCAGCGCTAACACATCTGACCATCGACACTGGCCACGGGCAGTTTGATGCCGAAAATGCCAGGTGGCTGACCCAATTTGCGGGCTGGCGGCATAATGGTTCCAGACCCATCGGGCTGCTGTACGTTCATGTTGCAATACAATCCAACGACAAAAGCTCACACTCTGGCTTCTGCCCCGGAAGTCTTGATAAGAAATTCCAATCGTCGGTCCAGTACCTCAGCGGTGTCAGGTCAGTGGCAGCAGAATATGGGGTCCACTTAACATGGGACAAAATCTATCTGACAGAGGCGGAAAAATGGATTCAGCAGACCGGGCAGGTACGGTACGGAGGAGACGCATCTCAGCAGATTAACCAATACGCCGAGGAAAAAGCCGAGGAGCAGCAAACCTGCAAAACATAGCACTCCAAATTTACCCTCAACGCCGGACTATTCGGCCAGGTTTTTGAGGCTGCGAGTACTTACACCTCTCATGGGAATGATGAGCCCCGCCTCGAGGTACTGGTTGATGCAAAGCTACGACTTGTCTGTGATTTGACACGTCCATCTTGTCACCACCGTTCTTCGCACGAGGTTATCTATGAGTCAGACATGCCGTCAGGCAATTAGATTACCAGCACAGCATCGTGGATAAGGACAATCGAGCAACAGAGGGGATATCAAAAGGCAAGAAAGCACAATATCCCCGTCAAGGCAAGGACGACCTCGGACCCAGCAGAAGATGGACCACAACTACCCTCAAGGAAGCAGGGACTGAGACCCGAGATCAGGCAGATAGTAGGCAGAAAGACCGCAACTACCCACGACACCAATGGAACCCGCGAAGTGGATGAAGAGGAGGAACCTTGAGAGTCATCAAGCGGATGTACCGATTTGCACAATTCGTGATCGGGAAAATGCATGGTCAAGGGGCTCTGCAATTTGCACCATGTTCAACCCATCAGCATGGTCCTTATGCAGGCGCGGAGGGATGCCTAGATACATACATGAAGTCGCAAAAGTAACTACTCGTCGGTGTATTCATCCTCAACACAATTTTCAGCCAAGCGTAGCCCCTGTCAATTCTTTGTGTGAGCCCCTTCACAGCGCCATCCACCGACCCATATACCCAAGCCTCGCTCACGGACGTCACACCGATGTCAGTGAGGACCCACCAGAAGCATCTTCAATTCGATGAATTCTCACCAGACCCACAGATGAGATAAGGTAGCCGTAAAGTTTCGTGACCCACTGCAGTAAGGCATAAGTGCAGTACGGTTGGGCATAGAACGTCTGACTTCAATTCTATTGTTGAGTCTACCTCTACGTTTGCATCGTGCACCACAGTTTGGGAGAGACAGAGTATATGACCTGATATAATACTTGTGTATCGAACAACTCAATCGCCTTCACGCCGAGAGCGATAACAGTTCAAAATGTGCTTGCTTGCAACCTGAGTATCCTGAACATTTCCCAATCACCGGTTACATAGTAGCATAGTAGCTGCTCGGGTATCATCAAAACGCCAAACCAAGCCGTATCTTCCGTCGTGTCCCCATAGATACCACAATCACTTGTTTTCATCATCCTCGTGTATTCGTCCGTGTTTCTCATAGTGTTACATATTTCTCATGGTCAGTTTACCACCGTCTGACCATACTGCGCCCCATAATTCCCTGGTTATAGCTATTTCTCGATGGTCCGATGTCAATGAGGCTCATTTCGGCCGCAAGGGGATCGTCATAGTGTTGCTGCTGTGGCTGCTGAGGCGCTGGTTCGTAGGAGACGTGATTCTCATAGCTAAAATCGCTTCTTTGGTCATAAGAGTTGCTGCGTTCACGATACTCGTAAGAGTTTTGCCGACCATAGGACTCGCGCTGATTAGGTTGCATAGCTGGCGACGAGTAGGCATTATAGATTTGTGACGGCTGTTTTGTTGGCGTGTAGTCTGGTGTTCTCTGTTGATTACCGTAGTTATCGCGTGAGGCACTCCGTGGCGCGTAAGCATTGCCTAGGGGCACTTGATATTCTGACAGTGGCGGCCGGCTAGAGTGACTCGGCACTCTATCATCATATGACGGACGTCGATGTTGAGGTGGCTGTGCCGGGTACGGCTGCTCGTCGAAACGGACTTGCTGGGGTGAGCTGGCCAAAGCGGGCGACGAAAGTGCAGCATTAGCTGGTGAGCCGTATGGCTGATTGGGCAACGGCCGGACAGCCGCAGGCATAGCCTTCTGCAACCTGTTTCGGCCGCCGATGAAGCTATTGGGGGTAGTCCGTGCCGCAGGCGAGCTGGCAGGCTGAGGCGTTGCTGGAGCAGGGCTGCTGAGTCCAGATGTCGAGTTGCCCTGAGTTCGATTTATCATTATCGGAGAAGCTCTGGCTCCTTGTGGCCGGTTTGGATCTTTCTTAGATCGAATGTGGATAACATGCTCAGGCTTTCTATTCTTGCGCTCTGGCTCAGGTGCCCAAGTGTCTGCTGGCAAGTGATCTGACGGGTCGATTTCTCGACCATCGTTACCAATTATCGGTCCCAGACCACGCAACTTCTCAACTTCTCGTAGTCTCTGCGACTCTTTGGCATGTTCCTGTGTCTCAAAACGAGTTCCTGCGTTCGTGACAGGGCTAGTCCCAGGGTTCAGCACGTCATAGCTATCAGGACCAAACGGCACAGTGTTGAGCTTTTTTGGGGATGCTCCAACCGCTTTTCGCGCCACGGTAGGCTGCAGTCCTGGACTGGGTGGAGCATCTTCAACGGTTGGCTGTAGTGCATCGTCGTAACCAGAATGGTAATGATGTTGGGCGGCGAGGGGTTGGGGTTCTTGCATCATTTGCTGACCATATTGCGACTGACGGAGCTCGTACGAGTTCTGTCTACTGCGTTGCATAGGTCTTTGCCGAGGTAGGTCCGGCACAGTGGCGTATGGCTGCATATCGTGGGTGCTTCCCCTGCCGTAGAACTCGAGCTGCTGCTGTTGTGGTGGTCCGTACTGCTGAGAGGTTGGAATGTTCGTGTTGTGACGTTGAGATAGAGGTGACTGTGTTGTATAGGGACTTGGGATAATGTCCGGCTGCTGCAGATCACAGCCGTCTTCCAGAGACTGCAAAGGACTCCGGTCGCTAACAGACGACCTCTTTTGTCCTATGCGCAGTGGCTGAGGGATGTAGGCAGAAGGAGGAAACTCGCTACGTGGACGGCGAGGAGTGGTGTCTCGGTGCTTGGGTGGCAACGGCGGAGGGACATCTATTGGCGCTGGTTGTGGGTAGACATCTTGCTGACTGATCGAGTGTCGCAAAGGACTATCGGCGTATCCTGCCGCCCTACTTGATGTCATGTCGAGCCTGCGTTGTTGCTGATGTTGAACGAGCTGGCTGTCAGAATTGGCGGAAGTAGGCATAGGGCGATGCGCTGGCGAAGAATGCTGTGGAGTGACAGGGTCTGAATGCATGTGTACAGATTGCGGTCGTTGGTGCTGCTGCCAGATCTCATCTTCATCTGGGTATGAAGAGCTAGTGTCTGGCCTCGCAGGGGTGTATTCGACATGCTGTTCTCTTCGCCTTTCTGGTGTAGTGTCCTGGCCATATGCATCTTCTGGGTGGTAGTCTCGATGTTGCTGGCCTAGAGGATACTGCCATGGTTGTTGCCCTTGCTCGACAGGCAAGGATTGTGCTCGATGATGCCTTTGGTGGTAGCTGTTTTGGCTGTGGTCGGGCTGGATTTGTTCGTACTGCTCAGGCTCATCGTAATATAGCTCTTGCGGTTGTTGAGAGGGAAGGGGGCTTTGGCTTTCAGATGTGCCTCGAAGACGTGAGGATACCGGGGCTTGAATGGTGTATTGATGCTGTCGATGCGCATTTTGGGGCACTTTCGGCGGCCGTTGTGGCGTAGCCTGTTCAATTGGGACGGGTGACGATTGGGGGAGTGTTGAGCCCCGGGGCTTTGGGGCAGTGGCCGTCTCTTGATCTCCCGAGGGCCCAGCGAGCGTGAAGCCGGCAGAGATATATCTGAACCGGACACTGATTCAGTAGGTTGCGAAGACCTCTCTTTTGCCGGCATCTTCGCCTGCGGCCGCTCTCTGGTATCATAGTATGTGAGCTCCATGCGCACATCACCAGCATATTTTCCCTTGAAGTTCAGCTGGTGCCAGAAGTCGTTCTGTCCTCCACCTGGCTTGATAACGTCGGCAAGGTCGATCCATGTTTCGCCGATCAGCTCCGTCTTCTTGTCATCGTTGAAAATCGAGCACTTCAGCTTGTAGTAGTCGGGGGAATCGTGAACGTCGAAGCGGAGTTCCTGGTCCCTGGGCATTGTTAGTCTTGCGACAATGGTGGTGGATAGGGTCATGCCTACCATTTGGGCGTTTGGCCTCCTCTGCGATCCGTGTCGGTCTTCTTTGCGTACTTTGCCAACCTCATGGCGCAATACGGGTCTTGCTTGCCGATTGCCTTCCTGTTCGGCAGATTCTTTGCTCGGTCGACGACAGCAACGAGGGTTCCGATGGCTGGACCGTCGAGGGTCATATCGGAATAGATGCCAGCAGCATGGCCAACGGAGGCCTGCTTCGACTTGGAGAGAATAGCCATGATCGTGGATCGGTTGCGACGATGACCATCGGCGAGCTGTGAGAACAGAGTCAAGCCCGACGCCGAGTATTACCGTCGATGAAGGGATTGATGTCAGGACTCAGACTCCAAGCACAGCCTCCTAGTGTCGTAACGAGTGAAGGTCAATTATTCGAGGTCAACAATGGCATATTCAACTAGAAAGTCATGCTGAAATGTCTCTGTACTATTTCGTCAGCTAGCAGGACGGCATGCATGCAAGTACGGGAAGAAGCGAAGTATGGAAAAGAGTTAGAGTGAAAAGCCAAAGGGTGGATGTTCTGCTTGTGGTACTTGGTATGTGCAGTGACCAGCCATCGGGGATTTAGACTTTGTCGCGACAGAGAGAGAGGGCTGGGTTCCTGCATCCACCATACGCGTACGGTGAAACATGTTCCACGATGTTGCATATATTGGACAATCCAATCCCCAGAAGCAATGTTCCCTACTGCAGCTGTTGCAATACTTGTAGCTGTGTTGTCATGGTTCTACCGCTTTTCACTTCAACTTGTTTACATGGCGTCGAAGGCTGAGATTGGACCCCACGCCAAGCACTCTACGCGTTCCCGGACTGGTGCCGCTCTAGGCGACTGCTTTTCTGATTGGTCTATCTGGCTCGCAAGGCGTCAACAAGCTCGAAGCTCCGAAAGTTCCGAGGAGCTGAGTGAATAGTAGCCCTACCTCGTCGTTGCCTCGTAGCGACAACAAACCTATGGTTTTGCTAGTCCAACAGGTGCTTCACGATGTCAACTACCTATCCGTCTCTCAACCTCGTGACTGGCCACCTCGATAAATTGCTTCACCAACGCCAGTACCCGAAAACATTATGCCCCTCAGAGGCAGCAAGAGCTCTCTCCACGGCAGAACTACACGAATCCGGTGTGGGGAGCTGGCGTGATCTAATGCCTGCTCTTCGACAGCTTGCGTTCGAAATGCGAGATCAAGGCAAGATAGAGATCTTGCAGAAAGGGCAAATCCTTCCGCCGGAGCAAACAATTGAACAGACAACTGGTCCAATACGGCTGAGGCAACCTTCAGATCCGTAGATTTAGTTCAGCCGCACAGGTACCTGGGG
>Ga0210040_10005997_pt1 | contig 15288 bp, 5 predicted proteins | sample CryGeyCG12114_NA_FD_185462 | JGI IMG/M metagenome (GOLD analysis project Ga0210040, IMG submission 185462) | Groundwater microbial communities from aquifer - Crystal Geyser CG19_WC_8/21/14_NA (SPAdes) (version 2) | ecosystem: Environmental > Aquatic > Deep subsurface > Groundwater | place: USA... | reverse complement strand
GGAAATAAAATTATGGAAACTGTGTGGACGTAAAATATGGATTTAATCTATAGGGAAGCTAGTAGAAATAGCCTCTACAGTTGAGATTAAGAAATATTACAGTAAATGGATCCTTATACAAAATAAACCTCAGCAAGAGGGTATTCCGACGAAGCCGGGTTAGGAATTATTTATGTTAATATACAAAAAACCAGTAATAATAATTAGGGGTTTTTATCGTTTTTCGGTAGTCTCATCAGCTAGTCTTTCTCTGTTCACCAACTTGCAATCGCAAATGGAATCATCAATCAACATCATTTTGATTTTCGCGCCAACAATAATACTACTACAAGTTATTCCAGTAAACTGATCAGATGACCAAAAAATTTCCCTAACATTTCAAATTGAAACATTTAAATACAAAATTAAACCATTTTGGTCACGGTTGGGGTTATTCTAAAACCTGTCTGAAAACTGCGCACACAACTTTTACCCCGTTCCAAACAGAGTTTACTAACACAAATTTCATCTTGAGCTTTCAGGTGATTTTAGCCTTAACATGTGCAGCATAGGGCGCTCCCGTTGGTAATTACCTGACTTCGCCTTCGGCTTCGTAATAAATAGAAGGGTGAAGTTTACATAATATTGTTCACACTTTCATTATATTCATATGCAAACAGCAGTGTAGTCTAGTATTCGGCAAGTGCTAGATCCGAAAGCAAACAATCTTGAGAAAGTGAATACATAATATAAGACTTGGATTGTGCACATTATGTGCACACGCTCCACCAAATATCTAATAGCATAAAAACCAACTGATGATTTCATATTGTCACACAATTCCCACTTCAATTTTCAGTCATACCGCATCAATTCTGTGTCTAGAATGGGAAAGAAGAGACATTCTGCTCCACTCATCTAGTCTTACTGACAATACATGCTCAGAATTTCGAAAACTTGCTACTATATACAGCTCCCAATGTGTGCATAAGGTAAGCTGAGAAGAGCTGCTGAGCCTGCCAGAAAACCATAACACCATAATAGGAAGACGCATATTTCACTCCTCTTTTGTATTTTACAGCCACTTCTCAGCTTACAATATTTGCCCAAAAATCCTACTATTCTACCGTTACTCTCCCTATTTCACACATTACTGCAAAGAAGGAGGGACAAATTGGTATAACTCATTTTCAACCAAAATATGAACTAAAACTCACCTGGAGACGTAAAATCGGGCAGAAAATCTTTACAGCCGAATAGAATCTACCTAGATTCCCATACATTGTAGATACTGGTCACGAAAAAATCAAACTTTCTCACTATAACACGGTTAGAAACCAAAGAGTCTATAGGATGTCATGTCAAAAAAGTCGACAGGGGAAGCTACATGTTTTCACTTTTCTATAAAAGTATTATGCAAGAAGTCCCAAGTGGTTGCAAGCCCGGAGACTGTATATGTTCTTTTAAGAAGAGATACATTGGCTAAAGGAACTAAATATTGTACACTAAGCAGTGTTATTCCTTCCAATCTACTTGAATAAACCGTAATTTTTGGATTTCATCCTTTACTAACTATGACTTCCAGATCTTTATTTAGTACAACTTGTTTCTTTGTCCTTAAATAAAACATTCACACAAACTCATTCTGTGGCTCAACAACTTGTATCCACACACTATTATGTGGCTACCATCTTGCCTTCATCCAAACAATGGAAATATTCTCTTTTCAAAATTGCCGTCCTTGCATCCCATTCCACTTTCTGAATAGATTTATAGATGCAATGTGTTCTTGTCTCCTGTATCCCAAGTCTATTTCATGCTGCCATACCACGTATATGACTGAACGAGCCCTCCTAACGTTATTACCGCTGGCCTAACTCATGCTTTATTGCTGCCCTTACAGAATGAAATAAGACACTCTCCCACACACACGCTGAAGAAAGCCAAAGAGAGATAGAAAGAAGCCGGCCTCGTTTTATGGAAACTCACAAGAAGGGTAAGAAGGGAGTGAGAAAAGTGGGTATCGCTCCGAAAAGTGACGGTACGGTTATGATTATGCTATATGGCACACTCAGTCAGTCCGTCCCTACTCCCAACCCAACCAACAGATAGTAAGTAAGCAGTCTTGTGCGTATGTACATACAGAGATCCCAACTAACTATTCAAAATGGTAACCCAGGCGAGCACTATGTCATTCAAAATGTTTGTGCCAGCCAAACCGAAAACATATTGATACATATTTTGCACTCCTTATCTATCTATCCTCCTGAAAACCACTGCGGATAAAATATGGGTTGTTGATGCCAACAGGAAAACAGATGATATTGATGAAAAAGCACATGTACTATTTTCTTGGGACTTGCTAACTTGACTTGTGTGAGTTTGTTTGGTGAAATGTCGGCAAAAGGGTACAATTGATGCATTAGCCTTATTTTTTTTCCTCCTTAGCTAGTTGGCTCCTCTTTCACTCTGTGCAAAAGCGCTTCTTTTCAACTCTAACCCTACCAGTTATGGCCAGCATACACACAGAGACACACACTGCATACATGTAGTAGTACCTTGGTACGCACACAGCTTTATCCCCGATATAGTTGTTGTAGTTAGCAAAGCCTGGGTTGGAATGGTAGTATGTACAAGGACCTAACTAGTATGGGAAAACATTGGAGAGATGATATCAACTGACTGCAGTCAGCCAAACATACAATTGCACACACACACATACACATAGTGGAGAGGCTGGTGAGCTACTGACACATGCACGTAACGGAGTTAGAAGTGGCATGAAGGAAAGCATGAGGCGGAAAGAAAGGCGAGGGAGAAAGCAGTGAAGGCAAAGACATGCAAGAAGAGAGAAGTCTGAAGTCGCGTCGAGTCAAGAAAAGTGAGACACAGAGTGCAGAGAGCACCTCTTGGTCCACATATTTACTTACTCATTATTACATTGTGGCTGGTGGAGCTTATTGGTTTTTGAAACACGTTGTGTTCTGTAGTTACTCACTTACTTATTCTGTACTTAACGGGCCAAAGCTCCTTACAGAGTTCACGCTCCGCACGTGAGCGCGTTTGTCTCAATCATAAAGTGGTGGTTTTTTTGTTTTGAGCAGAGTAAAAAACTGTCAACCTATAGTTAGTTAGTAAGTTTTGGGTATTCCATTTGGGTCTGACGCGTGGAAAAAAAGATAAGTCTGCTGGTTTAGTTTGTTTGGTAGTTAATTGGCTACCTAAGTCAGTGTGGGAGCTTGTTTGGAATGAGAAAGGACAATGGGAAGGGAAGCCATGGAATGCATTCCACGTTCCCCGTTTAAAAATTCAACGCTATTTGTGTGGTGCCCAAGAAGGAAAGTGCAATCCAAGTGGTAATTATGTGAACAAAGTTATTGTCCATGGGTTTCTTACAGAGAAAGCACAAATTCCTCCAGTGTATGGTTTCACCAGGAAGGGATATAGTATACGAGTGAATTTGATTAGGATCCCCATCACCGTTTTCCTACAAAGTTATGCTCCATGAATTTTTGCTCGCATTCTCAACATTGTTGTGCTCATTTTTTCATGCAAGTTTACTGCTTTACATAATGCTGGAAACAGTGCCAAGGAAAGTGCCCCTAGAGTCTTGAAAGTTCTCTAAAGATCCTTTTACAACTAGACAGCCTTAGCTTCTTTGTCACCACAATATGAGTCTCAAGTTTCCATTTAGTGGGGATTCATAAGCAGTCAGTGTGTTGCGAAAAAATTGAAATTGAGCTCATAGTGTTACAATACATATACATACATGAGCTAGACAGATAATATCTGCAGTGAGTGGGTACAACTTTTGCCTGTGTGGTTTAAATAAATGAAGAGTTTAGATTTCCGCGGTTATAAACCTACTGCTCATTCCATCATATACGTCAACTTGTGTAACCTCATACAACTGGAACTTTTTAACCAAAGTTTTGAATAATTTATTAAGACTGGTGCGTTTCTTACGTTCTGTGAGCAGTGAATATTTAAATCTCAACAAAGATCAAAGAAAAAACCTCAAGGAATTCTTTTATTCAACTTTTGTCCCCAGTCCCCGGTTTATAACTGCGTTGGGTTTTCCTCTCATGCCTACTGTGGGTACAACTTAAATTCCGCGTCTCTGTAATCTCCCGCACCATCAAATATGACTACTCACCCATGAGACCACATGCTAATACATTATCAATGTTTCCATTCCAACTGGTCCGCGATATTGCTGTGGTTGCTGTCACCTGCCTACTGGGGGAGCGTCATAGCATCAGCAAACCATAAAATTAAGCTATGATTTTTCCTATGGATTTTGCACTCTCACTTTCTCAGTCAGTGGAAATTCGGAACACGCTATAAACGTGTACTGAGTGCAATTTAATCGAGAACTAAAGTCTAGTGCCTCCTCGTACCTAACGAGAAGGTACTTCCAGTCGTGGTTTACATTGAAAATTAAACTTCACACGTAATTAGGCGTTTTACTTGAAAGTTATTAGTTCCCCGAAAGAAGGTTGGCACGAAAATACGAGGATCATATAGGAATCGATGATTTCCTGAATGTGATTGGCTTATTTACATCTACTAGGAGCAATGTTAAGTCCTAGCCACAAGTGATCTGTTGTATGTGTCCATGAAGCCCCAACCACTGTGATTCCTATATGAACTGACACATGACTCCCCCCTTATAATCAAAGTGTAGCAGTTTTGTGTACAATTATCCACTAAAGTTTTTGTATTGCACGATCTGTGTAACTCATACAAGGAGCCCATGCACGGAAGAATGCCCAACAACACTAATTATCAAGATTTTGCCATCACGACTCTATTAGATACAAAAACAATGATTAGAGACATGTTGTGATTGCTTAGTCAGTATTTTTGTTGTTATTAATCCTTAGGAAATCTTGTTCACGTGAGCGCAAAAGCTTTGGGCACAATCAAGTTACACTGAATTTCCGCTCACAACAGTCATATAAGTTCTATTGATCCATATGATGATACTTATTTCCTCGTGCGGTACGACTCTGAATTCCCCCATACATACAACATAAAATGCTCCTAAAAGGATTATTAATGGGGCTTCTCAGTATAAATTATGCATTAGATGTTGAGCTTGCAAAAAGAGAAAAAATTCAACCTTGTTTAGACTCATTTTTCTTTGCACATGTGAGCACAAGGAAATGAAGACAGACAGTAAATGTCTATCAATCAATCTACATGTGGTTTTACAATTTACACTTTACATGATGAAGTAAACACCTCTCCTTTCTTGTGAAGCACTTTCCAGTTCCCACTAATCAATTACTTTGTTCCAATGCTACAGAAACCATACACAGCTACATGCCAGTGAAAGCTCCAAGCAATAAGGATAGCTATGTAGTTACTTTGTAATTGCGAATAACGAGTGTGTGTCAACAAACACAAGGGCATATAAGAACGTTAAAAACTGTAAAAGTGTTCAAAGAAAACAACCAAGGGAAATGAACAGTCTGCAGCCTGCAGGGATATTTAATGAGCGAAAAAGATGTACTCTCTATTTTCCATTTTAAAGCTGTCCTCTCGAAAGTGCTCATAAGGCAACTTACTATACACCATTTATGTTCTACAGCATTCCTCCACATTATCTCTTTCCCTATGTTATATGAGTAAGTCAACAGTCAATTACTTTCACTACACTGCGTGCACATATATATAGAGAGTAGCTTGGGAGAAGACTGCGTTGCATAAACAAAAAATTCAACTTCCAGTTACTGATTCTTCTACAACTGTGTGTGTGTGTGTATCTAACCGATGTGGAGCAGCAGAGCTCTACGAACGTTACATTTGTTAAAGTTTCCAGTCTGCAATAGTGAGTGCTAGCTTTACCACTTTTATCTTGCGTACTGTATACGCAGCCAAAAGCCAACAGCATGAGCAGGGAAACTCAACTTTCATTAGGCAAAGAGGAACTAAAAAGCGGGACGGATGAATTACTGTGTGAAGAATTCCAGTCAGTCAGTTCTTAATTCTCTGCTAGTGAATCAGATCGCCACAAAAATCCTCAGCTTCTTCTTTTTGATTTCCTGTGTCTCGTATTTACAAATTAAGGTACAATTTGTTGTGAGTAAAGAATAGTTTGTCGGTTTCCGTGTCGCCTATTGGTTTTAGACAATCCCAAATTGACGGCAAATATTGAAATATTTCCTTTCAGGAGTTCAAATAGTGCTGAATTAGCTTGAAGCTGCTGGATAAATACAATGGCTTGATTTCGTGTTCTTGTATTACGAATTTTTAGTGAAAAATCTTTTAAATAGGGTAAACTATAAGGAATAAGTGAGAGTCGATTTGAGGACGAACAGCTTTTGAAGTTTAGTTAGTTAGTGACGACCAACGACACCAGTATAGTATTATTTTATTTTACAGACATGTGGTAGAGAGCGAATGATAGGCTGTGACAGTTAACTACTCCGTCTTTTTCGTGGTTTGTTGCTTGTGTTAATTAAACACTATTGAACACAATTAAATTCGGAAGAATCGACAAAAATTGTCTGTTTTGTGCAGCCAGTGTGACGTTTTCACTAGTCCAGGTTCGTATTCAAAAGGTAAGATTCATTTTGTCGTCATTTTATTAGTTTTGGCTATTTAAAATTTAAAAAACATTGCGCTTTTTAATTTATATCAGCGAAACTAGCGCTATTTAATGCATTTTTAGCATTAGAGTGAGTTGATAAAGCTAATGAAAAACCATAAGAGTGATCGCATCCATCTATTTGTCGTAGTCTTGTAAATATAAGGTTTGTTTTAAATTCGAGTAGTATTGTAGACAACTTGGTTATTAATAGTAATAAATATATCGAAGTTTTATATTTTTATTTATCATTTTGTTAGGTTATGTGTGAAATTAGTTTGCAATTTGCAAGTAAGGTTTAGGATTTGTTATTGGTGATTTGTAGTTGGAGAGTTGGACTTCGAAACGGACCCGCGAAGACATTGCATTGGCAAAGTCAACCAGTTAGTCAGTGTATCACTACCAACTACCATTATGTAATGTACGCCCAGTAAATTTTATATGAAATGAAGTGATAATAACCCCGCATGATGGGTAAATTCAATATATTAATTCGATTTATTCGTAAAAAGTGGAACTTAGACAGAATCTCTTGTGCGCGGATAAATACTATTGTATTGATTTGATAATTGTATTGTATTTACTTGATCAGCTGCATTTTTTAATCCTAAAAACATAAATCTGTTTTATGCTGAAAGTAGTCAGTTATAATTAATCCATTGCTATGTACATTCGAACGGAGTGATTAATGTATAACAAGCATAACTAATTTTTATGCGGTTTTGGGTTTAAAACACAATCTACAATCCACGCGCGATTATTTTCGATAGTGTTCACCTTTTATTTTTAACTTTTTTTGAAAATATTGGTTGCTATCAATATGCTGAAGTTTCCATTTCACCCAAAATAAATATTATTGAATCAAGATATCCATCTCATGTTACTGACAAGTTTTATTGGATAATAAACATTTTCATTCCACAAGACGAGGCGTCTCTTTACAGATTTATTGATATTGACTGTCGATTACCCGTGGGAAAACTTTTGGAATAATATTCTAAATGCTTAGATTCGTTAATCCTCACTTATATTTCCACGTTTCGGTAGATTATAAAACTTTTAAGCACGTAGTTAGATAGTTCTATGCTATATATTTTACCATCAAAACAATATTTTATTGTCGTTGCTAGTAGCTTTGTTACTTCTCGGTCCGGACACAATAGAATGTATTTAAATTATTAATTATTATATGAGCAATGGCTTATGCGCCGCATTTAGTCGAAATTTATATTAAATTTCTCTAACGTTAGCTACTTGTCAATCGTTACCACAGCAACTGCTTCTGTTGTTTAGTTTGGTTAATTCAGTTTGCGGTGAACGAACACAAATTTCTTATGTGCATTGAGGATTAAAATTTTAAAAGCTAATTATTATTTATTTATTTTCATCATCCCAACCAGATAAAAAGCCATACAAGAATTGTGTAGCGCAACCAAGCCAATTTGACATTAGATAACGATTTGCCTATTTGCTGTATAGAAGAGAAGATTATAAGCGTTGCACAAAGTTCTGCTTGGTAAGATATTAATTATGAATGTGTGGTTATTGTTATTAAAAGTTACGGGCTGTCACTTCAGCAAATGTTTGATAGGTAATTTTAGTCAGTCACGTGTCAGGTTATCCAATAATTTTGTGACCTTCTTTCGTATTATAGTCGAAATTGAAACTTTTTTAGCGCTGTATTTAATATGGGGATAGTCACGAACCTTGTTTTTATTTTCTATTTATAAGTCGCTCGTTCTTTTTTTCAAATAATAATATTGTTGGTTGTAGTATGTATATGAATATATTTTCACTGGAATAGCTTTCTAATGTTTTTGGTGATTTTGTTGCTAACTTTGTCGTGCTTTTGCTTCATTTATACCAGGTTGTTTGAAAAGTCAAGATGAAATCCTTCCGAAGTTTTTCCACTTACAGAAGTGTTCTGTTCTCGTCGTAAGTACTATAGTTACTGCTAAAATGTGAATCAACGAGACTTAAAGGTCAAATGTCAAATTAACCATTTCTTTCACTTCGAATATTGTCGACTCGTCTAAATCAAATTTATTGTAATATTATGTTTGTACATCACATTGGTTTACGATACTTTGTATGTAGTTACTAGATATTCATTAAATCAATAATACCTGAAGAGTGTTTAAGCTAGCTTTACCACTGCTTCAAAATTTTAAATGAGATATTGCTGTTTGTACTACCCGATTCATATTTTCGGAGGCTAATTGTGTCGTATTTTTTCACTAGTGGGGGAATGGACAAGGGGCCTAAAAATCCCTCATCCCCTGGGGAACCTACAGCCCCGAAAGCCGCTGGATCTGGTGATAGTGCTACACCAGAGTCCAGTCGGTCTCCGAAATCTCCTGGCCATTTAAAGAAGCCACCCCCGCATATGACCATGGCGGAGTTCGCTAAGGAAGAGGGTTTGGATAAGACAAACATTCGATTGGCTGTTCTGGTCAGTTTAATCGAGGTGGGACAATACACCCACAAAGAAGTTGTTAACACCGTCCTGCAATTGGTAAGCCATACTTTTATCCAACTCTTAATTTTGAACGTCTCGTTATGCTTTTTTTTCTTAAATAGTAACCACCGGCAATAATACATAACGGCGACATTATGGTTGCTAGATACGGTGTTGATTTTAGTTAACAGCATGGAACGGAGGCTATATAGTGAAAAGCGTATTCTATATCTAAAGTTAAATAAATACATTGCATATTGCATCAATGAAAATGCTCCGTATCGACCGGACACAGGCTGCTGTCCCTATTCCATATTATCCCCCACTCATTTCCAAATGTGTTATGTGTTGTTAACAAACTATGCGGTTGACGACACGAAAGACTAAAAGCAATATTTCATCTTGAATGACTCGATTGAAAGATCAAAGGTGGTATTTGTGAAATATTTTGATTTTCCGCTAAATTTTGTATTCACCACCGCTGCGTATGCATGGAAAGGGAGTGTGTGGTTTATTTGTTGTACACTGTATACTTTATTGCTTAGCATTAGGGGATGACTAATAGTGCTTTGCGGTTTTCGTACCAAGGGCTCTAACTTGACTTGTGGGGCTTAAAACGCTTTTTAAAATTGCGCTTATGCTATGTTTTCTTTTATTTTATTATTACCTGGACGTTTAATTTTTTTTGCAAACGCAGGGTAAGAAAATGCGGTCCTTTTGGAAGAAGTAACTGTAGAAGTCTAAACTAAACAAACCATGCATTCCAAATCAACGATCTCATGCGTACTTTTTGTAATAGTCAGTCATCATCTTGCATTATTTCGGCTTTCTATTGTTTGTAAATTGGTGTAAAAGAATCTGTAATTTGTAATAAAGTGGCAATATATAAATTGTTCATTGGTCTCACGCTTGTATATGTAAATAGTGCCATCTGGTAACACTGTTTATTCAAAACTCTAATATTCTTCCAGTTTCACTTTTGTTTATGCTGTTTGGTTATATTCATTTATAAATATTATTTCAAGTGATCTCTGTCTGTTATTGTTGATGCTGCAGACTTGCAATGTACATCACTCCTTTTATCATTCTGTATTTTAATGCAAATTATCTGTATCTAGTGCAAATTTTTTAGTCCTTTAAACCGTCAACTGGTGTTGGTTTAAAATTCTGGTTTAAATAAACGTACAAGATTTACTTTTTTATTCTTATTGTGAGTTAGCATAATCATTTTATAAATCGGTGTGCAGTAATCAGTTTGCCTGCAATGCTTGCACCTGCTCCGTATTTCTATCGTACAATAATAGAAAACTATAGATGATGTGTCACTCCTATGCTTTCAATGGTTTTGTATGCATAGAAAAGCATTGGGAGCCACGAACCATTAGATTCACTATTAACTTGGAGTAATCAATAAATATCATGGCATTCTCACGAATTTTTGTATCCTTAGAAATGTTGAAAACACAGTTCTTAATTGGAAGCACACCTTGTGTCTGGCAATTCCAGTTGATGTAGAGAACACTCTTTAGTTGTGAATACTTGGTTGAAATACCGATTTTATAATATCTGCTGTTGCTATTGCCTTTCGCGTTCGCCAGCTTTCTGGAAATTTGTTATTTTTGCACTAATTGAAATCTTCGCTGGAATCATATGGATTTGTAGCAGCAAATCCGTATTTGATCTATTGTTGATCTGAAAAAAAACAAGTATCACAGAGACAGTAAATACTCGTTTTAGGGGAAAAATAAGATAAACAATTAAACTCTTGTCAAGACTAGGGAGAAAAAAATAATAGAAATACTAGACTAGAGTACCGTGCATTATTTGGCTAAGCATTTCCATTGTTTCCAGCTGACTAAAAATTGTCATTACTATTCATTATTATAAGTCCATAAAAATGTAAAGGTGTTTTTTATACGTTATGTGTCAAATTAAAAATTCGCACTTAATGTCTTGGCTAAACAGAGTTTTGACATGATAAAGTGTATTTGAAGAATGAACTATCGAAATGTAAGTACACCGAGGCGGTACAACGCTGGTTGCTTCACAACACGAAAAAAGGTTTTTATTGCGGACGTCTAATAAAATTTGATGAAGGTGCTGTGTAAGTTAGTTTTGTTATACGACATAAACTCAACTTGCCAGAATTTAAGTGTACAGCTGACCCTACTTGCACTGAAACTTATAGTATAGGCGAAGAGAACATTAAAGTGCTGCATCATGCCCTTGTCGTACCTTATTACTTTTCGTAATTTGAACACGTAAAATGTCCAATGTTTAATAAGATACCAATGTCTCCATACTTTCACTCTTTTCATGTCTAGTTGTTCTTCCAGTCTTTCCCCCCGCTCGTTGTGACCATTGAACATGCTACCTACGAGTTACGTTACGTGATGGGAAATACATTCCCGAAATATTGATCTGTCAAAAATACGCAAAGCTCTTTGGTTTTAATATTGACATTAATTTTTTGCGCAACTCCCAGCACTGCCACTACTGCCTTGTACTTATGCACTATATATTTTGTTCAAATTGGAATAGTTTCCCAAGTCTTGCCTTTCGTTTATCATACACACGTGCATTTGGACACATTGATTGATTCATAGACCCAGTAGTTTTCCTCAATATATCTGTACTACATAAACTTTATCGCTATAGTTTCCCTCTGGTACTTGGAGTTCTCAATTTATCATATTATTCATTTTGTATGACGTTTTTTTTTTGTTACTGCATTTCTTTCTCTGCTTTTTTTCGTCTTAATAAATTAGCCTGGAGATTACTTCAGAGCATTTCCTCGCGAATGAGTGGCCATTACTGGAACTGTTTTTCTTAAATACACTAGCAAGTCCCATCACAACTTGCTATCTTCAGTCTTCAAAGTAGGCTCGCATACTTTCACTTTTATCTTTTTGCATATGATTAACTAGACTTTTTAACAACTGAAAAGTTTATTTTACGGGAACTGATCCTATCCTTTTTTGTCTTATCTTCTACTCCACTCTTTTTTCCGAATGCATCCTTGGTACTCAACATGTTCTTCATATTTTCCCCCGGTTGGTAATATACTGACAAGCCAATATTTAACACTGTGAGAAGAACGTGTGAGACCAAACAAACCCTTCCCAAAGATTGTGACAGTGGAGAAAGGAATGGACCTACATTAGGGAATCCCAGTTTGAATTGTTGGCCGGGCATTGTGTCTATACTATACAGAGAAAGTTTTATCTGCATCCAACTGCTCATTGAGATTTATGAGTGAACGGTGCACTCGTACAGGATTATAAAGTTCTGTTTGTCCGTATGGCACTCATTTGTAATCTAGCAGTTAGTTGGTGCGATAGTGTTATCCTTGTAATACAAAGTTCACGCGTAAATAAATACTTCGTCACATAAAATATTTAGTTTGGCACTCCAGAGCAGGCTCAAATTTGAAAACTATCGTTTCACCAACATAAAGCCACTTTCAAGGAAAGAATCCTGAACCTCAATCAGTTCTCCACCAGCCATATTCATTTAGCAAATGCTAGAATGATGATCCTGAAAATGATATGCTCGAATGATGAGCCGTCCATTAAATCACTGGTAGATATTTTGCCTCAACTTGCTCACTAACTAACTAACTAACTAACGGACTGACTACCACTATTACATGGGTTGCAGCATCTGCAGTATCTTGACGTGCCTACAATTTTTTAAAAGTTTCATATATTTTACTCCCTAAAATAAGTTGGGGAAACTTGTTAAATTTAACGATAGTGTACGATGGAAAGGAACACAGAGAGAGCCAAAGTACTTCTTTCATCATCACTCTATACAGTCTGCCTGATGCGGACCAAAGTTTCCCAAATTGTTAACCAAACCAGGTCGAAAAGCGGGACAACCAACCATGTTTATAGTGAGACTACTCTCTCTTTACACGTAAAAATGAAAATCAACTTTGAATGCTCCCAGCTCCAGTCAAGCTTGTAATACACTTGAGCCCAAGGAAAGTGGAACCACGCGGGTTTGCCCATGTTTGTCCTTTCTTCCTCTATCTCTTCACTTTTGTGGCATGAAAGAGTTGGGAATCTCTATTATCTCTCGCTCTCACTATGTGACTATTTATGCACTCACATGATAAACGCACCAACTACTATATATTCTGCATTCATTCCCCAAGTGAAACAACAAATGTTGTACAATTTGTTTCAACACCAAGTTACCACAATCAAGCACCATAACAAAGAGAGCCGGGATTCACAGATCTCACAGTGGATTCCACTGTCGGTCTCCATTAGAACTTAACATGGTTTGGCACACAGATGGTAGCATACTAGTTAGTTACTCCTTGACGTGTTTTTTTTGTTTATCAGGAACCTACTAGAAGAAAAAGAAGGTAAATGTAATATTTTGTTTGTGCACATAGGGCAGTTGCTAGTGCTATAGGTAGGTAGGTACGTCAAGTACGTAAGGAATGGGATCCAGTTTTATTAGATTTCTGAAAAGGTGACTCTGCCAGATGGAACGTATGGTACAAGACATGGAACGTGATTGTTTTTGCCCGTGTGTGAGAGTCTGTGGGAAACTAGGAAAAGCTAATCATGGCTCAAATGACATGATGATACTGAGTGTTGTTGTATAACATTAGAGAAGTGTCCTGTATATTCCCTATTGGTTGATAGATTGGGAGTGAACTGGAGGACATACTGTTATTGCCTATGTGCTCAAGGTTCGGGCCTGCCTAGATTGTTATCGTAGCGGAATGCTCCAGGTAAACAGCTGGATCCATCAGGTTCCATAATATATTCTTTATTTGGATCACAATGGAAGAGGAGAGGTTCCATTAGACACTAAAGGGATGTGAAAAGAGGACGCAATTTGAAAATCAAATTGAATCTGCAAAAATGGAGGAGCGAGAGAGAGGAAGTTTGTCCTGGGAGGGAGGAGAGAAAACAAGAAGTCAAAGAGCGCAGATTAATAGATCAGACTCACTTATTGTAGTGAATCCGATTTGGATAAGATTTTGTAGGCGGTCTGTAATGGCTTAAGGAGAGAAAGATGCTCTTCGGTCTGAACAAGTGCGTTCCATCTGAATTCCGATAGAGCTCAATCTTTTGAAATTCGTTTCTCTCTCATTCACTCACACACAGGAGCACATTCTGTTTTGCCTTGAGCCGGCTTTTTTCAATTCCACCTTTGTATTAGATCGGATTTCTCTACTTCTACTATATCCACCTATATCACTGCTTGTGCTATGAAGTTCTCAGTGGAAAAACGAGACCTTAAATGCAACGAATTGGAGTGAAACCCTATGAGAAACAAGCCAATCAATACATGTTTTCCTGATCGATTTATCTTTTTTCCCCTCTGCAGTCATTTTTTACCTCGTCTTCTTTCTGTGTTCCCATTTTTTGGTTCCTTATTGATGATATTATGTTGAACAGAGCCGTGCTCCTAGTTTGACTCACCATGAGGCGTTGGATGGAAAGATACTGTAGATAGATAGATTGTCTGTGTGAATTTTAACTTGCCTTCATCTCGATAGTATAGGGTGCTCATGTCAGTTTAGATTTCACTCATTCCAGCATCACTATGTACATAGACGAAGTACGTATGGCCTGGTGCACTTTGCAAGAATTTTCGACGACATGATAGACATGATAAAATATTGCCAAAACGAGGGAGCTCAACTCAAGTCTGTGTAAACTACGGTGAGAGCGTCTAGGAACGAAAAACCGTGTTCCAAATGAAAGGAAGATCACTCACAGAACATTTTTTCATCTATCCTTTATCTGAGCGTTGAGCTGCCATATCTTATGTTCTTTACCCATTTGCGATCGCCACATATTCAAAATTCCTCTTTACACATTTGCAAAAAACAAGTTTCTCATCCCAAGATTCTTTTCACATACCCAAAGCACGTAGTGACGCCTTCAACATTACTCACTCTCTTACTGTCCAGTGGTTTCATTTTACAAAGATTATAATGTTTATGCATGCGACTATGTGCTTATATGGAATCCATACTGTGCTATTCCAGTAGTACCAAAATTAAGTGTGCAAGTGGGGCAGGAGGGACTATGATTTGTATAAAATAAGTGATGGGAAATAAAATCACCAGTGTTTACGGCAGGGAAGGATTATCCCCACAAGGGATTGCTTTGATTTGATTTGATAAGATTTATTTAACGTGTTACAGTCGAGTCAGTCACAGAAACTGTTCCTTCAGTGCACAAAGTCGAAATCCAGGCATAATTAAAGCATTAGATAAAAAACT
>Ga0210040_10005996_pt1 | contig 15291 bp, 10 predicted proteins | sample CryGeyCG12114_NA_FD_185462 | JGI IMG/M metagenome (GOLD analysis project Ga0210040, IMG submission 185462) | Groundwater microbial communities from aquifer - Crystal Geyser CG19_WC_8/21/14_NA (SPAdes) (version 2) | ecosystem: Environmental > Aquatic > Deep subsurface > Groundwater | place: USA... | reverse complement strand
AAAAGTGTACATACCATTCAGGCGCACCAATGCTGCATGCACCCATTAGGGTTTTCCTTTTTGCGCTGTTAAACAACATCAATAAACGGGTTGTTGGTTCACAAAGCCGGAAAATAAAGAATAAGACAAATGCAGTGCGCACTGAAGTTCGTTCATAATGCAATCGTTTAAAACAGAATGTTGCCTAAGGGCCTACCTTAGTTTAAGTCCGCTCAAATTAAAAACTTGCCCTTGTTTGCGCATCCTGTAGCATCATGGTGGCCGAACGCCTTTTTATGATCTGATGAAAAAGATGCCGTTCAATAATGCATCACCGCCCTGCACATGACTGATGCGCACGCGCACGGGCCTGTTATACTGATAGGTGACGTATGTGCCTTTCCCGATATTTTGCACCAGTGTAGAAGGGCAGATTATGTTTTTTGTTTCGTAGTCAAAAAGGTCAATAATAAACTCTGGGTGTTCTTTATTAATATCGGCAAAGTACAAGGTAAATTGATACGCACTGTTTCCATGAGACAAGATATCGGTATAAAAGGTTTGAAAGCAGGCATTGGGATTACGGGTTGTGAGCGCGCCAGTCATTACAGAATCCCGCTTTTGCACGTCAACGGGTGCCCAAAATGAAGCTGCCGCCACTGCTTTATGCATAGATCTGGGGTTGCCTACGCCTTCCGTTTTCCACTGAACCGAATCGATATACTCAGGCCATTTAATGGCGTGTTTGTCTGCTGCGTAATAGTTGAACAAGATGTAGCCTTCTTTTCCAAACTTTTTCAAATCCCTATGCGCCGGGCGATCAATGTTTACCAATGTAGCCGGATAAGTCACTGCACTTTTTTGAGACCGTAACTTATTCAAATCCCCATCATACGCGATAGAGAAATCGTACCGGCCCGGTTCCATATTTTGAAAATAAATAAACGCTGAATCTTCCGTAGCTGTTGCAATGCCGGACACTGCCTGAAATTGATTATTCCACGCAAGTTGGTTATTGATTGTTATGGATTTTATTTTCCTGCCTGCTTTTGGAATGGCAAACATACCAACAGCGCCGGACGGCGATTGCAGCGTTGCTTTTCCTTTCTTCAGATCCAGATAAACTTCGATAACGCCAAGCGGCGTTGTAGTGTTGCCGCGCACCCAGGTGAGGCCTCCGGATACATGCGGCACCACGTTGAACGTTTTAAAGCCAGGTGCCGTAGGCTTGATACCCAGGACTTCTTCGGAAAGCCATTTTGTAACGCCGCTGCTCCACGGATGGCACAAACTGGTATAGCCACATTGCCCGTTGGGCACCGGATCGTTCGGCTGGATGACGCGGTTCCACTCCGGGCGATAACATTCCCAGAACGTAGTGCCGCCCAACTGAAGCTGCCCGCCCCAGCACTGATCGATTGCAGCCAACGCTTCGTTATAAAGCCCCAATGTTGCCATTGACCGGATAATAAAATATTGGTTGAAAGGCGAAAATGAAATGGTGTTTTTTGAGTCGCGGTATCGTTGTTTGATTAAGCTTTGCTTTTCCGCAGCGTTTAAAAATCCGGCATTCACCGCATCAGCGCTGGCATGCAAGCCTAACGATTTAAACCATTGCTTGTCCTGCCGCAGCGCCGCAACTTTTTCAAATGCCCATGCTTTGTATGTTGCCGCTAATTTAGATTGATTTATCAACGGCAGCGCATCTGCCAACACATTGCAAGTTTGTAAAAACAGCATGTTGTACAATTGCCAGTTTTCACTGTTATCCGGGTTTTCAAAACCGGCGCCCAGCCGCTCATCCCAGCCTGCAAAGCCAAGCGGCGCCTTGCTGTTGTAAACCGTTGCGGCATGCTGCATTTTTTGTTCTACTACAGGCACTAAAGAATTAAAGAAAGCGGCATCGCCGGTATAATAGAAGTAGTCAAGCAAACTCAATATCCAGTATAGTGAATACGTTTCAATCGAATTGTTATCCGCACGGGTTCGCTCAATATTGTTTTTGATGGCCGCATAATTTGAAAAAGCAACCAGCGAAGCGGCCTGCGCGGTATGCGCATCACCGGTCCAGGAGTACCGGTCGCCACGATCCATTAAAATAGCGCCGAAGTAATCTTTCAAAAAATTCAGCTTTACCGTGTATGCGCCGGTGTACCAAATTTTTGTCAACACAGCATCGCTGCACGAAAAGCTGCCGGTATAATTGGTGGGCTTTACCTGACATACTAATCTCACAGCCGTTATGTGCCAGGGCTTATTTACGTTGATGCTGTGTATCCAGCCAAAGCGAACGCCTTCATATAACAGTTGATTCAACTCCAGCCGGTACGTGTTGCCATGCTTTACAGGTACGGCCGTTTTCTCCGGATGCTTTGGTCCGCGGTTTACAATAGCGGGTTGATTGTATTCGCTGATGCTTAGCGTTACGGCACCATCCAGGTCAGGACTGTCAAACTCCAGCCAGCCGGCACTTTCCACACCAAAATCAAACTGCAAACTGCCTGTATCACGGACCAGAATATTACAGTTGTTGCTTTTTGCCGATTGTATGTTTTCAAAAGCAACGGAATGATTTGCCTGAATGTGTATTGGCTTCAATTGATATACCTGTAGGTTTGAATCTTCCTGCGCCCACCGGTACGCCACCAGCGGATCGGGCGATTGGGGAACGGGCTTTCCGGTAAAGCCACCGGCATGTAAAAAAGCATACGATTCGATATGCGAATCAAAATCCGATAAAGCTATTTTGTTGCTGATGTTTTGAGGCGCATGGCACGACAAAAACGCCATACAGCAAGCCAGTTGTACGATTATCTTTTTTATTCTTTCCATATTGAACACAGTCCGCAGTTTTTCAAAGAACCTGTTTAGTGTTTTAACAAAAGGACTTCCGGGCACTTAGGAATTTTGAGTTGCGAAACAAAAAATCTGAGAAGCGATCGAAGTCCTGAGTAAAGGTAAGATAGAGGGTTGGTGTTTTAGCTCCTTAAATGGCTGGACTAAAATTGTAAATCAATTTAGTTACTTAAATTTAGGATTATGTCATTGTCAAGACGTAAGTTCTCTGCCTAGAAGCTTAAGATTATTGAAGAAGCCGATCAGCAAGGCATCACACAAACGCTACGAAAGCACAATCTATCCCACAGTGTTTATCAGCGCTGGAAGCATCAGTTCAATAGCGGTGGTGCAGGGTTATCGAAGCCGCAGCACCATAAGATTGATCCGGAAGTAAAAGCATTGCAGGATGAAAATGCAAGGCTTAAAAAGATCATTGGCAATCAGGCTTTGGAACTGGAGTTCAAAACCGAGCTTTAAAAAAACAAATGTCCCGTTTCAGAAGCGGTAGCTGTAATAACAATGCATTTGAACAAAAGCATTTGCACGCGTAAATTGTTACACTGGTCAGCGGTAAGCCATAGCAGTTTTTACTATAAAAGGTCAGAAAGTAAAAAAGGAATAAAGCCCAGTATGCACAGTGCAAATCAGGATGGTGAGCTCTTTGAAAACGCAGTAGTGGTAAAAGACATTGAAAGAACACTGCATCAAGAATTTTGTTGCTATGGTTATCGCAACATGGCCGGTGAACTAAAAGAAATGGGCTGGATCATCAATCATAAGAAGGTTTACCGCCTGATGAAGGAACACAAACTCTTGAATGGTGGAAAGATCAGGCCCGAACCTTTTAAGCGAAATTTTATCCGCTTTAGAACGCCTGGAGCTGAGCGGCCGCTGCAATATCTGAGCATGGACATCAAGTACGTCCACGTTCATGGCTGAAAAAGAAATGTGCTGCTGCTGAGGGTGATGGATATTTATTCCAGAAAAGTTTTGATTCATATGCTGAAAAGCAGCATTAAAAAAGGTGATGTGCTGGTGATGCTCTCTTTGATGCTCTTGGAATATCGAGCTGAAGGCATGACGCTAAGAAACGACAATGGCTCCCAGTTCATTGCTTCAGCAGTCAGGCAGTTTTTGAAAGAGAAAGGAATATTGCAGGAGTTCTCGCATGTGGCCACACCAGAGGATAATGCCTACATCGAAGCCTTACACTCCAACCTGCAACGAGAAGTGATAGACCGCTTTGAGTTCGATTCTATCTACCATGTCCAATTGATCATCGACCGGTACTACAAATGGTACAATGAGCGGAGAAGACATGGTTCATTGAAGGGGAAAACACCTCAATCTGTCTACAACCAATATTTTAATCCAAACCCTTTTGATTACTAAAAACCTACTCTACTACCTTTGAAAAACTGTCCAGAATATATGGGGCCGATACAGAATAAAACTTATCACTTCTGCTCTGGCAATGTTTCTTTTGGATCAACTATGATAAAGGGGCTTACGCTCTAGTCGGATTTTAAATTGTGCGCCTGTAACACTGCATTCGCAACATTGCGCTTCTTGATTTTTTACCATATCTGTCATGCTATCTTTGTCTTTTTAACCTGTAAAATTTTCAGGGCTGAGAAACTTGGTTTGAGCATCAGAAACTTTTGACAATTTGTTTATTCTGATATCAAAACCTCAAAAAGTTGATTGCAAAGCAAATACGTCCATCTATAATACCATCTCAAAATCAATCATCAAAAGCCCGTTCTACAAACTTCATTTAAAGTAAATCTAAATGAAAGATTTGCGCGTTAGAAGTAGTTGCTTAAAAGGTTCAAGACATAGACGCATTTTACCATATCAAATTAACATGAGTCATGTTTTTATATATAAAGGCAATCGGTTGAGTACTAAAGACTGCATAACTATAGCTGCCAGTTTTATTTGACTATTGAAGACACTCATGCAAATGGTGGCCGCACCTTAAGGTAATGCCGCCATCACAGATCTGTACTTAGTATACATATTTTTTGCAACAAGTACAGGATTTCCCTGCGGCTGGTTTGCAAACGCCTTATGGTCATTCACCCAGTTCCATTCCCAATCTTTTATCTGTTCGCCAAAGACATTCTCATCAACAGGCTGGTTTTGCTGAATTTGCTGGTTAACATATGAAAAAAACTGTTGCCAGCGTGGCTTGTAAAAATCAGATAACATACCGGCCCATTGTTTACAAGCGTAATCATGCAACGGGCTGTTCTTATCACCCCAAAGCGTAATCAGGTTGCGGGCATTTCTTTCATATAAATCTTTTTCGGCTGACGTCTGGCCCATTTGCCTGGCACTCGTGAGCCAAGTGCCCAGCAAAAAGTCTTTATGTGAAGCTAATAAGGTATCCATATCGCCTATAACGGTCAAGAACTTGTTTGCATAGGCATTAAAAGTTTCGGCGTTTCCTTTGGCATAAGCCATTGCAAAACTTTGCTGTAATGTATCGGCATAATTAGCCATTACCTGCCGTGTCAAGTCAATTAAATCATACTGGTACCCTTCGCTGGTTTTCAGATCGTCCATTGCAGCCACCAAATGATCCCAGGCAGGCAGCAGATCTTTGGGTTGATAGGCCTTTTTGGTATTAGTCCAAGGAGCAGTCGGTTTAAACGTTGGCCTTCCGGTGATAATGGATTCAGGTCCGCCTGAGGCAATGGCGCCTTCATACACTGTATTGCTTAGAATTTGCCAGGCTTGCTCGGCCTCTATGCTTTGCCGCCCGTAACGACGCAGGGCATAATCCTTTAACCAGTCCGCTAAGTTAATGGGCTCATCCCGCCAAACGTTTTCCAGCAGCAGTTCATACATTACCGGGTTTTGCTCAATAGCCTCGGGCGTTAGGCCGATACCCACTAAATTTTTAGCCAGCGGGTTGGACAGCGTTTCAGCCGGAGTGTGCGCTACCGTATTCATGCGTCCATACATGCTTACGTTGCCGCCAAAATTGTGCAGCATGCACCATATCCACGATTTTCCGTAATAGCCTTCGGTCCGGTTCCATACAGGTTTGTTTTCGCTAAATAGATCAAGTATAATCATCCTGTCATCAGGCACAGCATTGAGTACCGCCCTTATTTGCGTGGGCTGCCAAAATTTTGCCTCATACAAGAACAGCCAGCCCTGTATAATCCATTTGGCCTTTGGATCGGCAGCAGCCATGCTTTGGTACACCTTTTTGCTTACATCGTGTAAGAAAAGGGAATCGTTGGTCGGAGGCGTATTTTCGTTGAAGGTATCGGCGGAATACAGATGGTCGGTGCCATAGGTGTTGCTTTCCTCTTCTATAAATTTTTTACCAATGGTTATAAACAACGGATCGGTTGGATCTAAAATGTAAACATCAGGAAACCCCTGCCAGTTGGTTTTCTTGAGCTTGGCTTCCGGATACCGCTGCTTAAATGCAGGCGGAACATGACCTGTAAAAGCCGGTAAAATGCTTTGCATACCTAAGGACCGCTCTCTTTCCAAAATCTTTTTTTGCAACGCTTCGTGCTGAGCAAAAAAACTTTGCGGCAGCGGGCCTCCCCATCCATCCAAATTACCCATCCAAAACCAATTGAAATAAGCCGGTCCGCTAAAGAAGGTTTCCAGATCTTTATCTGTGAACCCCAAACTTTTATAAACCCTTTGCCAAACCGAATTCTGGCCGGTTACAGCCAGTGGCATATTAATTCCGTTCAGTGCCATCCAGTCTATTTCTTTTTGCCACCTGTCCCAATCCCACCAGCTCATGGAATAGTTAAAGGTGCAATAGTTCAAATAATAGCGGTACTGGTAGCGAGTAGACCGTCTTATTTTCCGCGGCACTGCGGGCAATGTTGCAGGCAGTTTCAGGTTCGTACCGTTCCACCCAATATCAGAATGACAATAAGATTTTAAATAAAAACTTAACGCACTGGCAACTGATACTGCATTACTGCCACGAAGCATGATTTTATGGTTGCGGCTTTCTACCTCAAAAACGTCTTTACCTTCCTGTTGAGGAATGAAAGCTACTTCAAACGCCTGCGCATGTTGAGGCAGCACCCGCTTAATTAAATCATATACTGGCTTAGTGGAATGAGTGCTTTGAGTTTGGGCATTAATATAGAACGTAATGCTCACCGCCAGTAAGATCCCATATTTAATATATAAGTAATGCTGTCTCATCTTCACTTTTAATTTACTTGTTTTGTAACTACCAGCCTGGGTTTTGACCCAAGGCGGGGTTTTTCTGTATCTGCGTAACAGGTACCGGCAATAAGTAGTTTTTATCCGAAAACATTCTGGAGGTGTTGATGATCAGATAGCCGTTGGCATCGGTAGCCAGGGCGCTTACGTATGCCTGATTAGCTTGCGGAATTAAACTCTTTTTCACGCCTTTTACATCAAGCGCCAGTAGCTCGCCCTGTTTCCAGCGTATAATATCGAACCAGCGCTGGCCTTCTAATGCCAGTTCAACTCTTCTTTCTCTTCTAATTTCAGTTCGCAAATCGCCTCCCCAAGCTGCGATATCGGCAATATTCATATCAATCATTCCAACACGCCGCCTTAATAAATTGATTGTTTTATCGATGTCTGCCTGCGTTAACGTTCCCTGTTCCAGACGGGACTCTGCATAGGTGAGTAATATCTCGGCATAGCGCAGTAAATGTATGTCATTGCTATCCTGCGTTACGAAGTCAACGGTACTCAGTTCTACATATTTAGTAAAATAGTAGCCGGTTGAAGTAACGCAACCTTTCTTATCTGCGTTAAACTTAGGCGAGTTATAGATCAAGGTCGCTCCAGTTGAGATACCGTCTGCCTTACCACCCCAGGCAGAACCCGGGCTTAATATTGTTTGTACCATACGGGGATCACGATTCTTGAAGATATCAGCATAAGAAGCCTCACTATAAAGCGGCGAAATATCAATCGGTTTGCCATCAATACATAGGTAGGTATCCACCAAAGACTTGGTTGGAGAGAAACGAGATGTTTGGTCGGGCACCTGGGCTTCCCTGCTCATATTGTGCATGGATACATTGGCAAGATACAAGCGCGCCAATATAGTTTCCTTGTTATTGCCATTTGCCAGTTTGCCTGTATATCGAAACAGGTTATTATAATTCGTGGCCGCATTCCCGGTGTTGTACAACTGATATATGCCTAAATCCATTACAGCTGATGCGGCTTGTTCTGCAACATCATAAAGACCATAATTCAACGCTACTTTCGCTTTCCATCCTAATGATGCACCTTTTGTTATTCTACCCAGATCAGTGCTTGCATAACTAGTAGGCAATAAGCCAGCCGCGTCGTCGAGTTCTTTCAAAATCCATGTAACAACATCTTGCACTGGATCGCGTGGTGCTGTTAATTCCGGGTCTCCGATGTTCAGCGTCTTGGTTACAAGGGGTACGTCACCGAAAAAGAAGACTAAGTAACTGTATAGATATGCCCGGATGAACTTAGCTTCACCTGCGTACTGATTTAATGTGGCCGCCGTTACGCTGGTAGCCTTTTCATAATTTTCAAGGAAATGATTACATCTCCGTATGTGGGTGTATTGATTAACCCATTCTGTATTTAAAGTTGGCAAACTGAAGTCATAACGGCCAGTAGAGATAGCTAAATAATCTGCAGTGGACGGATAGACAGTGTTGTCCCCCATGTTTTCCAAATCAATAGTTGGCTTGCCTCTCAAACCTATATAACAAGCGTTCACTGCCAGTTTAAGTTGTTCATCTGTTTTCCAAAATTCCTCACTGGTAATAGCATCAAGCGGTTCCTGATTCAAAAAGTCTTTCTTACAACCGGAAAGAAACATTGAAAGTGCTGCAGGAACAGCAACTGAACCTGCCGTATATAAGGATAAATGACGTAGGAACAGCCTGCGTCCAAGTATGGAATTCTCTTTTTCGTTAAGATTTTTCATCTTATTAACATTTAAAAAATTTCTAAAAAGGTTTTAAATAAAGGAGCTTTCTGACATTAATAGGAAATGGAAGCTTTTTATTTAAGCCGAACGTTAACCCCAAATACAATCGTTTTTACCTGAGGGTAATAGCCGCCGTTAGTAGATGGGGTTTCTGGATCGTAAGCATAGAAAAAGTTGGTGGCTGTAAATAAATTGTCAGCCGAAACATAAAATCTAAGCATATCAACGCGGTATCTAGTAAGTAGCGAACGAGGCAAAGTGTAGCTTAGCTGTATATTTTTTAGCCGAAGGTATTTTGCATCCTGTAGCCAATAGTCGGATAAGCGAGCGGTAGTATTTCTGTTATCCAAATAAGTAAACCTCGGATACCATGCATTGGGATTGTCAGGCGTCCAATGGTCACGATGTACTTCTTGTGGATATGCTCCATTCGCATAAAAGGGATTTGCACCTACGCCTGTAACGTAACCATTTGCCTTACCTACACCTTGCAGGAAAAAGTTGAGTTCGAAGTTCTTGTAGCTTACATTTCCCCGCAATGAATAAGTATAGCGTGGAAACGCATCACCAATTACCTCCCGATCTTTATCTGCGGTAATTACCCCATCTCCATTTAAGTCTCTAAATTTAATATCACCAGGTGCAATTTTAGCTGCGTCGGCCGTAAAAATTGGGAAATTAGGAGTTAACTTACCAGTAGTCGGATCTTTGGTGAAATCGGAATTTTGAGCAAGTCCATCTGTTCTATATCCATAAAAGGCATCAATAGGATAACCAACTTGTCGTATTCTGTCAGCAATAGTTGGTGCCACACCCCCCAGATCTGTTACATGATTTTTCACATCTGATAACTGGGCAGTCAAACCGTATTTTACCCCTCCTACTTGATCGTTCCATCCTACCATAAGTTCCCAACCTTTGTTTGAAACAGTTCCGGCATTCTGATCCGGCACAGTTAAGCCAATTACATCCGGTTGAGGCACCTTCAACTGAACACCTGTAGTATTCTTATCAAACCAATCCCCCGTTACGCTTAAGCGGGACTCAAACATGCTTAAGTCAATACCGATATTAAGCATATTCACCTTTTCCCACTGTAGGTATGGATTTGCAAGAATAGACTGTGCTAAACCTGTGGTAGTTGTATTGCCAATAGGCATGTTAGTAGATGCCGTGCCCGCAGCTCCGATTACACCGATGTACGGGTACCACTCGGAATACCCAGGACCGTCTGCGCCATATTGGTTTCCCAAGGTGCCATAGGAACCTCGGATCTTACCTTCGTTTAGCCAGTCCAGGAAGTTCGCCTTCCTAATAAAATCCTCCTGCGTGAAACGCCAGCCTGCTGAAGCAGATGGAAACGCGCCGTAACGGTTTTCTGGCGCATACCTTGATGAACCGTCATATCTGAGATTAAACTCAAGGAGATATTTTTCCAAATAGTCGTAATTAATGCGACCAAAATAAGACCGTAATGCATATTGATAAGCGTTGCCACCGGCCAACGGATTGGCGCTTCCCAAATCCAAGATCGGCACTTCATCACTTACAAAATTTGTTTTAGATGCGGAGAAAGTCTCATATCTAAACTGTTCCTGCTGATATCCCGCTAAAGCCTTAAGGTGATTATTTCCAACACTAAGTTCATAATTCAGCTGCGCTGAAGTGTTTTCCAACCGACTCTTATAACTTGAATTTTGCAACAGGTTGCTTGCTCGGTTCGTAAACAAAAACGCATTAGTATTAGGATCATAATAATCTACCTTTCTGGCGAAAGAAGTTGCATTTTGATTTGTGGCAGTTAACCCGTATACCAGGCGCGCACTCAGATTTTTTAAAATATGAACAGTTCCTGAAACATTACCTGTAAAATCCTGAGCATGTAACTTGTTAAATCCCCCTACTGTTGCCGTGGCTACAGGATTTGCCGAGCCTCCGCCGTAACCATAAGTGCCATTAGTAAAGTACGCCGGCGTTAGCGGAGAAGCTGTTAACGTTTGATAAATAGGTCCACCTGCGGCTACAGTTTCATCCGCAGGTTGATTTTGCAACCGGTCAATAAATCCGATATTTGCATCTACATCGATAATGTTGAGGATTTTGTTCGAGTTAAGGCGTAGTCTTAGGTTGTTTCTGTTAGCGTCATATTGATTTCCTACTACTAACCCTTGTTGGTCTTGTCGTGCATAGGACATATAGTAGCTCAAGTCAGCAGATCCGCCCGTAAGACTGATGTTATGATTTTGTTGCGGCGCATACGACTTAAACAGCGCTTCAGGCCAGTTGGTATTTGCATAAAAATTAGGATCCGTTCCATTCCGCGCAGTTTCAATTTGTGCGTCAGTAAAGGTTGGCGCCAGCCCCACATTTTTTTGCGATTCGTTCAAATATTGCATATACTCCACCGAACCCAGCATTTTAGGCAAGGCAGTAGGCATTTGCACTCCTACATAACCGTCATAATTAACAACGGGTTTTAAGTTTAACCTGCCGCGCTTCGTTGTAATCAAAATCACCCCGTTCGCAGCCCTCGATCCGTAAATTGCAGCAGATGCAGCATCCTTTAATACGGATACACTTTCTATATCATCCGGATTCAAATAATTGAGGTCACCCGGAATGCCATCAACAACGACAAAAGGTGCTGAATTATTGGTAGAACCCACACCTCGTATGCGTAATGTTGCATTTGAGGAGCCGGGTTGCCCCGTAAAACTTACGGCAGCTAAACCTGGCAGTAATCCTTGAAGGCCTGTGGAAACCGATGTGATCGGCCGGCTTTCGAACGCTTCAGCCGTAACCATTGCGACCGCCCCTGTAAGATTCACCTTCTTCTGAGTACCATAACCAACGACAACTACATCATTGAGATTCTGTACATATTCGGAAAGTACAATATTGCCACTGGCAGCAGCCTTTGCCGAAATTTCTTTGATCGCATATCCGGTGTACGAAATGACAAGAATATCGCTTTCATTTACATCTTTTAATTCAAATGAACCATCATCACCGGTTACGGTAGCTTTCTTTCCATCTTTTGTACTAACAGTGGCGCCAGAAAGCGGTGTTCCCTTATTATCTGTTATTTTTCCCTTAATTGGTGGTAGCCCCAAGGTAACCACAGGTGCCTTTTGCACTTCCGGTTTTTGTTGCAGCAAAATCGTTCTGTCAACGATTTTATAACTTAATGGCACGTTTTTGAGGCAAGCTGCTAAGGCTTCTTCTATTGATGCATTTCGAACGTGGATATTTATCGGCTGTTCCACATCTTTCGAATCGTAGAAAAACACGTAAGGCGATTGGGCTTCGATGGACCGGAGCACTTTTTTCAACGGAACATTGAATTCATGCAGTGTGATTTTTTGACTATACCCTTTAGCACTAACTTGTCCGAATGCCAGAATGAGCGCAAGTGTTGTCAGTTTCATAACCAAAATAAATTTTGGAGACAGCCACACCCGAAGCTTGGATGTAAGGCGATAAGTGAAATTCATTAGCTTTTTGTTTGGATTGATTCTATACTTCTTTCTCAGATCGTTTTGATAATACAGTAAGGAAAGATTTAGTCCGTTATACAAAGAAGTGCTTCGATCCGCTTCTTCATTTTTTGGCCTCATCCTTTGTTTTAACTTTGTTGTCATGATTGTATTTACATGTCGTGTTTGGTTTGATGTTTAGGAAATTAGAGCCCTAAGGCGTTACAATAATTTTGCGGCCTTCAATGCGGAAATGAATTTGCTTATAACTTAGAATATCAGCAACTTTCAAGGCATTGATGTTTCGGTAAATCTTACCCGAAAACCGGCGTTGCGGTACTACTCCTTCATAAGTAATGTCTACATCATACCAACGCGATAATTGCCGCATAACAGTTTGAATATCGGCATCATTAAAAGTAAATAGGCCACGATGCCAGGCCATTGCTTCGTCAATATCTGCATCCGGATTCACTACCACGGACTGATTTGTTTGTATAATGGCTTGCTGTCCAGGCTTTAAAAAGATGGAATTAAGCTTGTTTGAAACCTTTATACTTCCTTCTATTAAGGTTGTTTTAACCGCGGATTCATCGATATAAGCATTTACGTTAAACTGAGTACCTAAGTCTTCAATCAGTTGACCAGCCACCAAAACGCGGAAGGGCTTTTTAGCGTCATGCACCACTTCAAAGTAAGCTTCACCTGTAATCTCCACCTGGCGGCTGTTATCAGGGAACGTGGATGGATACCGAATAGATGAAGCTGCATTCAGCCACACCTTCGTACCGTCCGAAAGTGTCAGATCGTACTTTCCGCCGCGTGGTGTCGTTAAGGTGTTGTAGGAAGTTTCTGCTATCGAGTGACCACCTGTTGTGAGAACTTCATAAACAACTTTACCCTCAGCTGTTTTATGAATAACTGCATTAGCTTCTCTTGCGAGCTGCCCAGTCTGCACATTGTCGAGGCTTATTTGCTGACCGTTTGAGAGTGTCAGCATTGCTTTATTTCCACCTGGTGCAAGAGTATCCCGCACCTGCTTTACAGCAAGGGATGCCGGCGTTTGGGATTGGGTAACGCTTTGTCGTGTGAAGAAGTATATACCTGATCCTAAGAGAAAAAACAATGAGGCGGCTACAGAAAAACGTTTCCAATGCTGTATCGGCTTGTGCCGGAAAAGCTGGAATACAGGTGCCTCGTACTCCCTATCTAGTTTTTGTATATTTTGTTTCAACCGTTGTAAGACTTCATCTGATATGCGTTTCAGATGCGCATCAGTAGCTACGCCTTCGGTCTTTTGCAGTTCTTCCCGAATTAGCTCACGCAATTGTACCTCTTTATCCGTATCAAAATATTGAATGATTGCCCTTGCTTCGTCTTCTGAACATTCATTTTGCAGGTAACGTCTGAAAATTTCTTTTAATTGGAACTTTTCCAAGCAGGTAGTTTTTCCCTATTACGCTTGGAAGGCACTATATATATGCTCGGGAGAAAAATCTTTTTTGATTGTTGTAAGTTCGCTGAGATAAAACTTACCTGCATTATTTTAGAAACCTCATCAATAAGATAAGTGTAATATTGGCCGCAGTAAAACAGGATCGAATGGTACGCATAGCCTTTACCATGTGATCATTTACAGTACCGGTTGATATCCCCACTATTTTAGCGACTTCGTCATAGGTCTTACCTTCGATCCTGCATAAAATAAAAATTTTTTTGCGCTGCGGCGACAATTTGTTGATAGCCGTTTGCAAAATGGTATTACTTTCCTTGAAGGCAACGCTTTCTTCGGTATGACAAGATGATGCAACCGACACGTTAACCATATGATCCATCAGTTTTCTGTCACGGGCTGCTTTTCTAAAAATATCAATTATCTTGTTCTCTGCAATCCGAAATATATACGATCGGAACGATTGATTGGGGTTGATGCTTTGGCGCTTATCCCAGATTGTCAAAAATATGTCCTGCAGAACTTCCTTAGCTATTTCTTCTTCTTTTAAAATGAAAACAAGTTTTTTTAAAATCCTAAGACTGTATAAATGATATAATTTTTCAAAGGCAGATTCATCCCCATGGTTCAATAGAATAACCAATTCCCTTTCCACTTGTATTAGCTCCGTAGTTTGATAATACATCCTGAGATTATGAGGTTGTTTACGTATCCAAGATAAACCATTTTATACTAATTCAGATTACAGCACTTTGCACTTTAACATGCTCAAAATGCCATTATAAGACGCAAATTTCGTGTTTTCCTGTTTTCTATTATTTTATGGGTTTCCAACTTTTCATCTTAGCCCGGTTTTGCTTCACATTGATAACAAAGAAGGTATTGACGAATACGTTTGTGTATCATCTGCTTTAGAGCGTGTTGACATTTAATCTATAGGTTTTGGGGTACGATTATTTTGTGAAGCGGCATAAAGCAGTTGATGCGTAGATCTAAAATAAGCGAAGGAGCGCGGGAGGTTATTAGAGAAAAGCAACCCTGCCAGCTGGGATACAAAGGCAAATGGACCGACAATCGCCTCTTTGTTAATGCGGCGCTGTATGTAGCCAAATGTGGTATTCCGTGGCGCGATTTGCCGGAGCGATTCGGCAACAGAAACATGGTGTGAATACATTTCAGAAGATGGGCAAAAACCGGTGTATGGCAACAAACATTTGAAGGGTAGGATGACAAAGATATTATGACCTTACTCCTTAACTCCACAGCTGTAAGGGTGCATCAGCATTGAGCCGCAGCCTTAAAAAATATTGACAGCAATGGTAGCCAAAGCAATCAGGACATTAGGCACGCCAAGAGGCAGGCTTACCACTAAAATCCGTTTAAGTTCGGATGAAAAGGAAAGATAAAACACATCGTGTTCACGTAAAAATACTTTTTGTTTGACGGTTCGATATATTATATGGTTAAAGCTAAAAAACGTTGATCATCAACGTTTTTTTAGCTTGCGGGCTGCACGGTACAAATCTCGAACCTTTTTCTAATGGATTTGAAGCGTTTGGCTAATTTGTTTAATGAATAGCCCACATGAAAATAGG
>Ga0210040_10005995_pt1 | contig 15295 bp, 11 predicted proteins | sample CryGeyCG12114_NA_FD_185462 | JGI IMG/M metagenome (GOLD analysis project Ga0210040, IMG submission 185462) | Groundwater microbial communities from aquifer - Crystal Geyser CG19_WC_8/21/14_NA (SPAdes) (version 2) | ecosystem: Environmental > Aquatic > Deep subsurface > Groundwater | place: USA... | reverse complement strand
AGCACGTGACAACTATATAGAGTATTTAGTTGTTGTTGTGTGCCACAGGCCATACCGTGTAGGTATTGATCGTATAGCCATGAATAGATAGCTCTAGTCAGTCTGAAACGTGCATTTATAGGGTTCAAATAAGTAAACAATTAGTTTGGATTCATTCAAGCAGGAAATGAGTAAGCGCTTCATCTGTATTGGAATATTGGAAATGGTGCACTCAACTCAGACAGAACACGAACCAACTGTGATTATCACCACTATCAGTCTAGGGATAGTTACCGTTACATACAACTATAGATCGTATACTAGCTCTAGTGCCTTCCATAAATCTCTATGATTCAATTTACTCGTGTGTGTGCATTGGGCCGCATTTGCGAGATTCAATCTGCCTATTATCATGCAAGTCTTGAATTTCTCAGCTTCTCAATAAATTAAAGTTTCCAGTGTGTGGCTGGATAAAAGGTGCAGTACTGATAAAATGTAATTTATATAATGGTTATATATGCAAACAGTTTTGGGAAAGTGAAAGTTAGAAAGGATCTGTCTATGCAAAAAACGTATTTTTTTGTGGAAGATACATTTTTATGCTACATGCGATACAAGAAGACAAAAAATTGAAGAAATTCATGGGATGACAAAAAAATGAGGTTGGGGCGTGCAAAATTTCACTGGAATAGAGATTCATGTTGGAGTCAAATATAAGATAAGATAAATGAACTGATTGAATAATTATTATTGATTTGGTAAACCTTTGCTCACTGGCATATTTTTCCAAAGCCTCGCATTCTTCTTGTTGAGCCCATTTGCAATACAGATAGTAGATTTTTGGGGGAGGGTCCGGCCTGCATTGAATGCAAAAAATTGGTACTCTGCTCGTAACTAGTATGTTGGATTGTAAATTCTTTGTACATACAAGGGAAGTGAATTGAACGTACACCATTTGTACGTAGCTTACATACATATGAATGTGTGTTTCCAACTCTAACGGAGACTTTCACTGGATTCTAGAAACTAGGGCTATCAGTAGGGCAAAAACTGTAAAACTTTTTTACGTGGTAAAAATCACCGGATTAGACGAAATTATAGGAGTGCACTCAACTGTGCTATCAAAGATTACGAAATAATTTCACCATGCAATTTTTTGCAGACGGATGCCAGATGGGAATATATATTTGAATTTGGAAGTCTGACTATATTTCTCGTTTTTTTTGCTCTATTTTTTATAAAAGACCGTTTTTTATCGTGGATTCAGGAATTCTTTGTAACTACGATTTGAATTTATCTTTCCATGAGATATTTGGCTCGTAAAAATGACTGGGCACAAAAGAAAGCCATATAAATCACCATCTATACGGTTCGTACCAGATTGAGGATGATTTCCACTGCCATGCTCTACTTTAACCTTTTCCCCTCCATAAATAAATATTTGTCTTGCTGACTTTACTAACTCAACTATACTTGGTTCCTAGTCCGGGGGTGTGTGGCGTACAGCATGCTAAAGTGAAACAAGACACGTATTATAGACTGCCACTACGTTTCTTGGTTAAGAATTTATCTGTCTGGGTAACATATCACAGTTGTGTGATTGACTAACAGCCCAATTCTCTTATTTCGCTACATATTGAATTTCATCCCAAATTTCACTTTTCAAATCCATAAATAAACCCAATTTATCCTCCATGTCTCCAAGTCGATTCCTCTTGTTTTTGTCATGGGAAAATTTATCCTTACAACTATATATTTCCATTCACTGCGTATTGACAATCCTATCTTGTTTGTCACACACACACACAAAGTTATGCATGTAAATCTTCTCGTGTTTCAATCTATTTCCAGTTGAACAGGGTGATGAACAGATTATAAGCTCTGTGTCCAATTCTAGTACATGCTCTATTATTTTAGTCATAATCACACTCACACGGGGGAACACAAAGATAATAATAGTTTTCTTTTGTGCTCTCCACAGAGTCTAGTGATTTATGGGGATCACCATATTGTCTGTACCAATAATCGCCCTTTCACTCTCATGGGCTTTCACTTGTGTACATTTCCCCCTTAACTACATTTTGATCCCTGAAACAAAACACTGGTGTGAGTTTCATACAAAGTTATCTCTTCTGGAAATTATAATATCTGTCTGTATATTTGTTATAATAGCAAAAAAATCGCTAAAAACATTACATTTTGTTTAGAAAACGTTAAATCCCTTGAGTTCGTTAATTTTAATATAACATTACATTACATTTTGTGTAGATTTTTCGGTCCGACACAGGGTTTAATATTTCACGATGAGTTGCATAATGAAATATGATATAAAGATATATATTGTACGGATTATTTTATTCACTAATAATTATTATAGTTAGACCTGGGGCCAAGCTATCGGTGCAAATGGAACGCCATTGTGTTCCAGAGCTAGCAAGTTTATAAGGAGAAAGGTGAAAGCTGATAATAGGCTTAAGTATGAGTGCATGGAAGAGAGAGCACATAATCATGATAATTTGGAAAACATACTTTTATGGAAATGCACAGTTCCATGAACACTTTCTCATCTCATTTACTAAAGAAGTTGTCGCAATAGAAACTTTTTTGTTGACACTTTGAAACTCACTTGCTTTGTGCAAGTCTCATGAATATTACTGTTAGCAGAGTATCATTATGAAATAACTGCAAAAAAAGGAGACTATAGCAGAATTTGCTGGTAAAATACGAAATGAGCAAGAAATGGGATAACTATGAGAGCAAAAAGTGACTACTATTTATGCACAATACTTCTTGGTATTCAAATTTTCAGAGCTCTCTGAATGTAGGCCATGTTGTTTTGCAATTAGTTGTATGTATTGCACAACTGTACAAAAATATGCATGATGGAATTTAAAAAACAATAATTTGCAATCTTTTTACTGCACAATGTTGCAGTTTTTAAACAGCACAATGGTGAATGTGAAAATAGATAAATTAAATTTTGCTCAAGCTGTAATGTTTCCCATGCATGAAATTTGTAGTTTTTTTGGGTAACCTAAATAGTTTCTGTAAGACTAGTATTTTTGTCATGGTCCTGAGTACGTCTAGTGTTCTAGGCGCCGAAATTGGTCTTGTAAGTTGGAAAGATTTCTTTTTTTCCAACCCATAGTGCTTTTAAGGGCACTTTCTTTTTGGCAAACAATGTTGCACTCATAAAGTACAAGAGAACATGGACAGCAGCATTGTGAGGAAAACACATTTTGCATGTTGAGTAAGTAGAGTACATAATTGCATCAAACTTGCTACCGTAAAAGGCTTTATAGGATGTTTTCTGATTCCGTGCTGAATTTTTCTCTTCTTTTTGCATACACCGGATGTAAGTTTCCCAACCGCTCATTCATATTTGATACCCCGATTTCCACGATGCAGTTTACTGTAATCATATATTACGTGCTAAAAGTTTTACGGATCCAATTAAAGCAACTAAAAGCAAATTTTGCTCTGGGCTACACAAATGTAAACATGGAGCCCTATTCTCATGATTACAACAACATGGGAAACAATTTTAATTATTGTATAACATGTAGTATTAGCAGTATTGTATTATTCCAGTGTTTACAATGTACTTAAAAGGCAACCTACAATGCGAGGATGTGTTAGCTAAAGATTGACAAGCAAATGGCATTGTAAATGGGGAAATAACATGGACACTAATATTTACTATAGGCAAACTAAATTGAAATGTTTGCTCTCACTGCATTTGGGTAAAGTTTGGTTATAGTTAGCATTATTTACATCTCAAAAAGGGAGGAAATTTCCAGAATATATATGTTTTTGACATGTTTTTGTTGTTACGCAATGCAAATTGCTAGGATTAAATTTCGTAGAAAGTTTGTTACCTAATACAAATTAGGCAGTTAGACCACCAAATACTGAGCTAATCCGTTCTATTGTTTGTTTATAGACTGGGAAACATTTCCATCGCACCTCATTTCTTGTGTCAGCTTTTGGACACAAGTTTAGACTGATCCTGGAACTGAACCCAAGTCTGATTGCACCCAATGTGCTCCAAAAGCATATATTCAGTGAGGCGGCTGAGCAGCGGGAGCGCAATGAATTGGAAATGTGCTATTACCATGGGAACGTGGAAGGGCTGGAATGGTCAGCCGCAGCTGTACGAACTTGCAATGGACTTTCCGCCATAATTCACATGGGCAATGAAACTTTCATTATACATCCCCTTACTGGTGGAGATCTCACGGTAAACATACACATTGTATTTTGTTTGCCTTCAAAAACACAACATGGGAAATCTTAAAGTGCCAAAAGTTAGAAAATTCATTCTATGCACAATGTATCTAAAATGATATGCAAACAGAGCTTCCTATTTATTGCGAAAGTAATAAAAGAATTATTTGAGGAGAACAAAAAGTTCTATGAACGGAATATTTTGTGGCCGGAAAAGTATTAAACAAGAACTTATTAACAATGCTCATTGTACCAATATTTATACGACTATAAAGCCTATATGCAGGTTTTTAAAGCTTAGGCATTGCTTTTTTTTTGTGAAAAAATGTACATGGTTTATAATTACTAAACATGACCTTTTGCATAATAGCGTAGCGTCCAAAATATGACAAATTTTGAAAAAGTGGCCCACGCAATTATGTGCATGAGCCATACAAGTACAGAACTTTTTGAATTAAAGCTCTAACTTCAAAATGAAGAGATAGCATTTAAAATTTTGGTGGGACTGATAACTCCATACAATTATTTTTTTGTCAAGAAAAATCATATGAACAGCTGAAAGTCTTTACACTCACCCGTCCATAGAATTAAATTAAAACTTCTCTACAGGCTAATATTGATTAATAAATATACTGATGTTAATATGTCTATACAGTCTGTATTAGCCGTGCAATTCACATGCCGTCACAATTAACCGACTCCACATACCAGTGAAATCGTTCAATACTGTGAAAAATTTCCAATTTCCAAAAAATCCAAAAAAACGTAGAAATTGGCAAAAAAAAATGAAAATATTTTTATTGTATACTTCCATGGGATTTTTAATGACTGCTCTGTAACGAATTTTCCTTTCAACTCGACTATATGTTATGATTTAATGATTATAGTCAAAACAAGGGATTCTCAGTAGCCCTTTTATAATTCCTCCAGTACAGTCCTATAGTTTTGGATTGGAACTGAGCGAATCTGTAGCTTTCAAGCTCATTAAACTGGTGTGTCCATGTGTAAACAACTGTGCTTGCCTATTGTTAGTTAGTAACGCTACGCAGTAGTTACTCTATCACATTTAACATTCATTTGTTCTTATGCGACTCACATTTGTTATGTGATAGCACCAACAAGAGCAGTACATCGCTTGAAGCCTCCATTGTATTATATATTATGTGCAAATAGTTCCAGCATTTGTCAGTCGCAAAATTACAATGGGATGTTGTTATGCCTTCTATTTATGTAACTGACTTTTGAAAGGATTTGTAAAATCGGATCATATACTCATACTGTTGCCCATATATTTTTTATTCGAATCACACATCGTAATTAAAAGGACAAACCACAAATTGACTGAATGAATTAGTCAACTTCCCCACAGCCATAAATTAGATGGTAATTAAAAATGAGCCCAACTTTAATGGTGTAAAATTGGGAGCGCCAAGAATTATTAGGGTCCTGCGATTTCTCCATATATAGTCTATGTGTATTTATCCCTTAATGGGAGGGAAAAAGTACTGCAAAGACTTGCCATTAAACTCTGTGTATTTGGTGCAAATTCTTGGAAATCTAACAAAGTACACAAGGTGGAGGAGTCCTCACTCACTGTGTGCCACGCATATGAAATTTTCTAGAGCAATGTGAAAGCATAATACAAGTTGGCTCGGCACGCATACAAATGAGCAGTTGCTACAAAACGAGTAACTCAATATGTCTGGACGACAGATTTTACTAACTAAACCAACTTTCTTGAATATTCTTCACAGCTTTTGGGTGTGAATGAGCTGTTAGACGACTCTGTTTACTTTGCTATGCAAGTTTTTGTGTTTTTAACTCACCAGACGGATATTTGACGCTAATTTTCGGCATTTTGTCCCAAAAATGCATCATTGAGCAATTTTATCGTGTGAATATAGTAGTGACTAGCTAGTTAGTTGCATTGTGAAACGAAAACTACTAACTAACTAACTAACTAGAAAAAGTGTATCTTTTCAACTAAATTTATGTTAGCTAAACCTTTTCAGTCTTCTACGTATAAGTCTAACTAAGATGAAAGAAAATGCATACAGAATATAAAACGTGGGGATACATAATATGAGAAATTCATTTCCTTCCGCTCACATAACCTACCTGGTGCTTTCACTTATTTTTTTGGCACTGCTCCCTTTCAGCGTTCTTTTTAGTCAGTTAGTTAGTTAGTTAGCGAGCAGTAATGCGCATAGACACACATATGGACGCAGACAGTTCTCTAACCAAACTAATTAAATGTTTGGTGTGCAAGTCATCATCACCGGGCCGCCCATTCCATTACCATTTCAAAGTGAGACTCAAATTCTTTGGCATGTCATTTGCATTGGGTGCACTTTGGTGCCATTTGCAATCATTGGCACACTTGCCAAATATTTTGTGATTGCTCCAGCTCTATCCACTAGTTAGCGTGAACGGGAGGCAATTTGTATTATGTGAACTTTCTATTCATAAATTGCCACATGAAAGGGAGATTACAGGAGGATTTGACAAATTTTATGTCACTGGGATTCAAAGGGTTGTCGTACCATCGGCTTAGCTTGTACTAAATGTCACAATGAAATGTAAATAGGCATGTAGCAAGCTAAGAATTTTTGCGCATATTTTATAAATGGCGGAATTTTCTGCATATTTTGAATATAGTGAATTTAATATCTTGTAAAATGCAATCAGTAGTTACAAAAAATATTGCATATAGGATTGGGAATTTTTTTTTTCATTTTTGTGGAAACACGTATCTCAAAATTTACTTGATTCAGCTGAATTGGGGGAAAGTGTGCCATTTAATGTGTACTTTAGCAAGTATATATGAAATTCCACGGACAAAACGATAGCCAGAAAGGTAATCTAGTACATAGTGAGTAATACAATACAGACACGTGAGTCTAATATTTTGGCACCCCGGAGTGAAAAGCTTAAGGAAAGGATTGAGTATCAATCCATGTATCTTGTCCAGCCTTACTAACTAATAATAGAGCTAAATATTTATCCTTCTGTATCTGCGGGAAAAAACAAGAGTGATAGATATCCCAATGATAATAAAAATAAGCTACAATTTTTCCCCTTTTATTCTCGCAACAAGACAATGGGATGAAAGATGATCGTGGCACACTTAAGAGCATGGCGAAAAGTTTTTTCTCAATGATTTCTCTTATAGCTTTTAATGAAGGAAGCCGTAGTTTTGTACTTAAAAGATTGATTATCCAATAATCGCATGTAAAAACAATCAACATTTTATGAAAAACATTACTGATCCATCCATGAGGACATCTAAAATACTTTCTCCCTAGGATATTATACGGAATATATGGGACTTTGTAGCATGTATCTCCTAAATCCAGCAATGATTTGAATGTTTTTTTTCGATTTGGCGTTAAAGTCAGAAAATAAAGGGAAACCCATTAGTGTGGCAAATAAAAGAGAGTAAATGTGAAATGACAGGGCTTTCACGATGTGGCCAAAATTGATGAGCTTGACTTCCAATGCGTCCATTTATCTTTCTCAACATTTCTATGAGATTTGTTTATACATATCTTTTGGCTTTTTTAGCTCTTCATGTATGCAATTTGTTAGCGTTTCTATAAGTCTTTGTCTGGGATTTCAAATGCGGGCTACATTTTCCCAGCATATACTATTTCCTTTGGGGATTAAAGTTTCGCCTATCGATTTACAAATAACAATGTAAACTATTTCCCTGTATTTTGTTCATGATGTAGGATATGAAAAAATGTTCCCTGTACTATATATTTTTACTGGATTCAGTTTTTTTTGCATTTAAACCAAAAATACAGTCTAGGCACCTTCAAATCTTGTAATTTTATGTGCAGTTTGGAAAAGTAAATCACAAGAATGGACGGAAATCATGCCATTGTGTGTTGGTCATTTCAAGAAATGTCTCCCTTGAGTATTTAATGAAAGCTCTTGTGTGTGAAACACATAGTTAGTTAGTTGAGATGAAAGCTCAGGAAATATGTTGTGTACGTAGTGGTCATGTTAAAGCTAAGGTTGCTGGGAAAGCAATAAAAGAAGAATGGAACGTTGGAATCTCCTTTATTGCCACTTTTTTCTCTATGCTAGCAAATATTAGGAAAAATATTAATGATGAAATAAACGAAAGTTGATTTTAAGAGTTTCTTACATAAAAAAATGGTTGTCAATAATATTTTTGCAATCAATTTTCACCCACTTAAAAAATTCATTGCCAAATATATGTTTAAAATCAAAGTTTTTTCAATGCAAACTAATCTATTGACTAAAATTGTTAACTTAAAATAAGATTTTTACGCACTGTATACAAAATGGGGGCAATTTAATGAATATTTCACATTTAATATGCGAGCAAATAGTAGGTACCAAAAATTCACCTCTTTATTGGCCCACACTCATTTATTTCATCCTTTAATAAAAGAGAACCACTTTAGGAAGAACGGTGGAGCACAGCAGTGGCACTAACAATATAAAAGAGAGTCGTTACAATGAAAAATTTCATCAGTTTTAGTCACTTTTTTTACCTGTGATGTAGTATTATAGAGGCTGGTGAGCAAGTCTCTGTATAAAATAGGACTCTATTAATGGTGCTGATTAAATGAGAAACTGTTGCTTAGAAAAAATGGGGAAAAAATGAATTTTGTCTAACTAACTAACAAACTAACTAACTATAACCAACTCCCTGGGTAGATAGCTCACCTTTTATTATTTGCTTTCACTTTTTGCCCACAAGAATTAATATACTTGAAGTTTTGAGTGAAAGTAAAAAAAGAAGACAAAAGACCAAGTGTACTATGAAAAGCATACAAAACTAGACATTTTTTAATTATTTTGCATTGTGTCTGTACAGGATTCGCAATTTTTTACAATCCTCGTGTCACTGAATGAGCCCAAAGATTATTCCATCACAGCAGGGAATGGGCAGAAATTAATTAATTTTCATTCACTGCCAATTCTATAGTTAGTTAGACATTCTTGAGGCTTTCGGAGCAATATGTTTGTTCAACTTGTAAATTCATCGACTTCATTAATTTTTGTTATTTTTGGATTTTCGTGTCAAAGACATTTTCAACATATTGACTTTGGGTAGGAAAAACTTTCATAGGAAGGAAAAAACTGTACATAACTTTTTTTCGTTTCTTTTTTTGTGTGTAGCACAAACATCCTCATGTTGTAATCAAAGAGTCAGCACTGGGACACAAAACATGTGGAAATAAACGGGGATTCGAATGGAACATGCCATCAGGCCATAGTCCAAGTGGTATGCCTGATTACGGTGGATCCAGACGTGAAGAAGATAAAGCTCCGAAATATTTTATTGAACTTGCCGTCCTACTTGACCGAGCTATGGTGAGTAAAATTTCGTATTTGATTTCGACGAAAAAAAGGATAAAAAATTCTAGGAAAGCATCTTATTCCCCATGATGACAGAACAGCGAAGGAAGAAAATGAAAGGAGTGACAAAGATTGTTTGCAAAGGCGTATCTCTAGTACAGCTCCTTAATGAATTAATTAATTAATCAAGTAATTTGATTAGATGGGAGTTTCTGCGTTCAAAGGCGTGTTTACGCCTAGCGTGTCCTATTTCCCATTGTTTCCCGGTCTGGGAACATTTATACCAGGGATGAGTTTGTTCCTGTGTTGTAAGGGGAGAAGAAAATTTGTGGTTTTGGGTTCCTAACTAACTAAATTATGCTAGGAATTCAGTTGACTCCATGGTTTGTGTTCCATAAGTTGTGTTAACCTCGTTTTAAACTATTGATTTAACGAATTTTTCGGTGAAAGCTATAAGATTCAAGTCTGTATTGAAGAATATAATAAATATGATGTTTACGGCAGTGTAAAATGCAAAGGGAATCTAATTATTCTTGTTTTTTGTGGATTCAAAATTTAGTTTGACAAGCGGAATGGCTCAACTCGTCTTCAAGTGATTCACGACGCACTTCACATCATTAACATAGCAGATTTGGTAAGCACCACGCCATGGCCGTACAAAAGAAACAATTCATTTGAAAATGGTGGTGGCAGTATCATGAACGAACACAGTAATGAATTTATATTATGGCCACCATTTTTACCACCAAGGGGGGTTCAAACTTTGTTGTGCGAGTTGCACAACGTAAGAAATGACAGCTAGGAAATTAATGCTTCTCCTTACGTATACACAAAAGGCATGTAAATGATTTTTAAAAGTGGGCCTTAACTTGTTATTCCGGGCTAAATCTGTCATGTCACTCAACAAGAACGGGAAATAAAGTGTGCCAAAAGAATTATTTTCTCGTTTAAAATAATGCCCACTTTTACAGTATTATGTAAATAACGTGTCATTTTTTACAGTTTTTTGTGGACAAACTTTAGTTTCACATGTAGTCAACAATGAGCATAGATTTTTTCTCGTTTTTAAATGTATGTATTGTGTTTGCAGTACTTTCGGAAACTGAGCACTGCCATTTCTGTGGTCTATGTGGAAACATGGCATCAGGAAAATCACTTAGGAGCTGACAATGTGGCCGACTTGCGTCAAACCTTAGTTCGTCTCGCCGACTATTATGGTAATCAAAACAGTTAAAACAAACTTGCCGACGAGAGGTGACTTTTATATGTTGGCCAGCTCACTCACTCACTATACACAAGGGTCTATATCCACTGCGATATTGATTCTGTGGGAACGCTTTTTCAATTGCATTCTCTTTCATGTCCTTTGAACTTTTCAATACATATTAAGTGCAAGGTAGTTAGTTCATTTCGACTGGCATTGTAGTTTTCCAAAGTTTCCATATAAGAGTTTCCATTCAAAGCTTCTATTCCAATAACGTTAGTTGGTTAGTTACCTTTTATGTGTCTATAGCTAGATACAATAGTTTTAATTTTAATGAAAAATTTCGTGTGCGTCGTCTGTTAAATGAAATGTACTACGATTCAAATTGTTTAGCTATTTTTTTGCATCGTCGTGAGTGACAAAAAAATCTTAAATATTTATTTGCCAAGTGTCTACTATGTAGCACTGGTTTTGAAGGAAACGAAACCACAAACTTGTATATTATTCCAAAATACAACATTATGTACATACTCACTGTAATGCATGTATGAAAAAAAGTGAGCACATCCATGGAACTCACTCACTTTATGCATAAAGTGGTCCAAAGAGAGAGAAAGTGTGTTGAGAAAGTAAAAAGATTGGAAATAATTCATGAGGCTTGTCTGTTATGTAAACTTGGCACTTCTGTTCGTTTGAGCCAAAAATAATAGGAAATGAAATCTACCTAGACTACGTTTCCATTTGAACATCTACGTTTTGTGGCTCTTTTTACAATCAAGTCTAGCAGTAGTTCAAAAAGATGGTTTTTTTCACATTTTTTTAGGTCCTCGAAGCTTATTCAGCGTGAAAAAGGATTCCACAATGTTGATCTCTGGAATTGACTTCCCTGAGGCTGGCATGGGAGTTCCTATGTCCATTTGCACACCGAAAGCAATGGGTGTGACCACTGATGTGAGCGTGTTTCAACCTCATATCACCGCAGTAGCCCTTGCCCATATGATTGGACATAATCTCAATATGGGCCATGATCAGGACTGTAAGTGACCGAAAAAAGATACTTGAAGATTTTGGTGATAAATGGCACCTTTTTTTCTGCCCCTAGAGTTTTATATTGTACAGAGTGAGTGCTGATGGGTGGGTGACAATGAAAATGACAAAGTGTTTTATGTGAGCAAAAAAGGCGATAAAAATGTTAGGGAAAGTCTAAAATGCACGTTAAGTGTGTATAGGGAAATCGATGCTATAGTAAATAAGTGAGTTAGTTATAGTTAGCAGAAAGACTGGGAATTTTTCCAAACTTGTTTACAGTACAGCAGCGACAATAGAAGGGATTTTTGTAAATTGCTTCAGTACTTAGCTTATATAGTTAGTGAGTTTGATTTAATTTAAGAGCCTGGAAAAGATTTCCCTCCTGATTTACTTTATATACAGGGAAAATGTAATGATATATAAAAAAGTGTCTGCATGTGAAATCTTTGTGTTTTCTTGTGGCCCCCTAATGTGTCCTAAAGCTCAATTTATGGAAGACTTAACCAAGTTTCCGTGATTTAAACTAAAAGTTGCCATAATATTTTCAAAATAATGGACCTATCCATTTCAACAAAACATTGTGCTCCTTTCATGTTTATCTCAACCGAAAATGATTCATGGCAGGTTCCTAGCTTGTACCTTACTTACAATTTTCATGAACCTCCCAAATACCGCACAACGTGTATTACGCCTGGGAGTGCATCAGTCCTATAAAATTGGTGAATGGGAAAGAAACAACCTGAGACATCCCCCCTTCCATAAAAAATATACTTTTACACACAAATATAGAAAACCAGTCTTTCGTATGAAATTTCAATCCCTCTATATATTCCCAAACTATAAGTAAGTAAGTAACTAACTCACTATAAATTATATTTTCTTCCATAAAACCCACAATGTGCATCACATAGTGTTATAGAGCATTCCTTGAATCACTGTTTTTGGCCCAATAGTTAGTTAGGTAGTACAAGCAAACTAAAAAAAGGAACACGAAATTCCATGTGCATGGTGCTGTATACTGCCGCCCCCAGCCCACCGCATAATGACAAATGTAGCCAGACTTATTTATGTGTTTGTGGCTTCAGGTGTTATGTGACACAAATGGCTAATTTGATAAATTGTTTCTCTCAGGGGACAATTGCCATTGTCCTGACTGGTATGGCTGTATCATGAGTGAGTCTGTGATGGGCAAAGATGGGATCCAACCTTATCGATTCTCTGATTGCTCCCGAAAGTCGTTCTACTCGTCCATTAGCTCTGGACATGCCATGTGTTTGATTAACCGACCCAATACTATTGATGTAAGTGTAACACTTTTCCTCTGGACTACAAAAAGAGGGCGCAAAACTTAACCATATAGTGTCACTGCTATTTGTTCATATACAAAGAGCTCTGGCTTATTCCTGCACAATAGTAATAACAGTAATTAAAGTTTCCACTTGAACTAAATCAGGGTAAAGTAAGCCAATTAGACTGTGGTAATAGCTTAAATGTGAGCAATGGAATTGAAATCCCATGGAATTCATATTTCATAACCGTCCCATAGGTACAATCAATTGAAATTTCGGAGACTATAAATGTACTTATCAAAGCTCAAACTTGTTAGTGTAGGAATCCAATTAGAAAAGGCTGCAGGAGACGGTATAAGACTGTCAAGAGGATTTTCCGGTCCTCCCGTACTAGCTGTACTAGAACAAATATAATGCGTGCTCCATAGTTAGTTGGTTAGTTAGTGAAATATATTGGCATTAGCCTAGAAATAGAGTTTTCTAGCACCAGCTTTTAGTACTCTTAATATGTCACTTTTGACAGCAATCAATATCAATCCATTTCAATTAATACGTTCAATGTTGCCAAGCTTTCAGTGCGAGGAGACCACTTGATTCCATTTCTCCCGAAAACTTTCTCTTGCCGCATACAAATATTACATTATTAGTTAGTTAGTTACATTTGTACGTGATTCCTGTGTATGTAGCATGCGTGCTTTGTTAGTTAGTTACAGAAGTTGAGATGAGCACTTGACGCTTCCTAAAACTAACCAATGCTCATTCTTCACAGCTCCTCATGCATCATCATCTTTTCCCAATAATATTTCTACTCCTCCTAACTAACAAACTCTATACTTTGGCTCCCAAATGGTTTCCATGTCATTATTAAGGCATTGTTTGTTTGCACTCCAAAAACAGCTTAGTTAGTTAGTTAGTTAGTTGCCATAGAAAGTTGGCTCGAATAAATATTATGACAAAATGCTCCTCTGGGTGCGAATTCAATTATAAGTTACGCAATGCTTAAGCAAAAAATTTGCCTAAATATTTGTTTTTTCCTTGGTTACCTATGTTAAATTTTTTGCATAAGCAAATTATAAGATACGCAAATCTAATTGAATTCGTACCCTGAGGTTTAAGGATAGATACAAATACAGCGTTTTTTCATCTTTACTTTATTCATATTGTGCATATCGCACCATAAACGTAACGAGATATTTCGATATCCGAGTAACTTTTCTTCATCAAAATACATTGCAAAATTACATTGCGATTTACCGAATTACTGCACTACCCAGGCGTTTGTGAATACCCCTATTGAAATTCGAGCTATAGGGAACCCTGCTATATAAACTTAATTGAGTACTTTTGAGCATTAAAATATTCGTTACTATCATGGAACATGATGTGTAATCGATTTGGATGGCAAATCTTGTCTCCTAACGTATTATTAATCAAGTTTGGGTGCGAAACAACATGTTAGAAACTGTATATTGACTGACTGAGTGAGTGAGATGATAAGTTGGACTAGAAAAGATGTTTCATCAGAATTGGTTGGCACGAGCCAAGCAAGATCATAATCCTTGTATTGCCTCGCTAACTAATATATGTGTGACTTTTGGTTCCCTCTGCAGCCGATACATAAAACATGTGGGAATGGTGTGGTGGAACCAGGTGAAGAATGCGATTGCGGTACTGTTCAAGAGTGCGAGTCGGATCCTTGTTGCGAACCATTGGTATGTCGTCTGAAAACCACTGCTGAATGTTCAGACAACGCACCATGTTGTGAAGACTGTAAAGTAAGTCTATACAATTGAACATTTTTGTTCATTTAAAAACCTTAACTGTAATATAGTTAGTTAAATACTTGCTAACTTAACTTCAAAACACCAGCGAAAGTTTCACTCTCTATTTCCGTTTATAATGCATGAGGGAAAAAAACGGGTATACGGGCTCAGCACCGATTTTTACGAGTGACACACCAAATGAAAGGGCTTGACGAGCTGATTCAGAATATATAACTTTTGTTTGGGGCAAACGAAGATTTAACTGGCAATTAACGACTTAACTAGCTAATTAACATAAAGCACTGATACATGATTTATTGTTGCTATGGGATAACCCTGATATAATGGATAATCCCCTGTGCGTTGTTCGAAAAAGACGGAGTCAGTAAAACGGATCGAGGGGGGACGCTGAAGAGACTTTTGCTTCACACAACCCCTCATTTGAAGGAATCTGGAAAGGCCCGCCG
>Ga0210040_10005994_pt1 | contig 15295 bp, 18 predicted proteins | sample CryGeyCG12114_NA_FD_185462 | JGI IMG/M metagenome (GOLD analysis project Ga0210040, IMG submission 185462) | Groundwater microbial communities from aquifer - Crystal Geyser CG19_WC_8/21/14_NA (SPAdes) (version 2) | ecosystem: Environmental > Aquatic > Deep subsurface > Groundwater | place: USA... | reverse complement strand
CCGGTGGACTGGCGGGCACCCCTGCTCGCCGACCCCGCCGCGGCGATCACCGCCCTGCAGGCCCTGGCATGAGCACCCACGTGCCCCTCACCGTCCGCGCCGAGCTCGCCGGCGGCATCGCCCAGGCCGCCCCCTGGGGCATCGCCCTGGACGGGCTGCTGGCCTCCGCGCTGTGGGCCGACCACAAGTCCGCCATCCACGCCGCCGGCCAGCTCACCGACCGGCTCATCGACACCCCCGACCCCGCCGACCTCGACCTACCCCTGGCCCGCTGCACCGCCGACGCCGGCGGCTGGCACTGGGCGGCCACCTGCGCCCACCCCGAGGACCAGGTCCAGCCCCTCCCCGAGGTCCGCCACTGGACCGGGCGCACCGACCACCGCGCCATGGAGCAGCTCGTCGCCGGACTGCCGGCCACCGTGTCCGACCGCCAGGGCCGCTACCGAGCCCGCCGCATGCCCCTGCTGGTCACCACCTGCCGCGCCGTCAGCTGGCGCGCCATCGGCGACGTCGACGCCATCACCACCCTGCTGCAGACCGTCACCGCCATCGGCAAGAAGCGCTCCCAGGGCGAGGGCCACGTGCTCGCCTGGACCGTCACCCCCGACCCCACCCTCGAACCCTGGGCCGCCGCGCACCTGCACCCCGACGGCACCCTGGGCCGGCCCACCCCAGCCGGCTGCCTGGCCGGCCACCCGCCGGTGCCCGACGGCGGCCGCGGCACCGCCGGCCTCCGCCCGCCCTACATGCACCCCGCCCGCCAGCAGCTGCTCCACCTCCCCGCGCTCCTGGACGGCTGACCCCGATGCACCAGCCCGGCCCCGGCCTCGACCTCCATGCCCTGCGAGCCCTGCAGCGGCCCCGCGCGGCCGCCGCCGGCCTCGCCGACCGCATCACCGCCCACCTGGACGCCCACGACGGCTACGTCGCCTTCTCCGGCGGCAAGGACTCCCTCGCCGTCCTCCACCAGGTCCTCGCCGTCGAGCCCAACGTCCCCGTCGCCTTCTTCGACTCCGGCTTCGAGTTCCCCGAGACTTACCGCTACCTCGAGCAGATCACCGACCAGCTGCACCTGGACCTGCACTGGTACCCCGCCCGCCAGACCACCCTCGAGGTCCTCGCCGCCAGCGGCGCCTGGGACCACGACGCCCCCGCGCCAGCCCAGCGCACCGACCTCCACCAGGTCCTCATCACCGAGCCGGCCAGCCGCGCCCACCGCGACCACGGGCCCGGCGAGCTGTGGGGCGTACGCGCCCAGGAGTCCCGCGGCCGCGCCGCCCTCTACGCCAACGCCCTGCGCACCGAGCTCGCCCGGCACTGCATCGACGACTGCCAGCCTGGAGCCAGCCACGAGGCTGCACGGCGAGCACGCCACGGCGGCATCGTCCGACGCATCGACGGCACCGTGGCCTTCGGCCCGATCTGGGACTGGCGGACCCCGGACGTCTGGGCCTACCTCGCCCGCCACCACCTGCCGGTCAACCCCGTCTACGCCAAGCTTCGCGCCCTCGGCGCCCCCGAGCACGCGCAACGGGTCTCCCACATGCTCGACGGCAGCCAGCTCGAGCAGGGCCGCGCGACCTGGTTGCGCCGCGGCTGGCCCCAGCTCTTCGATGAGCTCGCCGCGGTGCTCCCACGGCTGCGCGAGTTCGTCTAGCCAGACGAGGTGCTGCAGTGAGCGCAGCTGTTACCCGTCAAATGCCCGCCGCTATTGCCGAGGCCAGGGCTGGCGTCTCGCCCAACGCTCCCGGGCACGCCGGCCACATCGGCGTTTGAGCGACTCCACGCCGGTTCAATCGGGTCGAGTCATCGACGGTCATGCCAGGCTGGACGGCATGACAAGGTTGTTCGGCGGAATGGAACTGAAGACAATGGCCACTACCAAATGGGCCGACCTACAAGGAGAGCTGGGGCGGCTGAGCGAGGGCTCGCTGGCCGATGCGCAAGCCGTCGAGCGGATCATCGCCCCGCGAGTGGCTGTTGCGGTCCCCGTCCTCCGTCGTGACGAAACGACCATGAAGAGCGAGGTCGGCGCAACCGGCACCCGGGTCACCTTCAAGATCCCATTCACGGGCAGCGGCAGCTTCCTGTACATGCGCGTGCCCACTGCCGGCACTCACCCTGTGATCCAGGGAGACATCACCGCCGTCAGTCGCCATGCCCCGGAGGCGACCATCCTCGAGCTGGAGCACAACTTCGCCACCGATGTCACCCCTGAGCAGGTCAGGGAGTGGGGTAAAGCGCGCGTCGACGAGGTCGAGCAAGAGCTGGAGCTCCTCCGCGGCGCCGTGGATCATGTCTTCGCAGGGCTGCGGCAGCGTGCGGAGAGTCTCGCCGCCGACCGGCTGACTGCTCTTCGGAAGCAGCGGACGTTGGACGAGGGGCTTGGACGCGGCATCTGACTCCGGCTGGCGGGCCCGCTGCGCTCGCGCCGATGCATCGCTGATCACGATCCCCACCTCCTGCACCAGCGACGCCGGCGCCAACGTCGTCCCGTCCTGGTTCACGCCCGCTCGATCAGGTCGAGGGGATCCAGCCCGACGTCTCCCAGCGCGGCCCACAGTGGCTCATTAACGGTTGGTCGCACGGCGCCGAGCTCGGTGGTGGCCTTGCGGTGCTCGGCGATGGCCAGCACCACTTGGTCGAGTACGGGAAACGCTGAGGAGGGCCGGAACCCGGCGATCGCGGCCCCGGCCCAGCGCAGGGGCTGCTGGGGGTCGGCCGCCGGCAGCGCCATCCGCCGGCGGCGCACGGAGCCGGGACGTGGGGTGCCGGTGGCCTCGCTGGGATACGGGGGCAGTGGTCCGCGTCGGTAGCCGGCCGGGTCCAGATCGACGTCGGCGAGGACCGCCCACAGGTGCTCGTCGACCTGGTGGGCGTCACCGTGGCCGGTGAGCTGGTGGCGGTGCCCGGCGATGGCCAGCACCAGCTTCTCGATCACCCGGCGGCTGGGCGGGTCCCACGTCGTCGCGCGCCGGCCGGCCCAGCCAAGCGGCCGCTGCTCGTCGACCTGCAGCCGGGCCCACGCCTCCTCGAGCACGCGCAGGAACTTCCGGGCACGCTTGCCGGCCGCCTCGTCGAGGACGTCGTTTTCGATCGCGTCCTCGGTGATGTCCATGATGTCCTCGAGGGCGTCGAAGGCCATCTCGGTGAGCTCGGGGTCATCGGCGAGGGCCGTCCACAGGGCCGTCCAGCGGGCCCGCCCGTCAACCTCGGCGTCGCGGGACAGCAGGTTGTCCCGGAGCAGCAGCTGCAGCTGCTGCTTGGGCAGCTCGCGGATCCGGTCAACTTCGAGCGGGTCGGGGATCGGCGTCGGGTTCTTCACCCGGGCCCAGGGAGTCTCCAGGGCTGCCGCTGACCCGTCAGTGCTCGCGGTGAGGGCGGGCGGGGTGGTCATGCCGCCACCCGTGCCCGCGAGCCGGCTCGGGCACGCTCAGCGGCCCGGTGTGCGCTGTTGGCAGCCCGGCACTCGGCCCATCGGCAACCACGCCGGCGGTACCAGTTGAGGTCGCCCTCCCCCGCCTGGTGCAGTGCCTGTGCCTGGTCGGCGGCCGCGGCCGCTGCGAGGGAGCGGGCCAGCTCGTCCTGGCGGGCGTCAAGCTCGGGCAGCAGAGGGACGGCGTCGCCGGCGAGGGCCTTGCGGTCGGCGGTAGTGGTGCCGGCCCAGTAGCCGACCGAGCGGGTCTCTAGTGCACGGGTCAGGCACGACGACCGGGTGGGGCAGGAACGGCACAGCCGGAGCTGCAGGCGGGGCACGACGGGCGCCTCCCGATCGGGGACCCAGTCCAGGTCCGCCCGGGCGCTGCAGGCGGGAACAGCCCCAGAACGTGAACCGGAGGCAACCCCACCGCGGTGGAGTGCCTCCGGAACAACCTGCATGCTCGTAGTGCGGTGAGCGTAGTTCTCAGTGGGTCGGTGCATCAAGGCATTCACGGGTGCTCCCTGGTCGCTGGCTGGTCAGGCCGACGCCACCCGGTTAGGGCGACGCGTATGCGATGATCCCCACTCACGCTGCGGACTGTCAAACAGGTGGGAGATGAGCGAATGACAGTGCACTACACCTACGACCAGGTCGCCGACCGCATTGTCGCCGAGCTCGGAGTCCCCCGTCCGGCGCTATCCACCCTGCGCGCGGCCGTGGCCACCGCCGGCAGGGGCATGAACAGTCGAGTCCGGGTTACCGCGGGCATGCCTCGGCCTCAGCAGGGTCGCGTAACTCGTCAGGTTGTCTTTGACGTCACCGCCGTTGAAACTTGGTTGGCCAACCACCCCGCCCGCGCCGCCCGCCGAGTTCGGGAAGCCCTCGCTGCAGCCGCACTCGAAGATCGCCAGAACGCGGTCGACCAGGCACGCGCAGCCGGCCTCAGCTGGGCTGAGGTCGCCGACGCGCTTGCCACCGTTGAGGGCGTCTCCCGCACCCGCCAGTGGGCGCAGCAGCGCTACGGCGCTACTCGGGCATAGCTCAGGCGGCTAGTGCCTTGGTCACTTGGCCATCGAGGAGCGATTCTTACTGCGATTCCGGTCGTGCCCGAACTCGCCGAGTTCGCAAAATATCCACGTGGCTTCTATGGATGAATCAAGGCCGGCGCTTGAGGAGCGCCCAACAACCGTCTAGGCACCCTCCTGTAACCCGGCCACGGCCACGGCCACGGCGCCCGTAGATGAAGAGTCGGGCGAGAGGCTAACGATCTCCTCGCCGGGCGGATCCCCGAATAGTTCGCATGGCGCACCACGTCTCCTCACGGAGAAGTGATCCGCCACACATTTCTGCGTTGGATGAGTCTCCTCCCGATCAGAGTTTTAATCCGAGGTCAACGACCGGTTGACTCGGACGATACTGAACCTAAACTATGCTCGATTCACTCCGCCGGGTATCAACTTGCGGTGGATCGGCAGGGTCCATGCACCGACTTAGTCTAGGGACAGCCAATGCCGCGTCGAGCACTCCTCCTTCTCCTGGTCTCAGTCAGCCTTATGTCACCGCTCCAGGGGAGCAGCAGTGAGCAATCGGTCACTCTGAGTGGAGAGACGGACTCCCCAGCAGGCGGCTGCTGCCGCTACTAGCTACTCGATTTGAGCGACACCACTAGCTCAAACGACTGACTGCTGTTGAACTGACGATATGATCGTTGTGTGACGCTAGGTGACCGACTGCGCGAGCTTAGAGAGGCGCGGGGCCTCAGCCAGTCCACTTTGGCTGGTCCCGGCCTTTCAGCCTCCTACATCTCTCTGCTCGAGAGCGGGCGTAGAAGCCCCACTGAGGCAGCGCTCGAACGCCTTGCCAAGAGGCTTAACGTCTCAGTCAGTTACCTCGCCACCGGTATTGAGACCCCGCCACGAGTCGAGATCCGGAGCCGGATTGCATTCATCAGGCTCGCTGTAGAAAGTGGGGACCGTGTCTCAGCGCGCGCAAGTGCGGAGGCATTTGACCTCGAATCTTTAGAAGATTCCGAGGACCTCAGAGACGAAGCTGCATACGAGTTGGCTCGCGCTTGGGAACTGGCTGGCAACCTTGAGGCCGCCGCTGCCCTCCTTGAACCACTTGCTACACGTTGCAGGCACGAGGTGGCCAGCGTGCCCACTGCCGGAGTTCACATGCTTCTGTGCGGTATCTATTTGGATGCCGGCGATGCTGTGCGAGCTGTCGAGGTGGCGGAAATGGGCCTCAGCGCATCACGCCGCCAAGGTTCGATGGCCGATCCGGCGGTCGCGAGACTGGCGGCGACGTGCGTGTGGGCGTACCTAGAGCGTGGGGACTCGTTGTACGCCGCTCTTCGTGCTCAAGAACTCGAGCAAGAAGTCTCAACGCACGGAGCTCACCCGGCTTCACGGGGCTCCCTACTCTGGAACGTTGCGATAGCCCAGCAGCGCCGTGGACAACATGCAACCGCTCTAGCGACCATGCAACAGGCCATCGCCCTACTCGGGGAGGGCCACGAGGGCCGCGATCTGACCCGAGCCCAAATCGCACACGCCGAACTGCTGCTCCAGCTTCCCCAACCAAGAGTTGATGAGGCAGTTGCACTCCTCGTGCAAGCTGAAGGGAGGCTAGAGCGGCATGGGGCGTCGTTAGACTTGGCTACCTGTCGATTGGCACTTGCTCACGCCCGTCTGTTAGGTGGAGTCGACGAGGAAGCCATAAACCTGGGACGTGAGGTCGTTGATGCGCTCGCCGGGACGAACTATCGATTGGTACGCGTCCAGGCCTACGTCATCATTGCCCGTTCACAGCTCAACTGTGGCTATCGCGTCGAGGCGCTGGAGACTCTGCTTTCGGCCAAAACAGAGTTGAAAATGCTGCCTCAGACCAGGCAGGCCGCCATGATTTGGGTTGATATCGCTCAAGCAGAGACCATAGCCGGGCTTCCTTCCGTGGCCGACAGTCACTCCCGAGCACTCATTGCGCTAGGCGTCCTTCCAAGTACGTCTCCGGCTCTTGCACCGCGTCGTATTCTGCGAGGATGAATTGTTGCAAATTTTGAAGCTACTCGCTAGGTGAAGACAGGCGGATTCGTGGTCCGCGCCGAAATACGGTCATCGACCACCGTAGCTTGCGTTATCCGAGCTAATCCATTAAGTGCATCACTGCACGCCTCGACGGGAACTTGAAATCCGTCTTCTATCGACCATGACTGGACCGTTAGGTCATTCTGGTCTATACGAATATCCGCGCGGCCGACGAATCGCGTGCCAACCAACAACGGAAGTGCGAAGTACCCATACCTGCGTTTAGCAGCGGGCTTGTAAGCCTCTAGGGTGTGATCAAAATCAAATAGTCGACGCAGTCGAGGGCGATACCAGATAAGATTGTCGAACGGCCCAATAAAGCATGCCGCTTCACGGGGCGGCGTTTCCAAGACTTCGAGCGCGTTAGGATGCACCCAAGCGGATTGCTTCCAGCCTTCGACTCGCACTGGTCGAAGAACCGTGCGCTCGATCAAACTGGCTACTTCCTTCCGCTTGATCCTCAGATAGTCGGCAAGGTCCTCCGCAGTCGCCACGCCCAGAGCCTGACCAGCTTTCGATATCAGCTGGACCAAGCCGCCCAGCGCATCGACCGGTGCATTCAACACCTCCTGAGGAAGGGCACGTTCGGGTAGGTCAAAGAGTCGATTCCAGCCTTTGCGCTGTACGCACACCAATTCGCCGGACCAAATCAAATACTCAATGACTGTCTTCTTCGCACTCCAGCCCCAGCCGACGCCGCCCTGCTCGTCGCCTCTGATCTGAGTCATGCTTGATGGGCCCAATTGATCTACTGTAGCAAGCACTTCGGCGCGCGCGCCGAGAGAAGGTCGCCAATCGAGGTCACCTGACCGAATCCGGTCCCTTCGAAATTGCCACAACGGCCAATCGTTGAGGGGTATCAAGGAGGCTGCATGACCCCAGTATTCGAAGGCAACTGGGGCTTGTCCGGACTTCCAAAGCGCCTCATCAACTGCCGAAACGGTTTGAGTGGCAAGTCGACTGGCTAGCGTGAAGGCATGGGCCCGTGCGACGACGCTAATTGTGTCCAGTTGGACTATTGCCAAGTGCGAGAGGGCGGCCTCCACCGAGGCAAACGGCTTGCTGAGACCGGAGGAAAAAATAGCTACTCGCCGCGCGTCGATTACCGATATCTCTTCGCTACCAGTCAACTGTCTTATCCTCCTCAGACCTTCCCAGCTCCCAAGTCTCCCATGCTGGCCTAAAACCGGAACTCTCCCAGAACGCGGCCGGCCCATATTGGCTGGTTAGGTGGTAACAAAATGCAGCTGTGACCGAACGTCGGGCAGCGGAATCCAAAGCCGACGTCACCAGCTGGCGACCGATCCCCCGGCCACGCCACGGGAGCGCTACCGCAATCCAATCGAGGCTCAGTGATTCGCCAAGTGGGGTCTGCTGAATTGCGTATGCCGCGGGTGAGACCTGTTCGGTGACCTCAAGCACAGCGACGACTAGGCCGTCGACACCCGTGGCCACTTGAACGTCGGAACCGCTCTGGGTTCGACCCTGAAAGCATGTGCGATATCGCTCGTAGACGGATACCGCCGCGCTCTCGTTGGGCGCGACAAACAACGACGCCCTGTCGAGGGTCTGCATCGACTCGCGGAAGAGGGCTGCAGCGGCGCTAGCGTCAGAGGCCTCAGCTGGCCGAATGATCACTCCACTTAGCGTGGTGACGTTAGCTAGCGCCGGCTTCCTGATCGACATCCGGCTATCGCAGACAAACGACGCGGCCGTGAGAGCTTGATCCCACGCCCTAGTCGTCGACGGGATCTGGATGGAGATCCGCTGCGGTCCGTGAATCTCTCGGAGGTGTCTGACTAGATCGCCGATGCGAGCACTCGCCGCGTGAACGGCAGCTGGCGAGCCTGTCACCATGGGAACCCGGATAACCCTGGCGCCGGCGCCGAGGGCAATCTCAGGGTCATCGTTGACCTCAAGGTAGTGGGCAATTACGGCATATATGGATGCGTCGTCGTGCAAAACGATGAGCCGTTGGGCGAAAGAAGCGGAGTCAGTCCAACGAAGGTCGCCGCATACAAGATCAGTTGCAGCGCGGTGGACGACCAACGCTGCCTTCTTAGTCCACTCCGGCTGAGGTTCAAGTTCGGCTAGAGCCGTCCAACGTAGGGCATCCATCAGGTGGTCGGCGCTAGCAGCTTGGACGATTGGCCCGTTGCTGGCACTCGAGACATTCTAACGATGATCAAACACACAAGAGCTGCTGCGCTCAAAATGGCAAGAGCTGTGCGCCACTCCCCCTGTGCTACCAAAAGCCCGATGCAAATAGCGCTCACTCCGTTGGCTAGGTCGGTGCTTGCCCCCACCCATGCGCTCGCCTCGTGGCGCATAGACCTCGGAATGTACTCATCGACCAGGAGAAATGCGGTCCCAAAAAGTGGGGTCACGAACAGTCCGGCGATCAGCAGAAGGACGGCTAGGACCCAAGGGGACAGACCGAAGATAAGAAGACAGCAGGGAATTGTGAAACCAGTAGCGAAGATCCTATGGCGGGTCCAGATGCCGGCCTTCCACGTCAACGCACCGTGCACCACCCCCCCGATGACGCCCCCAACGCTGATAAGGCCAATGAGGACTCCTGACCACCCGAGTATGCCAAGGTGGATGGTGTAGGCCGGAATAAAAACACCAAGGCCGCCAAACATGAGGCCCATGACAAGGAGCGGAGCAAGAATAGGGGCCATGACCGGGAGGGCCAAGGGACCAAACCACCGTGCTCGACCGGTACGGCGGTCTTGGCTCATTTCCGGGTCAGAAGTGTCAGGCCCACCCGTTGGCGGGCGCTCCCCAAGCCGGTAGCGCTTAGCGGCGATCAAGTAGAGAACGACCGCGGCGGCCGCCGCTGCAACTGTCACCCGGTAAGTCACTTGAGGCGATAGAAGGGCAAAGCCGAGACCGGCAAGTGACGGGCCCAGGATGAATCCGATCTCTTCGACAATGGAGTCGGCCAAATGCACGACCTTCAGTGCCTCCGGGCCGGATACTGCCTGCCGCCACGACACTCGCAGGGCAGCGTTAAGTGGCGGGGCAGATATGCCAGCAAAGATGATCCCGGTTAGAATGATTGGCCACGCCGCGGCGCGAGAGATGCCCCAGGCGACCAGGGTCATAGATGTTACGGAGGCCGCAGTCATGGCCATGAGAGCGACGCGCGGTCCGATGAGATCAAGGAGCCGGGCGCGCAAAGGACTCAGCCCAGCTAGCAGGATGGTGTAAACCCCGTCAATCACGGCGGCAATGGCAAATCCGTAAACGTCGGCCAGTGCAATGAGAAGAGCCAAAGGGCTGGCCGCGACAGCGACTCGGCTTAGAAAAGCGACGGTGAGAAGATTAAGTACCCGCCGTTGGCGCAAGATCGAAAGGCCAACTCGATCAATCGCCATGTCCTAGCTCGCTTTCGATTGACTTGGCCTGTAGCGAGTCCTGGTGGAGCAAAACAATCCGAGCAACAGTATCGCCACGGTTGACGGTTCCTGAAATCGTCGGCCGTACCGCTAGGCTAAAGCCGCCTCGACCAGCCATCCGGTTCACCGTGGCAGCTGGAAGAATTCCTAGAGGGACGTCTACGACGTCTGACCCAGCGCCCATCACGAGAAGAAAGTATCGCTCTGGGATGGTGAGCGCCCACCCCAGGCGCCACTCAACGGTGCCGGATCCGTTGGGAAGGAACATGCCCTCCCAGCCATCTTCGCCCTGAAAGTCAAAGCGGCGCATCCAACTGGCACCGGGGGTCGCGATCCAGTGCTCATCGCGCTGCCACATCTCATTGACCTGTAGTCGCTGGGCAACGGTGCGAAGGTCTTCACCGTCTGGCAACGAGAACTCAACGTCCTCAATTGGTGACATGCGCACCGTGATAGGGGATCGGATCAACCAGCCGAGTTGCTGACCCATTACCCAAGGGGGACAGTCCGCTGGCAGGCGGGCCACGCGTGAGTACCTGAACTCCTGCGCTAGCAGGTCTCGTTCGCTCCGAGAAGCCTGTCGGTCAACCTGCGGTTCATCAGGAACGATCGCCCAGGTTCTTAGCTTATTGAAGGTTACCTGCATACCCACTCTTCCTGAGGCCGGGCACTGTGGTTTCGGCAGAAGCCACAGTGCCCGGGTTACCTATCAGGCTTCGATGTACTCCGTGCGACGAAGCCGCTCCTCCTCGGGAAGGCTGTTCAGGTCGAACATGACGACACTGCACGGCCCATAACCCACGTGGACCTCCTCATATCGGAACTCGCCCTCCTGGCGATCGAGAGGCGCAGAGTCGAGGTCGACCATCGTGAGAGCGTTCGCTCCGAAGTTCGGCCCGTGCTCCATCCAAGCACCCTGAGCGCGCTTGAAGTTGGTGATGTACAAGGTGTTGTCTTCCTTGTCCAAGACCAGTCCTCGCGGGCCGGCACCAACGGGGAGGTGACGCTTAACCTCCAGCGTGTCTACGTCCACGACGTAGACACGAGACTCCGTCTCGACGGTAACCAGGGCCAACAGTCCATCTGCAGTGAACGTGACCGCCCTGCCACCGATCGCCCCGAGGTCAACCTTGTGCGCCACATTAGTGGCCACATCGATCACCGTCAGATAGGTGGCTTGCGTGTTGGCAACAAAAACGCGCCGGCCGGTAGGGTCGATGTTGAGGCTATAAGGATGGGCCTCTCGGTCGATGTCAATCTTCGCGATCTCGGCGACCTGCGTGGCGTCGCCTTCGACCAACCCGCCGAGATCGAGCTTGCTGATGTAGCCGTCGCCCCAAACGCAGACATACGCCCAACGCCCGTCGCTGGAGATGCCCATGTGTCGGGGGTCCCGTCCCGTGGGGATCTGCCTGATCTCGACACTGAGTTCAAGATCAACAATTGAGATCGTGTCGGATCCCGAGTTGCTCACGAGCATGTACTTGTCACCCGGCAGGATCCCCAGCCCTCGTGGGCCGTGGCCAACCTCGATCCGGCGAACCTCGGTAAGAGAGACCGCGTCGATCTCCGACAAGGTGTTCTGGCTGGTGTTACAGACGAAGCCTCGACCTGAGGCCGTGAACTTGACACCGCCTCGGGGCGCGTTCCCCACGCGAATCTGCTTAAGCAGCCGGTGCTCGCTGGGGCCCGTCTTGGCCACAACCGACACGACTCCGTCATCTGTGTCGGTCGAAAACAGCTGGACATTACGCATGCGTCCTCCAGTGCAGTGGTCAACTCGCCTGACAGCCGCAACCTTGTCGGCGGAGCGGCGGTGTTGTCAAGGGGTTGACAACGAGGTCGTTCGGTAGGAACAGTCGGGTCTGGTTCACCCAGTGCAGATCCCACATGCCGTGGCTCGAACGCCCCGGTGTCAGTCGGTGCGGTGCGAACAGACCGGAGGAAGCCGAAAATGACAACGACCGAGATCAACTCGACTGTGTCGGGAGGACGGACTGGTGGTGAGGGGGTAATCCTCCAGTCCTTCGCTACTCCTGTTGCCCGGGTGGTGTACCCCTATGCTGCCGAGCTGAACAGTTCCATCGCTGAAGTCGTCCTGGGGAGGCTTGCCCAGGTTGACAATAAGTTCACCTACAAGTCGGAGACTGGCGCCAATATGACGAGTTGGGGCGAGCCGCTGGTCGACGCGCTATCCGCTTGGGTGTTCAGTGCGGCGCGGCGGTTCGTCGAGACGAGTACGGGTCGCACCCTGAGCGAGGCCTATGCCGTCTCGGCTGCGAATGACGCCGACACCTACAATGGGGTCGCTGGCCCATCAGCTGCTGCGGACGGTGTGTCAATCGTTGCACCGCGCAGCTGGGCGAGCGTATACCGACGAGGTGATCAGCACGAGTCGCACTTCCACCCAAACACGGCAATTGCTGCCATTTACTATGTGGAGGGGCCTGACGAGTGTGAGCTCGACCTGCTCGATCCTCGTGCAAACATTGATTACTTCGACCCGGGAATCAGCTTCGCCGGCGAGGGCCATAACTTGCGGCTGCGCTGTGCGCCAGGGGAACTGGTCCTCTTTCCTGGTTGGCTGAAGCACGCCGTCCCTGCGTTCCAGGGCGACGGAGTCAGAATGTCGCTGTCCTGGAACTTGGGGTATGCCAGGGTGCCTACCGTTAAATAGGCGCCGTTCAGAGCGAACCCGACGGGCCGGGATCTCTTTGTTATAGGCGTACCAGCAATGCGGTGCCGGGTGAGGGCGCGAGGAGAGGGCGGAGACCTGCGGCGGGTTATCGGCCTGGGCTGCTGCCGCGGCTACCCGGCAATCCGCTCCGAAGGCTGTCCGGGGGCGGCGCAGTCGGTGGCGCTGGGTGCAACTTGCCCGTCGGGCGTTTCGTGACGGTAGAAATCGCGTCCCGAGCGATGTCGTGGTGAATGACGATTTCAGGGCGGCCGTGGCGGTCGGTGTAGGGCATGAGAAGCATTCCTTCAGGTGAGAGAGGGCTCGTCGAGGTCGACAAGCTGGACAACGTGGCGGTTGCCAAGACTGCCGTCGGGACGGCGGTAGGTGGCCCGGTGGGATCCGGCGACTCGAAGTCGCATCCCACGCGGCAGCAAGTGGTAGGTGTTGTCGACGCTGTCCGACTGGCCCAAGTAGGCCCCACGGCGCGTCTGCATCTCAAAAATCACCGATCGGTCCTCTGGAGCGGCGTCGGTCTCGATCTCGTGCATGGTGTGCGCGCCGGCGGTGAACCGGTCGAAGTGGACCACCGTGCCGGTCGGGAAGTTGGTGCGCACGAAGCTCTCGAGGTTGGACCGGTTGATCACCGCGGGCATCCGGACGTTGCTGTAGACCACATGCCCGCGGTCGTTGGCCTGCTCGAAGGACTGCACGGCCCGGTCGACACGCTGGATGTCTCGACGCTCGCCATTGTCGAGAGCTTGGACGTCGCCGGCGGCGGCGGAGAGCGCGTCGTTGAGCTCGCTCCACCGCTCCGGCCGGCTGACCAAAGCCACCGTGGCGGTGTACTGGGTGGCCGGCAGGCGGTCCTGGGCGGCCCGCTTGTTTACCGACCGGGCCTTGCGCTGCCTCGAGCTCAGCGGCGTGCGGATGGCGTCGGGCTCGGGCAGCGCACGCTCCATGGCCGGGTGGGGCACCTTGGCCGTAGTCGCCCGGGGCATCGCGCGCTCCCGGTCCCGCTGCTGCCGGGTCAGCCCCGGCATCGACTCCACAGCGCCATCAAGCTCCCGCGCACCGTCGCGGGTCTCGGATCGGGCCCCAGCAGCAGCGGCGCCGATGGACTGAGCTTGCTTGGTCGCCGTGCTGGAGGTGCCCCAGTCGGCATCCACGATGTACCCGTCGGGGTTCGCGCTGCGGCTACGCCCCATCGCAGAGTCACCGGCCCGTCTGCTCGAGGTCGACCAGGTCGCCGGCGACGTCGAAGCGCACCGGGTGACCGACCGCGGCGAGCAGCCGCGCGGTCGCCTCGGCTCCGGCCTGCCCGAAGGGCTCCTGGTGGACGGTGACCCCGCCCAGCAGGTCACCGTCTGGCGCCCTCGAGCTGTCATCGACGGTGCTGCGGTTGGTCCCCGGGTCATAGCTGACCTGCACTTCTTCTGCGCTCACATCCGCGGAAGGTGACCACGGGCATGGGAGTGTGACAACGCCCCTGAGGGGCGGCACCCTGCCCGCGACGACCGGCTGAGAAGGCATCGCCGGAACCACCCCAGGAAGGTCTGGAATGTCGGCACGTCAGGATCGAGCGGCTCGCCTGTCGGCGTACGCGTCCCTGTGGTCCTCTCTGGCGTTCGGCGCTTTCTGGTGGTTCGCCGCGGTGGCCCTCACCTTTAACTACGACGCCGGCGATACCTGCAATATCAGCTTCGACCAGCCGTATGACCCGGAGACCGCCGAGGGGTCCTCGACCTTCCCGTTCAAGAACGAGTGCAATTCCGCCTTCGACATGATGCCGGCGTTCGTGAATCCGACATTCGTCGTACTGGGAGCCCTCGCCCTGCTCTCGGTGGCTTCTCTCATCGGCGCAGCCGTGCACCGAAGTCGGGTACTCGCGCGGTCCTGAGTGACCGTTCTCGTCGTGGGCCACGTGCGTCACTGCAGCCCGTGGGTGGCGGCGAGCTCGTCGAGGTCGACGGCGGGGGCCCCGGGAAGCCAGGTGCGGGTGCTGCCCTGCCTGGGCGCCAGCGCCCGGCCCCGGACCCGCCACGGGGCCACCGCGGCGAGGACCTCGTGGACGAGCAGCTGGGCGTGGAAGCGGGTGGGGACCACGCGGAAGGCGACCACCTGGCCGTCTCGGGTCCTGCTCCGGCTGGTCACCCGGGTCAGGGACGCCTGCAGAACGCCGTGGCCGAGCTCGGTGATGGTGACCAGGTGCTGGTCGAGCCACTGCTGCTCCCGCCATGCCGGCAGCACCCCGCGCCCCTTGGGCAGCGCGATGCTCTTCAGGGCCTCGCGGGCGTAGCCGGCGGTGCGCTGCTCGTCGCGGCGGACCTGCTCATCGACGCCGGCCAGCGCCCGGACGGCTGCCGCGTGCACCGAGGACATCGGGGCGCGGACGCCGGCGGGAGCGCGCAGCCACCGCTGCACGGTGCGCCGGCTGACCCCGAGCTCGGCGGCCGCGGCAGCGGTGTCGGGTCCACCGCGGCGGGTGGGCCCGAAGAGCATCAGCAGCGCGACCGCCAGCTGGTCGCGGGTCCAGGCCGGCGGTGCGTCGACGGCCTCCTCGCTCTCGCCGGCGCCCGGCCCGGTCACAGCCCGCTGCGGGGGTCGTCGACCGCGACGTCGGTGATGGAGTCGAAGCCCCAGTCGTCGAGGTAGTTCTCGCTGGCGTAGCCCTCCAGCCAGGCCATGTAGCCCTTGTCCCCGCCGTCCT
>Ga0210040_10005993_pt1 | contig 15299 bp, 5 predicted proteins | sample CryGeyCG12114_NA_FD_185462 | JGI IMG/M metagenome (GOLD analysis project Ga0210040, IMG submission 185462) | Groundwater microbial communities from aquifer - Crystal Geyser CG19_WC_8/21/14_NA (SPAdes) (version 2) | ecosystem: Environmental > Aquatic > Deep subsurface > Groundwater | place: USA... | reverse complement strand
ATCCATTATGTTCGATCAATGCATAATGTAATTCTACGGATATCACTGTCATACAAGGGGAATAAAGAATGCTTAGTATATTTTTACAGAATGCAATTTTGACAGAACTTATAAGGGTTTTAAAGTAAGGCTGGTTTTCAACAAAAATGTTTTTTTGGTATACCTCAGCAGACGAGTAGAATGAGTGAAGTCTGTGGTTTTCTAACTTACTAATGATTACTTTGCAAGCTCAAAACACTGTTGCTACCAAAGCGCCAAGTAATGAGCCATATTCAGGCAATATAAATTTGATTTCTGCTTGCGTAATATATTTCATATCCGTTAACAACCCACAAGAAAGCCCCACAGTGGTAACGGCCATCTAAATATGCTGTCAATTCTGATTTGTAAAGAGAGAAAACGTTGCTATATAAAACGTCCATTGAACAAGTTTAATGCGGAGAATCATACGGTATTGGTTGATTAGGTAAGACGCTTATTGGGCTTATTTCTGTTGCCGCAAGATATACTTTCATAAAGACAAAATAAATCGTAATCAAAGCAAATCCTGGATGAATTGGTGTTGCTATACGTGAAAAGTACAGATAGAACAAATGTCTTCTAGAGCTCTCTACAGTATAGAGGAAATAAAATGCATAAAATTTTATGGAAGCAAGCAAAAGAGCTTTAAAATCTCTAAAAATTTATCTACATTCCCATTCACCTTTTATTGTCGCATGCAAAATGTAAACGTATTCACGCGCATACATACAAACTCTCAACTTTATGTAATGAGTGTGCAGTGTGTACACTATAAACATTTACAACTCTCACATGTTTTAGAATCTTACACACAAGCCCACGGGTGGAACATGAAATCATATTATGTCTTGATACAACTGCTCAAATTGCTCGTGTGAGACAGGTTATAGCTATTAAAGAGCACTTTTTCAAAAAATAGTGGCAACATATATTTTGTTTTTATCCTTCCTTTCCTACAAAAACATACAATAAATTGCTCTCGTAAACAAAATATGCAACACTTATGTAACCAGCTTGGCTCAAATTGAATAGTTTCTAAGTCCCATTTCAAATTCATTAATGCGCACAAAAAAAAATTTTGTCTTGTGTAGTCATTCTCAACGAAACTGTCATTTTCGCCTATACATTGAAACCAATGCTTTTTGGTCACCATTTCTTTTTATTCCGTTCACAATCTCACCCATAGTGAAACAAGATTCTTTGAAAAGGTAAAAAGAGATTCCTAGAAAATGAGTGAAAGACAAGATGCTTTCTCTTACTTCATGGTTGTTGCACTTGAGTGAGCAAAGTAAAGAGCTTCTATAACTTTCTAATAAGGCTACATAGCGAATTACTTTGTATACAAAAGACAAGGTCTGAGTGAGTTCACCTTCCAACATCTCCAACGTGGTGTCTCCATTGTGTCAACACACGGATGTACCTATGGCATCCTTGGAGCGAAAAAAAAATGAGTAGGGAAGAAAAATTCCAGTCAGTCAATTACATTTGACTGAATGAATGCAAAGCCAACGTAGCAATATTGAACACATGAATAAGTTAAACGTGGGAAAAGAAAGGGGGAGACTAAAAGCTGACTTTTACCAACATAACATAGTGGATTGAACTAGTGCAATCAAAATAGATTCAAAGCTACTGAAATAATATGGTGCACACGGAATAGGTTTAGAATAAGTACTAAAAATTGACTTGATAAAGGATATATTTTGGATCAATAACGTAGGATTTACAATGTTGGATGGAATAGTAGATTTTTATAGAATTTTCGGAATCGTCAGCATTTTTATGGCAACTATATTTTTAGAGCATGCGTTACTGGCTGGGAGTCGTAGATTAAATTCACTTTCGCATCATAACGTGGGAGGATTAGAATACAGTATTTGATTAACAAGGCACACGAGCTGCGTTGCATGTACAGCTATATTAGGTTTGCCGAACATTTGTTTAAGATAAGAGTAAGTTGGTAAATCCAAGTTTTCTCCTTATAAGAAGTTAGCACAAGTTTGCGGTGCACACGGTAATAATTCCCCATGTACCAATGTGTATTGTAAAACGGCTATTTACAAGGTTTATGTTGGCACGCACATTCACCATTCCCTATTACGTTCTGTTAGTGGATCTTGAGGTGATCGATTTTGTGTTTTTGACACGTAAGAAATTGTTTTGAGAATCACCTTCACTCACAGCAGTATTTTTCTTAAAGTTACGACTGCTAATGATTACTTCATTTTATTATGTGTCAAGGCTAACAAAAGTTCTCATAGCGTGTATAAATACTTTCCCGCACTCAATTTTTCACATTTAATTATCATAGAATACGTGATAACAAAAATAAATTAATTTGTGCGTTATTCTGTTTGGAGCAACAGACAACAGTCCCAGGAATGCATAGAAAATCAGGACAAAAATTACCTGTCCAAACAGGGTATCTATTTGTGATAGTGAAAAGGTGTGGGACAGTTTAGTGGCTGCTAATATTCTCATTTGTTCACATCATAAAAAAGATAATCACATCATGGTGACTTTGACTGGTTTATTTTCACACCAGTCGGTGCCTCTACCCATGGCTGACTACGCACATACATACTTGTCTTAACTCAATCAGTTGATAAACTAAATATGAAAGAACTCAATTGCAGGCAACCTTTATGCCTGTGGGTGAACTCAAGTCCCTTTTATCCACACATTATAGGTTGGACGGAGAAAGCAAAACTATTTACACCGGAAGGCGGTACATGGTGAAAACAACATTGACTCGGAACATAAAACTATATCATGTCTCCCAATGTCGTGCTGTTTTCTGTCACATAATCAATTTCATTAGATAAATTACACGAGTCTGGCACAGTTCTCCCCACTTGAATATACATGGAAGAATGACCTAGCTATTTTTACTGTGGCTCATTCATGAACCGACTGAGTCGCCACCAACAAAATGTACAAACAATAAAAGCAAATGTGTTTCATTCATTTTGCCACACGGGACAACATGGCATTTGGCCCTTTTATTTCCTTGGCTAGGCAAATCCGATCGGAAATCAAATATTTATCACTGTCTTCTGATTCCAGAGCGTAAGCATTAAGTCATAGATATGCTCTTATAGGATTCAAGAGCACTCTAAACACATTCAATATTTATGAGCACTACTTTTCACCAGCTTTGGTACAGTGAATGCTGGAAACCCAATTATTTTCTTTTCATGGTGAATATTTTATACAGAGAGTCAAGCCTTTGCCATGATAATTTTAGTGCAAGAAAATGCCTTGCGATATTCACTAACTCTGTGTTGACAAAAAATATTGTGTGCTTTCTTTGCAGAACCCAAGAGTGCAACTATTATTGTAATGTTATTTTACTATACATACATACATAAACCAGTTCTTTACTCTATATACTGCAACACTAACTCTGTTTGCATTATGAAGCCTCTTCAAATAAAGTCAGCTCACTAAATTTATTCATATTCACTGCTCATGAATAATTTAGATCTACAGACCACAAACAACTGGTGTACTTTTGTAGTCATCTCATTGATCATAGTTTGACGTGGCATTCCCTTTTTTAAAATCAGTGCAATCCAACTCCCTTTCTTTTAGTTCTCAACTGCACTGTGTGATCATTCATTTTGCATGGGCATACCAACTAGTATTTGATTATGGGTATGGTTACTGCCGATGAAAGTATCTGAGAGTACACAGGACAAAGAATAATTTTGGTCTGGTAACCACATTTAGAATGCACTGCTCGTCCATTCTACCTGTCACGCTCAAAGGATACGGATCTTTGTCTTGGAAAGGGAAAACATGGTTCCCTTTTGTTTTCTTGTGCACACTCCTATTTCTTCATGCCACATTGTTTGCTCCAGTTGTACAAGGTGATCATAATATGCGGATCCTATTTGCCCCAAAGTAGGTAACAAGATTTCCCACATGCATACCAACAAAGGAGAGAAAAGTATAGCCAGCAGAGAGTGAGTGGGAAAAGGGAAAACACTAGAAGCCAATGTCTTTGCCAGTAACTACTGGTAAGCCCAACTAACATGGGCTGACAAATGCCCGACTTTTACAGCATGATGCGTCAATCCATCTTCTTACATCATGGGATTACCAAGTATCAAAGCAAGTAAGGAAGGAAAAAAGGCCCCACAAGCTCCGTCTTTTTACATTTATCATATTTAGTTGTTTGGGAGAAAATTTGTAGAGTTTGCATCTTTCTTCTACAGATAGTAAATAGTTTGAGCAGAGCTTGTTAGTTTGTTAGTTAAGCATCCTTATCAAAAGTTTCCATCAAAACCTCATTCACATTTTATTACTCAGAATTCTTTGAATGTATAATAATTGTTAGTTAGTTAGCTAGCTTAGGATGAGACATGAGTGAAAGCGAGAGAAAATTTCCTTTCTCCCGAAATTAACAAACTCAACATCTTTTATATATAGCTGTGTGCGCCTTTGATGAGTTGTACTAATTATTGCCGCTCAAGATGTTCCACTCTGTTGCTACGCAGGGATCACATTAAATTATAATTATGAGGAATGAGGACAAGAAGAAAGAAAAATTATTAAAAAGGCAACCAAGGAACAGCCAAGACGTTTGAAATATTCAAACTCTGTGCGTGTGCAAGGGAAGACAAAAGACATTTTGAAAATATAGTAAATAACGATCTACGTTCTCTATTGTTGTTTACTTTTTCCTTTTGGTGGAGCGCTTGAGCGTAAGTATAATAATAATAACTCAAGGGAGTGTGTTGTATAGGGAGAAAGTAAATTTGTTGTTGAAAGTCTCAAAGGGAAAATTTCTCTTTTTTGAAAAACAAGTTTGCATTACGTTTATAATGCAACTTCTTTTTGTTTAATTTTGAAATAAATTTCGATGAAAGGCTAGCTAATTACAGCTGGTTGTGCGTTTAAGCAATTGTTTTGTTTTTAAAGCTCAATGGGATTTTATGTAATGCAGATACGGAGAACTTTAATACTTTATACTCTTTAAACTATTATTATTGATATTTGAAGCATCAAATTGTGAGGAGAATATGTGTTTTATGTGTAGTTAGTAATTTTGCTATTTTCAAGCACAGTAGTGAATAAACAGCAGGGAGAAATGAGACTGCCGTAAGCGGAGGCGAGTGGCTATTTAGATGTATGAAAATAAAGATAAGCGGCGGTATTGGTATGCAGCAGGTTTATTTCAGTACAAATAAAAAAAAATCAACTAAGGTTTCACATGAAAAAAAACAAAGATAAGCCAAAAGAAAAAAGGGCCCAGCATCAGATAAGGTTTTAGTTTAAATAATATTGGTCGAACATGAAATTGAAAAAGGAGCATATTTATATTAGCATTATGAACAGTAGTACTACATATGTTTTTATCTTATCATTAACATTTGCATACATTCAACGTGAAAAGCAAAATGAAGAAATGCATAGAAATGCATTCTGTGGAATATCCAACACACTAACTAACTAACAATAAATGAGTCTTATACTCTCACAATATGAAAGCTTGTACACTTATGTTTAGTTAGTTTGTCAACAAAATCGAATTTTGTTGGCTTGTTTTGCTTACAGCATGCAAAATATTAGAATGTCAAATGCATGAATAGAGCTGAAAAAACATTGTTTCTTCACTAATGCATTTTATTGGCCTTTTTTACAGCACACACCTGCTTTTCACAAGCACATGCCTTCATACCAGCTGTTAAATTGCTTCACCGTATTTTAAAACTTTAAAGGCTTTAAACACAAGAAATTTCCAAGAAAGATTGTCATTACAAATCACTATACGGAAACAATGTAAAAAAATCCGGCATGCAATAATGCACCCCGGTTAGAATTTGACAAGAAAACAATATTCCAGGAAACCAATCGTACCAAAAAATCCTCTATTGATCAAAGTGTATCATTATTGAAGCAGTTTCAAAAAATCCCAACAAGATTTTATCCACTCACATGTGAAATCCACCCATGCATGCATTTTTAGTTTTCTTCTTTTCTTATCTACTTGTTTCATTCATGCATATCAATTTATTTATTTCCCCCGAACTGAGCCAGAAAAAAACTTGTAAGGATTTCATGAGAAACATTTCCTTCCGAAAAGCACAGGCATGACACAAATGAAGCAGTAGTAGCACCTGCGCACTTTCTGCACCAGTGTTCCTTATAAATTTTAATTTCAAATAAATACAATGAAAAGGATGAAAGTAAACAAGAAGCATAATATCCACCTGCTGGTCTACTCCAATGTAAACGCAATAACAGTGCAGGCAGTACACTTCAAACAAAATATTTCTCCTGGTGCGAATAAGCAAGAAAGGAAAAGGAAATTCGTTTTGCACATCTTGCTTTATCCCTGTTATTTCTCTACGCTAGAAGATCCAAGCATAATATAGTATTTAAGTAGTATATACTGACTGATAGAAGTGTGTAATAATAGTATATATACTGTACTCACCTCCATGGGCTTTGCAGAGGAGCGTCAAATCGGAGCCTTCTCTAAGTGGACCCACAACAGTCGTCAAAAGTCTCCCTGAAGCATCATGAATTGACACGGATTGTGGAGGCACTGGAATAAAATATAATCATTCATCTGTAGTAATGTTTGCCAGTGCCCGTAGCTATTTGTAGATTTAAATGAGTCCCAATACAATATTCTAGAAAAGAGACATGGCAAGGAATTGTTCATTAGAACAAGTTGTCATTTTATAGAAAATAATTGGATACAAAAAGGGATATAGTTTTATTTCATAAAAAAATCCCACGAAAATTCTTGAAATGAAAAAAAATGATGTACCCAGTCAATTTATATTCTAGTGGAGTGAATTGAAAAAAAACTCTCATCCAAAATGACAAAATATTTTTTTAGTTAGTATGACGAGTCGGAGAAAACGTTTCTTTTCTTTTCACCTGCTCTATTTATGAGTGCATGTCACACAAGGCAATTTTTTAGTGCACAAAAAGTCTACACACAAAGATAAGAATGTTATAAAAGGAATCGTAAAAAGAAAGGTGCATTTTTTATCCTTCCTTGTTAGTTTGTTTTTTTGCCCACGCGCTATATGGTCGCTCAATATAGTATAGAAAAATCATCATCATAATAAGACCTTTTCGTATATCGGGCCAGGATGACCACCTATCATTATGACCATTAAGGAGATAGCTATCTGTGACAAATGGAGCAGCTTGTAACATCTTCCATAAATGGATGCCAATTTATGATGAGCCCTGGTCAGCTGGAAATCATTACATACCTAAAATATGTAATGGCTACAGTAAAACATATACCGTGTAGTCACACTTAAGCTCCCCATTACTTATTGCTAAAATGTTTTCTCACACAAATCCATTTTCTTCAATATAGATCCTTTGCCTCTCCAATAAATTGACAAATGGTGTGAATGAATGAAACATTGCTTATTACTTTGCCCTCCATGGTTGGAATGAAACCACATTCAACTGGCTCCGCAATTCTCTATTGACGTATATAAGAATTCTCTTTATATCTTAAATTCCAATCCATCTTGCATTAATCAACCCAAACAGTTGGTCTACCCTTTAGTTCCTTTATGTGCATTCATTTTTTTCTGTGAGTCGCACGAGCAGCTGCCGGACCGTGTCCAGATAGCTGAAAAAGCCATTCACATTTGTGATGGAGTAGAAAAGGAAGACATTATTACCTATGACGGTGAGGTTAAAACGGAAATTTCTCGTTGGTGAGTTTCGGAAGTCAACTCGGCATCGGTAGTCGCCATCATCACTCAGTTTCACATTTTCGATGACAAGACGAGCTGGATCTGTCACGGTGCGGAAATGAGCCCTTGTTCCAAACAACTGGGATGAGGACCAATGGCGCGCAGAACTAAATGGTTTCCCACGCACATCCAACCTGTCGAAAAAACACTTTATTTACCACACACGTGTTCATTTATATTACCACCGTAGAATTCCACTGAAACCAATGGGCTTTCAATGTAGGCCAAAGTGCAAACCAAGCCACATGTGTGCACGCCTCAGTGAGTCCTTTCAGCACTTTTTTGACACCTTAGAATGCTATCCTTGCTAATATATTATTGAGCCGCAGATGCGAAAAGTTTTAAATGCCTTTTTCAAACTATATCAGCTTATGTTGAAAGGTGAAAGTTTTTAGCTTTAGCTATTACTATGATACCCCCATTTACTTTCACCAGTTGGCAATTTCTTTTTAATTTTTTTAAACACAAACTATAAGTGAAAAATCTTGAATACATTCTTTCTAATTTTAAGGATTCTGAAATTGGCAGGAATATTTAAAACTTGCAAAAATCTTGCACGACCATTTTTTATCAAAAACTTACCTATAAACTGGCTTAGCGAAATCGTATCGGAACCATAGAACCATGTGAACAGCATCGTCCCGACGGGTAGCACTCACATCACAGGGTAGCTCAGCCCGGCCACCTAGGACAGCTTGAACTTCCATTTCAGGAACGGCTAAAAGAAGAAAACCGTTGGAATTAAATCACACCCACTATGCTTTATCCAGCAGCACTAGCTTTTACTCATTTTCCCTTTGGACAAATCCAAAAAAATGAAAAACCACAACTTGATGTCACTTCTGACCAACAAAAGCTCATAAAAAGGCACATTTTATATCCGCAAAGGACAAGAATGCTAAACCTGAGTAACTGACTGGGTTGAAAGGAACCATTACTAGCAATGTATAGCAGTACACAGTACACAACAAAGGCCTAAAACAAAACATATAGTGCAATGTAGGTGAGCTCGAGTCATTAAGTAAGCTCTTAATGACTCCTTGTCCATCAGTTGCACTCTTATTATCGTTAATGTTGCACATTAATACTTTCTTATGAGAAGCAAATGTTAATGTTTCCTTTCAACGACACGGAGCACGCAACCCGAAAGACTTTCTCCTTGAAAAATAATAGGTGACTGTGGAGTGAATAAAATTCCCATTATACATACATGAAAAAGGTTAGAAGAGTGTGGAATCACTTTGTGACGACCAGGAAAACGCTAACATACACAGTTTCCAGAAAAGAGCGCGTTCTTATATATATTGGTGGGAAGCAATCTGGTGTGGTAGAAAAAGTCATTATACATAGCTGCGTACTTTACAAGAGGACAAGGATGCCGATGACATAACACAATAAAACACAAGAAAATGAAATCCCCAGCTTTTTGCCCCAACTGAAAGTGTGAGGAAGGGAAAGTGTCCTATTGTTCTCACAATGCACACAGTGCAGAGAGCTGGGGTAGGGATATTATATAAAGACAGGAGCACATACATTCAAATTACATCCGTCTCCATAAGATGTTTCTTTCTTAATGTGTGTTTTAATGGTGTAACTAGATTGCTGTGTGATGCCATATAAATTCAAAGTTGTAAGATTTTGGGATGCCGTAAAATTTGAATTAAGTATTCAAGAGTGAATGTAAGTGAGTCTTATTTACAGTGTTGAAACATCTTAAAATGCAAAAAAAAAGTTTTAGGCGGTTTGAATAATTTTAAATGTTTAGCTCAAGGCTCAAACAGAAGATCAAATGTTACGTAAGTAAGTCAATAAGTAGGTAGATCAAGCTTTACTTAACTCAGGATGTTAGAATGAATGAGTATCTGAAAAAATTCTCGACTTGCATACTCAAACCTCTTAGAAATGCATGATGCAATAACATAAAAATTATTGCAGTGGAGAATTTTCGTATCATGTAAGATCATTGAATTTATGTGGAGCAAAAAAATGAAAATGGGAAAATTGGCAACTTATGGTTTCTTTACAATTTTCATCTTTCCAACATTTCAACTGTAGCCAAAAACTGTCATCGACAGAAAAAGCAACATTTTCAACTTTTGGTTCACATCACAATCACATTGGTGCACACACGCACCCTAACTTGCCACTGCAGTGCAGATCGTACATGCTCCCAAAATTATCTGATAATGATAGCAAAAGAAGTGAATTGAGTACACAGCACACATACAAGTCTCAATGGACTTTCTCTTCGCATTATTTTCCCCTTACTGAATCCAACACGAAACTTTCTCACCACACACTCTAGGATTTATATGGACTGAAGGATATCCATTCTTGGAATGGGAGTATGAACGAATCCAAACCGTACACTTTTTCTATCACATAACTAACTTGTATGAGCTCAACTCATTTTCGCAATCAGAGTGAAAGTTACTGGACCGTATGAAAAACTTTATAAGAAAAATGAAATGCACGCATGAATTGGTGATGAAGAAGCAACCCGTAAAATACATATGGAGTGTAAAAGATACCTGGATAAAACATATTTCCACCTGATTTTGCTTCTCATGTGACAACTATGTGTAGTGGTGAACAAACTGACATGTTTGCTGGCCCAAACCTTAGTGTGGATTTTGTGAGCTTGACGTGTGAGATTAGAAATGTGCTAGGGATTCTGTACATTATTGTCTGAGGCACAGTGGGAAGTCTAATGGGGTCAGTCTACGCAAAAGGAAAAATATTAGAAGAGAATCTTTTTATTGCTCCTACTTTTCCTCCTACCAATAGCATTATGTGCAAGGAAAGTTCATATTTACGGCATCTTTCTTTCTCACAGTCATTGGGTTCTTTGCTTTGGAACTTTGTATGCGGGGTGAGATTCAATGACTCGTTTTTCCTTTTGCAAACTGGAATTGGTAGTAAGTAAGTAATAGTAATTCTGTGAGAAGAATGATATGGAGAAAGATAGATGGAATAGTGAGTTAGGTAATAACACAAGAGACTATAAAGTTTTCAACTAGAGAGAAGGCTCACATTCAAGTCGCAAAGGTCCAAAGGATGTTCGTTCAAATGGAGCAGGCACACAAATATACTGTATAGATTTGAAGAAATAGTACGAATTTCATCCGTACACTGTGCAGTAGTATGTATGTCAGCATGTGGAATGAATGAAAATGTGTGGAGATGAGCTCACAGTCCGTAAGAGTGAATAACTTCAAAAGCGAGCTTAGATAACTAGCTGTAACCTATTTTGCCACATAATTTCAGTGGCTACAGAATTATTCGTTCCGTTTATAAAGGTGGATCGTCGCATCTGGGAAATGTTACGCAAAAAGTATCAGTATATCACTTTAATGGAAAAGTTTCATGGACAAAGTATGCTATGTATTTGAGACAACATTTGATACATAGGGAGCCATACTGAAAATTAGGGTCGTAAGTACTACTAGGGCAGTGGTTTCAGTAGCCTTTTTTTCTTACTACCTAACTAACTATGATTATTATACGTGAGTATCACGAAACATGCCAGTCTCATCTCAAACTCACCCCAAGTAGTATCGTTAGTGGGGAAACTTTTTGTCAGTGAAAAAAGTCTCCCTTGTTTTGCTCATGTCAAAACCTATGTAAAAGATACATTCTCACGTTCTCTTATAAACTTTATTAACCCAGTTTCTTTTCATATTAGCAGTACCTATCTTAACCAAGTCAACATCTTCATTTGGTCCCTGAGGAAAGCACAATCTCATTTTGGTAAACTTTTTCTTGGCTACGAAAACTTTTTGCCCCAAAATTCTTTCTATACTGATACTCAGGAAAGTCTAAAAAGTGAAAGCAGTATTTCTTGATGAAGTATTAGACGGAGCGTTAGTAGGGCAAGAAAGTGCCGTTAACTAACCACTATGAGAAACTATATCAGCATATATATTTCTTTATTACTATCATTATTAATGGTTTCAACTGGTGCTTTTTGTACAACAGTGGATTAGCTTAGCTTGCAGTTTTCCCTTGTGCCGCAGTTTGTAGTCTTTTAAACTGCTGTAAAAAAAATCTGGCCATTATGATGAGTAGGGGAAACTTAAAAAAATTATTCTTTGCTCAACAAGAAGCTGTGGTGGGAGCCAAGTTTTCTCAACTGTAAAGAAATGATTACCTTTGGGCAACTGAAATTTCTATGTGTGCTTCCTATGCGGAATATACACACATAAAGACACTTCTGGTGGGTTTCCTCCCAGTACCAGTGTTCCATGTAATTTATGATCTTGAGTGGAAGAGTGATATAATCAATTTATTGGAGGAATGCCATTCCTGCTTTTCCCAACTAAAGTGCTCGCGAAAATAACTAAGGTATCCTCCATTGAGTTGGTTAAATGCCGTCCACCGATCTTGGCTTTTTGCAACTGAAGAGTAGGATCCCGAAAATACATTATATTATTTGGGCGCGTTAGTTATACAATAAAGTAAGTAAGCGTGTTAGGTTTATTGCCGTTCATCCATAGCTTTCAAAACTATGTGCTTAAATTGTGGTTGTAGAACCCAGTGAAAGCAAATTTTTCACGCTACTCAGTCTAGTTTACTCATGATCTGCATAGAATCTGAAACTATTGGCAATTAATGTGGTTATAAGCCTTAGCTAGTCTTAATTTTAGGATCTAACTTTATGACAAGACCAACAACCGGATTTATTCTGATGTCTAAGTGATTCAACTTTGAAGTTACCATTCATTTGATTCTACTGCATGCACGCAGGCCCATCTTTCATTTCTAGTCGTTTGCTTGCATATGTTTGAAATTTATGACAAGGATGTCCTAAATTGTCTAACCGTTGTTTACGACACTTGTGCCACCCTAATGGCTTTTCTCCTGTGAAAGCTTTAGCACCGCTGGTAGTTCGCTAGGTTGTAGAAAATCCTGGAACTTTAGGTGTGAACTCCAAAATGAAATTCTCAGGTAGCTAACAAAATTAGTCGTGTAACACAGACAAATTGAAGTAAAAGGATTTGTATCTTGTTAGAACAAAGACAAAGTGTCTCGTTTGAGCAAGTTTCGAGGAACAAAAAAGGGTTAGCTCCAAATAGTTTGTGTACATTATTTAAATGATCTTTATATATTTCATTAATGCCTAAAAAATCAATGTTACAAATCACAATCACACACGTTAAATAACAAGAGAGAAGACATGATTGGTAAAGATTTCAAAAAAGTTTGATCGCTCTGGCCCTGACCTAACTTCCAATAAGTTTTTGCATTCGGTTTTTTAAAGTGAAACTTTAAACGCATCCTCGTAATACCTGAAACCCTACACGTTCAATTTGACAATGTAATTTTGTTGCAAAAAGAACTCATAACTTATACAACCGACTTTTCAAATCTGTGTTGTTTTTGTTGAACAAGCAAAAAACGGCCGTCTATTATAATGTATCAATGAATGCTAACTTTAACGGCCTTTTTGTGTTGGATTATTTATTGCGATATTCTAGACAGTAGTTTCACAGTTACTATGATGTCTTGCAGAAGAAGCGTTAAAATTTTGCAGCAGTCACAAACTATCCACTGTTGAACTGCAGAAATAAATGGCTCAACTTTATCCTTTATAAACGCATTCGCTGAATAAATTAAAGCAATGACTTGGGAAAATTTCTTTGCACTTCTTCTGAGCTGAAAGCATTCAAAATTAGCTATAGTATTTTTATCGGATACGTAAACGTTTTAAAGAATATCCACAAGAACTCCCCAATTTTTCACGACAAGGACGTAAATTAAATCTTACTTAAAAATTTAACATATACCGAACTGAAAAAATGCATCTCATTTTGTTCAGATGGTCTACAAATTTTTGTTCATTTTACATTATATAGCGTGTACAGTAGGTTGGATTTAAAGAAAGGACAATAAAGTTAGTTACAATGTGCGAGACTTGCGAGTCACATTCATAATCATTTACAGTAATACAAAGCAGTGTAACAATGTTAAGTCACTACCAACTTGCATAATGCAGATTTTACAAAGGAAAATATCCAATTAAGCAACGGACATGAAAACATGGTGGTGGTACATTAGGTTCATTGTAAATCCAGACAAGCACATTGAATCGACATTGTCAACATAGTCTAGCCAACTCACTAATGACTCAGGAGGAGGCTGGCTTTCATACTCTTAATGTTTTCTGATCACCAATGATAATGTTTAAAGAAAATATAAATACTACATATATGTATGATGACATTGATCCTGATATCAAGAGTTTACTGTGCTCTTGAAGGTCACGTCACCGCGGTCGATAAGATTTTAATGCCTACGCGTCAGCAGAAAAAAAAAATCCGTCGAGAAAACTTTCTATTGTTTCATTATTTCGTAAATGTCGCCAATAAAAACGTATCCAAATTGGCCGCCGTTGTTGTTGTCTCCATAGTAGCTATTTGCTGCCGTCGAAGCTTTTTTAAACGGCGCACACTTTTACTGTCTGTTTCAAAGTAAAAGACTCCTCTGCAATAGTAAGTTTGCTATTTGGGTTAAATAGTGATTTGTTGAATTTATGGGAAAAAAGTGGCCTCATTGTTATAGCAATAAGTTTACAGGAGTTTCAAAGATAGAAATAAATTGCGTGATTTTAAATGCAATTTACTGGAATAAAATAAACTTTGTTCATCTCCAGCTTGTTTACACGGAAACCAGGAGAAAACAACGAATGCCAAATAACTTTCGGGCAAAATTTTTCCATTGTTTTTTGAAACAGATAGTAGTGGTAGCTATTCATTATAGTAACTGTAAGAGGATTCTTACTTGGGGTGCATACAGTATAGGGGTGCGCGCGGCTATTTAGGATATGTTGCGTAGCCTACACGAGCAAAATAACACAATTGGGTGGATAAGGCTTTAGATTGTAGGATTTTGAGTGTTAATTGTGAAACTTGCTAGCTACGGAGAGTCCTAATTTATTATCCCTATACTGAAAATTATGAAGATGCCAAAAGTTAACCTCTATTACGCGCAATGATAACTACCAAGGTGAGTCGCGAGTTTTCATATTTACCCCTATCTATAGTGACTAACTAATTACCAAGTTAATCCGTGATATGCCACGCAGAATATCGATGACTAATCTGACGGATGAATTTTGGAACCTATTGGACAGCCTCCGCAAAGGAAAGTCCACCAGAAGACGACGGAAAAGTTCACTCTGACTGTTCCAGTCAATTCTTTCCCAATCAGAGTGACACAATTCGGACAAACGAATCCGAATGCTAACTAACCACTGGAACAAGATAGCTAGGTAAGTCGAATGACTAATTAACTAACTACCCAACTTTAATTCCTATTTAACTAACTAACAAACTAACTATATTTGCTTTGCAGGAAAGACACAAGGATTTCGGTTAACCTTCCTCCCGTGCCGTAGTTTTCCGATAGCGGAATAGGAAGACAAGAGTTTTGGTGAAAACCGCCACGCAAGTCAACCCAAAGATGGTAAGAAAAAGCAATAGTAACTAACTATGAATCTATCTAACTTACGCTTGTTTTCAGGATCCGGATACACAG
>Ga0210040_10005992_pt1 | contig 15300 bp, 11 predicted proteins | sample CryGeyCG12114_NA_FD_185462 | JGI IMG/M metagenome (GOLD analysis project Ga0210040, IMG submission 185462) | Groundwater microbial communities from aquifer - Crystal Geyser CG19_WC_8/21/14_NA (SPAdes) (version 2) | ecosystem: Environmental > Aquatic > Deep subsurface > Groundwater | place: USA... | reverse complement strand
TTAATACGATCTTGCGTGCATCGTTTGCTTGCAAAAGCTTTGTTTAAACGTATCATTTTTTCTCAAATTGTAATAAAAATCCTGATTTTTAATGTAATTTATGAAGACAAAATATATAGTGAGACTACTTTGTAGTAGTATTTTGAAATTTTTTCAAGGACATAACGCATAACTCAAACCTGCGTGCACCGTACGTTAGCAAATTGCCGGGCGAAGCCCGGCATATTTGCTAGTTAGATACGAAGACAAAACAAATTTTGGAAATTGAGAATCAGTTTACAATTTTTCTAATTGAAAATTACATGGGAATAATCTCGAAATGGGGGGGACTCTTATTTTTTTCAATTTTGGCAACACATGCATTTAGATGCAAAAGTAAAAAAACAGTTTTTGATAATATGAGAGTAAGCGGCCGCATATAAGGATGTAATATTTTATGCGGCTCTCAATGAAGCACTCAAGCTTTCGTTAAATTACATATTTATTACAATGTAAAACTCCGGCACGGATTTTCTGCATCTCAATAATCATTGTTAGATCTATACGTGCATGTTTTGAATTCAATGGACTTGTCTAAAATAAAGTGAACACTGTGTGTTCCCTTTCAAGTTTATTTTTCATTAATAATTAATTACTATACAGCTATAAAAACTTTAGTTTTTAGTATATCACCACGTAGTTTTCTTACATCTAGGTCTAGGAAAATATAGTACACCATTGAATGTTAGATTGAATTGATTTTCAATCATTGAGGTATATTATGTTCATCCATATGTTCCAACATTTTGGCAGACCATCTAGTTCTATCAGAATTGAATACCTGAAGTTTTTTACTTGTCCGCTCTGATAACACGGGTTTGATTAATGCCCAAATGTAGGAAAAATAGGATGGAGCTGGAATTAAAATTTTAATTTTTAAGTCAAAAAATGTTGTTAAAATACAATTCTGATTAAAAGTTTTTTTTCTCACCGTTAGTTACATATAGTCGCCACATTGTTTCTGGGTAATGTAAAACCATATCTTGTAAGGAGTTCACTAAAATCTGCATAGCTAGAGAAAAAACATATAACATAAAACACGAATAAAAATTGTTTTCTTTTCATTTGTGGAAATTTTTCACTTTTTTTAACTTACTCTCCCAGTGAGCTATTTTCCAGTAAGTCAACCCTTTGAGGTCAAAAATGAAAACTGCCTGGTCTGCCGTTTTACTCTCTTGGATCCGTTTTGTAGCCCATTCCATGAGATGATACCGAAATTGGAGGACGTCCTCTTTATATCCGGTTTGGACCCATTGTCTACAATTCCAAGAGCCGATTGGGATCCATACGACTAAAAAATTATAAAATATATATAACTAACTAAATAACTAACTAATCAAGTCAGTCCGTAGCATTGTCATTTGCCATAAAGGTGTGCGTAAAGCGAGTAAAACAAGTTTTTCTTATGTGTAACATGGCCATTGGACTGTGGGACTGTGGCAAATAAATGTCTCATTTGTTCGTATCATTTAACCTTGACTTTTAAGATCTTTATATACATATATAAGTTAATATTCATTGTAAAGGTGAAAAAATGTTAACAATACAAAAAAAGTTCTTGCTATGCAAGACATTGGAGAATTGGAAATATTGATCTGCCCATATTTTCAATTGTAATTATCAAACTATAAAACTTTAAAAGTACACTTTGTATTCATTGTAAAGCTAGAAAAATTATCTTTCGATTGAAATCAAAATAAACGTCGTATCTTTATTTGATACAAAGTTGCAAGCAAATTTCCATAAGATATCAAAACTTTAGAAAGCTCAAAAAAATATGAGGGTACCGCATGATATCCATCATGAATATTGCAATTTATCTTCCATAAGGATTTGTGGAAACCTTACCTGGTCTTCCTTGATGATCCAATCCATTAAATTCGAATCTCATATCTTGATGAACATGTTTTGCGGGCTTCCAGTCCAAAAATGAACTTATATTGTTCTCCTCGCGCCATTTTACAGTCTAAGCATTTATTTGCGTAAAAAACATTGTTGAAATGAAGGCTAGAAACTCAAAAATTCATTTGACTTTGTCTCCATACCTGTCTTAAGAGATCTTCAGCCTTTTTCAAATCATGTTCTCTCGCTTCAAAAATTCCAAATTTTTAAAAATCATGCAAATTATTATATTGAGCAAAAAAATCTATGCAAATTTACCTCTCAAATAACGCAGCAATGTGATTTCATCCTTGTCTAAATCTTGTACTAAATTCCGGAACTATAATAATCATAAAAAACAAATGCTTCCAAAATTATGAACAAAATGAAACTATTTTATCATTTTTTCAGTTTTTACCTCATCCAATGCATTTTGCTCTTCTTCGCTCTCCACGCGAATCATGGCTGTGCTAAAATCCTTGAAAACGAATTTTCAAATATTATCAATTTTCCAAAATAGAAATGCAGCCAATGCGTAGTAGTTTGCTTGCTAACTAACTAAAACTAAATTAAATAAATGTATAGTTTACATATCGCTGTATTTTGTGTTTGCGCTACCACTTTTAGCTTACCAGTTTGTGCTCACTCTTCTGCACTATTGCATAACCAGTATTTACCAAGGGTCAGTTTATTTGTATACAATGGACTGTCTATATTACGTACTAGCTAAACTGCAGCAAAAAATTGTACCGTGAAAAAATCTTATACTTGCCAGCAACGTAAATAACATTACTAGATGTTCAAAAAGAAAAAAAATCAGTATTGACAATGCCAAATTAAAATTCCATTATCTCAGGCCAGAGTCATTCATGTTAGATTTAGCAAACTTAAATCTTATTCCCATTGTAACTATGAAAGATTTGAACTAAAGTGTGTGGCAATAGAGAAAATAATGAGTTGACAAAATATGTAATTGGCAATACTGATTCTTATTATGCTAGCTATAGTTAGTTAGTCTATGCGTGCCACTTTTAGTTTCATTGTTAGTTGCGCTTCCGTACTGACAAAAAAGATTGAGACTTTATTGCGAAATGTTTTTAAAGGCTGAAAAGTTTCCTTTCTTATGACTACAGGGAATGTTATTTTTTTACGATTCTTTGAATTTCTAGGTTTTTGAATTGCTGCTATCAAGTTTACAGCGTGAGAAAATATGTTTCCCGCTACCGCGTTTCCCATAGTATATAATTGTATCGCAAGTCAAGATTCAATTTCAAGATTAAAAGTCTCACACTATTGAGAATATAGATTAGTTTCAAATCTTCTGAATTTTAAAACAATGATACGATTCCGCTTACCTGCTTCATCACAAAGCTGATAGGTTTCAAAACACCAAAGTTGTTGAAAAGCCAAACTGATGAACGAAATTTTGAAACTTGCACAGGAGCGGCCTATCTGAGCAACCAAGTTGAGAATTCAAAATGAACTGAGATTTGGAACCACGAGCTCATCTCATTTTAATAGTGCACGCATTGTCAAACAAAGCAGCAGAAAAAACCATACCATTGTTAGTTATCATCAAATCTGTCAATTGTTTGCGTTTTTAACGTTAGACCATTTTTTTTGGATCATTAGATGCACCTCAAATTTTGCATGGAAAGTTCCCAGCTTTTTTAACATGTAGTGTATCCATCTACCCAATGTTGACAAAGCTACGAATTTTATAAGCGTTGATATCAGTGCGTAGCTTAGAAATGCTTCTCACACTACACGCAGGTACACAGCAAACTGATGGTAAAAAAGTTCACGGCTTTGTATGGCTCTAATGTATGCATCTTACTTATAGTAAGAAAGCCATGAAGTTTTTTCACTATAAAATGTATGCATGGGTGTTGGAAAAAGTTCTCGGCTTTGAACGTATGCAATGTATGGATGTAGCCAATGTTGAGGAGGCTGCAGACTTTTTAATTGACTAAATTGGCCCACCTTTCGCTTTTTTGTTCCAACCGGTCAGTTTTGATGCGTTCAAGGTGAATTAGTGAACTCTATATGAGAATTATTTCGAAATCAAATGTGATTGAACTTGCCACTTGTGGGAGGTTAAGGCCACACAATGTGGCACAGATTTTAGAGGCGAAAAAATTTACTGTTAACCATAAATGTATTTTTTGATTAAAGGTGATTAAAAAATTAAGTTTGGAATTTCAGTTTATAAGATAGAATAGAAATTTAAAAACCAGGGATTTTTTAAATACTAAATTTTTGGGGCAAAAAAGTTTGATTTGGAAAAAAATTCGAAAATTTTGCATCAATTAAAATGATCATAGAAATTTTCATGATTAATTTTTTTCCAACTAAAAAATTTCCAAATTTCCAATTTTTTCAAATCTTTTTTTTTTCAAAAACAATTTTTTTTTATGTTAAATGATATTCTACAGTAAGTCGTTGAAAACGTGAAAACAGGAGCCGCCATACAAAATGAGACGCACTGTACATAACGCGGTGGCCTTAAGAATGCATTTCTTTATTCAACTCATTGAACTTTGCTAACTCTAACTATAAGAATCAGGTGAATTATTATTATCAACCAACCATCATTATGTGGTCAATTTTTTCGCTTTTTTTTGTCCGTGGTTGCACAACATTCACTTTTTCAAATCCTTGGGCATGGATTCTTCAGGAATAACTTTTTTCAGCTCCTCAATATACATTGGTCGATTTGAGTCAAAAATTGTGATTTTACTCATTGTATTTCCAGTAAAAACTCCTTTTAATAGATTCCAAGCGGCAGTAAATAGATAAGAGGCTGAAAAAAGAAGAAAATTTTGTGAAATTTGATTCAAAATTTTATTAAAAGATTTTCACTTACTATGTAGCACATATGCGGCGTGCAGGGTTTCTGGATAGTGTTGCTCAAAATTTTGGAATGTTTGATACCACATGCATCCAGCTAATTTCGTTTGAAGGCAAAATTCAATTAGAAAACGTACTTTTTTCTGTAAAAAATTGCGGGTTTTCAGAAAATCTTACATTCATAATGCATCATATTGCCATAAGTCATGCCAGCCTGATTGAAAATAGCCACAATTTTTTTGTTCCCAGATTTTCGCATTAAATCCAAAAGGGTCTCCATAAGAAAAAATTGAATTTCGTTCAATTGGTCTTTATAGCCTTCTTTTAGCAAAGATCGAATGTCCCAGATTCCACTGGCTATGTATAAAACTTAAAACGGATTTCACTGTTAGGAATCCTTGTGTGTAGAATTTCAATTTACTTTTTTTAGATAAATTCTTAATAATGAAATTTTACTTGGTCTGCCATCAAAATCGTGTCCACAGAATTCATACGGGAAGTGTGCCAGAGCTGGAGGAAATTTCCAATGCAAATAGGACTCTATGTTGTTTTCCAATCGCCATTTTAGGGACTAAATTTCAGATAAAATTTTTCAATTCACGAAGAAACTGACGATTATTTTTGAAAGTCTGCAAAATTGTACCTTTCGTAGCATTGCTTCCGATTTAACGAGATCATAATTCCTGGCTGTAATAGCAAATCAAATACACACATTATGAAATTTGTGGCAATTCATGAGAATCCTATTACATACCCCTCAAATATCGAATCCGTGTTGTGTCATCTACAGCCAAATCTAAAGTTTTTTCCCGAAACTGCACAAAACAAACTTCTTACAAAAATCCACACTAAAATTCCCATTCTATGAAATTTTTCATTAAACTTTACCAGCTGCAAACTCTTCTCCTCCTGTTCGTCTACACAAGCTAAGTCTCCCGTCATTTTAAAACTGTAAAACCCAACTTAGTTAATTACAATCCTAATTAGCAAGAATTTTTGTAATTAATATAATAAATCCCTTGATCAACTAAATGATCCATATTGGTCCAGTCACGTACATACAAGTTAGACATGTTTATATAACTCTATTCATTACTGATAACCTTTTCAGCATTCAAGTTGAATTTATCACATGGAACACTTTCCATATGAATATCTTACAAAGCAACTGCCTTTCATTCATTTCGTTAACTAACTAACTGACATTTATTTATAATTAGAGTTCAATTTTAAATCTCCCATGTCAAACTATGCATAATAATCTCTCATTGCTTGCTGGGCTCCAATTTTTTATCATGCGTAGTTAGTTTAAATGGGCCAGACAAACATATATATGAATGCTTGTAAACAAAATTTTTGTTTTCGGTGCATAAATAACCTTTTTGAGTGAGAAACTGAAAGGAGCAATTCCTGGATTACATTACAAGTTTCATAAGACCAATTTTTACACCCAAAATACATGCTTGCCTTACATGCTGTAAAAAGTTCAATACACTTTACTGATACCACAGCAGCTGTATATAGCCTATAGTTAGTTAGTTAGTTAGTTAGCGTCTGTAAATTATATACAGTTAGTTAGTTAGTTAGTTACAGTAGGTTGATAGTTAGTTGATTATAATGCATATAAATTAGTAGTGGCTTAAAAAGAGTTATGATTTCAATTTGAGTGAAAATTTTGATAAAAGTTTGTAAACAACTCAAATTTCAGTATATAATGCTAAAGAAAAATATGAAATTTTGAGGCAAATTAGTATGTCTTTAATTCGAAATTAAAGGTAAACCATATAGTATGGAATTGTATGTTTTTTTTATGCATTTTTTGCACCTGCTCTGCAGTTTTCTTGCATTTTCTGTGCACGGAGTTCATGCTGCACAAAAAGGTTCTTTTCTCATTTTCGCATTCCGATCCACTCGCCACCACCATTCATTTTTAACTTGTGTACAGTTAGTTAGTTAGTTTGTATGGAAAGCGATTTTTTGCATTGTTGAATCCTTTCATTGTTGACTGACTATCAATACTATTGTGTGCAGGTGCAGTGTATGCGTGTGCCAAACAGTGTAGTTAGTCTGTATGTGTAAATACAAACAAAATGCATTGTAACTATACAACAAGCATGACATATGGATAGCTACATGTATTCATTGTAAAGCTAAGAAAAAATTCTTTAAAATGCAAAATAAATCAAGATTTTTCGAACATTTTTAACAGAGTTATGTGTGTTTTTTATATAATGTTTTTTATCTGAAATAGTGATATGATGATTAAGTAATTAGGACTTCCCTACCCTATTTAAATAAACAATTGAATGAATTTGCATGCCTTAAATTCTTAATTTAACTTTTTAGGGTTAAAACGAGATAAAAAGTAGAATAAAAATCCTTTTTAAGCGTAAAATTTGAAAACTTTTAATCCCATCGTCTTCTATTGCCCCTATTTTTTGTTTTTCTATTTCTGTGTTTTTGTCTTCTACGAAAACCTAAAGGAGGTCGATTAAAGTTAATCGTTCCCGTGATTTGATCCATCATGTTTTTCACAACTTGAACTTGAGGTCCTTGCTGTGTAGCTATGTTTGAAATTTTTGTAAAAATTTGGTAAAAAATTCAAAAATTGTACAATTTTCACAAAATATACGCTTTTACCATATAAAGGTCCCCCAAGGCCGAAAGTGTCCCAACACCCGATTTCATTTTCTGGTAAACTGGATAGAGCTTGTGGGAAAACCATGATTATGTTGTTTTCTTCAGCTACTTCCAAAAATCCACTGTTTACTATATGTGTAGCATTTTCGAATTCCCTGAAAGAAAAGCAAATTAATTTTTGTATAAAAATCAACATTTCATAAAATTTAAATTTTTTTCTACCTGCCAGTGTAACATCCATGGAAATAAAAATGAAGAAGACACGAATTTTGATTGGACCAGATTTTTCTCCCGTTTTCTGATTTTTGTTTGCAACCAGATGGAATGTAATAAAACCCAATGGAGTCCATTGCAGAGTTGACAGAAGCATTAAAAAATTCAGTTTGGTCAAAAGTCCTTAGTCTCTGTATATTGATCCCTGCAATTTAACAAGTGAAGAATTAAAATTTAAGTTTTCCAAATTTTTTTTTTACTTTTAGCTTATTTTACCAGATTGGGCTTCCCAAATGTGTCGAATCCCCGTATACAAAAAATTTAGGGCTTCATGAGCTCCCGAAAACCCACAGTTTCCAATAAAAGATGTATTTTCTGAAGACTCGATACAAGGGGCGCCATCGGCCTTATCTGTGGGCTGAAATCATTGAAATTTTCATAAAATAGAGAAAAAAATCTTCCAAAATCCAAGTTTTATAGTTTCATACCAAATTTAGTGCAGCATCTTGTACCCGTGTGAAAATGTTTGTCAAATTTCTTAAATACCGTTCATAAACATGCAAAATGTTTAAGCTCATTTCTAGAAAAAGTAACAAAAAATATCCAACATTGCGACCTTTTGTAACGCTTAGATGGCTATTACTTACAAATTTAAAAAAATTGGACACGTATGGAGACTTATTTTAAAGCTCAGAAAATTTTCTATTTAATGAAATCAAAATTAATGCTCTATCATAATTTTAAACAAAGTTATGGAGGGAATGCCTTTGTCTGAATTTGCTTACCCGGAGTAAATAGAAAGTTTCTCAACCCTGTATACACATATAACCGTTTACCCCTCAAATTACTCGGATTTTCAATCAATCCTTCTGCCAAATATCGGGTAATATCTCTATGCACCAGTTCTGGAGAATACAACTGATCTGCAGATGTATTAAACAATCTGGTGCAAACTCGATCATAATTGTCAACAATTCCGTCTGGCACTCCACATCTATAAAATGCTAGAACAATAGGAAAAAAAATACATTTTTTTTGCACTTTTTCATGAAAAATTGTTCAATATGGACTAACTAACTAACTATGTGAGAAGACGGCGATTCCTAAAAATCTGGAGGAATAGGAAAACTGAAGTTGCTGTGCAAATGTGCCTCCACTTAGGAATCCAGATAATGTTATAGATCGAGTGTCTATATCATAATTTTCTGCAGAAAAAATGCCAAACTTTTTAAATCTTGTGTCAATGTGTTTATTTTGGATGAAAAATTGTTTTCTTACGCAAATCCTGTAAGCTGAATGCATTTACTATAAAAAAGACACAAAAAAGGAATCCCGATGAAATCATTCCATGCATTTTGAATTAACTATGCCGTACTAGAATGCAGTAGCAAAATGCGTACTATGAACTCTATTTGGATGTAAAAATTATTCACGTTTTTGTAATCCAGACAGGAAACAGCGGTTTTTGGTAAAAATATGTCATTTCGGGGAATTCAAATCCAGTCATGGGAATATCTTACAATGTAAATAAAACCACAACACAATGGCTAAATTTTCCACAATAAAACTTTATTTCAAATTCTTAACTTAAAACAAACATTGTGATGCATTTGTGATGATGCAAAAAAATATTGTGATGAACAGATAGAAGAAGTGAAGAATTTTTTCGCAAAAACTGAGTTATTGAGCCAACTCACCAACAACAGGAATGGATTTTCTCATGCAAAGCGAAATTTGGAAACCCTTGTGGTTTGATTGTATACATTTTTGTGGGTTTTTTACGAAATTTTATAGCTTGCCCTTTTTGAATTTCCATTCACGAAAATGGTTCCCAACAATGCTCAGTCTACAGCTCCTCATTCCTATTAGTTTGACTAAAATAATCAGTATATGTAATGGGACTATGTGGTGGGCATTCCACTTGGTTTTCAGTCAAGTACATGTAATTTTTGTGGCTTTGAGTTTTCAAGTTTTTCTTTGATTTGCAATCTACCACTGATAGATTTGGATCTAGGCAGATTTCTACAGATAGCAAGTAGAATTTGTCTGCCGCTTCTTCATCTTGCTGCAATGATACAAAAAAATTTCATGAATTTGTTTGCATGTGTTAAAAAGCTGAGAAAATTCTCTTTCCAGCAATATAAAAATTATAATTTTCCGTAGATAGGTTAAGGATTTACATTTGGTCAAAACATTAATGAAATTCGACCAACAAATAAGCAATGAGAGCTGTGTAATTAAAGTATACGGAATAAAAATATTTACATGTATTTATATTCGTTTGAAAGACAATTCAATTTTCTAAAATTCAATAATAATAGTGATTGGAAAAGATGTTTTTATTCGTTTTTATTTTAAATATAACATTCTTACCCCTTTGACATGCAAACACTGTATGATAGGATTTGGCTGCCCGTTGAAATTGCTTCCTTTTTTCAATCCTTTATTCAAAGCTTTCATTACTTGATCTTGGGTAAAAGTTCCCGTAGGACTGGTTTGCGGCACTATTTCGGACTCTTTCAAAATAGCGTGTCTGGAAATATCGAAACAACAAAAGATATACACATTCCATCTAATGCGCCCAAAACCATATAAATGAAAATGAAAAATGGTTTCTATTTTTCCTAATATTTAAAATAGACGTCTATTGCTAGTAAGTAACTTTTAACTTACAAATCGAATCTATTCCGTAAAACAAGTCCTTGGGAGAAATACTTGAGCTCGGATTCAAAAATGTCTTCCTGGCTAGCACAAGAGCCATGCTTGAGCCACTCGTGTTCCCAAAAATGTACAGCGTCTTTATTATTATCAATTTCGTACCAATATTCGTCCAATTCGTCCACAATTGGGTCCAAAGCCGAAATATTAAAGGACACTTTGGAACAGAAATTTGGTCCATCTGTCCCAGTTTCAGTTGGCCTTAAAACATATGAAAACGAATTATATGAGCATTTTTACAAAAACCAAAAAACTTTGCAAACTATCGGGATAGAATGTTGATGTTTTTTGCTGTTTAAACATAATTTGCTAGCAAAACATGAAAAAATCGTACCAGATTCCATGAATGGACCAAATGGATGGGAGCCCCTCGAATCTACATTTAGCACCTTTTTTGCGATCCTCAAATTGCTTGCAAGCTGAGTATCCCCATTCTTGTGTGAATTTCAATTCATTCCAATCCCCTTTATTTTGAGATCTGCTGTACAATATTGCATAACATTTTGAATCCATGCAAACATAACATTAAAACTGCTGCGATTCTATTATATACAACATCGAATCAAACATGCTATACAGCAAAAAAAACAGTGGAAAATATCATTTCAGTTTCTCAAAAATTCTTTCGGTGCATAACATTTGCAAAACTTGGGGTATGAAACTGATAATTTTGCATTAAAATCGGATATACTGTGCTTCCTATTGATTTGATTTTCAGCATGCAGAAAACGGGAAATAAAAAACAACGCATTGGTAAATCTCAACGCCATCGGAACATTTTTCTTAAACATAAATTTAGCAGTGAGTAATAGAAGATAACATGATATGCTAAATCCTAATGAACTTATTACCTTTCGATGTCCGACTCCTTATTCCGGCCACAATTAGCTGCTATAATGCAAAGTGCACAGACCAGTGCAATATGTTTTACACAAGACATTGTGATGTTAACTGACTAACTTGTAATGCGGAAACTACATTCACTCGCCCGCACTAACTAACTAACTAAATGGATTGGAAAATTAGAAAGCTGATTTACAGCAGGCTACAGGTACGTATATATTTAGTAACTAACTAACTAACTAATGAAGATGATAATATTGGAGATCATTTTGGGTTTAAAAACGCCTCTTTGGGTGTCAATTTCTCTTTGTGAAGGTTAACAGATGTTGTTGTTATGCATTGAAAACTGATAGGTTTGAGTTTTTTCCACCTTTTTTCCAGCACTGGAATGCTCCATGGTATGCTTTTGCTGGGTTTCAGCCTTTTCATCATTTTGTTGGAGTTAAATGTTCCATGTGGGTGGATTGGATTGTGAATTGAAGGATGGGTTTAACTGTGTTGATTTTAGCCTGAAATGGGATGTGTATATTTTACACAATTTAGGCTTTTTTGCAAAAATTAGATGAAAAGTATTGGTTTACCCCTTTGACAAATTTGTATGCATTGAGAATTAATTATTTTGTTGTTGTTCCACATTTCAATAAGTTTTCGAGATCAAAAATATTTTTTTATTAAATGTTCATAAATTTTAAATAACATGTAGAAACTAAATTAAATTCATGATAGGTTGAACACTATGGACATAAATCTCAATATTTTTTCGTTGATTATTTATGAATACATTCTGAAAGTTCGTATATATATATTATATTAAACGGTCATAGTCATTTTATGATAAAGTCTAAAAATTTCTTGCTATACATAATAAATAAAGGCAGTGCACTACATTAAAACTCGTCTATAGTAAGTTAACTTAAAGTAGAATTACAAAAATATTCATGCATTGTCAATGGGAAGCTATACAAAGTCTTTTTGAAACTAACTAGATATTTACAGAGAGCAGAATTCTAAAAGTGTCTATGCTAAAAGCAACCTAGTCGGCAACAATGGAGGTGAGTCTAAGACTGCTTTTGACTAACAATGCGAAATGCGTTCACAAAGCCCGACAAGCAGTCTTGACTTGGACCCCATTGTAAGGTGCAATATGTGATATGTGAAAATTCTCATAAAACGGGGATTTTCGGACGAAAATCCACCATTTTTGGTCTCATTATTGCAGTGCGAGCTAATAATTAACTAATTAACTATAACTTTAATCGTCAACATACGCTAAATTGTGCATTCAATTGCCAGAAAAATCCAGTGCCTTGAAGTGCAAAAAATTCATAAAACTAATAATGAAGCTCTTTTTTGTTCCTGTTTACAAAATGTGTATAAAAATACTGAATGTTGGGATTACTAAGGTCCATAAAATGTAAAGCTTTAGTTTCTTTGATTTGTAACTGAATTTGTGACAACATTTTCATTTTTTGTCCGTTCTATTAATTTCATTAACAAGCAATAAGCAATTGAAGCTAGCAATCATTAAAACACTAGTTAGCTAATAGCCTATTAAAAATCACATTTCTGTTTCCAAAGGCATACTTTTACTTCTACTACTCAAAGCTTTAAAATCCTCCCGATCCTGCTGATTTCTGTATCGGTGTGCGGACGTATGAGGAATATATTGACTTTGTGCGGACCTCAACGGAGCCATCCCTCCATTTTCATCGTCCACATTGGTTTCTAAATACGTGGAAACTGGCCGAATTGTTTCATCTAATTCGTAGTCCACTTCTAAATCGTCCAAACTGGTTTCTATCACACGACCGATTCGAGATCCACTAGCCTCCATTCGGGGTTCATTCCTTTAAAAAAATTAAAGCATTAGAAAAGTCGAAAAACATCGAACCCTCATAAAATTTTAATAAATTTTACCTGCTAGGGTCCGAATCTTCCCTAGGACTATCGTCGGGAGAATGAGCTAAAGTGCTCTCTGGCAAAAAACTAGACATTTCACTTGGTCCGAAACTACTCCTCCCCTGGTAATCCCCACTTGTCGGAGTATCTCCGAAGAAAGCTGTAGCTGGCAAGGACTGCCGATGAGACATTAAATGTTGCTCAAAGTCTTCGAACGGTTGATCCAAATCTCCTCCATAACTATGAGCCGCCATTTGGAAGTTTTTACGGGGTCGATGATAATCGTCGGACCTATTCGGATCTTCTAGTGTCTCTGTAGATATAGGATTCAGTGGAAATGTTGAAGCTGTAGAAACTCCGCTTCGTAACAAGTCTGAAGGGTGTGTGGGAAGTCCACCATTGTGATTATTATTATTATTATATTTGACTGCATGCCCATTGCTTTGAAGTCTTGGGGAATCCCAGTATTCTGTCGAACCGACACTAGGAGTACTTCGAAAGTTTTGGTTTTCATAAGATAAAGGAGCGACATCAGCTCGAACTTGTTTTACTCCATTTTGTCGAGTTCGACGTGGGGGATGGAGGGGGATTTGAGGTAACCCATTGATTCCATTTTCAGGGCGAGGTCGAGGTCGACCCATGGGATGAGATGAATAGTTATTGTCGATTGCATACTCGGACCGAGAGGCTAATGAAGTGCCTGTGATTTCAGTTTGCCCATCGAAGTAGTCGTCCGAACTTGAGTCGCCGGTTTGATTGAAGTGTGATTGGGATTTGACTACGGAGCTTAGACTGCTGCCGTTATTTAGTTTGTAGTTAGTCAGTGTCGAAGCTCCTGTTGTCGACAGTTTGTTTTGCTGTAAAGGAAACAAAAATGCATTAAAATCTTTCAAAGGGAGTGGCATTTCATTCAACTTATTCAACTTACCGAAGCGACAATTTCTGCACGTCTTCGATACCCAGCTTCGGAGAGAGAGGCCATCGAAGTCAACGATCGAGATGATCGGATGGAAGCTCGAATTGAGCCGCGTCTTTCAAGTCGCTCCATTTGTCGCTGCTTGGATTTCGTGTACCAAAACACTAGAATAAATATTATGAGCACTAAGGCCACAAATCCAGCGACCATTGCTCCGATTGTTACAGAATCATTGGTCCAAGCTAACGGATCGATTCGGACTTTCGGATCTAAAATGCGAATCCAATTAGAAATCAATAAATACATAATAACTTCGTGTCACTCACTAGGTTATCTTAAATTAAGGCTTTCTAACTCAAAATACTTAGGATTTTGATGCTTTTAGTCGCCATAAATCATTTTTTCAGCTTTTTTAGAGAATAATTCATTTTATTCCAATATTTACCTGTTTCGCACAAGAAGGGAAGGCGATAAGAGCAATCCTGAACTTCGACATTACTGGCCACAAAAGCCGTACATTTGCCAAATCTGTCCACATCCTGGACCCAAACACGATCATAGTAGTCATAATCTTCTTGCTGATACCGTAGAAAGTGAATAATATCGTAAAAATTGGACTCCACATATGGCATTGATGCATTTTCCGCTCGACAAAAATCTTTAGCTTCGGTAAAGTTCATAAATCCTCCGATATAGATGTAGCAAGTGTCCACCACTTGAGTATAACCTGGTGGGCATTTGCCGGATAGCAAAGTTTCATTTCTTTCATGATATGGGGCAAAAAGAACCCGGAGGAGGTCAAAATCATCATTTTCGTCATGAATTCGACCCATGACTGCGATTTCACCCGGATAGCCCCACCAATTGTCTCGGGCATCTACAGCTGATAAATGTTCGTAGCTGAAAAAAGTTTTTTTAAATGTTATTATAAATGCATTTTGGGTATTGTATCATTAGATATTGAGTTAGTGCTCCATATTTAACTTCTGTTGGAAAAAATGTTTAGACAAATTTTAGAAAAAATTAAGTCAGATTGATTACATTGAAATAAAACACTTAATTATAGTTTTTACGTCACTTTGAAATTTTTTTTAGTTTAGATGAATGATCAATTTTTTTCGGTTTTTCAGAAGTTTTTCGGAGCACTGACTGCACTAACGATTAGAATATAATAGCAATGAAAAAGTAACCAAAAAGTAGAAAATGAAATTGCACATGCATGCAAATAGTACCTCATAGCTCTGGGTCTGAGTTTTCGGAGCAAAAACATAAAATTGTCATCACACAAAGAATTCATGCAA
>Ga0210040_10005991_pt1 | contig 15301 bp, 7 predicted proteins | sample CryGeyCG12114_NA_FD_185462 | JGI IMG/M metagenome (GOLD analysis project Ga0210040, IMG submission 185462) | Groundwater microbial communities from aquifer - Crystal Geyser CG19_WC_8/21/14_NA (SPAdes) (version 2) | ecosystem: Environmental > Aquatic > Deep subsurface > Groundwater | place: USA... | reverse complement strand
TTCCATGTACCCTTTATCCAATTGAACTTCACTTCTTTCTAGCTTATTAAAACGGTATTGCATTAAATAGAAGGCAAACTGATATTTTTCGTAAGCAAATTGATAATCTTTAAATCGGTTAGATAAGATAGGGTGATTTATTATATAATTCTCCAGATGCTTAACTCTAGCCTGATAATTAGTATTAGCCGCAATCAGGAAATCCATATCGGAAGTAATTTCCTTTAATGTTTCTTTCCGATCAAAATAGGCAGATGAGCTTTTATAGTTGGCAAGTTCATTATGCAGTCGTGCTTTTTCGCCCATATAAAGAATTTGTTTAGGCTTGTTCAAGAAAGCTATCCAGCTTGTCCTGTCTTTTATACTTACTTCTGGGATATAATCGGCCATATCGGCAAACAGGAAAATCGTCTCGCCCGGCTCTACCACATCCTGTTGAGTTAGTCTTCCCCAATCCATATAAATCTCCTGGGTGTTAAGCGCCGGAAACTTAATTTTAAAACGACCTAGTGAGTCAAAATTCGCAAAGTATGTAACTTCTTTTGCCACCATAAAGTTAGAAGCATCAACTCTGAAAGGGCCACTCTCCCGTTCATTTTGGGCTATCTTTTTATATTTATCCAGGTTTCGATAATACCCAATAATAGTAACCGTATCGGGTTGAAAGCCGGAGTTTTTGAAAGGTTTATGGTCAGCTTTGGTATAAGGGAAAAAGCCCGGACGGTTTAACCTGAACTTCCCGGATTTTTCTTTGTTGCGGGTAATGGTCAAGGTATTAGCTGCTTTACTGGGAAGCCTAAGTTTTAAGTTTTCCTTCCGGGTTCCTTTTTTCAGCTTTATTTCAACCTGATTCTTCTTTGTTTGAATGGCCTCATATTCCCAGAAATCGGAATTGTAAATGGCAAAATCTTCGAAGAACCCATATTCCCAACTATTATTTTGTTCACTAACCCAGTTACCGATAATTTTCTCGGGAACCTTTACTTGAGCATCGACGATGCCCCATAGAAGAAAGAGATAAGCAGTGAGGATTGTCTTTATGTTCATAAGTTAAATATTTAAATTTCGTGTAAAAATTAACGACCTTATGATTAAAATCATAAATCCATTCCGCTTACTTATATAGTACTCAACTGTACTACCTATTAAACAAGTAGAGAAGAAGTTGTATCTACCTCCTTGAGCAAAGGGCGCGAAGATTCATTTCTGCTTATCTATCTCGCTAATATTTAAAACACCTTAGAAATATTATCTTTATAACAAAAAGTAGAGTTATGTAATATATCCTATTTCATTTTGTATAATTCTTTAAGATAATCTTGGCTTGACACTAGACACTTTTTCCAGAGAATATATTTAAGCACGAAATAGACTTTTGTAAAAATTCAGCCCTTCCTGGGCAAGTTCATCAGCACTGTTAGCTAAAGGCCTCCAAATGCAAGCTGCTTTGGCTAGTTCTTTGGATGGGGCACCAAAGGTCTCTAAAACAACAGCGCCTCCGTAATTTATTTCCGTTAAAGCTTCTTTTATTCCTTTCCAATCCAAATGTCCGGTACCTGGAGTTCCCCGATCACTCTCATTTCCCTGAACGTGACACAATAAATCTTTACCTATTTTCCGGATGGTATTGGGGATATTCTTTTCTTCTATATTACAATGAAAAGTATCAAGCGAAATTTTAATATGCGCATGATCAATTTCCTTTACTAAAGAAATGGCCTGATCAGCCGTATTAATCATATCTGTTTCAAATCTGTTTAAAGGCTCAACGCCTATTACCACCCCATGATCTGCAGCAATTTGTCCTACTTTTTGTAAATTTTCAATACACCAGTTTCGCTCCTGTTTTTTTTGCTCTTCTGAAACAAGACGCGTTTTACCTACTGCGGAATAAACTGGCCCGGTAAAAATTGGGCTTTCCATTTGTTCAGCAAGCTTAATACAATCTACGATATAGTTAAATCCATTTTCGCGGATGGAGGCATGCTCACTCGAAATATCTCTATCAGTACCGAAGGCACCACTTATCGTTATTTTTAAATCAAGATCGTGGGCTATTTCTTTTAACTTACCCCAATCAATTATTTCTTTTTGTTCTACCGCTACTTCTAGTATATCGTAGCCCATTCTTTTCACTTTGTAAATCAGGTCAAAAGAATCGGTACTAAAAGGAGAAACCCATATAAAGGAACTTACACCAAATTGAATCATATTTATCAAATTACTATTATTGAAAAAAGGGAGAATGGCACCCAAAACCACTCTCCCCGTTAAAGTGGTTAAGCTTCTAATTCAGATACTTCGGCTGTAACAGCTTTTTCCTGCGATTCAAAATCAGGAATAAAGACCCGCTTGCCATTGTTCATGGCCGATTTGTGGGCACAAATACCCGCACAGGTATAATTAGCGGCTAACTCAGCATCTACCGCAGAATTTCTACCTTCTACAATTGCTGCCACAAACTCCTGTACTAAATGAGGATGCGAACCACCATGCCCCGCACCTTGCAGGAAAGAAACGTGATTAGGATCATCTATTTTTTCCCTTCTGGTAAAGTGCTTAATCGACTCCATTAATAGTTCATCTGTATCGGGCACATTAATCCGACGGGCATTTTCACCGCCATCAAAAATTACGTGCTCTTCGTCTTGCAACTGCTCCCATTCAAAAGACATTTTTGTGCCATAAACATCATAACTTTCGCGGTACTGGCGTACTACATCAAATAAAGACCGGGTAGCTTCGGCTACTACATCGGAGTTCTTTAAGGTAAAGGTAGCAGTCTCAATGGCAAACGGCGATCCGTATCGGCTGGCCAAATCTTCACTTAAACGACCTGAACCATGGCACACAACCGATTCAGCCTTGGTATTATTAATGCGTAAAAGGGGCGATATAGCGTGCGTACCATTTAGCATGGGCGGATATCCTTTCCAATATTCGGCCCAACCTTCCATGCTCATGTCTTGGATATGCGATCCGCGGACGAACTGGATACGACCTAACTGGCCACTTTCGGCTAATTGTAAACCGTATAAAAATTCGCGGGTATACAAGGCAGTTTCCATCATCATGTAAACTTTACCAGATTTCCTTTTTGCTTCTACTATAGCTTGGCAATCTTCTACCGTCATGGCCATGGGTATGGTACAAGCAGTATGTTTATTAGCGTTTAAAGAAGCTAAGGTCATTTTAGCATGCTCTGGCACCGGCGTAACCACATGGATGGCATCCACATCTTCCCGCTTCGGAACATCTTCAAAATTTTCAAAACACAGGTTTTGATCCAGGTTATATTTTGCGGCCAGCTCATCCAGGGTTTGCCGGTTGCGCGTACAAATTCCTACAGCTTTAATATTGGGATGACTCTGGTAAATGGGAATAAATTCCTTACCAAACCCCATACCCACAATAACTACAGTAATTTTTTTCTGGTCCATAGTATTTACTTTTATCGTTGTTAATAATATAAATTCTTTTAAGGCTATTAGCTTTATTTAAATTAAGGGCTTAATCCATCAGTTAAATTACTGATAAGTAATTTACTATAAATTGCATCTATTTTTTTGCCACCCATTTCACTGAATTACGCAATAGTGTTTGGTAGGGGGTAATGTTATGCGATTCGGCATCATGACCTAAAGCTATTCCGACAATTCTTGCTTGGGGGTGTTTTACAATAAAAATGGAAGGAAAGCTTTTATCCGATCCGGCAACACTCGCATTGGCGAGCACTTCTATTCCCGGACCAGTTGGGTCTGGTTTATAATAATAAAGCTCATCTTTTAAGGTAAACTTTGGCTCTACTCCCTTAGTAACCGGATGATTCGTATTAGAAACAGTTACATCAAAGCTACCATAACGGTCATGGCCGCGCGATCCGCCACTAACCAATTGCAAATTATATTCCGGCCAGTCGTTCCAGTTATACCATAAAGCCGCGTGTTCTAAGACCAATCCCTTACCCGCATTTACAAAATCGAAAATAGCCTGACGCACTTTCAAATCTTTTATAGGCTGATTATTGGTCAGGTAAAGAACATCTGTTTGTGGTAAATAATAAGCAATAGAATCAGTATTATCAGTATACCGCACGGTTGCAAAGCCATCTCTGCGCAAAGTTTCTGCGTCGACTTGTTTGTACCATTGATCAAAATCATGCGAGGAGCCCCCACCAACAATTAGTGTGCGAATACTTTTTGAATTATTGGCAGTGGATGTATTAACTTTACAATTTGTAAACACCAGGCCACCAGCTAATAAAAGTAAGATGCTCAAGTAGTTTTTTCTTAACCGAAGAGCAGGAGAAAATAGGTTATTCTTCATTACGGGTTCTTGTATTTCAATTATTTTAAACAAAAGGATTTCTGAATAAGAAGTATTAAGAATAATATGGCTTTTTAATCACCGTAATTATTCTTTACTTGATGTTAATTCACTGATCGAGGTAATAGATAGGAATAATTATTAATCTCTACTTTTCAACTCTTAATATCCCGTTCATACCTCTCCAGTGCCCAGGGAAAGTACAAACAAAAGTGTAATCGCCGGGTTGGGTTGGGGCCGTAAATTCTAAAGTATAACTCTCCCCTGGATTTAATAGTTTGGTTGCCCACAGAACTTCTGAAACCTGCGGAACATAATTTTTTTCCGCCCCATTTGGATCACGGGCTAAAGCATCGGCTGCCGTACCTACTTTTTGCAAGGTACCGGGTTTTATAATAACCAGGTTATGCTGCATGCCATCGGGGTTATCCAGGTTTAAAGTAACTTTCTGACCAGCTTTAATGGTTATCTGCTTTTTATCAAACTGCATCATGTGCTCTACTACCTTTATATTAATGGTAATTGGCTTTAATGCTTGAGATGTACCTTGTGTTGGTTTAGTGGAAGTAGTTTTTAAACTTGCCGTTTTTTCCGCTACTCTGGCTGGTTTCTTTAATTCTAAAGTAGCATTTTGAATATTACCGGCAAAATTAAATGTTCCTCCGTATTCCCCTATTCTACTTTCATTATCAAAGTCTTCGCCAGCCCGTACTGTTTGGTTTAATGGCTGAGAAAACAAGGAAGCCGCTTTACCTTTAGCCACCTGTTTCTCATCTACCTCAATGGTTATTACCCCATTATTTGCTATCCGACCTACAAAATTAAACTTTTGGGGCAGGGGCTGAGAACTTGTAGTTTTATAAGTCTTTCCATTTTGTTTTACAACCATATTTAGCTTTCCATCCTGTATATACATACCGTATCCAGCCTCTTTATCTCCCTGAGCCACAATAACCCCTTCTAAATCGCGGTTTCCTTTGCTAATGGCACCTTTTACTGTAATTTCTTTTCCTGTAACATCTGGTGCAAATTGAAGTGTTCCTCTTCTAGGCAGGTTATATACTTCATTACTTACCGCTTCCACCATGCGCCGGGTTAAACTTTGTTCTTGTGAATTTGTAGATGCCGTTTTATTATCAGCCGCAGCCGCTAAGAAACCTTCATCCTGGGTAATTGCCGCCGCCAGCAGTGCATTCGAAATCCAATCATCTTCCCCATTTTCCGGTACCAGGCTTGCCTCGTATACTTGCTTACCTAATTGTACTGAGGAAGGAAAGGTAGCAAGGGCCAGTAATGCTGCCTTACGGGTATTAAGGTTTTTATCTTTTAATATATTACTTCTCAAAATTGCGTCTTCGCCTTGCTGGTTTTTAGGCAACACTTCAACAGCTGCTTTTCTAACACCTGTCGCCGGATGCGTTAAAGCACGACTTACGACCTGTAATGCTTCTGTGTTTGAGCCGTCTAAAGCGCCCATACCATGAAGCGTCCAAAGGGCATGTACAGCCGGGCTATTTAATCCTATTTCATCTACTTGCTGATTATTGATAATATTATATATTCCGGGGAGCGCAGCCATATTTTTAGACTCCACTAATAAACGTTGGGCATGCATCCGCCAAAACATATTATCATTTTCTAAAGCCGAAACTAATCCAGGCATATCATTAACCGATAGCTTAAGAGGCTCGTATGGTTTTGCATTTTTATAAACTACCCGGTAAATCCTGCCGTGGTTTGTATCGCGTAACTCACTAATCATGGCATTTCCTTGCCCTCTTTTTTGTGGTTGCGGGGTGTTAGGTAAAACCAATTTTGCCGGTGCCTGACCTTCTACAAAATCATTGTGCTGAATGATAAAATTATACCAATCTGCTACCCACACGGCACCATCCGGGCCTACTTCGGCATGTACGGGTCCAAACCATTCATCCGAGCTGGCTAACAGGTTCCATCCATCTTTTTCAACAAATCCAGCGCCACTTGGCTCAATAATGGCATTATGCGTAAGCCTTACCGTAGGCTCCGAAACAAAAGCTATTCTGTTCCAATATTCTTTGGGAAAATTACGAGCGGTATATAAGTGATGCCCGGCCGCTGCCGTAAATCCACCTAACACATCTACTTGTCGTAAATTAGGGGTCATGGCATGCACATCATAATGCCCATCTAGCTTTTGAACCGGCTGCACACCACTTTGTCGGGCTGGACGTCCGGTTCCGGCTGTATTTTGAGCGGTTAGAACCGGTAAATCAGGTAATTTGCGCTGCGCATATTTAGCCGGCATGGAGTAATAAGCGCTATGAGTATTGTTAGCTGTGGATATGAATACATTGTTATCTTCTGAAAATCCTAATCCCCAAGTATTATTGCTGGTATTGCCTAAAAACTCAAACTCTTTTCCATCCGGATTAAACTTGTAAACACTATTTCCAAATCTTAAAGGTTTGCCATCTACGGTGCCATTAAAACCCGAATATCCTACCACGCCCCATATTTTATTATCAAAACCATACTGCAGATTTGATGGCCCCGCGTGGGTATCGCTCTTTCCCCAGCCTGGTATTAAGTTCTCGTATACATCCGCTTTATCATCACCATTTGTATCTTTCATGAAAACAAAGTTCGGGGACATGGAAACAATTACGCCGCCATTGGAGAAAACAAGGCTGGTTGGTATATTTAATTTATCGGCAAAAACCGTAAACTTATCTGCTTTACCGTCTCCATTGGTATCTTCACAGATTTTAATAATATCATTAGCCTGCCCGTCCGTTTCTTTGAAAGTATTCGGGTAGTCAACGGATTCTATTACCCATAAACGGCCTTTTTCATCCCAAGCCATAGAAATCGGATTAATAATATCCGGCTCAGATGCAAAAAGCTTCAGCTCAAAATCAGCCGGCACCTGTACTAATTTTTGAGATTGTTCCGGAGATAAAGCCGCCTGAATTTTAGGCACTTCGTAACGTTTGGTATAATTTGAAATATGAATGTTAGAAGCTTCATAAATATCTACATTAGGAATATTTAACTTAGCTATTTGGGCTTGCACATCTTTTCCCATGGCCCACATAACGCCATTTTTAACCAGGTTTAGAAATCCGGGATTCGTCCAGGTACTATCGTTGTGGCCATAAGCCGTATAGAAAACCTTACCCTTACCTTGGTTACGCACCCAGGTATAAGGCTCTTTGGTACTTCCTTCCTGGCGCTCCATTAAAACGGTCATGTCTTTATTGAAATTCTGATGAACATAGGTTTCATCCCAGGTAGAAAATTCGGACAAGCCCTGCATTACAGGGTGCTTCTTATTAACGATAGAGGTTGTAAAGGTGCCTGTTCCGTGCGATTTAAACTGACCGCCAATTGTTTTGATATACCAGTCGGAATTGGCAAAGCAGCCTGATGCCGAATGTAAAGGAATTAAACCTTTTCCACTTTCCACAAATTCTTGCATTGCTTTCTCTTGCTCCGGCGATAAATTATCATGGTTAGCGTATATTACCAAGCCATCATATTTTTTCAGATTTTCTGAATTTAAATCATCAAGATTAACCGTATAGGTTAAATTTATTCCGCTATTAAATAAATATGTAGCCAGCCAAGGAGCATACTTCCCGGAATCATGGTGTTTACTATTATTTCCTAAAAACAAAACTTCGGCTCTTCTACCGCTATTTTGGTTAGAACTTGTTTGGGCACTTCCGCTTGTGCTTGCCTTATTAATACACCCATAAAAAGTTAAACTAATAAGAAATATAAATAAAAGAGATTTCCTCATGGTAAATAATGGTTTGGTACTATTTAATGTTCAATAAAAATTCAATGGTCACTTGTTATATATTAAGGTTTAAAACATCATATCATTCTTGTCTGTTAGCACTTGGGATTTCAACCTACCTTTGATGTAAAGCAGCAAATTGAATTAAATACCAGATTGATAGAAGTCATTATATACTCATCTAAATTCACTATTATCCTTAAAAGTTTTTATAACTATTTTAAAATATCTTAACTTATAATTGATTTAAACCTTAAACGATTTTAGACATTTTAAAATATTAAGAAAATTTTATAAATATGTTAACGCAACCGGTTGCGTAATAATAGAAACTTTCCCCCTTTAATCAAAATTATTGCTTTATTTTTTTAGACTTGATTCCCTGATAACTAATTCTGTACAAAATACTTTCTGTTCTATCGTATGAGAATCACTATTGATTTGATTGAAAAATAATTGAGCAGCCGCCTCGCCTATTTTAAATGCAGGTTGTACCAAAGTAGATAATTGTGGTTCAACAACAGTAGCAATCGGTTCATCACAAAATCCTACAATTGCTACCTGGTCCGGAATACTAATATTATTTCTTTTAAGCGCCATCATAACGCCAATAGCTAATGGATCACAAAATGCAAAAAAAGCATCTGGCATAATACCGGCATCCAACATCTGCTGTGTAACTTCTATAGCATTTTCCCTTTCTAAACCTGTATCACATGTAACTAACAACTCTTCATCAAACGGCAATCCATATTTTTCTAAGGCAGCTTTATAGCCTTTAACTCTGTTTTGAGAGATATCGAGCAAAGGTGGGCCAGCTAAATGAGCAATTCTTCGGCGGCCTTGAAGTATTAAATGTTCTACGGCCTTAAAGGCTCCCATAAAATCATTTATTATTACACTACTGGCGTCTATATCCGGACAAATGCGGTCGAAAAAAATAACCGGTATATTTCGTTGTTGAAATACTTTAAAATGATCAGAATTTTTTGTCTCACTCGATACAGAAACCAACAATCCATCTACTTTACTAGACAATAAAGTTTGGGAAAGAATAACTTCACGGGCATAAGATTCGGCGGACTGACAAATAAGCACTTTATAACCAGCCTTATATGCCAACTCTTCTATTCCAGAAATAGCGGTAGAAAAATAATAGTGCGACAGAAGCGGTACAATAACCCCAATTGTTTTAGAAGAACGCTTAGATAAGCTGGAAGCAATATCATTGGGATGGTAATTATATTTCTTTGCTACATCATGAACGGCCTTTTTTGTAGCTTCACCAATGGATGAATGATTGTTTAAAGCCCGCGAGACAGTTGATTTAGAAACATTTAGCTCTTTTGCAATATCAATTATAGTGGTTTGTTTAAATTCCTGTTGTTTGCCTTCCATTTTATATAATTAACAATACCATTACAATTAACTGCTGACACACAATTATGAAAGTTTAAGTAATAATTAAACTAGCAGATATCTTACTTAATAGCTTGACTTTTTAAAAGTAATTTGAAAGTAAAATGGAAAAATCGGCCAGCGCAATATACCGGCCGACTTTTAAACCACTATCTTATAACTGTATTTTTTGAATCGGTGAATATAACATATCTTCTACTCCGGCAATTCTGACCCCAATACGGGCAAATACGTAGTTTTGAGCAGTATTTAGAGCAGGAACAGTTACACTCATACTAACATTATTCATGTCTGTAATATCAGCACCATTTAATTCTTTTGTAGCAATGTTATTACTTCTATCTACAAACGTGGTTTTATTAATGTATAGGGTAACGTTTTCCACATTTTTAGCATTTGCATCAGTAATAATTTTCTCCAGGCCAAAATTAGCCGTAACATCACTACCCGCTTTTGAAATCTGAATATTTCGAATCATATAGTAAGGCATTACCTCGATATCTAACGTTTGGTTGCTTTTCAAATCAACTAAAATAGTATCAGATTGCGTAACTTCATTCTTTATTGACCGGAATGGGCCTTGAAACGGTTGAATAACTAATTTATAAGGCGCATTGAAAAGTACCGCAGAATAAGATCCATCCTGATCAACCGATACATTAATTGCCCCTTTTAATTGCCATCCTGGTTCCCACAACTGCATAATTACATCATTGTAGCCAACATTGATAGGCTCACCATTATAAACTATCCTGCCCTGCAACTTAGATTCCGGCTCTTCATAATTATCGAACTCGCAAGAGGTTATGCCAATGCCTAATGCAAACCATAATAATAAATATATATTTTTCATGTTGTATCTTATATTAAGTTAAAACTTACTGATTAGGCTGCCTCACAATTAAAGGATTGCTACTAATCGTTCCATTATCAATTTCGGAATAATAATTACCCAGGCGGAACCGGTCGGGATTAGTAACTGGATTAGGAATAACAATCTGAAATACCCAATCGTTGTTGGTGGGATTATTAGGATCTGCTAAATACTTATAAGGCCACAAGCCAAATGGCATGGTACTTACTTTATTTGCCTTTCCAATATTAGAAGTTAAATCCGAAACGGTCATCCGGTTGCCGTTCCAAACCACATGCGCTAATCGCCAGCGTTTCATATCAAATAATTGGTGCCCTTCAAAAGCTAATTCTACTTTTCTTTCGTGCACTATCCGATCAAACGTTATATCGGCCGCTGTAAGAGGTTCGGTTAATCCGGCTCTGGCTCGCACCTGGTTCATATAACCAGCTGCCACCTCCGTCTGTCCAAGCTCAAAGGCCGCTTCAGCAGCATTAAGTAAAACCTCGGCATAACGATACCGTATCCACCATACCTCACTCCGGGTTCCAATTTGCCCTGATCCTTTCTGCGGGTCCAGGTATTTCCGAATGTAAAACCCGGTTTGTGCCGTAAATTCTAATCCGTTTATGGGCCCGCTAAATCCAACTACCTGCTCATTATTGCCATCGCCATTTAAATCTGCTTGCCCGCCTATGTTACCGGAGGTAATAATGTTGCCATTAGGACGCATGTACCCTGCCCAGATATCCACTCCATTTCCTTTAAACTGGGTACCTGGAAGTATTACCGTTCCATAAAGCCGGGCATCACGGCCAGCAAATAAATCGGCTGGATTGGAATAGTGAATTAGATTGCCACTGGCATCCATAATAGGCAGAGGCGCAAAGGTATTATCTAACCTTTCAAATTCCTGTACTAAGTTTAAGGTTGGGTTCAGCCGTCCGCCTTGTTGTTCTTCCGACAGATAACGAGGTTGATTATCAACCGTAAATCCTACTGTTCTGCCACTTCTTAATTTGAAGTCTTCTACCCAAATAGCTTCCGGATTAGCCTTATCGTAGAATATACTGGCGAAGTTTTCACCTAAATCAGGTTTTGTCTGATATAAACTATAGCCAAGCGTCATTACCTCCTGTGCAGCGCTTAAAGCTTTTTGGTAATACCCAGTAGCCATATCCGCAGGTATGCCAACTTCGCCACCCGGTAAGGATACTTGGGGCGTAGAAGCACCGTACTTTGCAATAGAGGCTGCATATAAAGCCGCTCTCGCCTCCATTGCTAAGGCTGCACCTTTCGTAGCCCTGGCTTTATCATTTACATCAGCAGGAAGAATTGATTTAATTTCCTCTAATTCCTTAATTACAAAATCATAGACTTCATATTCTTTGGCCCTGGGATGCTGTAAGTAAGAAGGGTCGCCGCTATAATCATAAGTCAATGGTTCTAAAATTAATGGAACTCCGCCCATTCTTTTTACGTGTTCAAAATAAACCCCGGCCCGGATAAAACGGGCTTCCGCTAAAAACCGTTCTTTAGCTGCATCCGAAATTCCGGTGGATGCTTCGCATTTTTGCATGAACAGGTTTATCTCCCGAATGTAGCCGTAATCCCACATACGCCAGCTATCATAGCCATAATCGGAGTTTTGGTGGCGCCAGTAATCTCCGGCAGCGGAAGCAAAAGCTTCGTCAAAATTGGCATACTCGGCCCAGGATTCAGTAGATTGCAAATCCGGGAAACGCAAATAAAGATTACCTAATACTGATAATACTAATGTTTCATCATTCCAAACCTGTTCATCGAGCAGGATATTAGTTGGTTCTTTATCTAAAAATTCATCGTCGTTACAACCCGAACTACTGACCAGCAGCCCCGTTAATAGTATATAAATATATTTTTTCATTTTACTTGTTCTCTTGTTCTAATTTTTAGAAAGAAAGATTTACTCCTAAGTTTACAAAGCTATTCTGCGGATATTGCAAGCCATTGGTATCCAAAATTTCTGGATCTACCCCAAGTTGATGGACATTATCAATAGAGAACAGGTTATAGCCGTTTGCATACACACGGGCTCTTTTTATTTTAACTTTACTTAATAAACCTTCCGGCAGTGAATATCCTATCTCAATGGTACGGGCGCGCAGGTATTTGGCATTTATTAACCAAAAATCAGATTGACGATTCACACTGCTTAGACCGCTATCGTTGAAACGCAAGGCAGGATATTTGCCCGGTATCCAAGGACTATCTAAGTTAAAAGGGTCCTGCCGATGCCATCTATCTTCATACATATATGAAGGCAAATTACCTGTATTCTGAAACGGTACTCTTAATTCCCATTCTGGCAGGTAAGAATAACCAGATCCGCCAGAGAAGTCGGCTTTGAAATCAAATCCTTTGTAAGCAGCTGAAAAGTTTAAACCAAAATTTATCGTAGGGTTACGATCTCTTGGGAAACCAATTGGCCTCTCATCATATCCATCAATTTTGCCATCCTCATTTAAATCCTTATAGATTAAATCACCGGGTAATAATGTTTTGTTACCTTGGCCATCTATGTTTACCGGATAGTTGTTTATTTCTTCCTGCGACTGGAACTGACCGGCTATTTGGTATCCCCAGAAAATAGCATTCCATCTATCCTCAGATGAGTTCCGGTAATTGTCCCAAGAGTTAGCAAAGCGAGGTTTGTAAGACTCTAAATTACGGTTTCTGGAATAAGAAATATTACCGCCTATCCCAAAATCAACACCTCTTATGTTGCCGCTATAAGCGATAGACGCTTCTCCGCCCATCTGGGCATCACTGCGCAAGTTTTCGGCCGGTAGGGAATATCCTAACTCACTAGGCACCAACACATCATACCGGGTTTGGAATAGGCCCTCACGTCTCCGGTAAAAATAATCAATAGCACCGGAGATCTTACCGTTAAGAAAGCCATAATCTAAACCAATATCGGAAATATGACTGGTAAACCAAGAAATATTATTAGTTGGCACCGCGCGGTTTTGCTGGGCTCCGGCAACGGCATTACCGTTAAGTATATTTATACCGGATGGGTAAGTATATCCTACTATATAATCGAAAGCACCAAAGTCATTCCGTATATCATCATCCCCCAAAATACCGTAAGATGCCCGAAGTTTCAGGTCGGTTAAAGCATTTAAACCTAACCCTCTAAAAAAGCCTTCTTCCGTAATGCGCCACCCGGCTGATATAGACGGGAAGTTACCCCATCTTCTTTCAGGAGCAAATCTCCAGGAAGCATCTCTCCGACCCGCTAACTCTAGGTAATACTTATCAGCAAAGTTGTAATTAATCCGGCCCACATAACCTATCCTGGCTTGTTCATTATCAGAATCGTTATAAGTATCGATATCGGCAAATTGAATAATCGGGAGCACATTGGTTTTAGGTACAGCATGCAACCATTGTTCATTCTCCCGCCGGGTTAATCTTTCGGCTACAAATGTGGCCCCAATAGTATGTTTACCAAAGGTATTGTTGTAGTTCAATTGCCCTTGGGTAGTAGTAGCAAAAACTTTTCGGTTTACTCTTTCCCGGTAAGGGTTGGTACTCCCCCCGGTTCTTTCGTACTCGCCGGTATCGTCCCGGTAAGTATAGGCATCGTACGTATATTCGTGAATATCTTGTACCCGGTCGGCGAGATAATAAGAGTATAAGCCTCTAACAGATAAACCTTTGATAGGTAGCTGATATTCGCCGTTAAAATTGGCTTGCAGTACCCGCCAGTTTTCCTCAAAGTATCCAGAAATGTTTTTATTTAAAACACCCCAATTGGTATCATTATGACCTATATCATTTACATAGGCCGGATTATCGTTGGCATAAGGCCGCTCTGTTGGGCGGTTCCTGAAAAGAGCAAATCGGGGAGCCCAGTAATCATCACCACCTGGTACCCCCGGATTTTCACGAGTCTCAATCCGGCCATTTATTTGTACCCCAACCTTTAACTTGTCGGTTATATTAGCATCTACGTTTGACTGAATGTTAGTCCGACCAAAGGTAAACTCCCTACCCAAAACAGATTGCTGATCTAACCGGGTACCCGATAAATAATACCTTATCTTATCGGTACCACCGGTTGCATTAACGTTAATTGAAGTTTGCGGAGCATTGGGCTGGATAATAAAATCATACCAGTCAAAGCTCTGATATCCTTTTTCGGTGCCAGCACGCCATTTTTCTAACTCGGCCGGGGTTATACTGGTTTTACCGTCTTTATTCATTTCAGCATCTGCCCGCCCCGTCATCCATTCGTATGCATTAACTGTTTCGGGAAAACGGGCCCAGTTCTGCCAACCGGTATAAGCATCTATATTTAAACTACTAGCCCCGGTTTTTCCTCTTTTTGTGGTAACTACTACTACTCCATTAGCTCCCCGAGAGCCGTAGATGGCTGCTGAAGCATCTTTTAATATAGTAATACTTTCTATATCGTTAGGAGCCAAGTTATTGAACTGACCAGCATCCTGTTGTATACCATCAATAACATATAAGGGATCTCCCATGTTACGGATCTGAATAGTTGCACCGGAACCCGGACGTCCATCCGGCATCCGGAAAGATACGCCTGGTAACTTACCGGCTAAACCGGCGCTAACGGTAGAAGCGTGCACCCGTTCCAGGTCTTTGCTCGTAACCGTGGCAACCGACCCAGTAATAGATTCTTTAGTTTGGGTACCGTATCCCACAACCACTACTTCTTCTAAAGCTTTCGCATCCGGTGCCAGTGCAACATTAATAGTTGTGCGGTTACCAATAGGTATTTCCTGGGTTAAATATCCTACAAAAGAAACTACCAGGGTTCCACCAGATGCAGGGGCGCTTAGAGAGAAATTACCGCTTGCATCAGTGGCAGTACCATTGGTTGTGCCTTTTATTAAAACGGTAAC
>Ga0210040_10005990_pt1 | contig 15301 bp, 11 predicted proteins | sample CryGeyCG12114_NA_FD_185462 | JGI IMG/M metagenome (GOLD analysis project Ga0210040, IMG submission 185462) | Groundwater microbial communities from aquifer - Crystal Geyser CG19_WC_8/21/14_NA (SPAdes) (version 2) | ecosystem: Environmental > Aquatic > Deep subsurface > Groundwater | place: USA... | reverse complement strand
GAATAATATCTTTGGGAAGGACTTCCATGAAGCAGGTGAGAGGAGGTGGGTCGCACCCCAAATTTCGCCCGTATTGTGGGAGTTCTTTGCGTTTCTGTCTACTGGTCCCTCCTTTCTAAACAGCTTCATGGCTACGGCTGGGAAATTCAACTAACGGAAACGGGATTTCTGGCCATTTTTCTTTGCCCGCTGTTCGACATGCGGCCTTTTCCGCGGTACGCCCCGCCTCTACCCATCCTCGTGCTGTTCCGCTGGCTGGCTTTCCGCGTGATGCTGGGCGCCGGCCTGATAAAGGTGCGCGGCGATGAGGCCTGGCGTACTAGCACGGCCCTCTACTATCATTTCGAAACCCAGCCCCTACCCGGTCCGCTCAGCCGCTGGTTTCATTTTCTCCCGCGCATTGCGCTGCAAATCGGCGTGTGGTTTAACTGGCTGGCCGAGTTGGTTGCTCCTTTTTTCGTGTTCGGTCCCCGGCTGGCGCGTCATTTGGCGGGCGCGGTCATCGTGTTTTTCCAATTCTCAATCATTCTCAGTGGCAATCTCTCGTTCTTAAACTGGCTGACTATCGTGCCGGCCCTAGCGTGTTTCGATGATGGTTTCTGGGCCAGAATACTACCCAGCTCACTCGTCCGAAGGGCAGAAGCGGCAGCGGGTAGGGCAGAAGTATCCAAACCCATGCAAACAACTGCGTGGGTAGTAACGGCCGTTGTGGCTGTGCTCAGTATTCAACCCGCCCTCAACATCATCTCGCCCGGGCAGATTATGAACACCTCCTTCGATCCGTTGGACCTGGTGAACACCTACGGGGCATTTGGCTCAGTGGGACGGGAGCGAATGAACGTGGTGTTTGAAGGTACCCTGGACGAGAACCCGAGCGAGCAGACGCATTGGAAACCCTACCTCTACAAAGGCCTGCCCGTGGCTCTGGACCAGCGGCCGCCCCAAGTAGCCCCCTACCAGCTGCGGCTGGACTGGCAGATGTGGTTCGCCGCCATGGCGTCGCCGGCCCAGTACCCGTGGACACTTAACCTGGTTTCCAAGCTCTTGCATAATGATCCGCAAGCACTGGGTTTGTTTGCCCAAAATCCCTTCCCCAATCAGCCGCCGCGCTATATCCGGGCGGTACGGTACCGGTATACCTTTGCCAAACCAGGTAACGCGCAGGGATACTGGTGGCATCGGGAGCAGGTCGATATCTGGCTCCCTCCCCTATCGGCCAACGATCCGCGCCTGCTCCAATTCCTGCAACAAGCCGGCTGGCTACCCTAACGTCTCCGTTTCATTCAACCAGAACTTGCGCACGAGTCGCCCGCTGGTCGCACGTACGTTCTATCAACAAAAAGCCCTTGCAGTGACTTCCACTGCAAGGGCTTTTTGTTGGGAAAGCAACCGCTTACCGCTGGCCTACCGCTTTGGCAGTGGGCAGCGCTTTGCGGGGCAGCTTTTGGTCGCGCATGGCGGCGTTGTACACAAACGTAGCCACAACTACCGAAGCCTGCTTGAGGTCTTCCGGGGGTAGGCGCTCGTAGGTATCCATATTGGTGTGGTGGGTGCGGGTGCCGTAGTCGAGCGGGTCCTGGATGAACTGAAAGCCGGGCAGGCCCACCGCGTCAAAGGCGAGGTGGTCGGTGCCGCCGGTGGTGCGTAGCGTCACGGTAGTAGCGCCCAAGTCGTTGAGCGGTTGCAGCCAGGACGCAAAAATAGGGGCTACGGCCTCGTTGCCCTGGGCATAGATGCCGCGGATTTTACCAGCACCATTGTCGAGGTTGAAGTAGGCCGCCAGCTTCTCGTGTTCCGGCTTCAGCTGCATGGTAGCAGGGTCGGCAAAGTGATTTTTTACGTAGTTGCGCGAGCCATGCAGGCCTTCTTCCTCGGCGCTCCATAAGGCAATGCGAATGGTGCGGCGGGGCTTCACGTTCAGGGCTTCTAGGATGCGTACGGCTTCCATCATCACGGCGCAGCCAGCGGCGTTGTCGGTAGCGCCAGTGGCGGCGTGCCAGGAGTCGAGGTGGCCGCCGAGCATCACCACTTCGTTTTTCAGCTTTCTGTCGGTACCAGGAATTTCGGCTACCACGTTGTAGCCCTTTAGATCCTGCGTCTGAAACTTCGTCTGATTTTCCATCTCCACTTCCACCGGAATACCCGCTTCCACTAACCTGATCAGGCGCAGCTGGTCCTCCGTAGCCATTTCCAGCTCAGGTAGCACGGGCTGGGCATCGGCAGCATAGGGCGCACCGTTGCTGGTGAAGTAGGTGCCATCGGAACCGCCGCGGGGGTTGCTGAGCACGGCCGCAGCGCCTTCGCTGATGAAAAACGGCGCCAGCTTAGTGCGCAGCGCGGCACGGGCGCGCATGGCTTCACGCTGCTCGTCGGTCATGGCCGGACGACGGGGAGCATTATCAGCAACGACGGGGGCAGCCATCTTTTCCAGCTCCTCGTCGGTGTAGCGACGGGCATCGGGCTCCAGGCCCAGCTTGGGCATAGAGGTTACCTCCGTGATGATGATTTTATCGCGCAGCTGGCCTTTGTACTTTTCCAAATCGGCTTCCGAAGCCACTTTCACCAGCACCACCGGTTTTTTGATGACGCCATTGGTGGAGGGAGTCCAAGCCTTGGGCGTACCTAGCAGCGCCTTGTAGTAGGGCTTGGTCATGGCCACGTACGACTTCTGAATTTCCCAGCCCCGACCAAAGTCGCCCCAGGGTTCGATGTTCGCTTTCACGAGGCCCCAGTCGGTGAGCTGTTTCTTGGCCCACTCGCTGGCCCGCATCAGGCCGGGCGAGTTAGCCAGGCGCGGCCCGCTCACATCAGTCAGGTAGAAAGCCGTTTCCATCACCTTGGAATGGTTCATTCCTTCCTCTTTGATCTTGGCAATCATGCCCTGATCAACCTTTTCCGCTTGTTGGGCCAGCACCGGCGCGCTGCATGCCAGCACACCTACAAAAGGCAGTAATATGTTTCTCATGTAGATAAGAATGGTTTTGGAGACAGAATACGGCGCGCGGTGGCCGTTAGCGAGGGACACAACTTACCAGGCTACGGTTGCGCGGCGCCGGCTTCACTCCTGCGGCAGCGCAATGATGAACTCCGTATACTGCTCTACCTCACTCTCTACCATGAGCGTGCCGCCGTGGCCGCGCGTAATGATATCGTAGCTCAGCGACAGGCCCAGCCCAGTACCCTCACCGACCGGCTTGGTAGTGAAAAAGCGTTGGAAGATGTTGGGCAAATCGGCCGCCGAAATGCCCGGCCCGTTGTCGCGCACCCTTATTTCTACGTGCGCAGCGGTGCGCCTTGTGGTGAGCTTCAGCTGAGGCACGTAGTCCTCCCCTACCTGGGCCTGGCGCTGCTGCACGGCATAAAAAGCGTTGTTGAACAGGCCAATGAGCGCCCTACCTAAGTCGTGGCGCACTACGGGCACGTTGCCCACAGACGCATCCAGCTGAAACAGCAGCGCCACAATGAGCGTGCGGTTTTTGGCGCGCAGATCGTGGTAGGTGATGCGCAAGTAGTCTTCGATGAAGCTATTGAGGGCCGTAGGCTGGCGCGGACCGGGTTGGTCGCTGGCATACTCCAGCATACCGCTTACAATCACATCGGCCCGCTGCCCGGCCTGCACAATGTTGGCTTGGTGCTGTGCCAGGTTATGCAGCATCTCATCCAGATATTCGCCGTCTTCCAAATGGGAGGCGCACCGGGCAAACTCACCGCGAAGCTCCTGGCACAGCTGCTCGCTGATACCGGCCAGCTCGCGTACGCGCTGCACCGGCCGGCGCACCTCCTGGGCCACACCATTCATGAGGTTGCCCAGAGAGGCCATCCGTTCGCGCAGCACCAATTGGTTTTGGGCTATTTTCAATTCCTGTAAGGTTCGGCCCAGTTCGTCGCGCTGGCGGGTAAGCTCGGCAGCCTGTTGCGTCACCTGCTCGTTGAGATGTCGTAACCGGGCGTTGGCCTGTTTCTGCACCCGATTATTGCGCCACAGCAGCAGCGTAATCAGGGTCAGAACGCCTAGCACAGCGGCAAGTGCAGCTAGGGAGAGTTGGCGTTGCAAACGAGCCTGCGCTTCTTCCAAAAGCTTCAGGCGCTGCTGTTCGGCAAAGCCAATAACATCCAGCTGCTTGATTCGCTGAGGGTTATGCAGGCTATCCGTAGCCGCTATCATCACACGCATATATTTCAGCGTGCTGTCGTTTTGTCCGTGCGCCGTGAAAGCATCGACCAGCAAGTGGCTGTTGCGCATTACCCCTATCATAAAGGGCAATGACTTTCCCACTGCCAAGGCCTGGCGGGCATAGTAAATGCTGGAATCGGACTGCTGCCGGTCCTGGTACAGCTCGGCCAGGTATTGGTAGGCACGGCTGCGGCTGCGCCGGTCGTTTTCGGGTAGGGCGGCCTGGGCGCTGCGATGATAGTAGCGAATGGCATTTTGGGCCTGCCCCTGCATATTGGCCAGCAGCCCCATTTCGCGCAGCACGTACGGCAACGGATTGCCCCAGCAGCTTTGGTGCACCGTGCGCGAGCCAACGGTGAGGGTGTAGGCCTGACGCAGAAACCATGCGGCCGAGTCCAGCTTGTGCAGCAGCATATAGCTGGTGCCGATGTTGGTGAGCACGCTGATTACCTGGGAGTCGTCGCCCGTGCCGGCCTGCACGTAGATGCGCTGCGCCCGGAAGAAGTAGCGCAGTGCAGGGCGGCCATCATCAAGGGCGTAGTAGAGCAGGCCGGTTTGGTTGAGAGTACGGGCCGTGCCTTCCGGGTCGTGCCCGGCTTCGTTGAGGCGCAGGGCTTCCAGATTCACGCGCAGCGCCTGGGGCAGGTTGCCCCGCTCGCCCAGCAGCATGCCAATGCGCGACAGGCACCGGCCTTCGCCTTTAGCATAGTGCAGCTGCCGGGCCAGGTTCAACCCCTGGCGGGCGTGGAACTGTACCGAGTCGAGGCGGGAGTAGCGGTAGGAAGCACTTAGGTCGGCCAGCAACAGTACCCGGCTGGTATCGGTGGTAGCGTGGGCCAGAGCCTGGCGCAGGGGGGCCGTTTGGGGGCTCTGTGCGCGCACCATTCCGGTTAGCAACGTCGCCCAGCAGAACAAAAGGAATAGACGGTGCTTCATACCCGGCAATAGGGTAAACGACGAAGTGAAAGAGAGCTATACCATCAACAAGGGAGCTGCACAATGCAGCAAAAGTAGCGGAGTTCATCGCCTGAGAAGCATTTTCTACCTTGATTTTTCGGGGCTGTTAAAAAATCCATTTTTATCTTCTACTGCGTGAGAAAAGTACTATTTCCGATAGCTATTCCGATCAGCTCACTAACGGCTGCACTCAGCCACCACCACCGAGTAGAAAGTTGTAGCCTTCATTCTGTCGGCAATGTGCCTACGCTCCCCACGAACCGGGAAGCTTCCGCTAGTGACGCAACAGACGGCGCTGAACCTTTATCCACTACCAGGGCAGGAAAACAGAGCCGTCACGCGGGCATGCTCGATACACTCAGCATGCCCGCGTGACGGCCCAGAAAAGCAGTTGTTGAATGGCTCTGATCTTTGCTATTCCCAAGTCAGCTCAAGTCCAGTAGTACTACATTATTTGGCGGCTACCTTGGCAGACTCTGCGTTGTTGGCGGCTTCCACGATAACGGCGGCTACCTGCTCGGGCTGAGCCAGCATGGCTACGTGGCTGGAGGTTAGCGTAGTGGTGGTGGCTTTCATTTTCTTGGCCAGCGCACGTTCCAGGTCAGGGTTAATCATCCGGTCGTTGGCGGCCACGATGTACCAGGACGGCTTGGTTTTCCAGGCGGCCTGCGTGACCTTGTCTTTCAGGGCCGAAAACGCCTGTGGGCCTTGGGTGGCAATCAACAGCTGCTGCTCCACCTGGGGCAGGTCCTGGGCGAAATCCTCCACAATGCCCTTCGCCGACATGCTCACGTAGCCGTAGGCATCGGGGCGGATTTCATCGTTGCCGGGCGTGGCCGTGGCTGTTTGCACCAGTTCCAGAAACGACTGGCCTTCCTCGGGCGCGGCGGCGGCCACGTATACCAAGCCCGTTACTTTGGGGTGGTTGCCGGCTTCGGTGATAACCACGCCGCCCCAGGAATGGCCCACCAATAGGGTAGGGCCATCCTGCAAATCCAGGGCCCGTGTGGTGGCGGCTACATCGTCGGGGAGCGAGGTCAGCGGGTTCTGTACCGCCGTAACGTGGTAGCCTTTGGCTTGCAGCAGCGGAATGACTTTCGCCCAGCTGGAGCCATCGGCCCAGGTGCCGTGCACAAGCACGATATTTTTGACGCCTCCGGCAGGCGCAGTAGTTTCGGTCATAGGAATGCTGGCCATCAGCAGGCCGGTTAGAGTGGCAATAAGGAGAGAAGAAAGTAGGACCACGGTAGCAAGCCGCAGCAGGATTTAAGCGCCGAGGTACTTCTTCAATTCCGCCGCCGCTTGCACAAACAGCGACTTCACCTGGGGCACTTCGGCCAGCCCATTGAGTAGGCCAAAATCGTGGATCATGCCGTTGTAGCGCACCGTAGTAACGGGTACGCCAGCCTCGTCGAGCTTGCGGCCGTAGGCTTCGCCTTCGTCGCGCAGAATGTCGGCTTCGGCCACCTGAATCAGGGCGGGCGGCAGGCCTTGCAACTACTCGTGGGTGGCATTCAGCGGCGAGGCATAAAGCTGGGCGCGCTCAGCTGGGTCGGTGGTGTAGTTGTCGTACAGCCACTTCATGAGCGAGGTGGTAAGGAACCGATTTTCGCCGTAGAGCTGGTAGGATTCCGTTTCGAAATCAGCTGCCACGATGGGCCACATCAGGATTTGCAGCTTGATGTGCGGGCCGCCTTGCTCTTTGGCTTTGAGGCAGGTAACGGCCGTCATGTTGCCGCCTACGCTGTTGCCTACTACGGCCAGGTTTTTATCATCTACGTTGATTTCGGCGCCGTTTTCAGCTACCCATTTGGTAGCGGCGTAGATTTCGTTGATGGCCTGCGGGTACTGGGCTTCCGGGCTGGGCGTGTAGTCTACGAACACTGCCACGTAGCCCGAAGCCACCACCAGGTCGCGCACCATGCGCTGGTGGGTGGGGAAGTCGCCGAGCACCCAGCCACCACCGTGGATAAAAATGAACACGGGCAGCACGGTATCGGCGGTGCCGGTAGGGCGGACAATGTGCAGCGGCACCGTGTAGCCGTCCTGCTCGATGGTTTTCTGGCTTACTTCGATGCCCGATAAATCAACCTGTACCGAAGCCTGCGCCCCCACCAGGCCCAGGCGTGCCTCTTCCGGTGACAGGGTTTCCAGGGGTGGACCGCCAGCCCCGTTCAGGCCGGCCAGAAAGGTTTTTACTTCGCGCGAAACAGCCGGGTCTTGGGCTACGGGCAGGGGAGTAAGGAGAGTGAGGGTGCTCATGTGCGGAAAGTGAAGAAGAGTGACAAGCCAAAGCCCTCGCTACAGGCGGTGGGCACAGCATCTTGCTGACTCTGCAAACCTAGCGGCTGCGCCTATCCGGCCAGCAGTAGAAAACCCGGATTAATCGGTACTTTATGCCATAGCCAACTTCTTGATGCGCAGCGGTTCAAGGAAAATTATAGTATTTCACCCTCCTTATGCCCTTCTCCCGCTCCCTTGTTAAGCTGCTTTTCCTCTGGCTGCTGGCCTGTAGCCACCACGCCCAGGCAGAGGCCATCTACCCCCGCCTCAGCAAAGCCCGCTTCGACAGCCTGCGCAACGAGCTGCGCCACAGCCGCCCCGATACGCACCGGGTGCAGCTGCTGCTGCAGCTCAGCCAGGACTTCATTTATCAGTACGACGACCTATCTGCCGCTACTGACCTGCGTACGGGCCTGGCCTACTGCCAGCAGGCCGCCGCGCTGAGCGGCCAGCTGCACTTTGCCGCCGGGCGCATCCGTAGCCTGTACGTGCTCGGCCAACTGCACGACTACCTGGAGCAGGACACGTTGGGGCCAGGCTTTATTCGGCAGGGACTGGTGGAAAGCCAGCAGCAGCACTACCCGCGGCTCGAAGCTTTTGGCTGGCTGTACGCGGGAGAAGGCTACGGGTCGAGCCCAACCGAACTGGCCGCCAAATTACACTGCTTTCAGCGCAGCCGGGCCCTGTTTCGGCAGGTAGGCGACAAAGCCAACGATGCCTACATGCTCAAATGTGTGGCCGATGTGCACTTGCAGCAAGGCCACTCGGCGCAGACGATTCGGGAACTGCTGGAAGTGGAAGCGCTGTACCGCGCTGTGGGGCACCGCCGCATGCACTACACCTACGACCTGCTGCACGCTACCTATCGGCAAATGGGTGACTATAAGGAGGCGTTGCGCTATGGGCTGGCGGCGCTGGAAAGTGCGCAGGCCACCCAGGATACCATTATTCTGGCGGGCATGTATGTGCGGCTGGCCGTGGCGTACCGCGAGCTGAAGCAATACCCTAATGCCCTGGTATATTATCAGAAAGCGCTGGAAAACTTCCAGCATAACGGCAACGATGTCAACTCAGTAGCCATGGCAGGCGCTATTGCTCGGATTATGGTGGCCCAGCACCGCGCCAACGAAGGACTAGCCTTTTTCACGCAAGCCACCAAGCCGTACAGCAACAGCCCACCCCGCATAGCCGTCCGTATTGCCGATTACATGACCGAGCTACATACCACCCTGGGGCAGTATGCCGCGGCCGAGCGGTACGCCAAGCAGCTGGCAGCCTTCTGGAAATCGGGTGCCGCCGACAACGGTGAGAAGTACACCATCGGCACAACCCTGGCGAAGTTTTATCTGCGCACCAAGCGCTACGACGATGCGCGCTACTACTTGCAGCAAGCCTTTGACCTGAACCAGTATAGTGGGCCGGTGCTGCGGTTAGCCGACATTCATTTGCTCTTGTTCAAGGCCGACTCGGCCCAGGGGCGCTTTCCGGCTGCCATTGCCCACTACCAGCGCTACAAGCAGTTGAACGACTCGGTATTCAACGAAACCAAGAACAAGCAGCTGGCGAGCCTAGAAATCCAGTACGACACCCGCAAGAAAGAGCAGAACATTGCCTTGCTCACCAAGCAAAACCAGGTGCAGCAGGCCAGCATCCGGCAGCGGGAGTTTCAGCGCAACGCCGTGGTGGTTGGGGCGCTGCTGCTGGCGGCGGTGCTGGGGCTGGTCTACAACCGCTACCGGCTCAAGCAGCGCAGCAACCAGCTATTAGAGGTGAAGCAGGCCGAAATCAACCAGCAAAACCAGTCGCTCCAGCGGCTGCTGGAAGAGAAGGACTGGATGCTCCGGGAGATTCACCACCGCGTCAAAAACAACCTGGAAATCATCAACAGCCTGCTCGATACGCAGTCGGACTACCTGCGCGACCCGGCGGCCATAACAGCCCTGCGCGAGGGGCAGAACCGGGTGCACGCCATGGCCCTCATCCACCAAAAGCTATACCAGGCCAACACGCTTTCGGTGGTGAACATGGCGGCGTACATCCAGGAAATTACTGAGCACCTGCTGGAGTCTTTTGATTGCCAGGATACCGTGCAAATGCAGCTAGACCTAGCGCCCGTGGAGTTGGAAGTAACGCTGGCAACGCCCTTGGGCCTGATTATCAACGAGGCCCTGACCAATGCCCTCAAGTACGCATTTCCGCAGCAGCCGGGCCGCATCCGTGTAGCGCTTGCCGAAACTAGCCCCCAGCACTACCAATTGGCTATTGTCGACGATGGTGTAGGCTTCCAGCCCGATGTTGACCTAGACGACAGCCCCACCATGGGCCTCACCATCATGCGCGGCCTCAGCGCGCAGATTGACGCCACCCTCCGCATCACCCAGCCCAAGGGCGTATGCATCAGCGTTGATTTCGAAGTGGTACTGGTGCCTACCCGCGCCGCCTCACTGCCCGCCGGAATGGCGTGAAGACGTAAATCGGTACTGAAGGTTGTTGAGTTAGCTAGGGTGTGTGGACCGTAACCGGGAAAGATGCTCTAAATACTTTCTAAGCCGTCATGCTGAGCTTGTCGAAGCATCTCTACCGCAGTGGTAATCAATGCCGTCGTAACGAAGCGGTAGAGATGCTTCGACAAGCTCAGCATGACGTGCTTTTTGTCTTGCTGTCCACACACCTAGCCGGTTTGGGTGATGGTGCAAAAGTGTTGCTGCTCCTGCTCGACGGAAGACTAAGTGCCCTGCACAAGCTGCCTTGTTGTTACCCAAATCTTTTTCCGGCTTTCCAGAGGTAGCGCTTTAACCCCTGATACCGCCTGAACAGCAACCAATCGGTTAGGTAGCCGCGCAAAAAAGCCCTTTCGGCCATAGGGTCGAAAGGGCTTTCAAGTTTTGGGTAAGGACAAGCGTAAGCTGCTGGGGCTTTTCAGTTTGAAAAGCCACGTTGTTGCATGCCTGCCACCAGCCCTATGCCTGGGCTGGCGTTGGCCTCCACTCACGCTCGTATTCGTGCGCTTCCAAATGCACCAAAAGCTGGTCCATGGACAGTTCTCCGCGGAGAAATTCCTCTAGTAACAGTTGTTGGTAGGAAGAAGGACGCAGGAAGGGGTAAGTGGGATATTGCAGAGCGAAATAGACGGCAAGGCGGATTGCCTGCCGGGGAGACAGGGAAGCAGAGGGGAAAATCACGAGACTCAGTAATAGTACGGATTACAAAGATCCACAATCCGTAGAAATACCACAAGCTGGACCGAGTATTATAGTGGTTTATACGTAGTTGGCCTCTCCCAAAGCATTTCCGTAGAAACCGTAGGGTTTGCGAATAAGAACGGTCGAAAACTGCGTATTCAGAGCTTTGTGCAACGCCAATCGAGCCGTTGCTGCTTCAGTCAGTCGCCGATTCTTGCTGCGGCGTCGCGGGCAAAATATCCCATCATGTAGTGCTCGGCATCCCGGTGCTCCGGTTTTGGCATACCAGCCAGCCAGGCGTGGCCTGCTGCTACTGCCTGCTCGTAGGCCGCAGCACTGTCGCCATTCGGGGCCGGAAAGATGTTGCCTTGCACTTCAAGCTCTTCCCCGCCAGGTAGGGTTTCGTAGGCACGCAAGCGCCAGCCACCTAGCTCAACTGGCCGGAGCTGCACAGTGAACCGATACGGGCCTCTGATTTCTTCTGTCATATAGCGCGTTTTTACTTGGAATGTAAAACCATCCGGCTTTCCTACCTACTTCTGACACTGGAAAGCCTTACCGGATTTGCAGCTTTTTCATCCTCGATTCCAGCGTGGTGGGTTTGAGGTTGAGCAGTTCCGCCGCTCCGCCCTGGCCCCGAATGCGGTTGTTGGCTTGGGCCAGCGCCGCCAGAATAGTATCGCGCATCGACTCCTGCATGGATTTCACCACGCTCGGCACCAGTTGAACGCGTGTAACCGGGTTGGCTACCAGCGGCTCGGGTAGCTCCAGGGTAGCGGAGCGCGCCATGATGGCGGCCCGCTCCAGCACGTGCTCCAGCTCCCGAATATTGCCGGGCCACGGATACTGCTCTAGCTGCTCCCGCGTGGCTTTCGAGAGGCCCGTGAGTGGCTTGCCCAGCTTCTTACTGATCTTTTGCAGGAAATGCACCGTGAGAGGCAGAATATCGGCGGGCCGCTCGCGCAGGGGCGGCACCACCACCGGAAACACGTTGAGCCGGTAGTACAAGTCGGCGCGGAACCGGCCAGCCGTTACTTCCTCTTGCAGGTTGCGGTTGGTGGCCGCAATAACCCGCACATCCACCTCAATCGGGCCTTTGCCGCCCAGCCGCTCGATTTCCTTTTCCTGCAATACGCGCAGCAGCTTGGCTTGCAGCTCCAGCGGCAGCTCCCCAATTTCATCCAGAAAGATAGTGCTGCCGTGGGCCAGCTCAAACTTGCCGATGCGCTTGTCGGTAGCGCCGGTATAGCTGCCCCGCTCGTGCCCAAACAGCTCACTCTCGATGAGCTGCGGCGGCAGTGCGGCGCAGTTCACCTTCACCATGGTGCGCCCCTTACGCCCCGATAGGTTGTGTACAGCCCGCGCAATAAGCTCTTTGCCCGTGCCTGTTTCGCCAGTAATCAGCACGGTGTAGTCGGTGGGGGCTACCTGGGCAATGCTGTCGAACACGGCCAGCAGCGCCGGGCTGGTGCCAATGATTTCCCCGAAGTTGTGGCTGGTCTTGATTTCCTCGTTCAGGTAGGTTTTCTCCTGCTCCAGCTGCTCGCTCAGCAGCTTGATGCGCTCGAATGCCAGCAGGTTTTCCAGGGCTACTGCCAACTCATCGGCCAGGCTTTGCAGGGCTTCCAGGTCTTTGGGGGTGAAGGCGTAGGCGGCCTTGCTGGCCACTACCAGGGCCGCCACGGGCTGGCCTTTGCTACGAATGGGCACGTACATCGAAGACTGTAACCCCAGTTGCGTACTGTAGAACTCGGCTACCACACTGCGGGCCCGAACCTGCCCCGCCTGCCGCCCCACGTTCAGGGTAGGCTGCACCAGCCACGGCTCCATCTGGTCTACCAGCCGCTCCCACTCAAGCGGCGAGATAGTGGCTGGCAGTTCCTCCCCAGTAAGGGGCACGAACAGATTATCTTTCTTGTGGACTGTGGCATCAAACGGCCCGTTGCCCAACGCCCGCCCTACCCGGTAAATACTCAGCAAATCGACGCCCGGCAGCAGCTCATTGACGGCGGTAGCCACCTGGGGCGTGATTTCGGCCATTGTTTTACCGTTTTGGAAGGCGCTGGCTACGGCTAGTTCGGCCGTTTTCAGGCGACGCCCCGCGTCTATTTCCTCGCAGGCCAGCAGGTTGTCGAGCGCCAGCGCAATTTGGGAAATAACCATGCTCACCGCTTCGTAGTCGGCGGGCGTAAACCCGGCTGCATCGGTGCGGGCCAGTTGCAGATTGGTGAAAGAACGCCGCTTGAGCACCACCGGCAGAACCAGCAACGAGCGCACCCCGAACGTGTCGCGGATGGCGCGCGCCGTGAGGTACTGCTCCACCAGCGCCTCAAACGCCGCACCCGTAAAGATGCCGGGCTGTTCCCCCAACTGGTCGGGGGTTTCCTGGTGCAGCTTTTCCAGCAGCTCGTCGGATGCATTGGGGCCCAGCAGTACCGGTAAATGAATGCGCTCAAAGGTGCCCAAGGCCGTCTTGCGCAGCATCACCCAGTAGAACGACTGCTCTTCGGGTAGGCCAATGCGCAAGTTGAGAAACGAAAAGGGCACCAGCTTGTCTATTTGGGCGGCAATGGCCAAGCTGAGCTGGTCCCGGTCGTGGAGCGTGATGATGGCGTTGTTGACGGCCACCTGAATCTGCTGCTGCTGGCGCAGCTTGGCCTCAGCGCTGTGGGCGTGGCGGTAGCGAGCAATTTCCAGCGTGGTTAGCACGTCTTTGGCCCGGAAGGGCTTGTTAAGAAAGCCAAACGGCTCCGTGACTTTGGCCGCTTCCAGCACGCCGTCCGACAGGTTGGCTGACAGAAACACGAACGGTATCCGCTGCTCATTAAGCCACTCCGCTAAGTCGAGGCCCGTTTGTTCGCCCTTCAGAAAGATGTCCAGCAGCACAATGTCGGGCGGGGCCTGGGCTACGGCCTGCTTGGCCTCCGCCACCGTTTTGGCAAAGCCCGTAACCTGGTAGCCGGCTTTTATGAGAATGCGCTGCAAGTTGTTGGCAATCAGAAACTCATCCTCAACAATGAGAATACTGGCGGCCGGGGCAAGTTCGGGGCGAGATGCTAGCATAGCGGGAGGTAACCGACTGTAGGTAGGGTACACGAACAACGGGCTGCAAGGTAGAAAACCACCGCCGAGCCTCCGAAACTACCTCCGATATTTCGGAGGCTACGCTATTTCGGATCAGCTACGGCAGCTTAATATAAGTCGATTTGGATGTAATGAAATGAAATGAAAATCAGTATTATGTGAAACAAGGCTGCTACCAAATGGTGGGTGGCACCCTGTTGGCATATGGTTGAGTTCCGAGTACGGCCACGTCCGGAGCGCCACTATACACGCTACGCCATGAAATGCCACATTCAGAAGGAGCCACTGGAGGTTGAAGAGTTTGAGGCCCACGTATGGGACGGTCCGCGCCAATTGCGCAATCATTTCGAGCTGATTAGCATCCGCCAGGGCCGCGGTGTGTACAGTGCCAACAGCCAGCACCAGGGCTACCAGCCGGGCCACCTGTTTCTGCTGGGCCCCGCCGACTCCTACTCGTTTCATATAGAAGAGCCCACGGCGTTCAGTGTCCTCCGGTTTACGGAAGCTTACTTGACCGAGCTAACTGCTACCGGCATGCATCTGGGCGCCTGGCAACAGCTGCGCGACTACACCCTGCACGCCTCGCTGGGTTGGGTGGGCAGCTTGGAGCTAAAACCAGATGCCCAACAGCAAATCAACGCCCTGTTGTCGTTGCTGTTTGCGGAGTACAGCAACCGGGGGCAACCCTTCAACGACACGCTGGCCGAGTCGCTGATGGGGGCCGTGCTCAGCTTTATTGGGCGCCAACTTACCACCCAGCCTATCCAGGCACGGCCGGTTTCCTCGTACGCCGGCGGCTTCGTGCAGCGGGTGCTGGCCTACATCCGGCGGCACATTTCGCACCCCGATTATCTGCGGGTAGAGCGGCTGGCGGCCGAGTTTGCCTATTCGCCCAAGCACCTGAGCGCCCTATTTAAGCAGGAAACCGGCGAGTCGGTGCGCCAATACATTGTGCGCTACAAGCTGAAGCTGGTGGAGGCTCGGTTGCAGCTCAGCACGCTCACCGTGTCGCAGATTGCCGATGAGCTGGCCTTCACCGATGTGTGCCACCTCAACAAGCTGTTTAAGAAGCACTACGACACCACGCCCACCGACTACCGCCGCCACCGGGCCAGCCTGATTACAACCAGTGTATGAGAACGGACCTGCATTTTCACCGAACGGAGGCCCCCTCGTTTGCTATTACCACGCTGGCTCAGGTGCGCGGGCAACACCACCCGGCTGGCTCGCCGGCGCATATGCGTGCTGCCAACCCCTACTACACCCTGGTGCTGGTGGAGGATGCAGCACCGTTTGGGCGCGTGGCGGGCCTGCCCGAGCAGGTGCCGAGCAGCTTGTACTTCAGTGGCCCTAGCCAGGCTTGCCCAGCGGCGGTGCCCGAGTGGGCGCAGGGGCAGGTGGTGCGCTTCACCGATGAATTTGCGCGCCTGGCGGGCCACGACCGGGAGTTGCTGTTGTTTCAGCTGTTTCACCGCCCCCACCACGAGCGGCCGGTGGTTGTGCCACCCGAGCAGGCCACGGAGCTAGCGTTTCTGGTGAGCAGCCTGAAGCGGCAGGCGGGTAGCAGCGCCATGCTGCGCGACGAGGTGCTGCGCGCTTACCTCAAAACGCTGTTGCTGTG